>Ga0315286_10002118_pt1 | contig 18382 bp, 20 predicted proteins | sample YL17G10_0_MG_FD_205038 | JGI IMG/M metagenome (GOLD analysis project Ga0315286, IMG submission 205038) | Sediment microbial communities from Yellowstone Lake, YNP, Wyoming, USA - YL17G10_0 | ecosystem: Environmental > Aquatic > Freshwater > Lake > Sediment | place: USA: Wyoming | collected... | reverse complement strand
CATCGGCAAGAAGCTGGAAAGGAAAGCGGTGGCGAACATCAAGGCGAGATGCCGTATGGTCGTCCTCTATCACCACGCGAGCACTGATAACCGGCTCGTGGTCGGGACGAGCAACAAGAGCGAGTTACTGATGGGCTACTTCACCAAGTTCGGCGACGGCGCTGCGGACCTGGAACCGATAGGCGACCTCTACAAGACGGAAGTGCGGGAGCTCGCCCGCGAGATGGGGTTACCGAAGAAGCTAATCGCGAAGACCCCCTCGGCAGGCCTCTGGAAGGGGCAGACAGACGAGGGTGAGATGGGCATCACCTATGAAAAACTGGATGCGATCCTACTGGGAATCGAACTCGGCCTCGACGAGAAGGGGATAGCACAGAGAGCGGAGACCACCCGGAAGGAGGTCGAGAGGATATCGATGATCGTCAGGATGTCCTCACACAAGCGCAAGTTCCAGCCCGCCCCCAAGATAGGCTATCGTACCCCTGGCCTCGATTGGAGGGAAGGGGACGAGGACATCGCTTGAGTCGGCTCATCGTGTCAGAGATAGCGTTTCGAGATGGACATCCTTGTGGCCATGAGCGGATCGACGACCTGCGATATCTTGAGATCCGCGACCGCGCTCGCGAGCATGTAGGCCTCCTCGAAATCCATCCCGCTCCTGCTTGATATCAGTCTGACGAGATCAGAGGATGCCCGCCTCGAAGCTTCCTCAAGGGTATTCGCCGCAGCATAGGTGATCCAATGGGTGCGGGTCTCGATCAATGGCCTTGCAGCTTGGATGTCTTCGCTCCTTGTGAATCGAACGGTGACCTCTCCTGAGACTTCGACGCCAGTGCCGGATATCTCCCCATCACCCATGGCGGCGTGGAGGTCCCCCATCGCCACCATCGCTCCGTCCACGAATGTAGGCAGATAGACCTTGGATCCTGCAGCGACCTCGACCGTGTCCATGTTCCCTCCGTAGTCTCCGGGATAGAAGGTCGGATGCTTTCCTTTAGAAGGCGAGACCCCCAACACCCCTATATGGGGCCTTAGCTCGATTTCCAGGCCAGGAGAGAAGGTCGCCTTGTCACTATGTATCTTGAGTATCTTCGTACGAGATTTCCGGACATCGTCGCTGAGGAATCCGACGTTTGGCGAGCACATCATAACTCCAAGCGCCCCGCACTTGATCTTGTTGATGGACACGCAGAGCGTGTCCCCGGCAACTAGGCCCTCGACGTTGATTGGACCGGTGGCCGGATTCACGTCGCCCATAGCGACATCTTCGAAGAGTTTCTTCGGGTTCTTCACCTTACCCGAGAAGCAGTCCTGGGTCTCGACGATCACGGGTTCGCCCTGGTTCACCTTGTATGCTGGTTCGTTGTCCGAAGAGAACTCGTAGATTACCTTACTAGAGCTTAGGCGCCTCAATCCGTCACCATCTGGCCCTCGCTATTGTCCAATCAGCGGAAGTACTTTGCCGCCTACCCAAATCTCCCCAAAGTTTATCTAAGGCCATCCGTTTTGGACAATTCCACCATGCTCCCGTAGTGTAGTCCGGCCAATCATTCGAGCCTCTCGTGGCTGCTGTTCGCGGCAGGCCGGCGAAAGTTCGATACCCGGGTTCAAATCCCGGCGGGAGCGCACTTCCATGCCACGCTTGAATTCAATCAGAGTGAATGACACATTTTGTCTCTGAGTGAGCGGGGGTCTCCTTCCACATTCTCCGTATGTCACTGCAATGATTTCTCGGACACTCTCACAATCCTCAATATTCAGAAGAGGCATTCAGATTTCAAGGCTAAGATGATTGAAGAAGGTTGATATATAACGCCGTTCATCCTCGAAGATGTGGATGCGCAAGACGGACCACTCGTTGAACAGAAGCCTCAACCTCGCTCTGACGAAGTAGTTTCTGCCCGAGGCCATTCAAGAAAGGGCATGAACAAGAAAGTGAAGGTCCTTCTTGTTGTGAGCGTCGTCTTAATCGTTCTAGGTTTGACACTTACCGTCTATTTCCAAGTCAAGATGGATGAAGAGCTTACTCTCTCGAAGGATTTTAGCCACGATTTCACATCGAACGGTCAGACCACAAATGTAAATCGTGACTACCTATTCCCATACAACCCAATGTACAACGGGACTGGCACGAGCACGGCATTGTCGAACTATACCACTGAAACAAACACAACTATCAAAGGCGTGAATTCTAGCAATGACTACGTAGAATTCAGTTATGTGAAGAAGATCGTTGAACAGCCCACTCTACTTATCGATGTGAACACGGGATCGCTGCCAGGCGGTATTGCAATGCTTCCTTCAATGGCCCCTGGAATGCCTACGATACCGTACCCATTCGGGCCATACCAGCCAACAAATTCTACCATGTACCTTGACGAGAGGAATTGGACCTACAGATCGGACATCTACGAAGAAAAAGGACTGCCTATTCGGACGGGTTATGCACGCTCTGTGTTTACGCATCACCTTAAACAACAATCCTATCCCGTCTTTATCGGTTCGATTGGAGACACTACCACTGCCAAATTTGGGGGGGTTGTAGAGGTCAAGAGCATTGAAACGTACTTGTACAACTACTCATACACATTTGAGATCCCTTTCCCGATCTACACGAATCAGACAACAGGTCTTACAGTGTTTCTCTCCTTCACCGAGAGCACCAAGGAGTATCATGAGCCGATCACGGGAGCTCTTCTGAAGCAGACCGCCACCCTTACGTACTATCTTACCACGGTTGGCCAAGGAGCACCAAAAATCGTCGGGATATACTCTGAGAGCAGTGACTATGAAGTATCACAGGAAGATGCAAGTTCCTTTTCCCAAGGACTATTCTGGATAAGAAACACTTCGACCATCGCCTTGGCATTGGTCCTCCTTGGCATTGTGCTGATCGTGGTGGACTTCGTGATCGTAGTCAAGGCGAGAAGATAATCAGCGGTGACCTCAAGAACCGCATGACCTCATTCGAGCCAGTCTCCCGGGTTCATTACCCCGGCGGCGCACACTTCGCCAGGATCATCTCACGAGTGCCTTGGCTGCCTCGTTTACGACGGCATCGATCGCCCTCAAGACGTCTCTATCCAATGGTTCGGGGGTGTGTTCCTTGAGGATCTTCCTTACATGTTCTCTTGCCGTCTCCTGTATCGGTTTGAACCCTTCCTTCGTCGCTCTCCCCGATGTGCGCTTGTCCCAGAGAGACGATATCCTTAGTTCCCCCCTGCGCAGGCTGTCCATCGTATGCCGCTCAGAAAGGAATCCACCCATGTGCCCGACCTTGTCAATGATGTCTAGTCCCATCGTCCTGTCATCCACCTGGAAGCCTTGAAGGAGTCTTGAAATGTCGTGGAAGACCTCGTTCCCGATCACCATCATCTCGAGACTGCTGGCGCCTTCCCATCCGCCGCCGACCCCCGAGATGCTCTCAGCTCCGGCTAAGGCTGGCACAAGACCAGTCATCATGAATTCGAGCCCCATCTGCATGTCCCATCTTGTGATATCTGAGGACATGCCGTTGGTGTCAGCGACCATCCCATATCTTCGAGCTAGTTGGACGAGGGCCGCCGAGACCAGAGCCTCCTCCGGGATTCCCCAGAGGTCCCTGCCAGTGCGCGGGTCCATGAAACACACTCTTCCCGAGTAGAGCATCGGCAGCTTCGTTGTGACCGTCTGGACCAGCATCAGCCCACTGAGTATCTCGGCGTTCTGCTGAGCAAGGGCGCCACCAATGCTCATTGGACCCGTCTCACCACAGATCGGGCAAGGTACGGGCTGGAAGGGTATGCCATTCTCCACGCTCCTCAACAGAACATCGCAGTTGTTCTCACCATATGTCAGAGGGCTGCTAGGAGATCCGGAGATGCTGATCAATGGCCTCTTCCCGAGCTCCTCGACACCGCCTGCGACGCACGCTGACATCCTCATGAGGAAATCGAAATTCGCCTTGTCCGGCGCGTAGACGGCCATCGGCTTGCTCGTGTTCTTCACCATGGCTTCGAACGTTTTCAGGACCACGAGTCCCGGCGGAACATCATTGGCCATGACTAGGCTGGATGAATAATGGTTGTTCTCCAAGGCGTCACCGAGCCTGGCGCCCATTTCGACGTCCTCGAAGGTTGATGGCCTCACGCTGCCCGTGTCAAGGTCGATCATCTTCGGATCTCCATTGCCAGCATATGGGAACATGTGCTCCCCATCATAGGTGATATCCAACTTCCTGTCCCTGGCATAGTAGACGTTGTGATGCGTCACCTTGCCGATCGAATCCTCGACCATCGCCCTCGGAAAAGTAATCACCTGCTTCCTCGTCGCATGATTGGTCCCACCCGCTCGCAGTAAGCGCTTCCTCGCTTCTTCGCTGTCGAACCTGACTCCCGTCCTCTCGAGGATTCTCAGAGAGGCCTCATGTATCGTCTCGAGCTGGTCGTCAGTCATCACCCTGAGCCTGACGTTCGGATTGAGTTTGATTCCCTTCATGACGGGCACTCTGCCTGATAACCGAAACGGGTCCAGCTTACAAATAGGCTCTCGCTCGTTGGTGTCGCACCAATGTCCCTTGGACGCTCGCCCCAGATTCCAGCACGAGCATCATCAAGACTTTTTCCCACCTTTCGGGCAGGCAAGGACGCACTCCCAGCAAAAACCTGGGGTCGGCGAGTGTCTCTCCAACCAATCATTGCATCTCTCACGCTGCAGGACCTTCTTGAGATCCTCAGGGTAGACCTCGAAGCTCGTCGCGGTCAAAGCTCCTGCAGGGCACGCCCTCGCGCAGAGACCGCATCTGCCGCACTCATTCTTGCTTGGTCTTCCGGGGTTCAATGGCATGTCTGTCAACACGACCCCAAGGCAGACTCTCGGACCGAACCTCTTCGAGACGAATACCGCGGATTTGCCGATCCAGCCAAGTCCAGCGGCCCTGGCCACGGCCTTCATGGACAGCTTGCTCCTGTAGTACAGTGGACCGCGGTCTTTCAGTCCGTCGTTCGGGTCGAGTGCGATTGCCCTGAAGCCCCTCTCCAAGATGAAGTCCACGATGAGCGTGGACACCTTGCGTATCAACGGAAACGCAATCTGGTCCTCGATATCGAACGAGTAGGGGTCATCGTACCTATCCAGGGCCACGACGAGCGAGATGCCGTATCGGTACCCTTTCAGCAAGCCGCGTGGATATGTGCGAATACCGTCGATGTGTGACAGGTCGGCGACACCAATCAAGTCGATGCCATTCGCGAGTGCGACCCTCTCGATCGATTTGTTGTTGCTAGTTTTCGCCATGATTCACCGCGTTCCTCATCCAACTAGTCTCGGCGTAGAAATGAACCTTATCGAGCGCACTCCCTTGACCTTCCGTATCTTGCCGAGGATCTCACGCAACTTGCCGTTCTCCCCCCGAGCGATGAAGACCTCCATACACTGTCCCTTCTCGAGGTGCAGGTGGAGCATCATCTGGATCTCCTCGTACCTGTGCTGGAGGATCGAGAGCTCGCTCCTAGGTCCTATCTCATCGTAGATCATAGTTATGACTATCTGGTTCTCGCCCTCGGAGCTCTCCCACTCAGCCTCGTCCACGAAGGATCTCATCGACTCGCGCATCGCGTCCGAGCGCGACCTGAACCCTTTCAAGGTCGAGACTTCGTCGAACCTTCCGAGCAACTCGTCCGAAACGGAAATACTTACAATGGTCATGGTCTCGGGGACGGGAACGCTCCGCTTGTATTTCTCGCTTATTAAGAAACCACGATGAACTGAATAACGGTTCAGTCGCGTTTCAATCTCTTTAGCATTCTCTCAGGATTCGTCACGAGCGCTCCCCGGACCTCTTCCGGGGTGAGACCAGCCCCGCTGGCGACCGTGTGCGCGAAGGCCATCGTGCTCAGATCCTGTGGACTGTGCGTGTCCGTGTTTACCAGCATGGTCGCCTTCGCCTCTCTAGCCATAGCTACCACGTGACCGTTCGCCAAGGAGTGCCCCTTCCTGCACGTTATCTCCAGGATGACATCGTTCTTCGCGGCAAGCTCGGCGTCGCCTATATCGATCATACCCGGATGCGCGAGGATGTCCACTTCCGGGTTAGAAACGGCTGCATTGTTCGTGCCCCGCTCCACCGGCTCTACCGGTGTCTCTCCATGAATGACGATAATCTCCGCGCCCATCTTGCGCGACTTCCTGACCGCCTCATCGATGTATCTCACCGGGATGTGCGTCAGTTCGACGCCGGGGATTGCTTCGATGCCCCACGCATCTGCCTTCTTGCAGTCAGCAGCGAGAGACTGCACGATCCAGTCGAGGTTCGAGAAGGAAGCGTGGTCCGTGAGCGCAACCGCCCTGTGGTCCAATGCCGCTGCTCGCCGTATGAGCTCCATGGGCAACAGCTCGCCGTCGCTCATCGATGTGTGCGTATGGAAGTCGCATCTCCTGGCCCTCATTTCCTTCTTCCCTCCAGTTCCTCGTATATGTCGTCCATCGTAATGCCCTCGTCGTACAGCAGGACCATCAAATGGTACAGTAGGTCTCCGGCCTCATAGACTATCTCCTTCCTCTGCTTGTCCTTGGCAGCTATGATTACCTCGGAGCTCTCCTCCGCGATCTTCTTCAGAAGCAGGTTCCTGTTGCTCAGCAGCTTGAACGTGTAGCTCGACGGGTTCTGCCCGCTCCTCCTCTCCTCGAACACCCTCCAGAGTTCTGTCAGGATGTCTTCGGCAGGGATCGGTTCCTTGTAGAAGCACGAATACGTGCCAGTGTGACAGGCGACGCCCGTCTGCTCGACCCTTGCCAGCATCGCGTCGTTGTCGCAGTCGCTGAACAGCTCGATGCATTTCTGGAAGTTACCGGAGGTCTCCCCCTTCTTCCAGATGGCGTTCCTGGATCTGCTCCAGTAGTGCATGAAACCTGTCTTCTTCGTCAGCTCGAGAGACTCGTCGTTCATGTAGGCTAGCATCAGAACATTGTTGTTCTTGACGTCCTGGACCACAACCGGCATCAATTCCTTGGCCTCGCTCATCACATCACATCCTTCCTGACCGGGACTCCCTTTGATTCGAGTATCTTCTTGACATCGGCGACCGTGTGCTCGCCGTAGTGGAATATTGACGCGGCAAGGGCTGCGTCAGCTCTGCCTGTGGTCAGGACCTCGACGATGTCCTCGATCTTGCCGCATCCTCCCGAGGCAATTACGGGAACGTTGACCGCGTCGACAACGGCCCGGGTGAGCTCGATGTCGTACCCCGTCTTCGTCCCGTCAGCATCCATGCTCGTAAGGAGTATCTCTCCCGCTCCTCGTTCGCATGCTTCCTTCGACCACTCGATTGTATCGAGGCCCGTCGCCTTTGTCCCGGAGTAGGTATAGACCTCCCAACTCTCGCCCTTCCGCTTGGCATCGATCGCGATGACGACACACTGGCTTCCGAAGGCATCGGAACATCTCGTAAGCAATGATGGATCTTGAACGGCTGCGGAATTGATCGATGTCTTGTCCGCGCCTGCCTTCAACGTCTTTCGAACGTCCTCGAAGGACCTGATCCCCCCGCCGACAGTCAGCGGGATGAAGAGGTTCTCTGCAGTCTTCTGGACCGCGGCGTGCAATGTCTTTTGCCCTGAGACCGACGCGTTGACGTCCAGGAAGACGATCTCATCCGCACCCTGGTCCTGGTACTCGACCGCGAGGGCAGGCGGGTCGCCGACACTCTGCAGGTCCTTGAAACGAACCCCCTTTACAGTCACGCCGTCCTTCACATCGAGGCACGGTATGATGCGCTTGGTCAACGGCATCTACTCGGTCCTCCACTTCACATCGGACTTGGTGGACATGATCGAACCGATCGGAGCCACCGCTTCCTTGAGCGCGATCCCTAGGGCTTTGAAGGTCGCCTCCACTATGTGGTGGCTGTCCTTCCCCCTGAGAACTATCGTGTGGACGGTTGCCCGCAGTTCCATGGCGAACGACCTGAGGAAATGCTCGTACATCAGATCAGGGAGTTCGAGGTGCACGTACGGTCGCTCGATCAAATCCAAGGAAACCTGTACAAGGGCTTCATCCATCGGGACGGTTGCGCTCGCGATCCTCTTGATCGGCTCATCTTCGAGCGCTTTTCTGAAGGCTTTCCCGAGCACTATGGCCACATCCTCAATCAGGTGGTGATCGATGTCCCCCTTCGCTGATATCTCGAGGTCCACTCCGGAGTACTTGGCCAGTGTCTCGACCATATGCGTCAGGAACCCGTCCGGGAGCTCGCACTTGCACTTGCCGGTGCCGTCCAGGTTCAGTTTGATGTGGATATTCGTCTCCCTCGTCTGCCTCGACAAGCTGACCTTCCTGCCCTTGCCCTTCATTTGAATTCCCCCACTGCTTTTCGGAAGTCTATCTTGCCAGTGTATATGGCCATACCGACCACTGCCGAGTGAGCATCGAGTTCATGCAGCATCTCGAGATCCGTCATGGTCGTGATGCCCCCCGACACCATGACTGGCTTCTCGGTGCTTCTGATGAGCGTCTGGATGGGCTTGGGCTCTATCCCCTCGAGCCTACCCTCTACTGCAACATTGGTGTACAGGAAGCCCCAGATTGGCAGCTGCTCCAGGTCCTTCACCACCGCGATCATGTCTCTTCCCGAGCCTGTCTGCCATCCCTCGATGAGGACCTCTTCCTCGATCGCGTCGATCGCCACGACGATGCTGTCAGGGTAGTCGTTCGACACCTTCTCGACGAACCCTCTGTCCTTGATGGCGCGCGTGCCTATGACGACCCTCTCGGCCCCTATCTTGAACAGTCTCCGAATCCGCTCCTCCGTTCTGACACCGCCACCCACCTGGACCGGAGCGGAGAGGCTCGCGGCGAGCATCTCGATCAGGCTCTCATTGTTCCCCGTACCGAGCGCCGCATCCAGATCGATGATGTGGATGATCTCAGCGCCGTCCGCCTCCCACTTCCTGGCGACGGCCATGACGTCTTCGATCACCACCTTCTCAGTGCCCGGCTTGCCTCCGACCAGTTGCACGCATTTGCCGCCCTTGACATCGATTGCTGGAATCACGATCATGCCGTTCCCTCTGCGATCTTGACGAAGTTCCTGAGAAGCCTCAGACCGGCGAGTCCACTCTTCTCAGGGTGGAACTGCACTCCACAGAGATTTCCCTTTCTGATGGCGGACGGGAATCTCTCCCCATACTCGGTCATGGCGACCGACACCTTCCCTTCAGGGTGGCAGACATATGAGTTCGCGAAATAGAACTGGGCCGTCTCGGGGATGCCATCGAAGAGCGCATCCCCTTGGTGCAGGACGTCATTCCAACCCATCTCCGGGATACGGCCGCTCTTCAGCTTCGTCACATCTCCGTCGAAGAGAGCAAGACCTTCACCTGGCGATTCCTCGCTCCTCTCGAACAAGACCTGCATGCCCAAACAAACGCCCAATGCTGGCGTCCCCTTCGAGATATACCTCTTCAAGTCGGGAAGAACCGGTCTCAATGCGTTCATCGCAGCGCCGAACGCTCCCACGCCTGGGAACACGATGCATCTGGCATCGAGAAGTGATCTCGGATCAGAGACCACCCGGACTTCAGCTCCTGCCCGCTCAAGACCCTTCGCGATGCTGAAGAGATTGCCAACTCCATAGTCGATGATAGTGACTTCCATCACTTGCCTCCGAGTGTCAGCTTATCCAGCTTCTCGAGGAGCACATCGAGCATCGGACGCGGGGCCAGCGTGATCCTTACGTGATCCTCTAGCAAGGGGAACATGTTGCAGTCTCTTATTGCAACGCCCTCCGTCTTCAGGGTGCCCACGAGATCCGGGCCAGGGGTCGGGGACTTGCACAGGAGGAAATTACAGCTGGTCGGATAGACCTTGAAGCCGAGCTTTTCCAGTCTTGGCTTCAGATAGGCGGCCTCCGATTTCACCTTCGCCAGCGCTTCATTGACCCAGGCCTTGTCTTCGATGGCCCTCATAGCCACCGCTTCGCTGAACGAATTCACTCCGAACGGGGTGCGTACTCGCCTGAGCTCATCGATCACTTCCTTTCTTGAAATGGCGAAGCCCACCCTGAGTCCGGCCATCCCATAAGCTTTCGAGAATGTCCTGATATCGATCGTGTGCTGGGAGTTCATCGCATCAGAGAGCATGTTCGAACCGCAGAAGTCTCCATAGGCCTCGTCGAGAATGGTGATTCCGTCCGCTTCAGTTAGTATTCTCTTCACTGCCGATTTGTCGAACAAATTGGCCGTCGGGTTGTTCGGCTGGCAGATTGCGTTCAACTTTGCTTTCTCCTGCAGAATAGGGTCTGGATCCAGAGAGAAATCTTTCGGTAGGATCTTCTCGCACACTCGGCCGAGGTTGAGCCTCGCATAGAACTTGTACATCCCGAACGTGGGGCTCGGCGAGCACATCGTGTCGCCTGGATTGAGGAAGCACCTGGAGGTTAGGTCCAGTATGTCATCGGAACCGTTGCCGATGATGACCTCCTCTGGCGAGATGCTGAACTCGGACGCAATCCGAGCCCGAAGACCGTCGGAGTTCTCGTTAGGATATGCCCACAGCCTTGAGAAATCGAATTCCTTCGCCACCTCACCGACGGCCGGGTTCACCCCGAACAGGTTCGCATTATCGTTCAGCAGGATCATGTCATTGCTGTGGATCGAGTACGATGGCCTCGTAAGTTCCCCGATGGTCCTTCTGCGGAGCTCACCGACCGATGTCAACCCTTCAGCCTCCTCTTGCGGGCCATCGCCGCCTCCGCGTGCGCTGGTAGTCCTTCCGAGCGGGCGAGGATATCGACTATTCCGGCCAGCTTCTTCACGCCGTTCGAGCTTATGCTCTGATAGGGGATCGTCTTAAGAAAGTCGTAGACGCAGAGAGTGGATCTCATTCTCGCGCCCCCTTTGGTCGGCAGTATGTGATTGGTCCCTGAGCAGTAATCCCCAAACGCGACTGACGAATTGCCCCCGAGGAACACTGAGCCTGCGCTCTCGATCTTGTCGAGCCACTTCATCGGTCCTGCAACATCCATCAGTAGGTGCTCAGGCGCGTACGCGTTCGAGAACCGCATGGCTGCGTCCATGTCTTCAGTGACGATGAATATCGCTCCTTTCGCCGCGGCCTGGGACGCGATCTCCGTCCTCTCGGCCATCTGGAGCTTGCACTCGAGCTCCTTCTTGGTCTCGTCCGCAACCCTCTTCGACGAGGTCACCAGCACGGCCCTTGCCTGGGGATCGTGCTCGAGCTGGGCCAACATGTCGGCGGCAATCAGCTCCGGGTTGCCCTTGGCATCTGCCAGCACCAGGACCTCTGATGGCCCCGCGAGGAAATCTATGTCACAGTCGTTCCTGACAAGGAGCTTCGCTGCCGTCACCACCGCGCCTCCGGGGCCCACGACCTTCTGGACCTTCTCGATCGTCGCCGTGCCGTAGGCCATCGCGGCTATCGCGTGGGCACCCCCGATGGCATATACCTCTGACACGCCGCAGAGGTAGGCAGCGGCAAGGATGACGTCGGGAACCTTCCCGCCGCGGCCCGGGGTGCAGAGCGCGATCTCCTTCACCCCCGCAATCTTCGCAGGCACTGATGCCATCAGGACAGTCGATGCGTAGTCGGCAGACCCGCCAGGCACGTAGACTCCGACCCTTCTCAAAGGCACCATCCTCTGTCCGAAGGTGCCGCATTCGTCCTGATATTGAAACTGCATCGGCTCCTGTCGCTTGTGGAAGGACTCGATGCGCAGTTTGCTGACGCGCAACGCGTCGAGGAGCACGCGCGGGACACGGTTCCTGGCTGAGCGCAACTCCATCTCACTTACCCGCATCTGCTCCCCTTTCAGACCGTCGAGCCTCTTGGCGTATCGTCTCACCGCGACATCGCCGCGGGACCGCACATCCTCAATTATGGGACGAGCCTTCTCCGCGGCGGCAACGAGGTCGACGCCTTCCCTCTCGAGGACTGATCTTGTCTCTTCGGCGGTCATCTCGCTCAGCTCGAAAGTCAACATCTCACATCACCATCCTCTCGATCGGTATCACAAGGATGCCCGTCGCTCCGATGCTCTTCAACATCGTGATAACGCCGTTGATCTCGTTCTCATTGGTGACGGCGTGGATTGCAACCACGTCATCGCGACCGATGATGTTCATGACTGTGGGACCAGCAACTCCAGGCAACAGTGTTTTCAGATTCGGGAGGCTGGCCTTCGGCACGTTGGCCATCAGGTACCGCTTATTGGAGGCGTTCATCACGCTCTCGACCGCACCGGTGACCTCCTCGATCCGCTCCTTCTTCTCACGCATCGATTTCCCGTTCGCGATCAGGACGGCTCTTGACTCGAGCACGACTCCGATCTCCTTGAGGTGGTTGAGCTTGAGGGTCGAACCCGTCTCCGTGAGATCGGTGATGATATCCGCCAGGCCCACTTGTGGGGCCACCTCTGTCGCGCCCGAGACCTCCGCGATCTGCACGTTCTTCCCCATCTTCGAGAAATACGCCTTTGTCAGGTTGGGGAAGCAGGTCGCGACCGTGCACCCGTCCTTCACGCCTTGGAGGTCCTTGATCTCCGAATCATCCGGCGCCGCGACGACCAACCTGCACTTGCCGAAGTCGAGGTCCATGACCATCTCGACCTTCCGGCCCGTCTCCATGACGATGTCGAGGCCAGTGATGCCCAGGTCCGCTGCGCCCATCTCCACGAACTCCGGAATGTCCTGAGCTCTTGCGAGAAGGACCTGGTATCTACCCTTCCCGAACTCCGCCAGGAGAGTCCTGTTGCTGGAGTCCGGGACCTGGAATCCGATCTTGTTCATCAATCTGATCGCACTCTGATTCAACCTGCCCTTGTTGGGAAGGGCTATCCTGACCATCGTCAACTGGACACCTCCTCGCGACCCGCGGTCCCCGGAAGATATGGCCGGAGCTGCCAGCGGGACATCAAAAACTGCTCTTCAGCGCCTTGACTAGAACGGGTGGAATTACCCGTGAAGACTATCAAACACGACTTCAGCTTGTGCCATGTCCGAGCGCCCCGAGCAAATTGCCGACAACCCTGACGATATATATTATTTCCGGCATGCCTTGTACAGTCAGTGCACACACTTGTCCAATAGCTGCGCTCGCGGAACCACTCCGCAACCACATAATACCAGTTGAGCCATTTACCAAAAGGGGACGCCCCGGTGGGATATCTGGTGGAATCGCCCTAGCACGTGGACGGACAATGGAACCGAATTCTTCGACTTCACACGGCATAACAGCGAGGACCGTCGCGCTCGAGAGCATCCTTGAGGTCACGACGCATTTCCTCTACGTAGAGAACCTTGATCAGTTACTGGAGAAAATCGTCAAGACGGTCTCCGAGACCTTTGGCGTCGCGCGCTGCCACATAGGCATACGGGAGGAGGACACCGGCTTGTTCGCCGTCCGCGCTGCCCACGGTTACGAGCCGGTCCGCGAAGCGGCGATTAGGAGGGTCAAATACACGATGGCCCGGATGATGCATGATCTAAGACCCGAGCTCAAGGTGGGCAAGAACGTCTATTATGTCCCGTTCGAGATGTCCGAGTTCCCGGATGAGGAAGGCATGCTCTGGGTCGACCATCCGGAGAGGCTAGACCTCGCGAGAAGGTTCCCCGATGAATGGCATGAGCTCGACTACATCGACTTCATCATGTACAAGAAGGACGGATCGCTTCTGGGGTATCTGGAGATCGACGAGCCGGACGACAACAAGGTCCCCGGGAACGAGACCTTGCGCACGATCGAGATCTTCTCGGATCTCGCCGCGATCGCCATACAGAACGCCGAGCTGTACAGCAACTCGGAGAAGGATCGGAAGGAGATCGGCCTCTTGGTCGACCTGATCGGCCACGATGTCAACAACTACGTGCAGGCGGTGAGCGGGTTCGTCGAGCTGGCAATGTCGCGTCCGAAGGTGCCGGAGCCGTCGAGGAAGAGCCTCGCGAAGGCACTCGACCAGATCTGGAACCTCAACCGGTTGGTGACCGACGTCAAGCTCTACGCGAAGGTGGAATCGAGCGGCAGTAAGGACTTCAAGCCAATGGACCTGGTGCCCGTTATCCAAGAAGCGTTCAAGACGGTCGCATCGAGTACTCCCAACCGCGACGTGAAACTGAAAATGAGCGACGACAAGACTGCCAGATTTTGCGACATCAACGACCTAGCCAAGGAGGCATTCATCAACCTGTTCTCGAACGCGGTCAAGTTCGACGAGCATGACCAGGTCGAGATAGAGGTCACTATCGATCATGACTCCATGGATGGAAGGGACATGTGGTGCGTATCCGTGGCCGATCACGGACCAGGCATAGACGATGGGGTCAAGGAGAGCATATTCAACAGGTTCACGGAATCGGCCTTGTCGACCAAGGGCGGGAGCGGGCTTGGATTGTACATCACCCGAACCCTTGTCGAATCGTACAAGGGAAAGGTTTGGGTGGAAGACAGGGTCAAGGGCGACCGCTCAAAGGGTAGCATTTTCAAGATGCGGCTGCCAAAAGCGACCTAGGTTCACGTCGGGTACAATGCGGTCAACGTGATGACTAGGACGGATATCGATATGCAGAGCGCGACCACGATCCACGGGTTGACCTTGAGCGCCTTGTCGTCCTCAGAGTCGAAATACCTGATGAGACCCGCAGCGGAGTGGAACCCCTCTCCTTTCTTGTCCTTCGCCATGTCAGTCGACCGGTCCTATTGAGAGATTCAATATTTAAACGTTTAGAGGTCGGGGAACGGCTTCCAGTGCGATTCTTTTCGACTTGCGACATCAGGAAAACCATTATATAATGTCCAAGATAATAGAGATATCCCAGTCTGGCTCCCGCGGAACATCGCGGGAAAGAGATTTCTGGGGCAGGTTGGAATCCCATATAGCCGGCACAAAGGAGGTTATCGTATAGCTACGGTCTTCCTCGTTGACGACGAGAAGTTCATCGTCGATCTATACAGGGATATTCTGGAGGCGAACGGCCACACGGTGGTGGGCGTCGCGTCCGACGGCGAAGAGGCGGTCCAGAAGTATAAGGGCATGAAGGAGAAGCCCGTAATCATCATAATGGACCAGAGGATGCCGGTCCGAGATGGCGTCAGCGCCACGCAGGAGATCCTGAAGATGGACCCCAAAGCCACCATATTCTTCGGAAGCGCAGACCTCCACATAGAGAAGGAGGCCATCGCGGCAGGGGCAAAGGGATTTCTCCTGAAACCGTTCAGGATCGAGGAGCTCTTAGTCGCGATCCGAGAAGCGGTGGCAACTAAGAAGAAGTGTTAGCGAAGCCCGCGCTTTTGTTGGCTTCGACCGAGTGTAGTTGGTGAGCATTGTGATTGAGAGGGAGCGAGAGTCCGGGTACCGCCGTGCGAGCGGCCTACTTTTAAGTAGGCCCGCCGATTATCACGCAACGACATCCGAGAAGAGGGATGAATGATGGCAGAAGACGATGGCGACATGAGGGTCCTGAGGAGAAGGAAGCTCCAGGAGCTGAAGGCGAAGGGCCTGAACCCATATGAGAAGTACAAGTTCGTCAGGACTCACAACACCACCCAGATCAAGAAGGATTTCGCGTCCGCCACCTCCGAGCGGAGCAAGGAGGAGGTGGCCGTAGCCGGTAGGATAATGGGATTGCGGATCCACGGCAAGGCGGGCTTCGCCGATGTCCAGGACAGGGAGGGCAGGGTCCAGGTCTACTTCAAGCTCGACGAGGTCGGCCAAGAAAGGTTCGACCTGTTCAAGTCGCTCGACAAAGGGGACCACGTCGGCATCAGAGGGCATGTGTTCAGGACCAAGATGGGTGAGGTCACCGTCGCTATCGACGATTTCGAGATACTCTCGAAAGCGCTCGAGCCGCTCCCAGACCAGTTCCACGGACTACAGGATGTCGAGACCAGGTATCGGAAGAGGTACCTGGACATGATCATGAACCAGGACATCCGGGAGAAGTTCATCAAGCGGAGCAAGATGGTCGCGTTCATGCGCGACTGGCTCAACGAGAGGGGGTTCCTCGAGATCGAGACCCCCATCCTCCAGCCGCTCTACGGGGGAGCACTAGCTAGACCCTTCAAGACGCACCACAATGCTCTCGACATGGACCTCTATCTGAGGATCGCCCCCGAGCTCTACCACAAGAGATGCATAGTGGGAGATCTGGAGAAAGTGTACGAGATCGGCCACAACTTCAGGAACGAGGACATCGACGCTCAGCACTATCCAGAGTACACCTCGCTGGAGCTGTACGAGGCCTATGCCGATTACAACGACATCATGGACCTTACCGAGCATATCATCTACGACGCAGCGATGCACATCGTCGGGACCGACAAGATACCGTACGGCGAAAAGGTCTTGGATTTCTCGAGACCGTGGCCCAGGATCACAATGCACGACGCGATTCAGAAGTACACGGGCCTCGACATAGCGGCCCTGAGGACGGTCGAGGAGGCGCAGTCGGCTGCGACCAAGTTAGGCGTCAGGGAAGCGGACAGCTGCCCGACCATGGGCGAGTTGATGGCTGAGGTTTTCGACCAGAAGACCCAGCCACACCTTATCAACCCCACCTTCGTGATAGACCATCCGATCGAGGTCTCGCCATTGTCGAAGAAGAAGAGAGGAAACCCGTGCCTCGTCGAGCGCTTCGAACTGTTCATCAACGGCTGGGAGTTCGCCAATGCGTTCTCAGAGCTGAATGATCCTGAAGAGCAGGAGCAACGGTTCAGGGAGCAGGAAAGGCACAAGGAGGAGGGCGACGAGGAGGCTCACCCGATAGACATGGACTATGTCCATGCGCTGGAGTACGGCTTGCCGCCAACGGGAGGGCTGGGCGTCGGCATCGACAGGCTCGCGATGATCTTTACCAACTCGCAATCGATCAAAGAGGTCTTGCTGTTTCCACACATGAAGCCCGAGGCGGTCTAGAGGTTCCTTAGGATGGGGCAGGAAAGAGAGGACATCAGGATTGAGAAACTCACTCCGGAACGACTTGATCACTTGGTGAAGGTCCAGGAGGAGGCTTTCTCCGATTACATCATCCCGATAAAGTCCTCAAAGGAATTCTTCCTGGACTTCCAGAGGTCTGTCGGGGGAGACCTTTCAACTGTACTTTTGGCATCGGACGCCGGCAAGATCATCGGCTACATCAACCCCGTGATTGACGGGAAGGAAGCGTGGATCGGCGGTATTGGCGTGATACCGCAGTACAGGTCCTCTGGCGTAGGAACGAAGCTGATGATATCCGCTGAGGAGCTTTGCCGGAACAGGGGCGTGCAGTCGATCACCCTCGAGGTCATCGAGGGAAACGACAGGGCACAGCGCATGTACGAGCGGCTGGGATTTTCCGTCTCGAGGAAGTTCCTTAGTGCGGAGGGCAAGCCGACCAGGTTCGAGGGGTTCGGACCGCAGCCCAAGGTCGCCAGCTTCTCGGAGGTCCTCTACCTGCACGAGAAGTCCTACATGAACACCTGCTGGCAGAGGAGAAAACGCTCGGCTGTGATCCAGTCCGCCAAGGGTGCCGAGTCTTACAAGGTCGATGGCGGTTTCGTGATGATAAGGGCGGTGCAGACGAGCGGGTTCATCCCGTTCCTCGGAGTCCTCCCGGAGGCCAGGTCGAGGGGCATCGGGACTGCGCTTGCGAAGTACGCGCTGACGAAGCTGTGGGACGCAGGCGTGTTCAAGGTCGCACTCTACAACGTCAACGAGGACGTGCAGACACAGCGCATGCTGGATGAATTCGATTTCAAGGTCACCATGAAGCAGATCGAGTTGAAGAAGGAGCTTTGAGCGCAAGTTAGGGGAATAAGACTAAACCATACCTTGCGCAACACATCAGCAGCATAGGTGTAAGAGATGTTCTCCCATTGCCCGGGCGCAAGGACGTTCATGGAGCCGATACCGGAGCCCATCATATGTCCCCACTGCGGCAGAGAGGTCGAGATCTTCACCACAGAACAGAGCATGAAGTGCTACTACTGCGGTGGATTGGTCACGAGGGAGAAGCTTCCGAGCTGCTTCGATTGGTGCAGGTTCGCCGACATCTGCAAAGCCGAGATAGAAGCGTCGCGAAGGAAGAAGAAATGATCAGGTCTTGATCTGAGCCAGCTTCTCGTCCTTCTCCCACTTCTTCAGGACCCAATCCTGCAGCGTCTTGATGTCCGCCTCAGTCATGTGCTTGAACCTGCCCTGCGGTTTCAGGTACTCGGCCACCGGCGTCATCTTCGGCTTCCTGTTGATCGTCACCTTGCCGTTCTCGCACTCGTAGAGCGTCCACATGCCGCTGTCGACCGCGAGCTTGCAGATCTCGATCGTCTTCGACGTGTCGTGCCTCCATCCGGTCGGGCACGGCGTGTAGACCTGGATGTATCTGAAGCCCTTGATCTTCTTGGCCTTCTCGAACTTGTTGA
>Ga0315286_10002117_pt1 | contig 18387 bp, 17 predicted proteins | sample YL17G10_0_MG_FD_205038 | JGI IMG/M metagenome (GOLD analysis project Ga0315286, IMG submission 205038) | Sediment microbial communities from Yellowstone Lake, YNP, Wyoming, USA - YL17G10_0 | ecosystem: Environmental > Aquatic > Freshwater > Lake > Sediment | place: USA: Wyoming | collected... | reverse complement strand
CGGGACGCACTGGGTAATTATATACTTGCACATTCAACCCATAGAGATGAACTCCATGATCAAGATTGGTACAATCATTATGCCATGAGGATGCGATAGGTTGTTGTCATGCGATATCGAATAGAGTTTATTTTATTTCAATTGTTCAAATGGTTCGTCCTTGCGCTGCCGTTGAAATCTGCTCAGCGTTTAGGTTACTATTTTGGTAGTATTGCCTTCTACTTACTGCCGGAGCGACGTCGGATCACTTTCGAAAATCTTCGTCATGCATTTTCTGAAAAGAATAAAGCCGAGTTAACTTCGATAGCATTAGGGGCATTCCGCAATATGGGGATCTCGCTTATTGAGCTGCTTTGGTTTCCAAACCTCAAGGATGATATTATCCGAAAACTTGTTAAGCCGAAAAATATTGATCTTATGCTATCGGGTTTTTCTGCTGGCAAGGGAATGGTGATGCTTTCTGGTCATTTCGGAAATTGGGAGCTTATCGCGCTCAGTATAGCTTACCTAAGTAAAATACCAATTACTATTGTTGTTCAAACACAGGATAATCGGCTCGTGGATAAAATAATTAATCATCATCGTTGTATTTTTGGAAACAAGGTTATACCTATGGGAATGTCTGTTCGTGAAATCATCCGAACTTTGCAAAGCGGTGGGATTGTTGCTATCGCTCCAGATCAGAGTGCCAGTCCGGAAGGTGTATATGTAGAGTTTTTCGGTCGCATGGTAACAACACATCAGGGACCAGCTGTCTTTGCTCTTAGGAGTAAAGCTCCGCTGCAGATCGGTTTTATAATTCGTCAAGACGACGGCACTTACGAGGTTGTATTGGAAGAAATTCCATTTTCAGATTTGGATGGCTATAATGAAGAAAATGTTAAAGAGCTAACACGACGTCATACCGCAGTATTAGAAAGATATATCCGAAAATATCCCGATCAATGGCTGTGGATGCACCGCCGCTGGAAGCATACGCTCGGTGAAGCTGCACCTCAAATGCAAGCGATAGTTAATGCAGCAAATTGAATTAAATAAAATATTAGTCGTGCAGACTGCCTATGCAGGAGACGTTGTTCTTACATTACCGCTGGTGCAAGTGCTGAAGAAGTATTATCCATCCGCTGCGATAGATATACTTGTTATACCTCGTGTTGCAGATTTATTAACAAATCATCCAGCTATAAATGAAGTGCTCATTTTCGATAAACAAGGTAAAGATTCTGGAATAGCAGGATTTCTAAGACAGGTTAAAATTGTTCGAGGTAAAAAATATGATATCGCATTTGTGCCTCATCGCTCGTTAAGGAGTGCTGTGCTGGTGAGGTTGGCTGGTATTAAACGCCGCATCGGTTTTGATAAAAGCAGCGGGCGGTTTCTTTATACAGACGTTGTACATTATCAGAATACTATTCATGAAATCAATCGGAATCTCTTACTATTAGTTAAGATTGGAATTGAAACTAATCATCGCGAGTATCCAAAATTATATCCTTCCTTTCATGATCGCAAACGCATCGGACTATTTCTTTCCGATCATGGAATCCAGCATGCTAATTCTCTTATCGGTGTTGCGCCCGGTTCTGTTTGGAATACGAAGCGCTGGCTCAAAGAAAGATTCATTGAGCTTGTTAGAAAACTTACAACTTATGATTATCGTGTAGTTCTGATAGGTGGGAAGGATGATGAATCGTTGTGCTGTGAGATTCGTGATGCAATTTTATCGAAGCACGTTTATTCCGCTGCCGGAAAATTAACATTACTTCAATCTGCCGAACTAATTCAACGCTGCAAAATATTAATTTCAAATGATAGTGCACCCATGCACCTTGCAGTCGCGGTTGGAACTCGCGTGGTGGCGATATTTGGTGCAACGGCACCTGAATTTGGTTTTGCACCTTATGGCGAAAATGATATTGTCGTAGAGACGAAAGGATTATCCTGCCGGCCTTGCTCCATCCACGGTGGTGATAAGTGCCCAACTGGCACATTCGATTGTATGAAACGAATTTCATCAGATGATGTATTGAAGAAAGTTCTCCAATTGTTGGAACCGTCATCAGTTCCAAGCTCAAAGCAGTAAGCAATGGGGAAAGTAATAAAAATAAATCCTGATAGGATTAAAGGCAGTGTTCTTTGCCAAGCTGCCGAAGTCATCCGACGTGGGGGAGTGATATTATATCCCACTGATACGATTTACGGACTCGGATGCGATGCTCTAAATGTTAAAGCGGTCAAGCGGATATATAAAATTAAACATCGATCCGAAAATAATCCTGCGTTAGTTCTTGTCCATAATAAAAAAATGCTGAATGAATTAGTTGATGATATCACACCAATGGCAAACGGATTGATGAAAATGTTTTGGCCCGGACCTTTGACAATGATTTTCAGAGCAAACCGGCATATCCATCAGTCCCTTATATCCAAGGATGGCAAGATAGGAATTCGCATTCCGAATAATAAATTTTGCTTGAAGCTTATAGCTAAGTCCGGAGCTCCGCTTCTTTCCACAAGTGCGAATATATCCGGTGGTAAAACGATCACAACGGTTGATACACTTAAAAAAGTGTTTGCGAGTAAAGTGGATTTATTACTCGATGCCGGTGATCTTGAATCGGCTCTTCCCTCGACTGTTGTAGATGTAAGCGGAGAGAGATTGGTTGTTATTCGAGAAGGAGCCATCAGCTCAAATCAACTGTTACTGAGATGAATTGATTTTTATAAAGAATATTCTTAGTTTCAAGTAACCATTTCAACACAATAAGAAGGAGAACTTATGAAGAATATTGCTATTATTTTTGTCTGTATCGCGATGCTTGTAAATGTGTTTCTAGCACAGGCGTTACCACAGAAAAAGGAGAATCCGCATCATGGTCAGATGTTCATGGAACAGAGGGGGATGGAAGTTGAACGAGGACTACGACCACATTTTCATAGAAACCATGATGAAGAGTTGTTACAGGAGGCGCAGAGATTAAGTCCCCTAAAACAACTTGTTAGAAGAGAAGCTATGTTCTCTGAGATTTCATCAGATACTATTTATGTTACAATTTCCATTTTAGATGAGCAATGGGATACTCTTATGAGTGGGTGGGTGAATTCCGAAAAAGATACTTACACATACGATGCAAAAGGAAACAAAACAGAGAAGTTAACTCATTATTGGAACGGTATTGAGTGGGTACTTTCCTGGAAATCCACTTACACTTACGATGTAAACGGAAACGGAACGGAGGAGTTATTTAAATATTGGAACGGTAGCGTGTGGGTGAGTGACAGGAAATACACTTACACCTACGATGCAAATAGAAGAATAACAGAGATGCTAATCCAGGCATGGAATGGTAGTGCATGGGATAATAACATGAAAATCACTTACACCTACGATGTAAGTGGAAAACCAATAGAGGAGTTAGATCAGATGTGGAACGGTAGTGCGTGGATAAATTACTCGAAATACGTTGTAACCTACGATGCAAAAGAAAACCCAACGCAGGAGATGCGTCAGAATTGGAACGGTAGTACTTGGATGGATTCTACGAAATGGACTTTTACCTGCGATACGAGTGGAAACATAACGGAGGAGATACTTCAGAATTGGAACGGTAGTACCTGGATAAATTCCGATAAATACACTTACACATACAATGCGAATGGAAACTTCACGGGATATATATATCAAGAGTGGAACAGTAATGCATGGGTGAACAACGAAAAAGCCACTTACACACATGATACAAATGGAAACGGAAAGGAGATGTTAATCCAGAGATGGAATGGTAGTGCGTGGGCGAATTACAGGAAATATACAATTACTTGGCAAATGCTTATCATCGATGATGTAAAAGAACAAGCAAATGTTATTAGTGGCTTCTCGCTTTCAGCGAATTATCCTAACCCATTCAATCCACAAACGAAAATATACTTCTCAGTACCAAAGGAAAGTTACATTACACTAAAAATCTATGACCTACTTGGTAGAGAAGTAGCAACGCTTGCTCAAGAGAAGAAACAACAAGGTGAATACTCTATTACTTGGAACGCAGAAAGAGTACCGAGCGGAGTCTACTATTACAGATTAGTTGCTGTCGATCCTTCGCTCCGCTCAGGGCAAGTTTTTTATGAGACAAAGAAAATGGTTGTGATGAAATAAACTTATGAACAACAATAGAATTCGCCACTAACAAATTGATAGGAACAGATGAAAAAGAATAAACAAGTTAGATCGAAAAAGAAATTAACTCCCAAAAATTATACAAGGAAGAATTTAGAAAATGCGTTTATGTTAAAACTTCTTGAATATCTACAATATGATTTATCAACCTTATATTCAAGGCGAACAAATTTTATAAGTGGTAAAAGCACGGATTATTGTAGGATAGGTGAATTGAAATTTAATAATCATGAAATTGTTAAGGAATTGAAATCACCCATGAGCGCATTTCGGCTCGGTGTAGAATTTGGAATAAATGTTAGTATCGATGTTTATAATTCTGTAATGAAGCGATTGTACGAAGATTCAGATGTGTCGAGGTTAATAAAAGGGGAAATTGATATACAACAATTATTAAAACAGAGCAGCATCCAGAAGAGTAAATTGCTGCCCCAAAACGTGCTGCGACAACTTAGAAAATATAAGAAGATTGCTAAATAAAAATATTATAATCTCAGAAATCGCCACCAAGAAACTAAGCTTATCTTCATAATGACCTCATTCTCCAAAGCGGTAGTGGCCAAATTATTCCCCTTAAAATAACTGTTAAGGAGTTGAATGTTATCCGGTTGGAACTCTCTAAAATAAATGCTACATTATTGAAAGATTTTATCAAACCAGCGTTGAAAATAATCAAAGCATGGTAAAACAACCCGGTAAAATGACGATATCCTTTGCGCCCGTAGCTCAGATGGATAGAGCGACAGCCTCCGGAGCTGTAGGTCGCGCGTTCGAATCGCGCCGGGCGTACTTCCAATTCAACATAATTTAACAATCCCGCAAAGCGGGAGAAGTTAAGTTATCTGTTGAAGTGAAACGAAAGCGGGATAAGAATTTATTATAAAAATTATTTTAGGAATATCAGTTATGCTCAAACCAAAAAAGAAAATCACTAGAAAAGAAATCAAACAAGATGCGCTGCTAACGACTTATGTAAAGATTACTTCGTTTTATGCTGAAAATAAAAAGTACATCAGCTACGCTGTCACTGCCTTAGTAGTGATCGTTATTGGGATCATCATCTATGTTAACAATAAAAAAGCTAACAACGATAAGGCAGCCACAGAACTCGGTAAAGTGTTTACCATTTACGATGCAGCATCAAGCGATGCTCGGCAATACAAGATGGCTATCGATGGCCAACCGGAGCGAGGTATGATGGGATTAAAGGCAATTGTCGATAACTATGGAAATACAGAATCAGGTGAGCTTGCCCGTTTTTACCTTGCTAATGCATATTATTGTTTGGGAAATTATGATGAAGCATTAAAACAATATGATAATTTCAGCGGCAAGAATGAGCTTTTAATAGCATCTGCCCTGGCAGGTGTGGGAAGCTGCTATGAAGCAAAAGGTGAATATCTAAACGCAGCATCAAGCTTTGAGAAAGCTGCAAAAACAATTTCCAATTCTATCAACACACCGGATTATTTGAATTCCGCCGCACGCTGTTATGGACTCGGGGGCGAAAAGGAAAAAGCAGTCACATTGCTTAAGAGATTGAAAAAAGAATTCCCCAAATCTTCATTCGCCCGTGATGCAGATCGGTATCTCAGTCAATTTTCTGTTTAACATTAGAGAATAATGATAGTGAAAACCCATTCCTTTTCTAAAGAATGGGTTTTTTATTGAATATCCATTGAGAATCTCATTAGAAATCCTTACCTTAATAAAAATAATAGAGAGCACTCTATCAATTGTCAGAGACAGCTTAAATGAGCATCGGAATAAATAAAAATCTTTCACAACAAATACTGCGGATTGCTGTTCCTGCTATTGCCGGTCTGTCATCCCAGATGATTGTCTCTATTGTCAATACCGCAATGGTTGGTAGGTTGGAAAATACCCATGTTCAGCTTGCTGCCATGGGATTAGGATTCTTAGGAACAATGGCTGTTACAAGTTTTTTCTCGAGTCTCAGTACGGGAACTCATGTTTTAATCGCGCGGCGTCAGGGAGAGAATAATATGCGTGGTGTTGGCGAAGTGCTTAACAATTCACTTTTTATCTGTTTGATTCTTGGTGTTATCATTGGTGCACTTGGATATTTTTTCTCTTATGATATAATTGATTTTTTCTCCAATAATGATGCCGTGACTTTATCTGGTGCCGATTACATGCGTTTTCAATTTCTGGGCTTACCATTTTTTTTACTCATAGTTTCATATAGAGGATTTTTCTTTGGGATTGGACACACAAAGATTTTTATGATATCTGCTATCGTAATTAACATTTTTAATATCTGGTTCAATTATCTTTTCATGTTTGGAGGATTGGGCTTTCCGAAAATGGAGTTGGCAGGAGCTGGAATCGGTTATTCAATAAGTATGGGTTTGGGATGGCTATTCTTCATGTTTGTAACTTTTATTGGTTATTATCGAAAACAATATCAGTATTATTCTCATTTCCATTTATCGAAAGACGTTATCGCTCAAATTATCAAAATATCGTTACCTGTTTCTTTTCAAAATATTCTTATATTGTTAGGGTTTCTTGTTTTTGTGGCGATAACCGGTATTATAGGCACTGTTGAACAAGCAGCAAGTAATATTGTCATCAGTGCATTATTCATCTCATTGATGCCTTGTTTCGGGTTTGGTATTGCTGCGCAGACATTAGTGGGTCAATCTATCGGAAAGGGGAGCGCTCGTTTAGCAAATGCATACGGATATGAGACGGCGAAACTCGGAACATTGTTCACAATAATCATCGGAATATTATTTGTTTTTGCTCCGGATTCAGTTTTATATATCATTACAAATGATAAGGTGGTAATTGACGCAGCACATCCAATTTTACAAATTGCAGGGATTGCTCAGATATTCTATGGATCAGGGATTATTTTTGCAAGTGCTTTGCAGGCAGGTGGAGCCACGGTTTATGTTATGTTCGTTGAAATATTAACCCATTGGATTATTTTTCTCCCACTCACTTATATTTTCGGAGTGACTTTCAAAGGTGGACTTAGGGGTGCATGGATGGCTTTACCAATTTATATTATCGCTTATACTGCCATGAATTTTTGGAGATTTCGATCAACAAATTGGCATAATATTAAACTTTAAATTATTATATTTTTACTGTGGCATCATTCAGAACAAAATTAAAGAAGGCGTTTCTCATCTCAGTGGCGAGTGCTATGCTGCTTGTTGTCTTCATTCTCGATGTCATCAGGCGAAGCGTTGAGATAGATATTGGTTGGGTATTATTTGTTCGTGATATAATTATTCTTGCCGCATTTCTGATTTTCTATTTGTTGATTGAATCACTATGGAAGCGAGAACAAACACCGGCAAAGAAACTCGGCTTTGCCATTGTAGTCACTTTAGTCGTCGGTATAGCATCTGGGGTGTTATATTTCCTGCGCCCGAGCGGCTTTGAGGTGAAAAATCTTGAACTGATCCCGTTGGGTTTTGATTCAGTCGTCTGGGCGAATATCTATGGAATTGTTTTTGGTATTACAATGCTGGTTGTGTTGCTAATATTGCGGGATATAATTTTCTCAAAGCGGAAAAAGGGAACAAAGCGAAATTTTTATATCGTAATAAGCTTAATAACTCTTTCTTCTCTTTCCACCTTCTTCTATCGACCATTAGAGCTCGTCATTCTATTCGTCTTAACCATATTAGCGATGTTGATGAATTCATTCCGCGTCTCCTGGATTGTGTATCTTTCAAAACGCGAGAAAATACTTAGTCTTATATATGGCTTTTTATTATTCTCTATTTTCATTGGTTTTGATATTGTAACCTGGCATACTGAACCCGTAATCGGACAGGCATTATTATTTTATTCTCCACCGCTTCAATCTTTTATCTGGCTGGTTTGTCTTTTTGCAACCATCTATTTTGGAATGACTTTCATCAGCACTCTTTTCCATCTTCCCACAGCAGAAGCGTTTGATCGAAAGATCAGTGAAGTATCATCACTGCATAATTTAAGCCGGCTTGTTACACAAGTATTCGATTTCAATGAGCTTGTTGATTCTGTCACAACTATGACGCTTGAAGTGTGTGAAGCGAAGAGTGCCTGGCTTGAAGTAATTGAGTCAACATCGGTTACACAAAAATCGAGGAAACTTTTCGGAAATATCAACCCCAAACCTCCAGTCGTTGCCGCAGGACTCAAAAATATTACAATGGAAGAGACGAAAGCCATCACATCGGAGGACGGTGAGATACTTCGGAAACATATTCTTGATGGACACAAACCAATTGTTATCGATAGTATAAAAAGTGACAAGCGGACACAACATTTGATCGATATAAAAAATAAATTCAATTCGATGGCAATCGTTCCACTATTGTCCCATGATGCAGTGATCGGAATTCTTTATGCGACGAAAGATGTTGAATATGGTTTCGATAAAGATGATATTGATGTAATCTCAGCGTTTGCCGACCAGGCGGCAATCGCTATTGAAAACTCGCGCCTTATTGAAAAATCTATAGAGCGTGAGCGGCTGATGCGCGAGATGATGCTTGCTCAGGATATGCAAAAAAAACTTCTTCCTCAAGAGTTGCCGCAGCTGAAAGAATTAGAGATCGAAGCTTTGTCAACACCGGCATTTGAAGTCGGCGGCGATTATTATGATTTCACCATGCTGGATGATAATCATCTCGGCATACTTGTGGGGGATGTATCCGGTAAAGGTGTATCTGCAGCTTTTTACATGGCAGAGATGAAAGGAATATTCCAATCGCTCAGCAAAATTTATCGTGAGCCGAGAGAGTTTTTAGTAAATGCACATAAAACAATCATGGGAACAATTGATAGGCGCTCATTCATCACCTTAATTTATGCAGTTGTTAATTTACAAACGGGTATAATGAAGATCGCAAGAGCCGGCCACTGTCCTATGCTGCATGTATCCAATGGACGAACAAAATACGTTAAGCCGGCGGGTCTCGGTTTAGGTATGGGGAGCTATGATTTTTTCAATAAAATTATGGCGCAAGAAACTTTACAGTTATTAAACGATGATGTAGTCGTATTGTACACCGATGGAGTTACAGAAGCACATCCCGGAGATGGTGTTGAATTTGGGTACGATAAATTGTATGATGTTGTTCGTCTGTCTGGTAATAAATCGGCGGTTGAGGTCCGCGATGCAATCGTCATGGCAGTTGGTAAACATATGAATCACGAATCGCCTGAGGACGATCTTACGATTGTAGTTTTGAAATGGAGAAAATAATGATTCAATTAAATCTTAATAATGAGGAGAAATAAAATGAGTAACTTCAAAATTGATGTCAGAGAAGCTGACAATATTAATGTACTTGATCTGAAAGGGTATCTCGATGCTCACACGGCTCCTGAGCTGGAAAAGGTATTTCAGAATTTGCTGGACATTAAAAAGTACAACATCATTGTGAATTGTAAAGATCTATCGTATATAAGCAGTGCAGGTCTTGGGGTTTTCATGGCGTATATCGAAGACGTTCGGAAGCACAAAGGAGATATCAAATTATCTAACATGTCTCCGAAGGTTTATAACGTCTTTGATCTTTTGGGTTTTCCGCTTCTGTACGATATCGCAAAAGATGAAATGGAAGCCATCAATAAATTCAACCAGCTTAAATGAATATTAGTGAGCCAATGTGTCAAACGTACAACCATGTAGAAGATGAATAAAGTGAATATCATACATTTGAATATCGAAAGCAAGACTGAAAAGCTAAGCTTGGTGAGGGATTTTATTTCAGGGGCAGCCAGAGATTTTGGATTTGATGAAGAATCAATCAGTAAAATTGCACTGGCAGTTGATGAAGCTTGCACAAATATAATTAAGCATTCCTATAATTACGCCACCGATAGAAAGATTGATATAAAGGTGATGCCTAATCAAAAAGTCTTTAAAATTGTGATTACACACCAGGGTAGAATGTTCGATCCAAATTCCGTCAGAACACCGGATATGCCTGAATATCTGAGTCATTATCGTAAAGGTGGATTGGGAATGCACCTTATGCGGTTGCTTATGGACAAAGTTGAGTATAAAATTTTACCTGATGATAAGTGTGAAGTTCATTTAATTAAAAATCTATCAGTTAAACTTGCTCAATAAATCACAAGCTCATGCCTCGAACCGTAACTACGCAGCAAAATAGTAATCACGAAAATTCATTTAATTTAAGCTCACTCTTCGAGTTCAGTGCGGTCGTGAACATCTCTCTTGATCTCAAGTTTATTCTTGGTCATTTTATTCTCACTTTGATGGGAAAACTGTTATCGTTAAGAGGCATAATTCTGCTTGAACAAAAACCGCAATGTTTTTCAGTGAAAAATATTAAAGGATTGCCTCAAGAATTGATCGGTACAGAAATTAAGATTAATAAAATCCCAAATCGTATTTTATATCTTGAGCACGAAGATGGAAGAAAATTACCATGGACCAAACATTTTAAAAATCATGGAATATATCTTCTAATACCCTTGGTCACTCAGGAAAAGATTGTCGGATTAGCTGGTTTCGCACCCGGTGTTTTGAAAAAGAAACTCGCGAAGGAAGAGGAGACGTACATCAAATCGCTTGCAAATATTGCTGCTGCTGCAATTGAAAAGAATTTATTTATCGGAGAGTTGAAACAAGTCAACAGAAGATTAGACGGAAAAATTCAAGAACTAAACACACTGTTCGAATTGAGTAAGGAATTTAACGCTGTGCTTGATCCGGATCGGCTCGTGAAATTATTAATGTTTTCTGTTATGGGACAGATTGGTGTGAATAGATTCATTATCTGCCTTGAAAAAGATGGTGCGATGGATATTGTAGTGTCTCGACTTGAGAAACATTTTAATCCCGACCTTTGTACATATTTCCCTTCTTTAAATTCACCATTATTGGTTGAGTCGCTTCAAAGAAAGAATGAACTACAATGGAGAAATTCGTTATTGGATATCGGCATTCAAGCGTTAGTTCCGATGCGACTTCAGAATCAGACCAAAGGAATTATAGGACTTGGCGAAAAAATGCGTGATGAGAAATATTCTTCCACTGATCTTGAATTTCTTTCGTCACTGGGTAACCTCGCCATCATTGCACTCGAAAATGCCCGATTATTTAAAGAGGAAATTGAGAAACAAAAACTTGAGGATGAATTAATAATTGCAAAAGAAATTCAAAGAGGTTTGCTTCCCGCTAAACTCCCAGATGTTCCCTATTTCGATGTTGCAGCGACAAATATTTCTTCAAAGCAAGTTGGCGGTGATTATTATGATTTCATCACTCTGAGTCGGCAGCATTATGTGATAGCAATTGGTGATGTATCCGGGAAAGGAACACCTGCGTCCCTCCTGATGGCAAATTTACAAGCAACTATTCGTGCTCTTGTTCCACTCGGTCTCTCGCTTGCCGATCTAACCAAAAGAGTTAATGACCTTATATGCGATAACACAAGCTCTGGCCGCTTTATTACATTTTTCTGGGGTCTGCTTCATACCGAAACGCGAACCTTGAAATATGTAAACGCCGGACATAATTTACCATATCTTTTTCATTCCGATGGCACCATTGAACGACTGGATAAGGGCGGGATTATTTTAGGCATCATGAAGGCAATGGTCCCATATCAAGAAGGTGAAGTAAGGTTTGATGCTGGTGATGTTATGGTTTTGTTCACTGATGGAGTAAGCGAAGCGATGAATTCGCAAGGAGAAGAATTTGGTGAAGATAAGTTGGAAAGTATTATTCGTACTCACCTGAATGAACCATCATCTGTTATTCAAACCAAAATAGTTGATGCTGTAAAAGAACATAGTAAGAATATTTTGCAATCCGACGACATTACGTTAGTCGTTCTTAAAGCTACATCATAATAATCATAACATTTGATTTTTGAAGGGCGGCTTCTTATCTTCATTTCACTAAGTACTTTATGAAAGTCGAATTCTCAAAAACAGAACGGAAAGTTTGGACAATCCTCTCTTTAATAGATTGGAGCTCGAATCATCTGACCGAAAAAGGATTTGATGAAGCCCGTTTACACGTCGAGCTATTGCTCTGTCATATTCTAAGTTGTAAAAGGATAGATTTATATTTACGATTCGATCAGATTCTTAATAATAGTGAGCTGGAAAAGTTTAAATTATTGCTGAAGCGTAGATTAAAACACGAACCCCTGCAATATATCATCGGTGAAACTGAATTCATGGGACTGTCTTTTCAGGTTGATCCAAGAGTTTTTATTCCACGTCCTGAAACTGAGATTTTAGTCGAACAGATTATCAAATGGTCAGAAACAATTTTATCTGGCAAAATTCACGTATTAGATATTGGTACGGGTTCGGGTAATATTGCGATAAGTCTTGCCGTTCATCTCGATCATTCTATCATCGATGCAATCGATATTAGTTCGGCGGCATTAGAAGTAGCAAAAGTTAACGTCCAAAATCATCATGTTGATGATCGAGTGTTTCTGGCTGCCGGTGATATTCTCCATGGTTTCAAAGAATATCCTCATTTTCCTTATGATGTGATTGTTTCAAATCCACCCTACATATCAAAAAAAGAATTTCAGGACCTTCAGCAGGAAGTGAGAGATTACGAGCCAGCCATTGCAAATACAGATGACGCAGACGGGTTGACGTTTTATAAAATTATCGCAACGAATGGAAAGAAATTACTCCGACCAGGTGGAGCAATATTTGTAGAGATGGCATACAATCAAAATAATACCGTACCGAATATATTTGAAGCGAATGGTTATTCAAATGTTGAAGTTATTCCTGATTATAGCGGAATCAAACGCGTTGTAAAAGCGTTGGTGTGTTAAGGTATGCGTATATTGATACAACGAGTTAAGGAAGCAAGCGTTTCAATTGGCGATTCAGTTTACAGTCAGATCAATAAAGGATTGTTAATATTTTTAGGTATCAAACATTCAGATTGTGAAATTTCGGCACAATATCTTGCCCATCGGTGTGCCAATCTGAGGATATTTGAAGATGCTCAAGGCAAGATGAATCTTTCTGTAAAGGATATTTCAGGTCAATTGTTGGTAATCTCACAATTCACGTTGTATGCGGATACACAAAAAGGAAATCGTCCAAGTTTTACCGATGCTGCTGCTCATGATATTGCAGAGAAACTTTATAATGATTTTATTCATTCCTTACAACAAGTAATTGGTATCGATAGAGTAAAATCAGGTGTCTTCGGTGCGATGATGGATATTCAACTAATAAATGATGGTCCGGTCACCGTTATGGTTGAAAGTAAAGAGACAAATTAATAAAATAATAAGGTATTGAAATGATCCCACGTTTAACAATTCTTGTTCTTGCATTTATTTTCCTCTCGATGCAAATGAAAGTGCTTCAAACTCATACCACAACTAATTTTAAAATTAGATATGATAAAAATATACCTACTAAGCATATTCAAGAAATAGGTACTTCATTGGAGACAAAATATTCTCATTACAGAAAAATCTTTAATATATCATTCGACAATCGTGTCGAGGTTTTTGTTTTCAATACTGTGGGGCGTTTTAAAGCTGAATCGCAGTCTCGTATTTATGGTGATGGTGATTATAGATCAGGCACATTATATCTTGTATATCCTGCTAATCAAGAGGGGAAGTTAAATTTAGATGATGTTATTTCGCGGATAGTTGTACATGCTGTTCTTGCGAAAATTCCGGCTTGTCCGACATGGTTAGCCGAAGCTTATTCGATTTACACAGGTGATAATCTTCTAACATTCGGTGAGCCAGCACGCTTTAACATTTCAAGTTTCAATGATCTGGGGGAGGATTATAATCGAGTTGTTGATAAAAAAGATGTGAAGGAGCTTTACGCTAAGCTTGCATACACAATTCATTTCCTGATACATCGTTACGGTGATGCAAAAGTGCTAACTATGCTGAGGAATTTTAAAAATGGTAGAACCATAGAAGAAGTTTTCGAATCGTCCTTTAATGAAAATATATCCGACATTGAAAAGGTATGGGTGAAAGAATTGCGAACTCCACTGAAAGAATAATGAGCCGTGCACCTCATGTCCTAATGCTCTTCCTCGATGGAGTTGGGATCGGGCGGAAGGAAGGGAGATACAACCCTTTCTTTACAGCAGATTTACCGATTTTGAAAAACCTCTTGGGAGGAAGTATTCCTTCAGTTCGCGACGCACATAAGAATACTGCAATTATGTCTCTTACACCAATCGATGCTACGTTAGATGTTGAGGGTTTGCCACAAAGTGGAACCGGACAAGCTGCACTTCTAACAGGATTGAATGCACCTCAAATAGTGGGAAAACATTATGGACCTCATTTATACTCTTCTCTAAAACCACTTGTCACAGAAAAAAATATCTTCCGGCGTCTTATGTTAAGCGTTAGGAAAGTATTTTATGCTAATGCTTTTCCCCGTCAGTACTTTGAATACATAAATTCTACAAGATACCGTACCACCGCAATAACACATGCATGGCTAACTTCAGGGAATAAATTGAATGATATTGAATCATTGAAACGGGGCCATTCACTTTCTTCCGACATAACAAATGAAAGATGGCATAAACTTGGTTATCCACATTTTTCAACAATCACTCCTCAAGAAGCTGGCAGGCGGTTGGTTGAACTGACAAAAGCATATGACTTTGTTCTCTATGAATATTATTTTACAGATCATGCCGGACACAGTCAATCAATGAAGGAAGCTGTGGAAGTCTTAGAAAAGTTAGATGGATTAATCGGAGGCATCCTCAATAATCTTGATCATCAATCGATGTTGTTTGTTTTAACAAGCGATCACGGTAATCTTGAGAATCTTTCGACGAAAAGCCATACAAGGAACCCTGTGCCATTTTTGGCTGCTGGGATGAGACACCGTGAAATTGCTGGTCAGATAAAAAACCTTACTCATATCACACCCGCGATTCTGAATTTGATTTTATAGCGATTAGCCGGAGGAATAAAATAGGTGTTCACAAACCGACCTGCAATGAAATTTTGTTTTCCACTTATCTTTGGGATAATCCTTGGTTGGCAGTGGTCGTTTTCAATCTTGACGATTGGGATTGCCATATTCTCTTTATTAGTACTTTATGCGTTGATACATGTTTTCAAGCTGGGCTCTCAATTCACAACAATTCTAACTTTCTTGCTTATAATATTTTTTGGCATCTTTAAGATAACTTATGATGGTAAGTATCGGAGTAATGATAATATATCTAGATTTGTTGATGCTGGAAAAACAGTTACGTTGAAAGGAACTATTTCTGACCTTCCGCGTTTAAGTGAACAGTCTGTCCGGCTTATAGTTGATGCGGAATCTATTACAATCAATCATCAAACTTACAAAGTTTCTGGTGGAGTATCAGTCTCAATTCTAAGGAGAGATGTAGATGTTGGCGTTCTTAGCTCTCTAACTTTAGGAAGATTTATCCATTTCACTGGTGAGTTAGGTACGATCAATATAGGAAGGAATCCAGGTGAATTCGATTTACGAAATTATCTGCACCTCAATAATATTTATGCAAGATTTTACCCAGTCAGATTAGATAGTTCTTGTCTCGGTGAAGAGATGGGGAATATTGTATTAACAAGATTTATTTATCCCGTCCGCAGATCGATTGCTGATCGACTTGATAAACTCATTGGGGGAGAGGAAGCGAAATTTCTAAAAGGTTTAATAATTGGTGAACGAAGTGAGATACCGATTGAAGTGAAAACAGCATTCATAAATTCCGGGGTTATGCACATTCTTGCTGTCTCAGGTTTACATGTTGCTATTGTTACCTTCATGCTGATAATTATTTTTCAATTATTAAGGATTCCTGAAAAGCCCCGATTAATTGCTACATGTTTATTTTTAATTTATTATATGTACCTAACCGGAAACAGCCCGTCGGTTGCCCGCTCTGTAGTGATGGCTATTATTTTTCTTTGTGCAAAACTCTTTGAGCGTAGAGGTGACATGTATAATATTTTGGCATTATCTGCAATCGTTCTCCTTTTAATTGATTCTAAACAACTGATTCAACCCGGTTTTCAGTTATCCTTTGTGGCTGTGTTTTCCATAGTTTATCTCTATCCAAAAATATATGGTTTGAAAAACTTGCTCTCTGATGGATTAAAAAATAATCGTCTCATTGTTGCGACTTTCGCACTAATGGGAGTTTCTATCGCTGCAGGGATTGGGACTTTGCCATTCACCTCCATCTATTTTGGTAAAATATCCGTGATTAGCTTTATTGCAAACATCATCGTTGTTCCGCTGTCAAATGTTATACTTGCAATTGGAATGTTTAGTGTTGCTGTTTCATATCTATCTACATGGATCGCATCTATATATGCAGAGGTTACCTCGCTGCTTACATGGCTAATGTTGAAGATTGTGGATTTTTTTGGAAATCTCCGATTCGCTTATATAGATACTCGTTTTTCCTTGTGGTCATCGATAATATTTTATGCAGGAATTGGTTTTGCTATTAATATCGGCAGGAAGGAAGTTAGAAAAATATTTATCATCCTAACACTTGTGGTTCTTAATTCATGGTTGTATGGTTTTCAGATATTTGGACCTTCAACAAAATATCTTCGGGTAACATTTCTGGATATTGGGCAGGGCGATGCAATCTTTTTAGAATTCCCAAACGGAGGAAACATGCTCGTTGACGCTGGTCCGAGAACGTTTGGAACAGATGCTGGAAATCGGTTTATTGTGCCTTATTTGAGGTATAGAGGGATTTCTCGAATCCAGACTATACTAACCTCTCATCCGGATGCCGATCATCTTGGTGGAGTGCCTACCCTCTTACACCAATGTAAGGTAGATCAGGTTTGTGACGCTGGCTCGGTTTCTACCTCTTCATTATTCAAAGAATATATTCATCTGGTTGATTCACTTAAACTGGAAAGATCAATTCTTCAAAGTGGAATTAAGATTGGGAGTTTAGACGAAATAAGATTATATGTTCTTCATCCATCCATCGAATTCCTTCAGGTGAAATCACGTACAACCTTAAACAATCAATCACTGGTTGTGAAAGTTGTATTTGGTAAAACATCTTTGTTGCTTGCGGGTGACGCTGAGAAGGAAGCCGAAACAGCTATAGAGAGTAAGTATGATAGTTTCCTCAAGAGCGATATTTTAAAAATTTCTCATCACGGAAGTATCACGGGAACTTCGGATATATTTTTAAAAAGTGTTAGACCACAAACGGCAATCATTTCCGTAGGTGCAAAAAATAAGTTTAATCACCCCTCACCGGTTGTTCTACAGCGCATCATGGAATTAGGATGTAAATATTATCGTACGGATGAGCTGGGTGCGATCGTGCTTGAATCTGATGGTGAGAGATGGAATTGGATTGAGTGGAGATAAACTCAAATGTGTGCTGATGGGCAGTGATTATTAACGATGCATTCCGCACAATTTGGTTTCCTCGCCTGGCAAATTTTCCTTCCATGCCAGATGAGAAGATTACCAATTGCGATCCAATCTTTCTTAGGTATAATCTTCATTAAAGCCAACTCAATTTTTACTGGATCGATTTGTTTTGTAAAACCAAGACGTTCAGACAGCCGTTTCACATGAGTATCAACAACGATACCTTCCACCTTTCCAAAGAAATTTCCCAAGATAACGTTTGCTGTTTTTCTTCCCACACCGGGAAGTTGGATAAGTTCTTCCATATTTTCGGGTACTGTCCCCTTGTGTTTCTCAATCAAAGCTTTGCAGCAATTGATTATATTTTTTGCTTTAGTCCGATAGAAACCTGTTGATCTTATATCTTGCTCGAATTCTGCCTGATTCGCTTCAGCATAATCTTTGGCTGTTCTATATTTATTAAATAAATTTTTCGTAACTTTATTCACTCGCTCATCGGTACATTGAGCCGAAAGGATTGTCGAAACTAATAGTTCTAATGCAGATATATGCAACAGTGCAGTAGTTGCTTCGGGATATGTATTCTTCAAGCGAGAAATAATTTTCAACACTCGCTTCTTTAATTCTTCTTGTGATTCCATCATTCCACCCTCACATTGCCAAATACTTTTCTTACTATTATCTTCAGCCGTTTCGTGGAAGCCGAGTACGGTGATGAGATAGATTGAAGAGCGGGAGAAAACCCACTTTTATGCTTACCTAAAATGGTTAAATCGCCAAACATGGAATTAGCAGTAACAGAAACCGCCGCATCTTTGGGAAGGATTAAA
>Ga0315286_10002116_pt1 | contig 18387 bp, 12 predicted proteins | sample YL17G10_0_MG_FD_205038 | JGI IMG/M metagenome (GOLD analysis project Ga0315286, IMG submission 205038) | Sediment microbial communities from Yellowstone Lake, YNP, Wyoming, USA - YL17G10_0 | ecosystem: Environmental > Aquatic > Freshwater > Lake > Sediment | place: USA: Wyoming | collected... | reverse complement strand
GTCCACAACGACTTCTTCGAGGAGATCGCCAAGTTCCGCGCGGCGCGGCGCATGTGGGCCAAGATCATGCGCGAGCGCTTCGGCGCGAAGAACCCGCGCTCCTGGTGGCTGCGCACCCACGCCCAGACCGCCGGCTGCTCGCTGACCGCGCAGCAGCCGTACAACAACGTGGTGCGGACCGCGCTGCAGGCGCTCGCCGCGGTGCTGGGCGGCACGCAGTCGCTGCACACGAATTCGCTTGACGAGACCTACGCGCTGCCGACGGAAGAGGCGGCGAAGATCGCGCTGCGTACGCAGCAGGTGATCGCCGACGAATCGAACGTCCCGAGCGTCGTGGATCCGCTGGGCGGGTCGCACTTCGTCGAGAAGCTCACCGATCAGATCGAGGAAGCCGCCTGGAAGTACATCCATCAGATCGATCACCTGGGCGGGATCGTCCCCGCGATCAACCAGGGCTATCCGCAGCGCGAGATCGCACGGGCGGCGTATGAGTTCCAGCGGCAGGTCGAGGCGCGGCAACGGATCATCGTTGGCGTCAACAAGTACGTCGAGGAAGAGACCGACGATCCGGTGCCGACGCTCAAGATCGATACGGAGGTCGAGCGGTGTCAGGTGATGCGCATCCTCCGGATCCGCGAGACGCGGGATGCGGCGCGCGCCCGGGACGCCCTGGATGCCGTGCGCCAGGCGGCCGCCGGGACAGAGAACCTGGTGCCGCCGATCATCCGGGCGGTTGAGGCCGACGTGACGCTCGGTGAGATCAGTGACGTGTTCCGTGAGGTCTTCGGGGTCTACCGGGATCCGGCATTCTTGTAGCACACGTGCCCCAAAGATCGGGCGCGGCCGTCTCCGGGCCACGCCCAAGGAGGTTCAGGGATGAACCGCTCACCCGCGAGTGCGGCGTCGGTTCAGGCGCTGCGCCTGGGACTCGACGCATCCCGCGTCCTGCGCTTTGCGCTGCCGGTGACGATCGAGCCTGAAACGCTCGTGCTGCGCTGCGCCGAGGAGGGGCCGGCGCCGCTGCTGCTCTGCCTCCATCCGGCGCGCATGACCGAGCTCCAGTTCGCGCTGCGTCTGCGCGATCTCTCGCAGGCACCGCTGCACGTCGCCTTCCCGCGCGGGCTGCACGCGCATGAGGTCGATCTCGGCGGCGCGCGGGGGGTCGGCTATTCCTGGTGCCACTACACGGGTGACAACCCGGTCTTTCGCGACAGCCTGGCCTGCGCCATGACCTACCTCGACCGCGTGCAGGCACACCTGATCGAGCGCCTCCCGGTGCGGCGCGACGCGGTCTTCGTGCTCGGTGCCGAGGACGCGGCGCTTACGGCCACCGCCTACGCCGCGGCGCGACGCGATCAGACCGCCGGCGCGATCACGATCGGCGGGCAGATGCTGCCGGACATGATCGGTGAGCTGACGGAGGGCGATCGCCGGCTGCGCTTCCTGCACATCGACGACCGGGTGCGCTGGCTGCGTCGCCCGCCGCGGATCCGCGGTCCCATGTCGCGCCACGAAGCGGAGGAGCTGCGGCAGCTCGGCTTCCCGGTCGACATCGAGGCGATCCCGTCCGACGTCGATCCGTGGATCGATACCGTCGGCCGCGTGGTCGCCTGGATCACGCGCGCCTTGCTGCCGACGGCCCGTTCGAGCGTGCGATCCGGCGTTGCCTTCGAATAGCCCCAGTCGAAAACCGGCTCTGGGGGATACTCCGAACCGCGGGCACACTCTCGGGACCCACAGCTCGGGTTCTCGGAACTGACAGCCGTGGCGTTCGGGCATCAGGAACCAACGATGCCCGACCGGATGGGTGAGGCGCGCACCTCACCTGCGCCGTCTACTTGGAGATTTTCTTCGGTTGCTTGTCCTGCTTCTTCTTTGCCTCCTGCTCATGCTGCCTGGAGCTCTGCTTCTTCCCCTTGTCCTTGTCCTTCTTCCCCTTGTCTCCCATCGTGCATCTCCCTTCTCCGTTGACCCCTACCTTGACCTGCCCCCGTTCCTTGTACCATCCCCAGAGTTGCACTGCTATAGCCACTGCAATTGTCGCCCACGTTCTCGACCTCCGCCAGCTGGTAGGCCGTCCCTACCCGCGCGACGAGTTCCTGACGCGTGGGCTGACCGAACCAGCGACGGGGATTGCCACAATTCGCGCACGAGCAGATGGCACGCTGGTCCAACAACCTGGGCGCCCCCTGACGACGGAAGTCGAAGATGTCTTCCCACGTGCGGAACCAGCGATCGCGGCCATCCCGATCATGCCATCGAGGGCGGACACCCAGCGGGTCGGGGACCTTTCGGCCGCCATCTGCCGGCGTTCCTGCCAAGCCGTCGAGTCATCCAGGTCGCCGTGAGGGTGATCGGTGAGGACCAGCACACGTTCACCCGGCTCCACGTGGAATACGTCCTGGAAGAGCTTCTCGAGATTCATCGGACCCTCCGGTGCAGCCGGTCAACCGCCATCCGGCAGCGAAACAGGTCTCTTCATCAAACGACAGGACCGCCCTTTCATTCGTAAACGGCATCTCGCGGTGAGCGGTGGAAACCCGGCCGATGGTTGGCGATGTTGCAATGCACTGAGCAGACTCGTCTATGGTCAGTTGTCCATCCCGACACCTCGAACGTCCATCGATGCCTACGATTCTACTCGCCGAGGCGGGGTTCGTACCGAGTCTCTTCAGATCTCGAGTCTTGGTGCCGATCAAGATCCTGGCGCTCCTTCGTCAGTTGGGGCGTGAGGGAGGCCACGGGTCGAGTGTCGTGTGACCTACGCGGAAGGCACAGGCGATGCAGCGTGTCGTGAAACCCGTTCCGGAGACCCTCGGGGGCATCACGAACCCAGGCGGCCGCGCTGTCCCTTCCACCACAGCGTCGAGGAGAGCTGCGGTCTCCGCTGCATTGCTGGCAGATTCCATGCTGGTTCATGCTCCGAAGCGTCGGCGGACCGCGCTCCTGCTCTGCCTGTTTCTCGGTTGGGTGGGCGGTCATCACTTCTATGTCGGAAGACGTGGCACCGGCCGCCTCTATCTTCTGACGTCGGGCCTGCTGTTCGTGGGCGTGATCGTGGACCTGGTGCTGATTCTGACGGATTCATTCGAGGACCGCTTCGGCCGGCCGCTAGCCTAGTCGCAGGGATCACTCGCGCCTTGCTGCCGATGGCCCGCTCGACCGCCCGTTCATCCGCCCCCTTCGAACAACCCCAACCTCTTCATCTTCCCAATCAGCGTCGTCCGACTGAGCCCACCCAATGCACGCGCCGCAATCGTCCGGTTGCCCCCGGTCTGCGCGATCGCCCGCGCGATCAGACGGCGTTCGATCTCGTGCAGGAACCCGTCCAACGAGAACCCCGCCGGCACCTCCGTGGGCCAGACCCACGGGGCGCCGTTCGTGCCCATGCTCACCCCGTCGGTCGCGGACGGCCCGGCGAATACGCCGCCGCAGGTTCCGTGTTCGCTCAGACGCAGGAACTCCTCGCCCAGGGCCGGGCGGCCGCTCCGCGCCCAGAGCGCGATCCCCCGCTCGATGGCAAACTTCAGTTCCCGCACGTTGCCGGGCCACGCGTGCGCCAGCAGCGCCATCTGCGCGCCCGGAGTGAGCGGCGGATGCGGCAGCGCCGCGCGTCGCAGGAAGTGATGGGCCAGAAGCAACACGTCGGCCGGGCGCTCGCGCAGCGGCGGCAGGCAGACGCGCACCGCGCCCAAGCGGAAGAGCAGGTCGCGGCGGAATCGGCCGCAGGCGACCGCGTCGTCGACGCAGGCGTTCGTCGCGGCGATGACGCGAACGCTCACCCGCCGCTGGCGCACCTCCCCCAGCCGGCGCATCTCACCCGACTCCAGCACGCGCAGGAGCTTGACCTGCGCCCGCGGGTCCATCTCCGCGATCTCGTCGAGGAAAAGCGTCCCGCCGTGGGCCGCTTCGAATAGGCCGGGCTTCTCCTGGGTCGCTCCGGTATAAGCGCCGCGCGAGTGGCCGAAGAGCTCGCTCTCGTGCAGCTCCGTCGGTATCGCGCCGCAGTTGACCGGCACGAACTCGCCTCCCGCGCGCCCGCTCGCTTCATGCACCGCGCGCGCCACGACTTCCTTGCCGGTACCGCTTTCGCCCTCCACCAGAATCGGGAGGTCCGTGGGCGCCAGGTCCGCCAGAAACGCCAGGGTCCCGAGCATCCGCCGATCGCGCGAGAGCACCCCCAAGGCCGCGCGGGAAGTGGCACGGGCTACCCGGAATGCGCCGGCGTCGGCCGCCGCCTCCGAATCCAGTTCAGGCCAGAGCGAGAACTGTCCGTGCGTGCGCCGCACGCGATCGACGCGCGCCAAGGCCGCCAGGAGGCGCACCCAGACCCAGTACTCCGGCTCCGGCCTGCCGACGGATGCGTGGACTCGGCCAAGCGCCTCGCCGACGCGCCGGCGCGCGCGACTCCATGCCCCGACCGCGAGGTCCCGCTCCGCCAGCACCCGGTGTGCATCCACGGACCGCAGGGCTTCCTGGATCTCCATCGCGCGCCCTCCACGTTGGCCCCGCCTCCGGGCAATCGACGGGGAAGGCATGAAGAATGCCATCGGCGCGTAGCGCGCAACGCGCGTCGGGCACGCTGCATCGTTCGCCGCATCGCCATCCAGGTCCCGGTTACGGCCGGAGGGCGCAATCAGCACGCCCGGCGCAAGATCGCGCTTCTCATCCCGCGACGCGTGCGATTGGCACGGCGAATGCTCATCGGAGAAGACAGCCGGGTAAGCCCGGCGGGAGGCGGCCGGCGAAGCCGCCCCAGTGAGAAAAGCGTAGGTCTGGGCCGGTGGTGTAGAGACAGCTTGGCGCAGGCGTCCCGCGCGGTCTTGCGACCGTGACACGTGGCAGTGCCATGCGGGTGGGCGTGATGAACCGTGGCGCGCTCTGCCTCGCTCCCGCGCAAACTGGAGGAGCATCTCGATAGAGGGAGCGGCGGACGGGCGGCCGGGCGAAGGCCCGGAATGGGACGCGAGCACCGCCCCCGCAAGGGGGCCCACCGGCCCAACGCATTCAACGCGATCGAACAGGATCGCTCGGAGGCTGACGCAGCAGAAGAGTTTCCGGCGGTAAAGGGCGCTTGTCGCTCCCCCAGTGGGATCCCCGCCTCCTCACCATGCCCTTTGCCCCCGAGGCCCACTGGCCGCCGGAGAGTTGCGAGGGGACCTCACGCAGGTGAGGTCCCCTCTTGTTTTCTGGAGTCAGAGCCCCAGCTTGCGTCGCTCCACCCGCGCCCACTCGGGGTCGGCGCCCTCGAGCATCCCCCGCACCGGCTGGTGAAGCGGTCCGTTGGAGGCGAGCACCTCGACCCCCTCGATCGCCCGCGGGCCGGCCGCGAAGTCGGTCACGCGCCCGCCCGCTTCCTCGATGAGCAGGATCCCAGCGGCGACATCCCACGGCTTCAGGTACAGCTCCCAGAAGGCGGCGAAGCGCCCGGCGGCGACATAGCAGAGATCGAGCGCCGCCGACCCACCGCGACGGACTCCCCGCGCCCGCAGGGCGAGCCGGCCGAAATTGCCGAGGTTGTCGTTGGCGACTTCGTTCCGCCGATACGCGAAGCCGGTCGCGACCAGCGCTTCTTCCAGATCGGTCGTCGCGGCGACCCGCAGGCGCCGGCCATTCAGCCATGCGCCACCACCGCGCTCGCCCCAGAACGTCTCACGCAGGAGCGGGGCCGCGACCGCGCCCAGGATGACCCGCGGGAGATGCGCGGGATCGAAGAAACCCGAAGCGCGCGCATCGAACGCGAGATCGGGTCGCGGCGGCCCGTCGTAGCCCTCGGCAAGCGCGATGCTGACGCAGAACATCGGATGCTGGTGGACGAAGTTCACCGTGCCGTCTAGCGGGTCGACGATCCAGACACGGCCTGAGCGACCGGGCCGCCGCACCGACTCCTCGCCGAGGATCCCATCCTCGGGGAACTCAGCCGCGATGCGCCCCGCGATGAACGCCTCGACCTCACGGTCGACCGCGGTCACCAGATCGCGCCGGCCCTTGGTATCGACGCCGTGCTCGTCGATCGTGCCGACGCCGTCTTCCAGTCGCGCCGCCGCCTCTTCCACCAGCGCCCGGGTGAAACCCAGCACACCGCGCTCCTTTCGGCCGCAGCCTTGTGAATTGCCGCTTGATCGACCGATAGCCGAACCGGTAGCGTTCTCCGTCACTTCCCGCGCGCCGGGATGCGGCGAACGGGCCCTTCACCTCGATCGATCAAGGGGTCACGCATGGAAAACATCATGGAGAAGCTCACCGCGCTCTGCAAGCGGCGCGGCTTCGTCTTCCCCAGTTCCGAGATCTACGGCGGCATCAACGCCTGCTGGGACTACGGCCCGATGGGCGTGCGCCTGAAGAACAACCTGAAGGCCGAGTGGATGAAGGCGATGACTCGCCTCCGCGAAGACGTGGTTCCCCTCGACGCGGCGATCCTGATGCACCCGCGGGTCTGGGAGGCCTCGGGGCACATCGCGGCGTTCACCGACCCGCTGGTCGACTGCAAGAACTGCAAGGCGCGCTTCCGCGCCGACGACCTGGGCTTCGATCCAGCCACCCCCGACGCGGCCTGCCCGAGCTGCGGCAAGAAGGGCACCTTCACCGAAATGCGGCTCTTCAACCTGATGTTCAAGACCTTCATGGGTCCGGTTGAGGACGAGGCGAGCATCGTCTACCTGCGCCCCGAGACCGCCCAGGGCATTTACGTCAACTTCGAGAACGTGCGGGTCGCCGCGCGCCAGAAGATCCCCTTCGGCATCGCGCAGATCGGCAAGGCCTTCCGCAACGAGATCACCCCGGGCAACTTCATCTTCCGCACGCGCGAGTTCGAGCAGATGGAGATGCAGTTCTTCGTCAAGCCCGGCGAGGATGAGAAGTGGTTCGAGTACTGGCGCGAGCAGCGCATGCAGTGGTATCAGAACACGCTGGGCATCACCCCCAGCCGGCTGCGCTTCCACCCCCACGGGCCGAACGAGCTGGCCCACTACGCACGCGCCGCGGTCGACGTCGAGTACGAGTTCGGCTTCGGCACCGACCCGTGGCACGAGCTGGAGGGGATCCACAACCGGGGCAACTACGACCTGACGCGTCACCAGGAATTCTCGGGCAAGAAGCAGGAGTACTTCGACGAGGAGTCGCGCGAGCGCTTCATCCCCTACATCATCGAGACCTCCGCCGGCTGTGATCGCACGCTGCTGGTGACCCTGATCGACGGCTACCGCGAGGAGGAGATCAAGGGCGAGAAGCGCGTCTTCCTCGGCCTGCACCCGCGCCTGGCGCCGATCAAGGCGGCGGTATTCCCGCTGGTCAAGCGCGACGGCATGCCGGAGATCGCGCACAAGATCATCGACGACCTGCGCCCGCTCTACGACGTCTTCTACGACGAGGGCGGTTCGATCGGCCGGCGCTACGCGCGCATGGACGAGGTCGGCACGCCCTTCTGTCTGACGGTCGACGGCCAGACGGTGCAGGATGCCACCGTCACGATCCGCTTCCGCGACACGCTGCAGCAGGAGCGCTGCGCAATCGACAAGCTGCGCGATCGGCTGGCGGAGCTGATCGGCGCCTAGCCCCGCCTACGGGCAGACCAGGTCCTCGAACCCGGTACGCGGTCCCCAGCAGCAACTGTCGCCGTTCGCCGCCTTGAGTCGGCCGTGCCCGTCGAGGGTGTCCCACAGTGCCCGGGTGGTAGTCGCCTGCGCCGCCGAGAACCAGAGCGCCTGGGCGTCGGTCGCCAGGATCGAATAGCTGAGCGAATCCCCGAACGTGTCGCTCCCCTGCCGAACGTTGTGGTAGCTGAGTTCGCGATCGTTCTCCGATTGGTAGGCGTAGTTCACACGCAGCGCCTGGATTTGCTGCGTCGGGTACCGGTAGTCATAGAGCAGCCAGTATCCGTTGCGGCCCTCGGTATCCGAGTGGCCCGTGACCCACTGGAAACGGTTGAGTTGTTGGACGGTCCCTGAGACCAGCATCTGCCAATCAAGCGCCGTGCCCGAGCTACCCGAGAGGGCCGCCCGAACCTCGACCGTGGTCGGATTCGGTAGCCCCGGCACCGCATAGCTCCAAACCCATGATGACGCCAGCGGCAGCCAGACCGGCGTGTGTGTCAGACCGGCCAGGAAGGCGACCGTCGGCAGGCCGGTGTAGGCGATGACCGCGACGTTGCTCCATCCCACCATGGCGGAGGCGACGAAATGACAGGTCCGGCTGCGCTGACTCGCGAGCCCGGACTCGGCCAGATCGTCCAGCTTCGGCTCCAGCGTGCCCGTGAAGGGGCGACCGTACGTCACTGGATAAGCCGCGTTGGGATGGATGGTGAGGGTGGTCGACGCCGAGCGCTCGCCGCCGCGGCCGTCGCGGGCTTTGACGGTGGCCGTCGCGGTTCCGTTGGTCGCCGGCGCGGTCCAGGTGACCTTGTCCCCCGTCGCCGTCGTCGGCGTGCCCTGGGTGAAGGTCCAGGCATAGGTCAGAGCATCCCCGTCCGGGTCGGTCGCCGATACCGTCATCAGGATCGACCCACTCGGCACGATCGTGAAGTCCACGGGGTTTACCTGCGGCATGGACGGGACCCGGTTGTCCGGCTTCGTGCTCCCGCTGCAGCCCGCGAGGACGATCACGACCGCCGCCACCAAACCGAACCATCCGAGAATCCGGACTTTCATTTTGGACCTCCCTGTCGGAATCAACCCGGGAATCGCCACCGGGAACCGGCGCACCCAGGCTCCCCCGGCGCGCGCTTTTCCTTGCCGGAGGCTATCATATCGAGTCGATCGCGCGGCACAAGGATTGGTCACGTCCCCGGCCGCCGGGCTCCCCGCTTGCGATCCGCCGGGGCGCGCCCCCTCACACCAGATCCGCGATCACCGGCGCGTGGTCCGAGGGCTTCTCCCCTTTCCGCGCGTCACGATCGATCGTCACCGATCGGCAGCGCGCGGCGAGCGCCTCGGTCATCAGCACCAGGTCGATCCGCAGCCCCCAACCGCGATGGAACGCTCCGGCTCGGTAATCCCACCAAGTGTAGTGTCCGCCCCGCGTCTCGTGGAGCCGGAAGGCATCGACCAGGCCCCACGCCATCAGATGCCGCAGCGCCTCTTGCTCGTCGGGATGGAACAGCAGCCGCCCGCGCCACGCATCCGGGTCGTGGACGTCACGGTCCTCTGGCGCGACGTTGAAGTCGCCGCAGATCAGCACCGGATCGCCGGTCGAACACGACGCCTCGAGCATCTCCCGCAGCCGCCGAAACCAAGCGAGCTTGAATGCAAAGCGCTCGGAACCGACCTCGGTGCCGTTCGGAACATAGACCCCGATGACCCGCACCCCTTCGAACACACCCCCGATCAAACGCCGATCGGCATCCGGCGGATCGTCCGGCAGCCCGCGCACCACCGCGAGCGCTCTCGTCCGGCTGAGCAGCGCGACCCCGTTATAGGTCTTCTGCCCGAACACCTCGACGTGATACCCGAGCGCCTCGAACTCCCCGCGCGGAAAGTCCGCATCGACCGTCTTCGTCTCCTGCAGGCAAAGTACGTCCGGCTGCTGCCGCCCGAGCCACTCGACCACCCGAGGCAACCGCATACGAACCGAATTGACATTCCAAGTCGCGATTCTCATGCCGCTCCCCGTGAGGGTGGTGCGTATGGGGTGTGCGGGATCTCTCCGCCGCGCGGAGGTTGCGCCCGGGCCGCCCCGGCCCGCGTCGCGCGAAGCGGAGCGAAGGCGCGCCCCAGAATGCCCGCGTCTTCAAAAGGGCGCGCCGGTCCCGCACACCCCATACGCACCACCCTCGCGGCGTAGCTACGACATCGCAGCCGGAATCTCAAACGATCCTACCGCCCTCCATGACGAGCTTCATACGCCCCCCCGCCCCGATCGTGATGATGGTGGGCGCTTGGATCACGCAGTCGAGATGCGTGAACGCCAGCGCGTCCTCGTCGATGTTCGAGCCGATCGCGATGTGGCAGGTGCCCAGGATCTTCTCGTCCTCGAGCATGTTCCCGGTCACGCGCGCGGCGCGGTTGAGCCCGATCCCCAGCTCGCCCAGGTGTCGAGCGTTGCGCGCGTACTGGGTCACCCGCGACGCACTCCACCCCGGCCGTCCGCGCATGACGCGCGCCGCCTCCTCACCGAGGCGTAGCGACGCCTCGAAGCGCCGCCCGCCCGCGCCGCCGCTCACGCGGGTCACGAGCCCGTCCAGCACCTCGACCGTCACCGGGGTCCGCGGGACGAAGGCCCCCGCCCCATCGGCGACCGCCATCGATCCGTCGAAGACCAGAACGCCGTTGGCATCGCAGTTCGCCGGACCGATGTAGGTCTCGCCCGCGGGGAGATTGCCCCCGGTGCCCGGCTTCCAGAAGGCGCCATCGTCGACCTTCGCCTTCCGCCCGCGCAGGCCGATCTCGATGTCGGTGCCACCCGGCGCGAGGATCAGCACGCGATCCGCGGCGTCCAGCGCGGACTTCAGCTTCCGCCCCTGACGGCGGATCCAGGCGTAGTCGACCGGCACCGTACGGCAGAAGGAGTCGAGGGTCACCGCCGGCGACCAGAAGGAGCGCGATCGTCCCGCCCGCCGCAACGCATCGAAGATGTGCTCCCACTTCCCGCGCACGCCGGGATAGCGATAGGCACGCTCCAGCCCGAACCGGTCCTTGCCGAGTTTGTCGGTGCTGATCGAGATCAGGATTTCCGGCTCGGAGCGGAGCGCATGGATCACCGCGTCCGAGGCGCGATCGGTCTGCCCGCGACGCGGCTGGACGATCCGCACCGCATCCACCCCGCGCTCGATCGCCGCGTCGTAGAGCGCGGTGGCGATCGCGTGCACCTCCGGCTCCGGGTTGGTCACGATCACCGCCCGCTCGCCGCGGCGCGCCCGCAGAACCTCCCCCATCGCCACCCGCGCCGCCCGCGCCAGTTTCGGATTCCCGCGCATCATCCCCTCCCCGGTTAGAAGTAGTCGGCGAGCACGATGCTCGCTTCCCGAGTCTCTCCGTCCCGCGTGAATCTCACGCGCCTCGTCTCTCCCGCTTCCCCGTGGAAGCCCTCGCGCAACCGGTGGAGCGGTCCCCACTCGGCGCTGGGGCGACCATCGATCGACTCGATTGCGTCCCCTTCGCGCAGACCGGCCCGCGCCGCCGGCGATCCCTCGAGCACGCGGAGCACGATCGCGCGTCCCGCACCGTCGCGTCCCAGCATCATGCCCGCGCGATCGGGGGGGCGCGGGTGATCGAAGTACGGCCCCTTCTCGAACGTCACGCGCTGATGCCGGTAGTCGAGCGTGAGGGCGAAGCGCTCCAGGACGTTGTTCCCCAGAACCCCGATGTAGGGACCGGTGAGAAACGCGCTCGCGCTCTCGAGCTGCACCGCGGCGGTCGGGCGGGGCACCGTGAAGCCGGCGACCGTGAGGCTGTCGAGACGGACCGTGCGGCTCCGCTCCTCGCCGGCGATCCCGACCGCACCCGACGTGACCCCCGGGCGATCGAGCAACGCGCATCGTTCGGCAAACGCGCGGCCGAGCAGCGAAATCGCCGCGCCCGTGTCGAGGAGGATCGTGCCGGAACCACCGCGATCGATCCGGATCGGAAACGAGAAGAGGTTCATCACCAGCGGAGCCTCGACTTCCGTGCCCCGCGCGCGGGTTGTCGCCGCGAAGGAGTCCGGGTCCCAGAAGGTGACCTCCCCGGCCGCGTAGTCGATGCGGGTGACGAAGCGGCTCAGGAAATCGAAGCCGAGAATCCCGCGCGCGGCGACGTCGGTCGCCGCTTCGACCGTGCCGGTCAGGGGCAGCATCGCACCGGTCTGCGATTCGAGATGCAGACCGCCGACCTCGAGGGGCGGCAGCGCGGCCAGTTCCGCGCGCCGCACGCCACCCCCGCCCATGCCCGGCAGGCTCGCGGTGCCGCGGACCCCGAGATCCGCCGCAAACGCGCTGTCGAGCACGGTGGTCCCGGCGCCCGAGTCGATGACGAAGCGCACCGGCGCGCCCCCGGCGACCGACACGTCCGCGAAGAGCAGGTTGTCGGCGTAGAGCACCGGCACCGTCACGGAACCGCGTCCCGGGGGAAACGCGAAGTCGCGGGCGGCGGCGCGGGGGATCGTGAAGAGCGTGTCGGCCAGCGGCTCGTCGAAGACCGCCGACTCGAGGGTGATGGTCATCGTCTGTCCGACGCTCGGGACCTTCTGCTCGGCGACGAAGGCAACCGGAATGCCCTGGATCGTCCGGTAGTCGCGGAAGGTCCCGATCACGCGATGCCCCTGCTCCTCGCCGCGCGTGCCAACGATGAGCCAGGTGCGCGGATCGAGCAGGAGGTCGATCGTGCCGCCGTGCCCTTCGCGCACGCGGAGCAGGATACGCGGCGGGTCGTTCGGATCCGGCGACGCCTCCGTGCCCAGCAGCTCGACCGTCGCCCCACCGGGCCGCAGGTAGTCGTAGCCCTGCGTGACACAGGAGAGTGCGGTCGAGGCGACGGTTGCCGAGTCGCGCTTCGCGGTGATCTGGCCGTTCGCGTCCAGCGTCCACGGAACGCCGTCGTCGCAGCCGACCGTTACCCGGTAGACGCCGAGGTCGACTGCCTGGCGCATGTCGCAGGGACGCGCGTACCAGGTCTCGACCGTGCCGGAGACGGGAAAGCCGTTCAGCTCCACGCGGCCGCGGGCATGGAACGTGCGGAACGCGGCCCGCCGATCCGCGCCGCCCTGCGCCTCGGCGTGACGCGCCAAGACCTCTTCGAGCGTGGGCGCCGCCGGGTCGGCGCTGGGGACGTCGGTCCCCACCACCGCCATGCAGGCCACGAAACCGCAGAGAACAATTCGATTCCGATGCATGCCGCGAGCCTAGAACGGACGCGCGGGTCGGGCAATGGCATTGGCGCCGGCCCGCACCGCCCTACGGCTCCAGCCCCTCCGTGGAGCTGAACGGCTCCATGAGCAGCAGAGGCGCCCCGCGCGCGCGGAGCAGGAAATCGAGATAAACGCGCTGGTAGTCGGTCAACACGAGCGGCGTGCCCGCGACCGCCTCCAGCATGGCGACCGCCGCCAGCCGCGGGCCGGAGTCCCGGCGCTCGGCGTCCGGCATGCGAGGCTCCCCACCGGAACGCAAGCCGAAGAGACGCAGGCTCGGCATCGGGAAGTTGAAGGCACCCAGACCCGGCCCCTCGGTAAGGGTGATCGTCTGTCCGATCGGGATGCCCGCCGACGTCTTGGCGATCTCCAGGCTGCGCCACAGCCCGCCGATCTCGTCGACCAGACCCTTCTCCTTGCCCCGCGTGCCGCTCCAGATGCGTCCCTGACCCACGGCGTCAACCTGGGTCTCGGTCATGCCGCGGCCCTCGGCGACCATCTTGACGAAGTCACCGTAGAGCGTACGAATCAGACCCTCAGCGCGCGATCGTTCTTCCGTTGTGAAAGGCCGATCGGGCACGACCTCGTTCACCAGCGGCAGGCGCATGCCGTTCCCGAGATCGGCGTGCGCGCCCCGCTGCACCTTGTCGTAGGTGATGCCGAGCTTCTCCCCCAACCCGTTGTCCCAGACCCAGCCGGAGATGACGCCGATCGAGCCGGTGACGGTGAGCGGAGAGGCGAGGATCGAGTCGCCGTACATCGAGATCCAGTACCCGCCCGAACCGGCGACCTGTCCCTGCGACACGATGACCGGCTTCTTCTTCGCCGCGGCTTTCATCTCGCGCGCGACGAGATCGCTCGGGAGCGGGTCGCCGCCCGGCGAGTCCGCGCGCAAGACGATCGCCTTCACTCCGCGATCGTCCGCCGCCGCCTTGATCTTCTTCGAGAGGAGGCGCCCCCGGATGCCCGAGTCCATCTCGCAAGGACCAATCGCGTAGAGGAGGGCGATGCGATCCGGCCGGCCCCATTCCATCGGGCTCCATACCGGGTCGCCCATCAGGCCTCCCAGCGATGCCGCCGCGGGATCGCCCGTTGCGCGCACCGCCGCCTTGCGCGCCGCGTTCTTCGCCTGCTCGAAGGTGCCGAGTGAGTCGACCAGGCCCGCCTCGAGCGCCTCCCGGGGCAGGAGCCCGCCCTTCTGGTCCACCAGCCGGTCCCACGCCTCGCGGCCGATGCCGCGCGAGGTCGTGACCGTCAGGGCCATCGTCTCGTAGAAGTCGTCCACCATCGCGCCCAGCTGCTCGCGGTCCGCGTCGGACATCGAGGTTCGCGAGTAGCCCTCGAAAGCGGACTTGTAGGTGAAGAAGCGGAGTTCATCGATGCCGAGACCAAGCTTATCCAGCGCCCCGCGCAAGTAGGTCCGACCGAGTGCCAGGCCGGGGATCTCGAGGTCCCCCAACGGATCCATCCAGATCTGATCCGCGACCGAGGCGAGGCCGTAGCCGGCCATGCTTAGCCGGTCGAAGTAGACGATCACCTTCTTGCCGTGCGCGCGCAGGCCGGCAAGCTGTTCGCGCAGCTCCCACAGCATTTCCGGACTCGCCTGGACGCCCGAGAGGTTGAGCACCACGCCGCCGACCTTCGGATCGGTCGCGCAGGCATCGAGCTGGCGCAGCAGGCCCAGCAGCGTGCGACGCTTGTCGAAGAATCGATAGCGTTCATAGGCGATCGGGCCCCTGAGCTCCATCTCCGGATAGCGCTTGCCGCGCGAGCCCAAACCCAGGCTGGGCGTGGGCAGCTCGGTCTCGACGGCGTAGGTGGTCGCCACGTGCTCGCCGTCGTTGTCGAACTGCACGCGCGCGTCGGGGTGCAGACCCTCGAAGAGGCCCAGGCGCAGGCTCACGCCGTACTCGCCCGTGTTGAGCGCCTTCGCCCCGATCGAAAGCCCGCGCCGCGGGAGGACCTCGAGGCCGTAGCCGGTGCGGATCTGGTCGAAGTCCAGGTCCTTCTGGTAGACCGCCTCGGCGAAGAGGGTCACGCGGGGACCGATCGGGCGGATGCCGACGTCGGCCTGAACCAGGTAGTCATTCCGGTCCAGGTCCCACAGGGAGGTCACGCCGTAGGAGACCGGCCGCCAGCGGTGGATCATCCCGACCGCCACTCGGTCGTGGCGGATCGACTCGCCCTCGCCGTCCCGGCTCCAGGAGTACGAGACGCCGAAACCACCCGCGCGATCGCCGCCCCCGATGCCGAGGGTGTACTCGCTCCAATGATCGCCGCGGCGCAGGCTCTCATCGAGCGGGCCGCGCCGCATGCCGAAGGCGAGCCCGCGCATGGAGAGCACGCCGAGCCACTCGCCCTCATCCTCGACGTCGTCCGCGCCTTCCGGGGTGGCCGGATCGGTGTAGGCGAGGAAGAAGCCGCCCGACGGGCGCGCCGGCCAGGCGGCCGGGTTGAAGAACCCCGCCGCGAGGCTGCTCGTGACGCCGGGCACGTCAATCAGGAAGCGACTCTCGCCCCAGTAGTCGGGCAGGCCCGCGGCGGGCGGCGCATCGGAGATGATGACGGGGTTCGCGGACGCGATCGACGCGCCCCCGACCGTCAGCATGAGGGCGGCGATCCACGGCATTCCCCATCTCCGATGAGCGGCGCGTGCGTGGCAGGACCTCTGACTCATGGTTCCCTCCCCAAAGATCTGTCGTCGAAACCTCGGACCGATCCCCGGTCCCGCGCGAGTGGGTGGAACGGACGCGGCAGTATACGACAACCACCGGGGGTGGGGTTGCATCGGATGAGCCTCGCGGGCCCAGCCGGTCCTTGCGCAATCCCCCGCTCTCGTGGAGACTCCCGTCACGAAGGAGGGCCGTTTCCATGAAGCGTCAGGGGCAGATAGGGCTGAGGGTGATCCTCTCGATCGCCCTGCTAGCGGTGCTCGCACTCCCCGGTGCACGGGCCGAGTCGGGCGACATCGCGGGGCCCATCTCGGGACCGCCGGACCAGGGCACCTACCGCCTCTTCGTGAACGAGGAGCCGATTATCACCACGCACTTCACCTGGGCGGAGACCGGGGCCTATCAGGCCGACTACACCGTCGCGGTGGCGGGCCAGGAGGCGCGGACGGAGTTCTCCATCGAGACCGACGCGAATGGCCTCTGGACGGCGATGAAGCTCGAGACCCCGCGAGGCCCGGTGACGGTGGCCCGCGAGGACAGCACGGTTCGGGTCACCCACAATGAACAGACCGCGATCCTGACGCTGCGGCCCGGCACCATCCTCTTCGAGAACTTCAACCCGGCACTGATCGCACTCGCCGTGCGCGCCTACGACCGGGAGCAGGGCGGCAAGCAGACCTTCCCGATCTTCATCATTCCGTCGATCGTGATGGACGGCACGCTCGAGCGGCTCGACACGGTCGAGCGCATGGTCGGGGGGCAGGATCTGGCGCTCACCCGCTACCGTCTCGGTCTGCCGGGCGTGGACGTTACGGTCTTCCTCGACGCGCAGGGCCGCGTGGTCTACGGCGACGTGCCGGCGCAGCACGCCGCGTACGTCCGCGAAGGCTACGAGGCGCTGCTCCACCCCGCGGAGACGGACCCGACGCTGTCGCAGCCGACCTTCGAGGTGACGGTCGAGCGCGAGGTCTCCGTTCCGATGCGCGACGGTCTCGCCCTCGCGACCGATCTCTATCGCCCGCAGGGCGAGGGGCGCTTCCCGGTCGTCCTGGTGCGGACGCCGTACGACAAGAAGATGAACGAGCTGCAGGCGCGCTTCTTCGCCCGCCGTGGCTACGTCTACGCCGTGCAGGACTGCCGCGGCCGCTTCGCCTCTCCCGGCGATTGGGAGCCGTTCGTGCATGAGGCCCAGGACGGTTACGACACCGTCGAGTGGCTGGCGGCGCAGCCCTGGTCGACCGGCAGGATCGGCATGATCGGCGGGTCCTACCTGGGCTGGGTCCAGTGGTGGGCCGCCCGCGACCGCCCACCGCACCTGACGACGATCATCCCGAACGTCTCGCCGCCCGATCCGTACTACAACATCCCGTACGAGTACGGCGCCTTCTTCCTCTTCGGCGCCATCTGGTGGGCCGACGTGCTCGAGCAGGAGGCGACCGCGGATCTTTCCGGCAAGGCGATGTCGGACATCATGGAGAAGAAGTACGCGCGCCTGCTGCGTCATCTGCCGGTAATCGAGCTCGACCGCATCGTGCTGGGCAAGGAGAACCCCTACTGGCGCACCTGGATCGCGCACCCGAGCAACGACGCGTACTGGGAGCCGGCGAATTTCCTCGACTACCTGGCCCCGCTCGACATCCCCGTTTTCCATCAGTCCGGCTGGTTCGACGGCGACGGGATCGGCTCGAAGCTCAACTACCTGCGCATGGCGGCGCACGGCCACCGGAACCAGAAGCTGGTCCTCGGACCCTGGGGCCACACCGACACCGCGATGCGGAGAGTCGGGGAGAAGGACTTCGGTGAGGCCGCAATCATTGATCTACAAAGAGATTACCTCCGATGGCTCGACCATTGGTTGAAGGGCGTCGACAACGGCATCGACCGCGAACCGCTGGTCTCGATCTTCGTCATGGGTGCGAATGTCTGGCTTCACGGGCCGACCTATCCCCTGCCGGAGACGCGCATGACGCGCTTCTTCCTCGCCAGCGACGGAGCGGCCAACACGTCGAATGGGGACGGGCGCCTGGTGCCGGTGGAGCCGCCCGCGGGCGGGGAGCCGGATCGCTTCGTCTACGACCCGGGGGATCCGACCCCGACACCGCTCTTCTACTACACGCCGGATGACCTGAAGGAGGAGAAGGGTCCGAAAAAGGCCGAGACGTACGACGTCGAGCAGGCGCGTCGCGAAGTGCGGCGCTTCTACGGGACGATCGACTCGTTGCGCCAGGACATCCTCGTCTACCAGACGCCTCCGCTCGAGGCGCCGCTCACGATCGCCGGGCCGGTGTCGGCGGTGCTCTACGCCTCGTCGTCGGCGAAGGACACCGACTGGTTCATGCGTCTCTCCGAGGTCGCCCCCAACGGCGAGGTCTTCTGGCTGACCGAGGGGAAGATCCGGGCGCGCTATCGCAACTCGTCCCACACGCCCGAGCTGCTCCATCCGGGCACGGTCTGCCGCTATGCGCTCGACCTCTGGCAGACCGGCATTCAGATCCCCGCCGGGAATCGCCTGCGCGTCGAGGTCGCCTCGGCCTCCTTCCCGATCTGGTCGCGCAATCTGAACACCGGCGGCCACAACGAGACCGAGAAACGCTACGTCAGGGCGCGACAGACCATCTATCACGACGCGCAGTTCCCGTCGCATGTGCTGCTGCCGGTCGTGCCGATGGAAGACGCGCCGGCCGGCGCGCAGTAGTGTTGCGTGGAACCCGTCTTCCCGACATACGGTTGGTTGCATCATACGGAGTGTCCGACCGCGACCGCGGGCGACTGACGTTATTGGAGCACAGCCGTAGGACGGAGGGAGATATGACGAAGAGAATCGCGATGCTGGTGCTGGCGAGCGCCATGGCTTGGATCACGGTTGGCGGCGCGGTGGCGGCCAAGGCGCCCGACACCG
>Ga0315286_10002115_pt1 | contig 18394 bp, 14 predicted proteins | sample YL17G10_0_MG_FD_205038 | JGI IMG/M metagenome (GOLD analysis project Ga0315286, IMG submission 205038) | Sediment microbial communities from Yellowstone Lake, YNP, Wyoming, USA - YL17G10_0 | ecosystem: Environmental > Aquatic > Freshwater > Lake > Sediment | place: USA: Wyoming | collected... | reverse complement strand
TAGTCGAGGGCGGCGAGCGTCGCTTCCGCGAGCGACGGATTCTCTTCGCTTCCGGGCCTGACCAGGGGCCGTCCGGGGCTGTCCTCCGCCTGGGCGACCTCGAAGTTGCCGCCCTTGCCGCCGAAGAGGCCGAAGAGCTTCTTGCCGGCCCGGAGGGCGGCCGCCGCGCCTTCGATGACGGCCCGGCCCCCGTCGGCGCCGGGCGTCCTTTCCACCAGCAGATATTCCGGGGAGGTCTTAAGGCCGAGATAAAGGGACTCCGAGATGTAGCCCCTCTTGGGGTTGAAATCAGGGTTGTCGAGAAGAGGATGGCCGCCGCCGATGACGACGTCGGGCTTGACCCGGAGGATGATCTCGTCGGCGATGCCCAGGCCCTTGTATCCCTTGAGGCCGGTGTAGTAGGAATTGCGGCTGGTGTTGTGGCTGACGAAGGCGGCCGGGGTCGCGTGGTCGAACGGCACCGTACTGACGACACCGATGCCCGCGCCGGTCTTAGCCCGGTATTCCTCGACGATCGTGATCAACTCGCCGTCCGGAGGGTCTCCCGGAAGCCAGGAGATGTTGCCGGAGTCGGTCTTGAAACCCGTCGCCAGGGCCGTCGCCGCCGAGGCCGAATCCGTGGCCGGCCCGGGCGGGAAGGGATGTCCGGAGTCCCGGTCCGTGAGCGGCCTGGGGCCCTCCGTTTTCACGTCGTAACCGAGCAGGGGCGTGAACGACGACCGGGAGTACGGCGGGCGGCGGGCCTTTCGGGCATTCCCGTTATAGACGTTGACATCCCACGTCGCGACATAGGTCTTGCTCGGGAACTTCTGCCAGGCGAGGCCGTCGTCGGTCCCGTAGAGATAACGGCTGGCCCCGACCTCCGTCTGGGTCGACATCCCGTCGCCGATGAAGACGATGACGTGCTTCAGGGCCGGGGCGCGCCGGCCGCAGGCGGGATGGACGAGGAGTATGGCCGCCAGGGAGGCAAGGGCGAGGACCGCGAGAGCGGTCCGGTTGGTTTCCGGCCGGTCTTTGGTCATAGCATTCTATTATAATCCAGCCCACAAACCGGGCGGCCTCGGTGCCATAATTCTCGGAATTTCCCGGCTCCGCTCGACCCAGCTCACCACTCCACGAGCCCGGCCAGCTTCAAGAACTCGAGCTGGTTGAGGACGGCCTGGAGCGTCGATCGCCGCTCGTTCTGGGCATCGAGCATTTTCCTGATATCGAGGGCGCTGTGCCTGCCGTTGATGAGCAGCTGGAGCTCGCCCGGGCTGGCGATGGCCAGGTCCTTCCCCTGGACCGGGTACTTGGCCCGCTCGGCCGCGGGAACGGCGGTGATGTACTTCTGGTATTCCCGGTAGCCGTCCTGGCGGACCTTCGCCGTCGGCCGGGGGATGATCTTGCCCGCCTTCTTTTCGAGCGCCGTAAGGACGAGCGGAAGCGGTTTCACCCCGAGCTTCTGGGCGAGGGCGGCCCGGTGGACGTCGATGGCGGCGAGCCCGGCCGCCCCGACTCCATCGACGGCCTTGGCCATTTTGGCTAGGTGGCCGGAGAGGGAGGAATCGCCGGGCGCCAGTTCGAGGATGGAGACGAGCGTATCTTTTTCGTTCATGACCGCGGCCTCGAAGATGTCCCGGGCGAAGCGGGCCTCCTCTCCGAAAGATTCCGCCGTGGCCCGATTCAGGGCCTCGAGAGAAACGACGAGCTGGTGCCCGAGGCGGCGGGTCGCGTTCGAAACGACCTCTCCGGCGATCTTGACCGCGGCCTCCGCGCCGGCGCCGGCAACGGTGTAGGAGCCCGCCGCGCCGATGACGGCCGCGCGCTTGAGTTGCGTCGGGTCCGCTTTGTCGGCCACATCGCCCGAAGTGTGGTACCACTTGTCGGGCCAAGCGATCATCATGATGCCGGGGACCCCGACGCCCCAATCGTTGAAGACCTCGTGGTCCGAAGCCCCGTAATGGGTCTCGATCGAATAGGCAAAGGGTTCGTCGGCGCCCGAGGGGGCCACGACGCGGACCGGCACGCCGGCCGCGCCCCCCCGGTTCTGGATACGCTCCCGGTTCCCTTCGCCGAGGTAACGGTAATAGTTCTCCATGACGTCGTTGATGTAGTGGGCGTTGCCGTAGGTCGTCCGCATGAGGCAGAAAAAGGCCTGGTTCTTCGACAGCCACTCGCCGACCATGTCCATATTGATGTTGCAGAGCGTCTGCTCCATGATCTTCTGATTGGCCTGGACCCACTTGCCGATGCCCGAGAATTCCGGGCCCCAGATGAAACGGATGGACCTTTGCGGCCGGGGCAGGCGGCCCTCGGCGATGAGGGTGTTGAGGACACGGGCGACCTCGAGGATGCAGGCACTCCCGGAAATGTTGTCGTTGGCGCCCTGTTTCTGCATCCCCTCGAAGAGGTGGGCGGAGAGGATGACCTCGCCCGCGGCCGGGTCCGTCCCCGGGATGAGGGCCAGGACGTTTTCGAGGTCGGCCGTCTCCATCTTGGATTCGACCTGGGCCCGGACGGTGATTTTTTCGTTGGCCAGGAGGCGGCGCTTGAGGATGTCGCCATCACGGACGGGGAGCTGGAAGGCGAACTTCGGCGCCGGCGCTTGGGCCGCCGGCTGGCCCGGCTGCCCCGCCGGGACGTCCCTGCCGCGCGTCGAGATCCCGCCCCAGGGCATCTGGAGGGGATCGAAGTAGGGCCGGGACATGCTGATGGCGATGACTCCGAGGGCTCCCTGCGGGACAGCCGCGCCGTAGGCCGACATCAGGCCGCCCTCGGTCACGACGATCTTGCCCTCGACCTTGGCGTCCAGGACTTCCTTTTGCGTGCCGCGGCCGACCCAGACGAGCTCGCCGGAGACGTCGCCCGCCGCGCTGCCGGAGGCCAGCATGGGCAGCATATCGTGGATGGAGGCGATCTTCTGACGCCCAGGCTTAGTCTCCCAGAGTTCTCCCTTGACGGCCCGCCAGGCCTGGCTGCCCGGATAAGTGACGACCTCGACCCCGGCCAAACCGTAGCTTTTGAGCTTGCGGACGATGACCTGGGTTTCGAGGAAGTTTCCTGCGTATTCCTCGTCGAAGCGTTCGCGGTTGAAGGCGTTGATCTCGGCGACCGTGTTCCAGGCGGTTTCACCCGAGGCCTCCCCGACGATCTCGGCGACCTGGTCTTTAGGCAGGAACGTCCAGTAAAGCCACGGGGTATATTGGGCTGAGATCGCGGCGGCAAGGATGAGGGTCCCGGCAAAGACGATCATGAGACGTTTGGACATGGAGTTCTCCTCTCGGGATGTGCTGACCGGGACGAAGGCGAGGGTGGGGGCGAAAGCAATCCGGCCTCTGTGAGAAGCGTTCGGGTCCAGGCCATGAAACGAGTTTATATACTAAAGACTGCCTACGGGTCAACCGGGCCGCCGAACGCGTTTTCCGCGCTCTTACATTCCGTACTTGGCAATGATCTCCTGCTTCGTTTTGCCCAGGATGTCGAACTTCTGGCCGACCTTGGTGAACGCCGCGAGGGCCTTGTCGAGGTGATGGATCTCGTGGCCGGCCGAGATCTGGGTCCGGATGCGGGCCTGGCTCTGGGGCACGACCGGGAAGAAGAAGCCGATGGCGTAGATGCCTTCGTCGTAGAGGGCCCGCGAGACGTCCTGGGCCAGCTTGGCGTTGAAGAGCATGACCGGGACGATGGGCGTGTCCCCTTCCTTGAGGACGAAGCCCGCCTCGGTCAGTCCTTTGCGCCAGTAGGCCGCGTTTTTCTCCAGCTTATCCCGCCTTTCGGTCGACTTGGAGATGATGTCCATGACCTTGAGGACGCCGGCCACGACGACCGGGGCGATCGTGTTCGAGAAGAGGTAGGGCCTGGCCCTCTGCCGGCACATCTCGACGAGCTCCCGGCGCCCGCTGACGCAGCCGCCGGAGGCCCCGCCGAGGGCCTTGCCGAAGGTCGTCGTGATGACGTCGATCTTGCCGACGACACCGCATTTCTCGTGCGTCCCCCGGCCGGTCTTTCCGATGAACCCGGAGGAGTGGGAATCGTCGACGAGGAGCATGGCGTCGTATTTCTCACAGAGGGCGGCCATCTCGGCCAGCTTGGCCGTGTCGCCGTCCATGGAGAAGACGCCGTCCGTGACGACGAGCTTGAAGCGCTTGTCGGCGTGGAGCTGGAGCTTCTCCTCGAGGTGGCCCATGTCGGAGTGCTTGATCGTATCGTGCATGGCGCCGCAGAGGCGGATGCCGTCGACGAGCGAGGCGTGGACGAGGCGGTCGGAGATGATGACGTCGTCCTTAGTCAGGATGGCCTCGAAAACGCCGGCGTTGGCGTCCATGCAGGAGGGGAAGAGCAGGGTGTCCTCGGTTCCCAGGAACTCGGTCAGCCTCTGCTCGAGCTCGCGGTGAATGTCCTGGGTGCCGCAGATGAAGCGGACTGAGGACATGCCGTAGCCGCGGCTCTCGAGGCCCTCGTGCGCGGCCTTGACAACCTCGGGATGACTCGACAGCCCGAGGTAGTTGTTGGCGCACATGTTGATGACCTTCTTGAGGGGCGAGCCGGCCGGGAACTCGACCTCGATGTCGGCCGCCTGGGGCGAATGGATGACCCTCTCCTGCTTGAACAGCCCGGCGTCCTGGATGCCCTTGATCTGGGCCTGGTACGTGCCGCGGATCCTATCGCTGTAGGCCACGGCCTTAGCCCTTCTTCGCCACGAATCTCTGAACGAGGGAGACGATCTTGTGGACCGAGTCGAAGGCTTCGGGCGTGGCCTCGTCGTCGGGGATCGAAATCGCGCACTTGTTCTCGAGGAAACGCTTGAGCGAGACCATCGAAAACGAGTCGACGATGCCGCCCGAGATGAGCGGCGTGTCGTAGGTCAACGGCTCGCTGTCGTCCTCGAGATATTCCTTGGTGACGTAGTTCAGAACGATGTCTTTCAATTCGTCGGACATGAGGATGCTCCTTTCTGAAGAATACGGGGACACGTACCAGAGGTACATGTCCCCCTTTTTCTAATCATTCTCAAGGGTGGACGTGTCGCCGATCTCTTCGCCCCACTCCTTGGCGTGGAGGATGCGGCGCATGATCTTGCCGCTCCGCGTCTTGGGGAGCGACGGGACGAACTCGATCTCCTGGGGCATGGCCAGGGGCGAGAGCTTCTTGCGGATGAAGTTCATGATCTCCAAGTCGAGGTCCTTGCCGGCGATGAAGCCGGGCTTGAGTGCGACGAACGCTTTGACGACCTCGAGGTTGATCGGGTCGGGCTTGCTGACGACAGCCGATTCGGCCACGGCCGGGTGCTCGAGCAGGGCCGACTCGACCTCGAAGGGACTGACGAGGTGGCCGGCCGTGTTGATGATGTCGTCGTCGCGGCCGGCGAACCAGAAGTAGCCGTCCTTGTCGATCTTGGACCGGTCGCCGGTGATGTACCAGCCGTTGCGGAACTTCTTCTGGAAAGCTTCTTCGTTGTTCCAGTAGGTCCGCATGCGCGAGGGCCAGTCGAACTTGAGGGCGACCAGGCCGATTTTGCCGTGCGTCGCGTAGGGCTCGCTCTTGACCGGGTCGAGGACGGTCCCGGTGATGCCGGGGAAGGGCTTGCCCATCGAGCCCGGCCGGACCTCCATGCCCGGATAGTTGCCGATGACGATCGAGCCGGTCTCTGTCTGCCAGTATGTGTCGTAGAAAGGCATCCCGAAGACTTTCTGCGACCAGACGACCGCCTCGGAGTTGAGGGGCTCGCCGACGCTGGCCAGGTGGCGGAGCGAAAACAGGTCATATTTTTTGACGATCTCATCGCCGGCCTTCATCAGGGAGCGGATGGCCGTCGGCGCCGAGTACCACATCGTCACCCGGCGCTTTTCGATCCACTTGTACCACGCTTCGGCGGAAAACCCGGCGTCGAGAACGCACTGGGTGACGCCGATGGCGAAAGGCGCGATGATCCCGTAGGAGGTGCCTGTGACCCAGCCGGGGTCGGCCGTGCACCAGTAGATGTCGTCTTCGCGGATGTCGAGGGCCCACTTGGCCGTCAAGTACTGGGAGATGAGGGAGTAATGGACGTGCTGGACGCCCTTGGGCATGCCCGTCGTGCCCGATGTGTAGTGGAGGACGGAGGCCGACTCGGCCTTGGTCGGATGGATATCAAAGTGCTCGACGGGAGCTGATCTTTCGAGCGAGAAGGCGACTTCGCGGTCCTTGAGCGGGGCGACGCCGTCGTGGTCGACGATGATGATGTGCCGGATGTGGGGCAGTTTCTCCAGGATCTTGCGGACCTTGGGGGCGTGTTTCTTCTGGGTGATGACGGCCGAGGCCTCGGCGTTGGAGAGCCGGACGAAAAGCGATTCATCGCCGAAGGCCGAGAACAGCGGCTGGGCGATGGCCCCGATCTTCAAGATGCCGAGGAAGCCGAGGTAGAGCTCGGGGATCTTGTCCATGAACAGGCAGACGCGCTCGCCGTCCTTCAGTCCGAGGCCGCGGAGGAAGGCGCCGATGGTGTTCGAGGCCAGGCGGATGTCGTTGTAGGTATAGGTTTTTTCGGCCCCGGTGAAGCCTTCCCAGTGGAGGGCGACCTTCGAGCCCTTCCCTTGCTCGCAGATCCGATCCGTGCAGTACCAGCCGATGTTGATGACATCGCCGGGCTTGTAGCCGAGCTCTTTCTCGGCGATTGTCCAGGAGAAATTCTTGACGCGTTCGTCGTAGGAACCGATGTTCGACATGCTCTATTCCTCTCCGTTCAGGGTGTCGACGATTCTTTCTCAAGGACAACGACGGCCGCGGCCAGGTCCTTGATATGGGTGAGGGAGACCTCCATGGCCGAAACGCCGTGGACCTCGCAGAATTCCTTGACCTTGCCGTGGACGAAAAGCTCGGGCTTGCCCAGGGCGTTGTTGACGACCTCGATCTCGGAGAACTTGTGGCCGCCGCTCCAGCCCGTGCCCATGGCCTTGAGGAAGGCCTCCTTGGCGGCGAACCGGGCCGCGAAATGCATGGCCGGGCGGTGCTTGGATTCGCAATAGGCGATCTCGGTCGGGGTGAAGAGCTTGGTTTTGAGGCTCTCCGTCCGGACGAGCTTCTCCTCGACCCTTTGGACCTCGATGATGTCCGTTCCCGCTCCGAAAATCAACGACTTATGTGCCTTTCGTCCATGGATAATAGGGTCGGCGACGCTTGGCCGGCCTCGAGGCGGCCGGGTTAGCCGTCGGCCCGTAAAGACGGACCATTATTATAGATAAGCGCCGCGAAATGTCAAAGCCGGTCGACGACGGCCTTGAGCTTGTTCCTGACCTCGAGACCGACCGTGCCCAGTTCCGGATTCTGTACCGCCTGCATGGAGGCCAGGGGGTCGATGGCCGCGACTTCGACCCGGCCGTCGGCGGTCATTTTGGAAAAATAAACCCAGGAGAGGCTAATTCTTTTTGTTGATGAGATTCAGGATGATATGTACGATCGCTTCCTTTTCTTTCGGGGAGCTCTCCGCCGCAAGCAGGGTGATCGCTACGAGCGCATTATCGGCGATGCGCTTCGTACCGTCTTTCCGGTATAGGAGGCTATTTTTATCCATGAACCAGAGAAAAAGAGCGGCGGCGATACGTTTATTCCCGTCGACGAAGCTGTGATTCTTGACCAGAAAATAGAGGAGATTGGCCGCCTTTTCCTCGAGACCGGGATAAACGTCCTCGCCATCGAACGTTTGCATGACGGCATTGAGCGAACTATGGAGACTATCGTCCTTCTCCCGACCGAACAAGCCGGCAGCCCCGAACTTCTCCCTCAGTCTATCGATGATCTCGAGGGCCTCCTCATAAGAGATACCCTTGGCCGGCCCGATCGCAATCTCGGCCTTCGGGATTCGCTTATGGTCATAATCGTCCAGGAGGTCGAGGGCCCTGGCATAGTCCGTCACGACGCGCAACAGCGCCTTGGCCTGGTCAGTATCAATATCAGGGCGGTTCAGGACATGCTCGACGAGCTGGAGAGACTGCTTCAGCTCCGTTAGCCGCCGCGTGTTGGCCGTGTACCCCTTGACAATATGCTCCCGCAGCACGTTGGTGGCCCAAATCCGGAATTGAGTCCCCCGCTTGGAATTGACCCGGTAGCCGACGGAGATGATCATATCGAGGTTATAGAGGTTAACCTGGCGTACTTTGCCGTCAGCGGCAACCTGTGCATTTTTTGCACAGGTTGAATCCGGGGCTAACTCGTTTGTAGAATATATGTTGCGGATGTGCCTGACTATCACCGTGCGGTCTCGCCCGAACAGTGTCGCCATCTGCCGGGCATCCAGCCAGACGGATTCTTTATCAAGGCACACCTCTATAACTGATCTGCCGCCTGGGGCCCGATATATGACGATCTCTCCCCTGCTATTCTTTACAGGCCAACCCACTTCCTTTTCCATAACTCTACTTTTCATCATGATCAAAGCTCCCCTCTAGACACCCTTCTTAATGACGCCGTAAGTTGGGTCGCTGTCTCACAAATTCAGCCGGAATTATTCCCTGGCTTCGGCCGCTTATCATGTCTGATAACACGGGCCCGGCGCGAAATCAAGGCCGCATGCCCAACCCCTAGGCGGGACCATTCTTAGACAGCGTCCGGGGCCCCGGCCTTGCCACCGCCCTTGCCGGTCTCCAGCATCGGCACTGCCAAGCCGGTGGCAGTGCCGGCGAAGCCGGCAGGACCGGAGTCCACTTTCGCCGCGAAGGCTCGTCCCTTGACCCGACAAGCTTGAAACGCGGTCAGAGGCAGTCGATAACACGTTTCAGCTTCGCCCGGACCTCCAGTCCCACCGGCTCGAGGGCCGGATTCCCCACCGCCTGCATGGAGGCCACCGGGTCGATGGCCGCGACCTCGACCCGGCCGTCGGCGAGCTCCTGGACGATGACGTTGCAGGGCAGCATCGTACCGATCTTGTCTTCGGCCAGGAGAGCTTCGTGGGCAAAAGACGGATTGCAGGCCCCGAGGATCCGGTATTTCCGGAAATCGACTCCGAGCTTCTCGTTAAGGGTTTTTTTGACGTCAATGTCCGTCAGGACGCCGAACCCTTCCCTCTTGAGTTCCGCCGTGACCTTCTCGACCGCCGCGTCAAACGGCACCGCGAGAGTTTTATTGAAATAGTAACTCATTGACACACTCCTCCGCCCTGGAATTCCCGGCGCGCACGCCGCGCTCCCCTTCTTCGCTTGCCACCTACTTCTTCGGATAGGCCGGCTTGGGCGCGAACTTCAACGGATTCTTCTTGATCTTGTCCAGCATGACCTCGATGGCCTTCTCGAGTTGGAGGTCGCGTCCGGCCAGGGCCGAGCCCGGGTCGTTGTCGATCAGGATGTCGGGGTCGGCGCCGTGGTTTTCGACCAACCACGTCCCTTCGCGGCCGTAAAAGGCGTTGTTCGACTGCTCGACCGTGCCGTTGTCGATCGTCAGCTGCTGGTTGAGGATGCCGACCAGGCCGCCCCAGGACGGGACGCCGACGACCGTTCCGAGCTTGCGGGCCTTGAAGTGCTCGACGAAGGCCTCGCCGTCCGAGCCGTTGTTCTCGTTCGAAATGACGACGTAGTTGCCGTTACCGGCCGCGCCGGGATAGCGGAACGGGACCATGCCGCGGAGGTTGTTGTAGGCGACGAGTTCCCGCTCGAGCTTGTCGATCAGAAAATATTCCGTCCAGCCGCCCGAGTTCCGCCGCAGGTCGAGGATGACCCCGTCCTTGTAGCGGAAGGCCCGCCAGTACTTGTCGAACTCGCCGATCCCGCCGCCGCCCATGGCGGTGATGTGCATGTAGCCGACGCGGCCGTCGGTGGCCTTCTCGATGGTCTTGATATTGTCCTGGATCCAGCGGAAGTAGCGCATCTGGCTGTCGCTGCGGACGGGTTCGACCTCGTAGGTTTTGGCACCTTCCGCCGTCGGCCGGGCATTGACCGTGACCTTGATCTTCTTCCCCGCCGTCGTTTGGAGCAGTTTGAAAGTGTCATCGCCGGCTTTGAGCGGTGTGCCATTGATGGCCAGGAGGAAGTCGCCTTCCTTCACGGCGATGTCGGGCCGGACGAGCGGGCCGGAGAGGTTGAGGTTGATCTCGGTCGGGCCATAGATCCTGGCCAGCTTGTAGAGACCCGAGGACTTGTCTGGGACGAGGTCGGCGCCGAGGAGTCCCGTGAAGACGGGCGAACTCGGGGTCGCACCCGGACCGAAGTCGCCGCCGCCGACGTAGGTGTGCGAAACGCACAGCTCGCCGACCATCTGGGACAGGACCCAGTTGAGCTCGCTCCGGGAGGAGAGGAAAGGAATGTAGGCGCGGTACTTGTCGCCCATGGCCTTCCAGTCGCGGCCGTGGAAACCGGGGTCGTAGAAAAAGTCGCGGTACCAGCGCCAGGCGTCGTTGAAGATCTGGTTCCACTCTTTCTGGAGGTCGACCGTGTAGACGAGGCCGGAGAGGTTGAGCTTCTCGCCGGGAGCCTTAGAGGCGAAGGCCTTTTCGACCGTGGTCGTATAGAGATCGGCGTCCCTGCGGACGAGGAGCTTTTCCCCGTTCGCCGACAGAAAGAAATCCCGGACCTTGTCGTTAAGGGTGACTTCCTTCCGGTCGGCCATGTCGAAGATGTGCAGGGCCCATTTGGTCTCTCCCTGCCTGGGCTTGAAGATCTCCTCGTACTCGGCTTCGGTGAACGCGTCAACCGAGGCCCAGAGGACCTTGCCCTTGCCGGCCTTGAGGTAGAAAAAATTGCCGGCGGGGACGGGCAACGGGAACGTCCGCTTCGAAAGCCCCTCGGTGTCGATCCGGAACGGCACGGGTTCGGCATTTTTGTCCTCAGGGACGCCGCCGTCAGACGCGAACGGCGGCTTCTCGCCGTCGCGGAGCTGGACGGCCAGCACCTGCTGGGGCGTTGCCATCACGTGGTTGTCCTCGTAGAAGTCCATGAGGAGGTCGAAGTTCCGGCTCGAGACGTAGTAGAGGTATCTGCCGTCGGCGTCGAACGACGGGTAGAGGTTGTCGTAGAAATCGCCCGTCACCGGGACCTTTTTCGCCGTCTCGATGTTATAGAGGAAGATTTGACTGTTCCGGTTGGCCTGGACGAAGCTGTAGGCGATCCACTTGGAGTCCGGCGACCAAGTGTAGTCGGCGATCTCCCAGGTGAACTCGTCGTTCTTCATCTGGTTGGAGGAATCGACCTTGACCAGCTTCTTCGCGGCCACGTCGACCCAGAAGATCGCATAGTCCTTGTTGCCGAAGAGGATCTTCCTGCCGTCGGGGGACCAGGCCAGCCGGTAGACGGCCCGGTCCAGGTCGGTCGTGATTTGGGTCGAGTCGCCGCCCGCAACGGGCTGGGTATAGAGCTGGTATTCGCCCGTCCTGTCGCTGAAGTAGGCGACCGTTCTGCCGTCGGGCGAGAGGGCCGGGTACATCTCCCTTGTGCCGGGCGTCCCGGACAAATTATCGGCCGTTTCGGGGCCAACGGGGACGCGGAAGACGTCGCCGCGCGCCTCGAGGATAACGGTCTTGCCGTCATCGCCGATGTTGACGGAATGGATGTAGTCCTTGGGGTTGATGATGCGGTTGCGCAGGGCCCAGCGGTCGGACGGCACCTGGACAGCGATCTTCCTGTCCTGCCCCGCCAGAATGTCGAAAACGTGGATCCGGCCGTCCTGCGCGTAGACGATCGAGCGGCCGTCGGTATGAGGCATCATGACGTCGAAATCAGCGTAGTTCGTGACCGCCTTGACCTCCTTAGTGCCGAGCTTCTGAGTAAAGAGGTTGGCGATGCCGCTCCCCCTGTCGGAGACGAAGTACATCAGGCCCCCAGCCCACATCGGGTAGCTGTTCTTGCCGACATAGTCCGTGACCAGCGCATACGTCTTGGCCACGGCGTCGTACAGCCAGATGTCCTGATATTGGCCGCCCTTGTAGCGCTTCCAGTAGTACTCCTCGTTGCCGCGGCGGCAATAGAGGAACTTGTTCTCATCGGGCATGAAGCTGACGAGAACGCCCCGGTCGAGGGGCAGGCGCTCCGGGGCGCCGCCCTTGATCTTGACCGAATAAAGGTTGGGGTCGCGGCCGACAACGTTCTCGAACATCGACCGGAAGACGACCTCTGTCCCGTCCGGCGTCCAGGCGACGACCTGCGCTCCACCCGGATTGTAGGCCAGGCGCACGGGCGCGCCGCCCTCGGCCGGCATGAGATACGCGGCCGGCGCTCCGTCGTAGGTCGCCGTGAATGCGAGCCACTTGCCGTCGGGCGAGAACTTGGCGAAGTTTTCCGTTCCCGGAAACGTCGTCAGACGGTTCGCCGTGCCGCCTTGGGCGCTGACGACCCAGAGGTCGGATTCGTAGGTAAAGGCGATCTTGTCGTTGTGGATGGTCGGGTAGGTGAAGAACCGCCCCTCCTGCTGCGCCGCGAAGACCGCGGCGCCAAGCACCAGGACAGCCAGGAATACTCTCAAAATGGATTTCATCGATGTCCTCCTCTAATGAGCCTTGATAATAGCCGCGAACGGCGAACGTATCAAGCGAGCAAACGCCTCGGCGTTCATCGCCGGTGTCCCCAAATTGTCCAGGGGTGCCGCTTCAATTGACCGGCTTCGGGGCTTAGGATATAAATTAGCACGATGAATCCGGCCCTTCCCCTTGTCCCGAGCGGCGGACACACGGCATCTTCACCTCCTCAGAAGAAACGTGTTTTTGCGTTCCTTGCCTTGACGGAATTCCTGGGCATGTCCGTCTGGTTCTCGGCCTCGGCGGTCGTGCCGGCGCTCGCCACGGCCTGGGGCCTCACGGCCTCGGCGCAAGCCTGGCTGACGATGTCCGTGCAGCTGGGGTTCGTTTTGGGAGCGCTCGGGTCAGCCATCCTCAATCTGGCCGACCGGGTGCCTGGGCGCTGGCTTTTCGCGGTATCGTCCCTGTTGGCAGGAGGGACGACGCTCCTCATCCCGGTGGCCGGAAGCAGTTTCCTGCTGGTGCTTATCCTCCGTTTTTTAACCGGCGTATTCCTGGCAGGAGTCTACCCGGTCGGGATGAAGATCATGGCCACATGGACCCGGGAAGACCGGGGCGCCGGCGTCGGACTCCTCGTCGGCGCCTTGACCCTGGGTTCGGCTGCGCCTCACCTGCTCAAGGCCGTCGGGATAGGAGTCGGCGATTGGAGGTCCGTCCTCATCATGAGCGGTGCGTTGGCCATTGTCGGAGGTCTCGTGGCCGCCGCCCTTATCCGCGAAGGTCCTTTCCGGACGGCCGCACCCAAATTCGATTGGAAGTACGCCGCCGGGATCTGGCGGAATAGGGAGATAGCCCTGGCCAACCTGGGCTACTTCGGCCACATGTGGGAGCTCTACGCGGCCTGGACCTGGGTCCCGGTGTTTCTTATCGCGAGCTTCCGCGGCTCGGGGGTGGACGAGAGATGGGCCGGGCTGGCCGGCTTCGCCTTCATCGCGGCGGGGAGCGCGGGGAGCCTCGTCGCCGGGAGACTGGCCGACCGTCTCGGAAGGACCTTGGTCACGTCGGCGGCAATGGCCATCAGCGGACTGTGCTGTCTTCTCGCCGGCTTTTTCTTCGGCGGGAACCCTTGGGCGCTTTTCGCGGTCTGCCTTATCTGGGGCTTCGCCGTGGTGGCGGATTCCGCGCAATTCTCCGCCGGCGTGAGCGAACTTTGTCCGACCGAAAGAACGGGAACCGTCCTGACTCTTCAGACGAGTCTCGGTTTTCTGCTGACGCTCGTGACCATCCGTCTCGTTCCGACGTTCGAGCGCCTCGTCACCTGGCGTTGGGCGTTTGCTTTTCTGGCGCTCGGCCCGGCCGCCGGGATCTGGGCCATGCTTCGTCTGCGCCGCCTGCCCGCCTCGGCCAAGATGGCCTCCGGCCGCCGCTGAAATTCGGAAATTGGTATTGTGTCCCCGATTTAACTTTTCCGGCTGACTAGTGTCGTCGAGGCCTGGGCCGTGGGCATGACAACCAGCTCGCTGACGTTGACGTGGAGCGGCCGCGTCGCGCACCAGACGACCGCGTCGGCGACGTCGTCCGGCGCGAGCGGCGTCAGGCCCTGGTAGACCTTGCCGGCCCGTTCCGCGTTGCCGTGGAAGCGGACGAGGCTGAACTCCGTCTCGACCATGCCCGGGGCGACCTCGCTCACCCGGATGGGAGTCCCGCTGAGGTCGAGCCGGAGCCCTTTGGACAGCGCCTGGACGGCGAATTTCGTCGCGCAATAGACGTTCCCTCCCGGATAGACCTCGCGGCCGGCGATCGAGCCGATATTGATGATGTGGCCCTTGGCCCGTTCGATCATCCCTGGAATGACCGCCCGACTGACATAAAGAAGACCCTTGACGTTCGTGTCGATCATCTCCTCCCAGTCGTCGAGCAGGCCCTGGGGGAGTTTATCCAGGCCGCGGCTGAGCCCGGCGTTATTGACCAGGATCTCGATCGCACGCCATTCGGGAACAAGCCCGGCAACGGCTTTTTCGACGGCCGGCTGGTCCCTCACGTCCATCTGGAAATAATGCACGGCGACGCCGTACTCGAACTCGAGGGTCTGGGCCAGCTTTTCGAGCCTTTCGGCGCGGCGGGCGCACATCAATATTTTCGCGCCTAGGGCGGCGAAGGCCTGGGCCGTGCTCTCCCCTATGCCGGAGCTGGCGCCGGTGACGAAAACGATCCTGTCTTTCAAGGACAACATGTTCTTTCTCCTGCGTCCCGGGCCTTTCCTTCAAGCGTCCGGGAAAGCCATAAGCATATGAATGGGCCGCCGCGAAGTCAATCCCAAGCCAGGCATGGGCGGGAATCCGCCGGAACCCTGGCCGCCGCCGTTCCTTTGCCGGATTCCCAGGCTTGTGGTATATATCCGGACATGCCTGAAACCCCTTCGCAAACAGCCGAAAGAACTGCTCTGAAAAAATGGCTGATTGCCGCCCGGCCCTGGTCTCTGCCGGCGTCGACCATGCCCGTCGTCTTCGGCACGGCCTTGGCCATCGTCATCGGCGGCGCCCGTTTCTCGCCGCTCCGCTTCCTCTGGGCTATCGTTACGATGATGGTCCTCCACAGCGCGGCCAACATGCTCAGCGACGTCTTCGATTTCCGGCACGGCCTCGACCGCGATGTCACTCCAGTCAGCGGAGCCATCGTCCGGGGCTGGCTTACGGACCGGCAGGTCCTTCGCGGCGCGGTCGTCCTTTTCGCCCTGGGCGTGGCCTCGGGCCTGCTCATTGCCCGGGCGACCGGGAAATCGCTGTTCGTCGTCGGCGGGATCGGGGTGGCCGTGGGTGCCCTTTACACCCTTCTCAAGGCCCGCGCCCTCGGCGACCTGGCTGTCTTTTTGAACTTCGGCCTGCTCGGGGGGGCTGGCGCCTGGGTCGTCCAGGCGGAATCCTTCTCCTGGCTGCCCGTCCTCTGGACCGTGCCCATGGCCCTGCTCGTCATCGCCATCCTGCACGCCAACAATTGGCGGGACATCCTCACGGACGGTGAAAAACGCGTGACCACCGTCGCGGGAGTCCTCGGCGACAGGGGATCGCACGCCTACTACGGATGTCTCCTCTTCGCCCCGTTCGTCATCGACCTCGCTTTCATCTCCGTCCCCCGCCTGACCGGGGGCCCGCTGCGCCCCATGCCTCTGACGTTCCTCGTCGTCCTCCTGGCCCTGCCGAGCGCTCTTCGTCTTTGGGGACGGGCCGTGCGCCGGGCGGCACCACGTTCGCCGCTCGATTTTATCGTCCTCGACGGGGCGACGGCCCAGCACAACCTCGTCTTCGGCCTGCTCAGCACGGCCGCGGTTATCCTCGAAGTGATCGTCAAGTGGGGATGACCGGCAGAGAACCGCGGCCCAAGCCCGCGGCCGTTGCGGCTTGCGGCGCGTTAGCTGCCGTTCTCTTCATCGCCCTCTTCCGCTTCCGGCGCCTGGGCCCGCTCGATTTCTGGGCTTGGCTCGCTGCGAACATCGTCATCGTCGTCGCTTTGGGTTTCGCCGTCGATAGGGGTTATGGGCGAAGGATCCGAGAGGACTTCCGCTCCGGGCCTCTTCGCAAGGTCGTCATCGGCGTCGTCTCCGCGATAGCCCTTTATGCCGTTTTCGCCGCCGGCCGCGTGGCCGCTCTCGGGATTTTCCCTTTCGCTTCCGAGGGGATCGGGCGGGTCTACGCATTGAGGTCCGGAGTGCCGCTCTTTCGCATCGTCCTCCTCATCGCCGTCCTCATCGGGCCCGGAGAAGAGCTCTTCTGGCGGGGTTTCTTCCAGGAGAATGCGGGCGCGAGAATCGGCCGCAGGGCCGGGTTCGTCCTGGCGTCGCTGCTTTACACATCGGTCCATCTGGCCAGCGGGAACATCATGCTCATCCTGGCCGCGGCGGTCTGTGGCGTCTTCTGGGGCTGGCTTTATCTGCGATTCCGGTCGCCCCTCCTCAACGCCGTCAGCCACACGGTCTGGGATCTTCTCGTTTTCGTTGTATTCCCGTTTTAGCGCGCCCGGCGTACGGAGAGGAGACCGCTCAAGCCAGGAAAGGGGACACGTCCCGCTTCTCTCGAAGCGGGGCATGTCCCCAATCAACGGGCGAGGTGCTCGATCAGGATCTTGACACCGATCCCGATGAGAATGAGCCCGCCGATAAGCTCGGCGCGCCGGCCCGCGAGCCGGCCAGCGACGGGGCCGAGCTTGGCCCCGGCGATCGTCAGGACGAAGCTCGTGGCGCCGATGACGGCCGCCGGCAAGAGGATGGTCGTCCGGACGACGCCCAGGCTCAGTCCGACCGCCAAGGCGTCGATGCTGGTGGCCAGGGAGAGGACGACGAGCCGCATCCCTTGTGTCTGGTCCGGCCGGCAGGCCTTCTCTTCCTCGCTCAAGCCGAACGACTCGTAGATCATCCGGCCGCCGATCAGGGCCAGGAGCCCGAACGCGACCCAGTGGTCGAAGTTCCGGATAAAACCGAGGAGCTTATCCCCGGCGAGCCAGCCTGCGACGGGCATCACGAACTGGAAGCCGCCGAAAAACGCCGCCATCCGAACGGCCTGTTTCATCGTCAGGCCCCTGGCACCGCAGGCCATGCCCAGCGTGACGGCGAAGCAGTCCATCGCCAGCGCCACCGCGACTCCTAAAATTAAAATGGACGACATGGGCATTCTCCAGAATTGCCATTATAACAAAATCGATCTGTCCTGTTGTTATCTCGATCGGGCAAGGGCCCAGGGGTTTTTCTTTTCCTGGCCGCCTTTGGCGCCGCCCGGGCGGCGGCGGGAACCGTCCAGAGCCCCCGTAGCGGAGGGGGGCCCGCCGCCTGCGGCGGGGGGACCGTCGGGACAGGTCCCCGGGGGCCGGGGGAGCTGGATGGTTCCCGTCGCAGCAAAATCCGGGTGGCGTCATAGGCGGCCATTTCGGATTCTCCCTCCCCTCCGGGCATGCTATAATGGTCAATTCGGTATTAGCCATGGCGACCACAGACTGCATCATCCTCCGCGGCGTGAAGGTCCACAACCTCAAAAACATCGACCTCGACGTCCCCCTCAACAAGCTCATCGTCGTCACCGGGGTCAGCGGCTCCGGGAAATCCTCCCTGGCCTTCGACACGCTCTACGCGGAAGGCCAGCGCCGCTACATCGAATCCCTGTCCTCCTACGCCCGGCAGTTCCTCGAACGGATAGACAAGCCCGACGCCGACACGATCGAGGGCATCCCGCCGGCGATCGCCATCCAGCAGAAGGGCGCCGCCAAGAACCCGCGCTCGACCGTGGCCACGGTGACCGAGATCTTCGACTTCCTCCGGGTCCTCTTCGCCCGGATCGGGACCGTCCACTGCCTCCAGTGCGGCCGGCCGGTCCTCCGGGACACGATCGATGGCATGATCGCCGAGTTGTCGAAGGAGCCGCCTGGGACTCGGGCGCTCGTAACCTTCGCCTGGCCCCGCGAGAGGAACCTGGCCTCGCTCAAGAAGGACGGCTTCACCCGGGCCGTCGCCGCCGGCGCCGTCGTCGACATCGACGCCGCGGCTAAGCGGACCGCTCCCCTCAACATCCTGGTCGACCGCATCACCCTCGGCATCGATGAGCGCGAGCGCCTGGCCGACTCCCTCGAGATGGGCCTGAAGAAGGGCGAAGGACGCGTCCTCGTCCAAACCGTCCTCGGTCCGGACGAGGGCGGTCGGGAGTTCCCCTTCTCCGAGAAGCTCGAGTGCAAGACCTGCCGGCTGCCGGCCGACGACCCCTATCCCAACCTCTTCTCCTTCAACAGCCCGCACGGCGCCTGCCCCGAGTGCCACGGGTTCGGCGACCTGGCCGTCGTCGACGAGGACAAGGTCATCCCCGACACGTCGAAGACCCTGGAGCAGGGCGCCGTCGAGCCCTGGACAAAGCCCCTCTCTAAGGGCATGCAGAAGGAGCTCCTGGCCGAGGCCCGTCGGCGGCGCATTCCGGTCAACGTTCCCTTCCGGGACCTCAAGGAAGAGCACCGGCGCTTCGTGCT
>Ga0315286_10002114_pt1 | contig 18397 bp, 12 predicted proteins | sample YL17G10_0_MG_FD_205038 | JGI IMG/M metagenome (GOLD analysis project Ga0315286, IMG submission 205038) | Sediment microbial communities from Yellowstone Lake, YNP, Wyoming, USA - YL17G10_0 | ecosystem: Environmental > Aquatic > Freshwater > Lake > Sediment | place: USA: Wyoming | collected... | reverse complement strand
GCCGTCGAGGGAGCGGCTGAAGAGGATTCGGCTGTTCGGGGGTCCGCTGGCTTTCTGGTACTCCCAGGACAGGTACACGCTATCGCCTCGCGAAGCACAGATCCTGACCAGCGAATGGCGATCCTGCGGCCAGCTGTCGAGTGCGATCGCAGTCGGAGTGCTGAAGCTGGCCCCTCCCGTCAACGATCGGGAGTAATAGATCCCCGCCTGGTATCTCTCCCAGGCGGTGTGGATGTGACCGCCGCTCCCCACAGCCATTTGTGGGTACTCGGCTCGGAAGGCGTCGACCGTGCACGACACCGGCAACAGCTGAAACCCGCCATCCACGGACTGGTGGAACCGCAGCGAGTCCAACCCCGCGCCCAGCACGCAGAGCTTGTTCGAGTCGGCGACCGCGAGCGCCGGCTGACGCCCCTGGCGCGGAACCCCCTTGGGAGCGGACCAGCTCAAGCCGTCGTCGAGCGAGAGCGAGTAGGCCACCTGGAGGGGATCGCGCCCCCACGCCAGGAACAGGTTGCCGTTCCCGTCGCGGATCAATTCCGGATCGCGCGAGGCGGTTCCGCTGCGCGAGACGTCGAGCCGCGCGCTGAACACCGGGCCCGTGCCCAGATCCTGGATGTCCGAGTCACTCCGCGGGCAGATGCGGAAGGTGCCGAACGCGAAGTGCAGGACGCCGGTGATGGTCGCGATGTGCCCCGAGTCGGCGGCGTACGTGAAGTTGCCGGCCATGGCATCGATCAGAATCGTATCCGTCGGCGCCACGCCCGGCCTGGCCACGAGGAAGCTCGCCCCGGCGGGCCGATTCTCCGTGATCACCACCCTCTCGACCTTCACGAGCATGCCCTCGTAGTCCTCACCGGTGTGCCACAACTGCAGGGCGTCGCAGCTGGCGTCGCGCAGTACGCCCAACGTCTGGATGGCCGGAGAAGGAACCGAGGACACCCCCTTGTCGATCAGGGCAGAAACGTTGCCGACCTCCGTCATGCCGTAGAACTCCTGGACGTTGGCGGCGAGCAGGTACTCGTTTCCGACCACCATCCCGAAGGGCACGTTGTAGGCCACGACCCCGCTCCGCAAGCCACCCGCCGCATCCGCGATGAATTGCAGTTTCGAAACGGGGTAGCTCTTCACCATGACGCCGCGCACCGTGACCCGCGGGCCCCATGCCGACCCAGAACCAGAGAATCTGGACTTGTCAAGGCACGGATCGCCGGTAAGCGAGTCCGCCAGCGGCGCCTGAACCTCGGCGCAGGAGAGCACGCCCAGGATGAACGACAGCGACTGCGTCGGCGACTTGATCCACGGCGACACCTGCGCGCCGATGCTGTCGCAACTGATCGACTCGAGATCGAGGCGGTCCAGGACCTCCGTGATGGCCAGGTCCACTCTGCTCGTGTCCCCGGGGACGACCCTGGCATTGTCCACGGAGGAGCCGCTGAGCTGGGAGCCCAGTCTGTAGTTCGCCTCGTCCTCCCCACTCGCCACGGCCACCTTCTTGTCGAAGGTGAGCCGCAGCGTGTCCTCGGCGATGGGATAGGCATTCACCAGGTTGGGTGAAGCCAGAGCCTGCATGTCGTTCCCATCGCGGAGACGAATGGACCAACAGTTGACGCCGTTGTTGGTACCCCGGCCCAGGAGGCCCTGGACCCAGTCGATCCTCGAGTTAAGCGGCGGGGCGAGGACAGACCCCGACCCCGGGAGCCGGTACCCGTCGATCAGAATGCTGTCGCCGGAAGCCGAACCGTCCCAGTTGACGCACAGCCAGTTGGTGCCGGCGTACAGGCCGGCGCCGGCCTGGGTGCGCGCGACCCTGAGCCCCTGCCCACCAGCCCCCTCGACCCTGACCAGGCAGCATTCGAGCGGGTCGGCCGTCGCGAAGGCAGTTCCCGCGCCCGAGGTCGGGGTCCACTTGATGGTCGTCGTGGTGGCGGCGCGGACGGGCACAGGATTACCCGAGTTTATCAGCCGCACCTTCATCACCCCGTTGGGAAGCGAACCGGCGATCTCGGTAGGAGGATATTCCGTAATGGTTCCATCGACCGAGATGCTGTCGCCGATCGAAAGGGTGGGGCAATAAGGGTTGGTATTCTCGAGGTGAGACTGGGGGTAGGCCATCAGCCCGCTGTAGAGGGGATCAGTTCCCGATCTCACGAAGTAGATCTCGGCGTTGTTCAGGCGACGGAAACCGGCGATGATCCCGCGCACGCCCAGCACCGTGTCATTGGGGGCGGGGTGGCAGGCTGCCAACGTGTTCTGGACCTTGGCGATGGTCACGCTGTCCGGGCAGGCGCTGCCGGGCCCCGGCGGATACTTGTAATAGGCGGACGCTGTGGACGCGATGCAAGCCAGGAGCGCGACGGCGAACAACGATCTAGCCATGAGCGTCAGCAGGAGAGCAATCAGAGGGGAGGCGACGACACAGACCGCGTGCGGGAGCCGAGGGCGAGGGGCGAACATGACAAACTCCCCCACCGCGCCTCGACGACAGGAGGCGCGGTGCACAGGTGACCAGAGGGGCCGGGGCCACCCATTGGAGAGGATACGCGCCCGGGCAGATCGGGGATAACTGAGGGCAACTCGCCCATTGGACGAAGCCCTCAATGCTCTAATCATACTGCTTTGGTCCGTTGTCCAGGCATTGAAATAATGAGATCCCGGTCGGGTGGACGAGGGCCCTCTTCCACCCGACCGGGGACTTCCCATGCTGCCGGGGCACTCGCTCAGCCGCACTCTGGGCACCCTCCCGGCGCCGGTCAGGGCCACGAGCATCCCGACGCCGGCCACAGACGACTTGTCCCTGCCTCCGGGAAGAGACAGGGACAAGACCCATCTGCAGTGCGTGAGGAGTAGCTCGGAAGCCGGATGACCTCCGGTCCCGACTCCCTCAGAAGAACGTGCGGCTCATTCGCCCCCGCCGGACGGGCGGCTCGGTTCCTTCGAATCCACCTCCGGCGCATTCACATCCGGGCGCTCCTCCAAATCCGCCAGCTCGCCCATCCGGCGCAGGATCTCGAAGGTCTCCTCGGCCTCCTGCTCATTGATGATGCTGATGGCGAAGCCCGCGTGCACGATCACGTAGTCGCCGGGCTTCGCCTCCGGCACGCAGGCGAGGCAGATTTCCTTGTTCACGCCAGCAAAGCTCACGGTGCCCATGGCCATGCCCTGGGCGTTCTCCTCGACCGTGAGCACCTTGCCCGGCACGCCGAGACACACGTTCAATCGCCCCTTTCGATCCCCAGTTGCGCCGCGGCCACGACGATCTGTCCCAGGCTCACGCCGCCGTCATTTGGCGGCACCTGGGCGTGCAGCAGCACGGTGCGGCCCGCCTGCTCCAGCGCGGCGGCCAGCCGCTCCGTGAGAAGCCGGTTCTGGAAGCACCCGCCACTCAGCGCCACGCGCTCCTCGCCCACCGCCGCGGCCACGTTCACCGCCGCGCGCACCAGCCCGTTGTGGAAGCGTGCCGCGATGACGCCCCGCGGTACGCCACGCCGGATGTCATCGAGCACCGCCTCGAGCAACGGCCGCCAGTCCAGCACGAGGGGCGGGCGCGCACCTGTGAGCCCCGGACTGGGCGTCGAGTCTACAGGATACGCACCCCGTTCCGCCGGGTCGGCCAGCCACTCGAGGGCCATGGCCGCCTCGCCCTCGAAGGTCACGCTCGGGTGCAGGCCCACGAGGGCCGCGACGGCATCGAAGAGCCGCCCCATGCTGGTGGTGACGGGACAGTTGAGGCCACGGTCCAGCATCCGGCCCATGACCTTGAGTTCGGCGTCATCGAACAGCCTCGCGGCGCCCGGGCCCGACCCGGCCAGCGCCGCCTCGCCATACGCCTCCCAGAGCAGACCCAGGGCGGCCCGGCGCGGCTCGCGGATCGCCGCTTCGCCTCCGGGCAGGCGGAAGGACCTGAGGTGGGCCACCCGCTCGAATCCGGCGGCGTCGCCCAGCAGGAACTCCCCGCCCCAGACGGTGCCGTCGCTCCCGTAGCCGGTGCCGTCCCAGGTCACGCCCAGGGCGCGGCCCTCCACGCCATTCTCGGCCAGGCAGGAGGCAAGATGTGCGTGGTGGTGCTGGACACCGATCAGGCGCGGCGCCAGGCCTGAGGCTGCGGCCGCCCGATCGCCGCCTGCCGCCCCGTCCCCACCCACCGTCCCGGCGGCTTGGGCCAGCGCCCACCGGGTCGAAAGGTAGTCGGGGTGCAGGTCGTGGGCGATGGCCGCGGGCCGCGCGTCGTAGAGCCGCTGGAAGTCGGCGATCACGCGCTCGAAGGCGCTCATCGCCTCCTCGGTCTCGAGATCGCCGATGTGCTGGCTCACGAACACCTGCCGGCCCACGCTCAGGGCGATGGTGTTCTTCAGGTGCGCGCCCACGGCGAGGATCACCGGCAACTCGCGCTTCACCGTCACCGGCAGGGGGGCCCAGCCCCGCGCTCGGCGCAGCAGCCGCATCCGGCCCGACACGATCCAGGCCACGCTGTCGTCCACGTGCCGTTCGATGGCGCGGTCGTGCACCAGGAAGAGGTCGGCGATCGCGCCGAGCCGGCCCAGGGCCCTGTACTCGTTGGTGCAGATCGGCTCGTCGCTGAGATTGCCGCTCGTCGCCACCAGCGGGAAGCCGCAGGCGCGCAGCAGCAGGTGATGGAGCGGCGTCGCCGGGAGCATCACGCCGAGATACGGGTTGGCCGGCGCCACCTCGGCCGCCACCGGCGCCGTCGCCCGGCGCGGCAGCAGCAGGATCGGCGCCTCGACCGAGGCGAGTTGCCGTGCCGCGAGGTCCGAGACCTCGCACAGCTCGCGGGCCTGGCCGAGGTCGCGCACCATCAGCGCGAGCGGCTTGCCGACCCGGAGCTTCCGCTCGCGCAAGCGCGCCACGGCCGCGCCATCGCGCGCGTCGCACATGAGCTGGAAGCCACCCAGGCCCTTGACCGCCACGATGCGCCCCTGCGCGAGCGCCCGCGCCGTGGCCGTGATGGCCTCCTCGCGGCTCGCGAGCGTGGCGCCGTCGGCGGCCCAGAGCGCCAGGGCCGGCCCGCAGGACGGACAGGCGATGGGCTGCGCGTGGAAGCGGCGGTCGCGCGGCTCCTGGTACTCGGCCCGGCAGGCCGGGCAGAGGATGAAGCCTAGCATCGTCGTGTTGGGGCGGTCGTAGGGCAGCTCGTGCAGGATGCTGAAGCGCGGGCCGCAGTTGGTGCAGTTGGTGAACGCATAGCCGTGGCGCCGCTCAGCCGGGTCGAGCACTTCGGCCAGGCAGTCCGGGCAGGTTGCCAGGTCCGGCAGCACGAGCGCGGTCTTCACGCCGGCCTCGTCGCTGTGGCGGATCTCGAACGCCGTAAACCCCGCGGGAGGCAACCACGCGGACTCGACCTGCTGCACGATCGCGCGCGGCGGGCGCTCGGAGAGGATCCGCTCGCGGAAGCGCTCGAGCGTCTCGCGCGGGCCCTCGACCTCGATGAAGACGCCGCGGGCATCGTTCAGGACCCAGCCCGGCAGGGCCAGTTCCCCGGCGAGGCGAAAGACGAAGGGGCGGAACCCCACGCCCTGGACCGCCCCGCGGACCTCGAGCCGCAGGCGCTGTGGCGAATCCGGGCCCTGCCCTGGCGTGGCTTTCACCCCCTCTCGCGGGGATGCCCACGCCAGCCGCGGTGGGCATCTCGCGGACAGTAGACCACACGGCCCGGTGGGCATGCGAGACCGGCGCCCGCCTGCCCGGCCCGCGTGGCAGGGCACCGGCCTGCCCTGCCACCCGCTTGTGAGCCGCGGGGGCACGCGGTACGTTCCCGCCATACTCCATCGTCGGTATTTGCCGGCACGGCATCCTGAAACCCTGGAGCGATGGCTTGCGCCCGACCGAGATCGGGGCTGCTCCACCGAAGGAAGACCCATGAGATACGGCATCTTCACGGGCGGCGGCGACGTCCCCGGACTCAACTCCACGATCAAGGCGGCGGTCTACCGGGCCACCGACGAGGGGCACGAGGTCATCGGCCTGCGGCGCGGCTGGGCGGGCTTGCTCCACCTGAATCCCGCCGACCCGCGGACCCGGGAACAGCTCGTCACCCCGCTCAGCCGCGCGAACACGCGCACCATCGACCGCAGCGGCGGCACGTTCCTGCACACCTCGCGCACGAACCCCGGCCGGGTAAGCCGCAAGGGCCTGCCCGACTTCCTCCGGGACAGCTATACCGAGCCCGGCCCCGACGACCTGTTCGATTGCACGCCCCACGTCCTGAAGGTGATCGAGCACCTGGGCCTCGACGGCCTGATCGCCATCGGCGGGGACGACACCCTTTCCTACGCCGTGCGGCTGCATCGCGAGGGCGTGCCCATCGTCTGCGTGCCGAAGACCATGGACAACGACGTCCACGGCACCGACTACTGCATCGGCTTCTCGACCGCCGTCACGCGCAGCGTCGAGTTCATCCACTCGCTGCGCACGGCCGCGGGCTCGCACGAGCGCATCGCGGTGATCGAGCTGTTCGGGCGCTACTCGGGCGAGACCTCGCTCATCTCGGCCTACCTGGCCGGCGTGGACCGCGCCGTGATCTCCGAGGTGGACTTCGACGTGGACAGGCTGGTGGACTTCCTGGTGAAGGACCGGAAGAGCAACCCCAGCGCCTACGCCATCGTGACCATCTCCGAGGGCGCCAAGCCGATCGGCGGCCAGATGCACCTGAGTGGCGAGGCCGACGCGTTCGGCCACAAGAAGCTCGGCGGCGTCGGGCTCTATCTCTCGGGCGAGATCGAGAAGCGCTCGGGCGTCAGCACGCTCTACCAGCAGGTCGCCTATCTGATGCGCAGCGGCGAGCCCGATGCGCTCGACCGCATGGTCGCGACCACCTACGGCTACCTGGCGACCGACCTGCTCCTGAAGAGGCAGAGCGGACGGATGGTCGCCCTGCGCGACGGCAAGTACACGACGATCTCGGCCAACGTCATCGCCGAGGGGCGGAAACGCGTGGACGTGGACGAGCTCTACGACATCGAGAACTACCGCCCGAAGGTGGCGCACCTGCTCGGCAAGCCGATGTTCCTGTATTAGCAGCCGCAGCACGGGGCCGCCGCGGCAGGCCCGCCGTCTCCTCGTCCTTGCCGCACACGGAAACGGCCGTGCAGCCGGTCCGCTTCGCCGCCTGTTCGCACTGATGGCAGAACATGCTCAAGTGAACTTCCTCCCGTTCCCGGGTTCACGGTCGGTCCCCCGCAGCAGCGACTCCAGGGCCGACCAGACGTTGATGGTCATCTCCCGCACATCCACCCGGCCCCCGCCCAGGTGGCCGAAGGCGAAGACGGCTCCCTGCACGAGCAGAGCGCCCTCCCGGGGCCCCAGGCGGGCCCCCAGTAGGCCCTTCTCTCCCGCTTCGACCAGGCACGACTCGATGAAGTCCCGGGTCCGGCGTTTGAAGCCCTTCATCCGCTTCGCCCGGTGGGCTCCGCAGAGCCGGGCCAGGTCGTCCGAGAACAGCAGCCGCGCCAGGTGCGGGTGCGCCACGAGCACGGCCACCCGGCCCCGGAAGAAGACGCCGAGCCGCTCGATGGGGTCCGCCCCGGCCGGAGGGGCGACCGCGAAGAGCATCGCCTCCATGCGCTTCACGACCGCGTCCACGATGGCGTCCATGTCCGGGAAGTGCCGGAACAGGGCGCCGTCCGTGACGCCGACCTCGTTCGCCAGGGCACGGGCCGTGAAGCGCCGTCCTCCCTGCTCGGCCATGACGCGCAGCGCCGCGTCGGCGATCTCGGCCCGGCGCACCTCTGTGGGCTTGCGGCGTCGCGGCTGCGTCCGGGTCGGTTCCATGGCGGGCAGGATACACAAGTAAGTGTTTACTTACAAGCGGGGGCGTGGTATCCCTTCCGGAGAGTGGCGACCCGCGCCGGACCGCGCGCGCCGCGCTCCGAACCCGACCCACAGGAGTCCCCGATGAGCGAGACCTGGCAGGACCTGCTGATGCGCGACCACGAGACGACCGAGAAGGTCTTCGCCGCCATGGAGAAGCCCTTCACGTCCCCCGCGGGACCGGACCCCGGCCTGGTCGTGAAGCTCTTCGACTACGTGCGCAACTACGTGGACCGCTGCCACAACCAGAAGGAGGAGCAGCACCTCTTCCCGCTCGCCGAGCAGCGCGGCATCTCGCGGGGAAGCGGCCCGCTTTCCGTGATGCTGGCGGAGCACGAGGCGGCGAAGGCCTTGCTGGCGCGGCTCGAGCCCCTGGTCCAGGCCTACGCGGCCGGGGACGCCACGAGGCTGGAGGCGCTGCGCGCGACGTTCAGCGAGTACGTGGCGCTCTGCAAGGACCACTACTGGAAGGAGAACGACGTCCTCTTCCCGATGGCCGCGCGCGCGATGAGCGAGGCCGACGGCGCGGCGGTCGTGCGGGGCATCGAGCAGGTCGAGGCCGGGCTCGGCGCCAGCACGCGGGCGGACTACTACCGGCTCGCCGAGGAGCTGATCCAGGCGGGCCGGCTGCAGGACCTGTCCTTCGGCGTCAAGCGCGACGTGCTCGCGGCCATCCTCAACACGCTGCCCGTCGAGCTGTCCTTCGTGGACCAGGACGACACCGTGCGCTACTTCAGCCACGAGCGGTCCGAGAAGATCTTCCCGCGCACCCGCGGCGTGATCGGCGCGAAGGTCCAGAACTGCCATCCGCAGAAGAGCGTGCACGTCGTGAACCGGATCCTGGCCGATTTCAAGGCCGGGAAGCGCGAGGTCGCGGAGTTCTGGCTCGAGCTGGGCCCGCGCTTCCTGCACATCCGCTACTGGCCCGTGCGTGACCCGGGCGGCCGCTACCTGGGCTGCCTCGAGACCGTGCAGGACGTCACGGGCATCCGCGCGCTCACCGGGCAGAGGCGGCTGCTGGACCAGGGCTGAGCGCGCACCCGCGTCCCGCGGAGCGCTCGCACAGGCCATCCGGGGGGCGCAAGGCCCCACGACGCCGGCCCGTGCCCGGTCCCTCCGGGTTCCGTCGGCAGCTACCGCCGACCCGGCTTGACTAACAGCCCTCATGTCAGCAGCTTCATATCTCGGCGCCACTATCAGATAGGAACTCGTGATGGAAGCTGGAACATCAAGACCGAACGATGGCTCGAGCGGTTCAAGCCGGCTGCCCTGGACGCCGGCGTCAAGCTCGCGCACCAGCGCCTCGAGATCTTCCGCGAGGTCGTGTCAAGCCTCGACCACCCGGACGCGGGACCGCGTTCCGTACCGTCCAGGCGCGGATGCCGACGGTGTCCCTCGGCACCGCCTGTTGGACGCTGTTGATGCTGAACGGCCTCGGGCTCATCACCACGCTCGGCCCGCGTCGCGATGGCGTCCGCTTCGAAGCCAACCTCGAGCATCACCACCACTACGTCTGCGTGCGCCCAGGGCTGGCCCGGGACTTCGAGAGCACCGAGCTCGACGCGCTCCGCATCCCTGACGCCGTGAACGGATTCGGCAGCGTCGTCGCCACGCACGTCGAGCTGCGAGGCATCTGCGACAGGTGTACAAGAGGGCAAGCCGGGGAATCGGCGCCCAGGAACTCCAGGCAGTGGCAAGGCCGCGAAAGGAGGAAGTCATGACGGAGAAGAAGAAGCTGACCACCAACGCGGGGGCGCCCGTCGCCGACAACCAGAACATCATGACCGCGGGTCCGCGCGGGCCGGCGCTGCTGCAGGACGTCTGGTTCCTGGAGAAGCTCGCCCACTTCGACCGCGAGGTGATCCCCGAGCGCCGCATGCACGCCAAAGGCTCGGGCGCCTACGGCACCTTCACGGTCACCCACGACATCACGAAGTACACGAAGGCGAAGATCTTCTCCTCCATCGGCCGGAAGACCGACCTCTTCGTGCGCTTCTCCACCGTGGCCGGCGAGCGCGGCGCGGCGGACGCCGAGCGCGACATCCGCGGCTTCGCGATGAAGTTCTACACCGAGGAGGGAAACTGGGACCTGGTCGGCAACAACACGCCGGTCTTCTTCCTGCGCGACCCGCTCAAGTTCCCGGACCTCAACCACGCGGTGAAGCGCGACCCGCGCACGAACCTGCGCAGCGCGAAGAACAACTGGGACTTCTGGACCTCGCTGCCCGAAGCGCTGCACCAGATCACCATCACCATGAGCGACCGGGGCATCCCGTACTCGTACCGCCACATGCACGGCTTCGGCAGCCACACCTTCAGCCTGATCAACGCGAAGAACGAGCGCTTCTGGGTCAAGTTCCACCTGGTCTGCCAGCAGGGCATCAGGAACCTGACCGACGCCGAGGCCGAGGCCATCGTCGCCAAGGACCGGGAGAGCCACCAGCGCGATCTGTACGAGACCATCGAGAAGAGCGACTTCCCGCGCTGGAAGATGTTCATCCAGGTCATGCCCGAAAGGGATGCGGCCAAGCGCCCGTACAACCCGTTCGATCTGACCAAGGTCTGGTTCCACAAGGACTACCCGCTGATCGAAGTGGGCGTGATGGAACTCAACAGGAATCCGGAGAACTACTTCGCCGAGGTCGAGCAGTCCGCTTTCAACCCGGCCAACGTCGTGCCCGGCATCGGCTTCTCGCCAGACAAGATGCTCCAGGGCCGGTTGTTCTCCTACGGTGACGCCCAGCGCTACCGCCTTGGCGTCAACCACCACCTGATCCCCGTGAACGCGGCGCGCTGCCCGTTTCACAGCTACCACCGCGACGGCACCATGCGGGTGGACGGCAACCACGGCTCGACACTCGGCTACGAGCCCAACAGCTATGGCGAGTGGCAGCAGCAGCCCCACGCCGCCGAGCCACCGCTCGGCATCGAGGGCGCGGCCGGCCACTGGGATCATCGCCAGGACGACGACTACTACTCGCAGCCCGGGCTCCTCTTCCGCCTGATGAAGCCCGAGCAGCAGAAGGCGCTCTTCGAGAACACCGCCCGCGCCATGGGCGACGCGCCCAGGGAGGTCAAGGTCCGCCACATCGGCAACTGCTGCAAGGCCGATCCGGCCTACGGCGAAGGCGTGGCCAGGGCCCTGGGCATTCCTATGAGCGAGGTCCCGAAGCAGGGGTAGCGCGGTCGAGGCTGACAGCGCGGCGGCACGCGGGGCCCGGGAAGCGACGACCCCCCGCAACTCGCTGAGTCGCAGGGGGCTCTCGGGTGCTGGCTCACTGAGTGTAACAGTGTTCGACGCGGCCGCCCGGGCTGGGCCGAGCCCGAGATCTGGTTCCGCGTCGTCCACGTCGCCGTGGACCGCCCGGGCGCGCCAGGCGCCACCTACCGCGAACAGGCGGTCGAGATCGCCCTCGGGCCCAACGGGGCCTTCGAGAACGGCAACATCGGCACCCTGACGCGCCGTGTACCCGCCGACCGGGTCGTGAGCGCCGTGCCACCGCGCCGGGGCAGGCCCAAACCGCCGAAAGAACCTAGGACGCCCCGGGTGGTCGAGCTTCTCCGGAAGGCCATCGAGTGGCGGGCCCTCCTCATATCCGGCCACGTCCCCAACCAGGCCGAGATCGCCCGAAGAGAACGGATCACCCGGGCCCGGGTCACCCAGGTTCTAGGCTTGCTTCGCCTCGCGCCCGAGATCCAGGAGCAGATCCTGTCAATGCCCGACGTGGTCCGCCGGCCAGCAGTCACGGAACGCGCCCTACGCCCGATCGCCCAACTTGATGCTGGCGACCAGCCCGGCGCCTTTAAGTCCCTCAATGCAACTCCCCGATCCGTCCCACGAGCCGGGATGAACCGCCCCACACGACATCGTTGGTAGACGGCGGCCTCACTCCGAACAAGGACCGGGGGCGATATTGAGCCCATTCCCAGACGGGACGGTCTTCCGACCGCCGCGGCGTTCTTGCAGGCACTTGCTGCGGCGCAGCTGATTCCCGGTCGGACCGACTCTCGGTGCCCGGGGAGCGAGGCACGCCTTCCGCAGCTCACTCAGTCAGGGCCACGAACCTCCTGCGCCGTCGCGCGCAGCCGTCGCGGAGGTAGGCAGGCGCTAGGCAGAGGAGCCCCGCCGAGACATCGGACGCGTCTCGCTCCCACCTGGCCACGATGCGAGCGCAGGCCGCAAATGACCCAGGCAAAGCCCCCCTCGCCGTTCAACCGCGACCGGTCTGTTTGTGGAAGTTCTTGGCCGCCTTGCGGATGATCTTCCACTTGCGCTCCTCCTCGGCACGAAGACGCGCATCCGTCTTCATCGCGGCGACCCGCGCCTCGCGAAGCAGCTTGTGGTAGCTGGCCAGGCGCTCGGGCGGCAGCACTCCTGACTCGACAGCAGATCGGACAGCGCAGGCGGGCTCGTCAATGTGCGTGCAGTCATGGAAGCGGCACGAGCGGGCCGTCCGCTCGATGTCCGGGAAGGCCGAGGTGACTCCCCCCTCCGATCCCGTCAGGCCCAGGGCCCGCAGGCCCGGAGAGTCGACGAGCACTCCCCCGCTGGGTATCTGGATCAACTCGCGCACGACGGTCGTGTGCCGCCCGCGCCCGTCGCTTACGCGCACCTCGCGCGTCTCTTGCCGTTGCTCACCGAGGAGCGTGTTGATCAGTGTGGACTTCCCAGCGCCCGAGGGCCCGATCAGGACGGCTGTGCGATGACCCGAGACGTATGCGAGGAGCAACTCGACCCCCTCGCCGACGAGCGCGTTCATCGCGAGCACGTCCGCGCCCAGCGCGACCGACTCGACTGCCCCACGCGCTGCATCCGGTTCAGCGGAGAGATCCGCCTTTGTGAGCACGACTACCGGGACGGCACCCGAATCCCACGCCAGCGAGAGTTCGCGCTCGATCCGGCGGAGGTTGGGCGGCCCAGCGATCGGGTGGACGACAAACACGGTGTCGATGTTCGCGGCCAGCACCTGAGCGTCGGAGGTCTTCCCCGGGTCGCCGCGCGTGATGGCGTTCATACGTTCGAGTACGGCTTCGATGAGCGGGACATCGAGGTCGTCCGGGGCCAGCGCGGCCACCCAGTCGCCAACAGCCGGCAGATCCGCAGGACCGCTGGCGGACTTCAACAGACGGGCCGAGGGCTTCGCGCGGACGACACCGGCTGGCGTCGCAACAAGCGCGCTGCCGCGGTCCCTGCGGATCACCCGGGCGGGCGTCAGACCCTCGGCAACATACGGCTCGAAGAGCGCCTGCCAGCTTGGGGAGTAGCCGAGTCGTCGAAGTGAGGGGAACTCAGGCAAAGCGAGTCCTTCTGTCTCGGGTTGATTGGGGCTTGCCAGCAAGAGGCGGACATCCATGCGTCAAGTACGCAGCGGCCGGGGGCCGCCTGGCAGTGTACCCTGCGCGAGCGCCGTAGTGCTCACTCCAGATTCCCTCTGCGACCCTCGCCACCAACCGCGTGGCCAGCACGAGGGGCCAAGTACGGTCCGCCCATCCAGTAGAGCCCCGCTCGATTCGCGCGAGGAGCTTCTCCGAGCAGTGGTATTCCTCGCCGGCCTCGATCACCACCGCGATCCTGAGGTTCGATCATCCCATCCGGGTCTCTCAGCCCGCAAACGAGAACCCCCCCCAACTCGCTGAGTCGCAGGGGGCTCTCGGGTGCTGGCTCCTCGGGTAGGATTCGAACCTACAACCCTCCGGTTAACAGCCGGATGCTCTACCGTTGAGCTACCGAGGAACAACGTGCGCAAGGGAACGGGGGCGTGTCCCCGTGTCTCGAAGTCGAAACGAGGCGAAGCAGTGTACTGAGCGGCGGCGGGTCCGGTCAAGTTGGCGTATCAAGCCGTCTAAGATGTGACCCGTGGGTGGACGGGAACGACGGGGGCGCCGACGTCTCCCGGGAAAGGGGCGCGGCGCCTACCCTTTCTGCCAGTACTTAGGCCGATGGACCGCCTGCAGGACACGCTTGCGCATTCTCAGGCTGGTCGGCGTGACCTCGAGCAGCTCGTCCTCGCGGACCCATTCAAGTGCCTGCTCGAGCGACTTCTGGTGCACCGGGAAGAGGTGCACACCCTCATCTGCGGTTGAGGAACGCATGTTGGTGAGCTTCTTTTCCTTCACGATGTTGACATCGATGTCCTCTTCGCGGGTGTTCTCGCCAACGATCATGCCCTCGTAGACGCGCTCGCCCGGCGCGACGAACATCTCGCCGCGGTCCTGGACGTGCTCCAGTGCATAGGCGGTGACCTTGCCGGGGCGGTCCGCGACCAGCGCCCCGGTCACGCGGTGCGGGATCTCCCCGGCCCACGGCTCGTAACCGTCGAACAGGTGGTTGAGGAGTCCCGTGCCGCGCGTGTCCGTCAGGAACTGGTTGCGGAAGCCAATGAGCCCCCGCGAGGGGATGTGGAACTCGAGGCGCACGCGTCCGGTGCCGTGGTTGACCATGTTGGTCATGCGGCCGCGACGCGCGCCCATCTTCTGCGTCACCACGCCGACGTACTCCTCCGGACAGTCGATGACGAGCTTCTCGAAGGGCTCGTGGCGCACGCCGCCGATCTCGCGCGTGATGACCTCGGGCTTTCCAGCCGCCAGCTCGAACCCCTCGCGCCGCATCATCTCGATGAGGATGGCCATCTGGAACTCGCCGCGGCCCGAGACCTTGAAGCCGTCCGGCGTGTCGCCCGGCTCGATCCGCAGGCTCACGTTGATCAGCAACTCGCGCTCGAGCCGCTCCTTGAGGTTCCTCGAGGTGACGTAGCGGCCCTCCTGGCCCGCGAAGGGCGAGGTGTTGACCTGGAACATCATGCTCACCGTGGGTTCGTCGATGACGACCTGCGGCAGTGGCCGCGGGGTCTCGGCGTCGGTGATGGTCTCGCCGATGTTGACCTCGGAGAAACCGGCCAGCGCCACGATGTCGCCCGGCCCGGCCGTCTCGACCTCGGTCCGATCGAGGCCCTCGAAGACGTAGAGGTTCGTCACCCGGGCCCGCTCGGCCCGCCCGTCGACCCGCACCAGCGCCACGTCCTGCCGGGCCGTCACGTGCCCGTTCACGATGCGCCCGATCGCCAGGCGCCCCACGTAGTCGGAATAGTCGAGGTTCAGCACGAGCATCTGCAGCGGCATCTCCGGTTCGTAGCAGGGCGCGGGGATGGTGCGCATGATCTCGTCGAACAGGGGCTCGAGCGGGAGGTTCTCGCCGTCCGGCGCGAGCCGGCAGATACCCTCGCGGGCAATGGTGTAGAGCACCGGGAAGTCGAGCTGCTCCTCGGTGGCGTCGAGGTCGATGAACAGGTCGTAGACCTCGCTGAGCACCTCCTGCGGGCGGGCGTCCTTGCGGTCGATCTTGTTGATGACCACGATCGGGGGCAGGCCCAGCTCGAGGGCCTTGCGCAGCACGAAGCGCGTCTGCGGCAGCGGGCCCTCGCTGGCGTCCACCAGCAGCAGTACGCCGTCCACCATCTTCAGGGTGCGTTCCACCTCACCGCCGAAGTCGGCGTGCCCCGGCGTGTCCACGATGTTGATCTTGGCGGACCCGAAGCGCACGGCGGTGTTCTTGGCGAGGATGGTGATGCCCCTTTCGCGCTCCAGGTCGTTCGAATCCATCACCCGCTCCACCACTTCCTGGTTCTCGCGGAACACGCCGCTCTGCCAGAGCATGGCGTCCACCAGCGTGGTCTTGCCGTGGTCAACGTGGGCGATGATGGCGATGTTGCGCAGATCCTCGCGCACGGCGAGGCCGGCCTTCGGGGTCCTGCCGCGCTCGTCGCGCGGCTTCACGGGCTTGGTCATCGTGACCCGTTGGACGGGACTGCCGCAGGCGGCGTCCCGAGGAAGCCGGCGAGCGCGTCCCAGTAACCGGCGCGCTCGTCGAGGGACTCGTAGGAGTAGAGCGCGAGCGTGCGGTAGCCGAGCTCGATCGCCCCCTTGAGCTTGGCTGCGGTCGCCGCGGCGGTCGAGTTGAAGACCGCGATCCCGGGCACCACGCGCCCCGTGCCGAGATCGGACGAATAGGCCAGCATCTGGCTGAGCACGGTCTGCACCTCGGGCGCGTAACACATCACGAACACGCGATCGAGCAGGCCCTCGCGCACCCAGGCACGCCACTCCTGGGCATGATGCCGCTCGGCCAAGACCGTGTCCGCCAGCACCGCGGCGCTGAGCGCCAGACCCGGACGGCTGCGCGCGAGCGAGTCGCGCACGCCGCGCACGATGGCCGTGACTTGCGCGCGCTGGAAAACCATCCAGGACGAGTCGAGCGCCGCGCGCCGGACCGCAGGCTCGAGTCCGAACCGCGCGGGATCGGCGCCCTGCTCGAGCGCGAAGACAGCACGCGCGTTCGCGTCGAGTCCAGCGAATGCGCCGGGCTCCCGGATGTAGTCGAGGTGGATACCGTCCACGGCGTAGCGAGTGGCGATCTCCCGCGCGATCGAGGCGATCCAGGCGCGCACGGCGGGCCGCGCCGGACTCAGGTAGACGCCCTCGACCCCCAGCCAGCGGCGCTCCCCGGCGCTCAACTGTGTCATCGAGCGGCCATCGGGCAGGTGCGCCACCCACTCGGGATGCCGGTTCAGCACATGGCGCGGATCGCTCGGCCGGTTCGGCGCCGACCACACCAGCACGCAGTTCATCCAGGCGTGGACCTCGAGCCCGGCCGCGTGTGCGCGCTCCAGCACGAGCGCGAGCGGATCGAAGCCGGACCGGTCCAGCGCCTCGGAGCGCGGCAGCAGGTCCGAGCGGTAGTAGGCGTCGCCGCGGCCCACGACCTGCACCAGGAGCCCGCGCACGCCGGCCGCGCTGGCACGCGTCACCAGGCGCTCGATGGCAACGCTGTCGAGCAGCGTGGAGCGGGTGACCCAGAGGTAGTCGACCAGGGGAGCGGATCGGGCGGCCGAGGTGTTGGCGACCCCCGCAACCGCGGGCGGCACCTGGTCTGCGGCGGAGCTGTCGGCGGCAAGCGTGTCCGCGGCGGATGTGTCGGCGCTGGACGGCCCGGCCACCACGCCAACGGACACGCCGGCGAGGCTCAGGACGAGGATCAGCGGGAGGAGCTGGAACATGGGTCGCGGGGATCGAGGCGCGCCGGCGGGGCCGGCGCACGAAAGCGGGCGGATGGGAGCCCCTCCGCCCGCGCGCTCCAGCCTCGGCATGCGGGCGGCGCTAGCCGGTCTTGACCCCGGTGCGCGTGCGCTTCTTCGCCGGGGCCACGGGGCCGCCTTCTTCGCGACGCCGTCCACCCCGCTTCGACTTCTCCTCGGCACTCGCTTCCTCGTCCTTGTCCTCGCCCTTCTTCGCCTTCTTCTTCTCACCGCCCTTGAGGGACTTCTCCCGGGCCTCCGCCGCGGCGATGCGATCCTTGCGTTCCGTCTCCTTCTGCTCGGTGCTCTTCACGAGCTCGAGGTAGGCGGTCTCGCCGGCGTCACCGAGCCGCCGCCCGATCCGTACGATGCGGGTGTAGCCGCCATGGCGCTCCTCGTACCAGGGCGCGATCGTGGCGAACAGCTTCGCGGTGACCGCGGGCCGCACCACGAAGCGCGCGACATGACGGCGCGCCGCCAGATCGCCGCGTTTGGCGAACGTGATCAGGCGCTCGGCCAGCCGCCGCGATTCCTTGGCCTTCGCGACGGTCGTCTCGATCCGCTCGTACTGGAACAACGCCGTGACGAGGTTGCGCAGCACCGCACGCCGGTGGGACGCGGTGCGGCTCAGCTTGCGATGGTCTTTTCGGTGTCGCATGTCAGTCCGATTCCCTTTCGACCGGCCGCGCCGGCCGCGTCATCCCGCGGGCCCCGTCAGCCCTCGATTGTCGTCGGCGGCTTGTGCTGGTAGTACGGGGTCACGTCCATGCCGAAGGACAGCCCGCTCTCGGCCAGCAGGTCCTGGATCTCCTTGAGGGACTTGCGGCCGAAGTTGCGGTACTTGAGCATCTCCGACTCGCTCTTCTGGACCAGATCCCCGATGGACTTGATCTCGGCCGCGCGCAGGCAGTTGCTCGAGCGCACCGACAGCTCCAACTCCTCGACGTTCTTGTTCAGCTGTCCGAGCACGCGGGCGACCCGTGGATCATCCGGCTCGTCGCCTTCCATCTCGATCGGCACCTCGAAGCGGATGAACATGTCGAAGTGGTCACGCAGCAGTTTCGCCGCCCACGCGACCGCATCCGCCGGGAGGATGCCCTGGTCGGTCCACACCTCGAGGGTCAGCTTGTCGTAGTCTATGCGCTGCCCGACTCGCGTGGCCTCGACGTGGTAGTTCACCTTCGTGACCGGCGAGAACAGCGAGTCGATCGGTATCACTCCGATGGGCCGGTCCGCCTGCGAGTGCGAATCGGCGGGGGCGTAGCCCCGGCCACCGTTCAGGTCCACTTCCATCCGCAGGTCGCCGTCCCGGTTCAGGGTGGCGATGTGGAGGGCCGGGTTGAGGATCTCGACGTCCGCGTCCACCTTCATGTCGGAGGCCTTCACCTCGCGCTTGCCGCTCACCTCGAAGAGGCCCTTCTTCGGACCGTCCCCGTGGAGCTTCAGGCGAACCTGCTTGAGGTTCAGGATGATCTCCGTCACGTCCTCGATCACACCGG
>Ga0315286_10002113_pt1 | contig 18400 bp, 17 predicted proteins | sample YL17G10_0_MG_FD_205038 | JGI IMG/M metagenome (GOLD analysis project Ga0315286, IMG submission 205038) | Sediment microbial communities from Yellowstone Lake, YNP, Wyoming, USA - YL17G10_0 | ecosystem: Environmental > Aquatic > Freshwater > Lake > Sediment | place: USA: Wyoming | collected... | reverse complement strand
GAGTTGACGCGGCGTGGGGACCGCAGAGCTCAATGCGGACCACTGCATCGGGGTCGAGCGCAGACAGTCTCTCCCGCAACCGTGCCACCAGGGACTCTCGGTTGCGGCTCTCCGGCTCCAAGCTGAGTACGACCATAGGGCGTGCCGGAAGACTGACGAAGGTGCTCTCGATGCGCGCGCCTGGTTCCCCGGCCGATAGATCGAGGCGCACGAGCGCATACCCCTTGTCCTCGTTCCGCTCCGCAAAGGCAGTGCGCTCCACGGAGCCAGGGTAGACCACCGGGGCGGCCAGCGGCCTGCCCCATAGGTCGTGAGTGAGCACCTGGGCGCGGTGGATGTGGCCGGCCAAGACGGCAGCAAAGCCTGCTGGGATGTCCCTCCCCCGTATCACATCCGGCCCCCCTCGAAACGTGTAGTCACTGGGGCCCACCTGCGCACCTTCTACGGTCTGGTGGACACACAAGAGGTGGGCATCGGCGGCGGTCTTGTCATGCCGGGTCTGATCCACCAGATGGACGAAGCGGTCGCGCACCTCCCTGGCAAACGGAAAGCCAGATAGGGCCAGCGAGACGCCGGCCACCCGGCAGACAAAAGTCCGGGGCCGGTCAAAGATGTACAGGTTTGGATGCCCGGCCCACTCCGCCCCGGAGAGGAGCGGAGCGGGCAACTGCAAGGGGATGCGCGAGCGCTCGTGATTCCCGGGGACCAGAAAGACCGGCACGCCCCCTTCCGCGACGCGGATCAAGGGGGCCAGGGCCATCTCCACCAGGGCGGGAGGCACCCTGCTCCGGAACAAAAGATCTCCTCCGTGGACGACGAGGTCCACCTCGCTGCGAAGAGCGGGAAGCAAGGCTGTCTGGAAGTTGGCGAAAAAGTCATAACCCCGTCGCCGCCGCAGAACCCGCGGGTGAAAGGGCAGGTCAAAGCCGAGATGCGTGTCGGCGACCAGGAGTGTGCGGACGGTCGCAGCAGTCATGCGTGGCCCTCAAAAAGAAGCCCAACCTTCCCCTTCAGAAGGGAAGGAGACGATCCGAATCTCCTTCTACGCCTGCACCCAGCGGAGGGTTCGATCGCCGGCTATCCTTTCTCCCAGGCGAACCCGGTCTGCATTGAGATACTGAAGAAACGCCTGGAAGCACGCGATGAGTGCTTGTTCCATGGCCCCATCCGGCTGGACGCCCGGTTCCCACCACCAGTTGGCGATGGTGAACTGGCGCGTCAGCTTGTCAAAGGCCGGGTCAAAACGGGCCACAAACCGATCGCCATAGAGCACTGGCAGCACGTAATAACCGTACTTGCGTTGGGTCTGAGGCTTGTACACCTCCCAGATGTAGTCCAGCCCGAACACCCAGCGCAAGAGGGCGCGATCCCAAAGGAGATTGTCCAGCGGTCCCAGGAACGCTGCCTGAGGCTCCGGTGGCGATCCCGTCCGTACCGCCTGCAAAGTGAGAAGGTCGGCGGTGCGGAGGAAAAAGGTCCGTCCGGGCACCCCATCAACTGCTACTGCCACCAGGTCACCCCCCTCCACCAGGCGGGTCAGGGTCGCCCTGCGGACCGCGGCTTTGACGCCGAGGATGGCCAGCCAGTACTCGGCGGCGCTGGGATTGGCCAATCCCAGCCCGCCCACCCGGCGCAGCACGTGCCAGTTCTGATACTCCTCGTCAGTGGGGTTGGGCTCAGGGGCGGCTAGCAGTTCCACTGGCAGCAGCCGTTCGATCAAGTCAAAGAAGCGGCGAGTGCCCGCCCGGTGATGCACGCCCAGCTCACCCATGGCATACAGGATCTCCAATGAGGCGCGGCCCAGGCGCGTTGGCTGCCCCCACGACCAGTTCAGCGTGGTCCGATGCTCCAGGTTGGCGGAGGAGAGTGGGCCGCGCTGAAGTATCGCCTCTTTCACCTGGTGGGCGATTTGCATAGGTGGGTTGGAGGCGTCGCCGTGTTGCTGCAACATGAGGGCTCGGTGTCGTGCGAAATAGGGGCGGTCTGCGGCGAGGCTGATCGACGACACCTTATCCCATGCGTCCAACAACAGGCGATCGGCGTACAGCAGTTCATCCAGTAAGTTGGGACGATAGTTCGCGACTCGGGCCTGCAGGACCAGCTCTGGATTACGGCCCACGACGTCGATAGGGTCGAACTGGATGCAGCCAACGTGACGGATGTAGTTCAGGATGCCATTCTTGCAATGAAGCCCACGAGGCGGCCACAGCCGCTGGTGGGCCAGCAAGAAGCGGCGGGCATCGGTCTTGCTCAACGTGATGGTTGGTTCAGGAAGGCCGGGGTTGGGCATGGTCCTATCTCCGCTGAGGACAAATGCCCTCGTGGATTCACCCTTCTTCATGGCTGCTTCGACTGCTGTCAGTGTACCATGGTACTGCGAAAAACGCAACGAGATCCTTTGAGGGCTGCATTGACAAGCCTCCGCTTTTGGCTTATACTGTCCTCGCCTTTCGGCTTGATCACGTTTACGCACAGGAGCGCACATGGACATGCAGAATGACATCGCAGAGATCTTGGTGGACAGGCAAGCCATCCAAGTCAAGGTCGCTGATCTGGGACGGCGCATCTCGGACGATTATCGGGGCAACAGCCTGGTATTGGTGGGATTGCTGCGTGGTGCGATCGTTTTCTTGTCCGACCTGATGCGTGCCATCGATATCCCAATTCAGCTCGATTTCATCGGCATCTCCAGCTACGGCGCGAGCACCGAGAGTGGCGCGGTGCGGCTGGTCATGGACCTGGAAACCGACATCGCCGGACGGCATGTGTTGATAGTCGAGGACATTGTGGACACGGGCAAGACGCTTTCGTACCTGGCAGAGACCCTGAAGGCGCGCCAGCCGGCTAGTCTGCGCATCTGCGCCCTGTTGGACAAGCCTGAACGCCGGCAGGTGCCGATCGCGGTGGACTATGTAGGCTTTGAGATTCCCGACAAGTTCGTGGTCGGCTACGGCCTGGACTTTGCCGAAGGCTACCGCAACTTACCATTTGTCGGTGTGCTCAAGGAACACCTGTACAAAGAGGTGCTGGCCCGGGGCGCCATCCTGCGGCAACTCAACGCCTACGTGAACCGAGAGATCCCTCTTTCTCGACTGGTCGCCTGGGCACAGGATGCGCTGGCTCAGGGAGGCCTTTCGCCACGCGATGAGTTCCTCCTGCATGATCTGGTAGCCCGCGCGGGCGATCCCAGCCGGGCGGCTGGTCTGACCCTGGAGGACTGCGCCGAGTTCCTGGGCCGGCTGGGACAAGAGTTGCGGATCAGCACCGGCCCATACACCAACCGGAACAAGGGGACGAAGAATGGCAATTGAGGACCGGATCGCCGTCGCCCGGGGCGAAGAGCCGGCGGACGTGCTCTTGAGGAATGGGCAACTGGTCAACGTCCTTTCCGGCGAAATCCACCCCGCCGACGTGGCGATGTACGATGGGCAGGTCGTGGGCTTTGGCCCGTACCAGGCGCGGCAGGTTGTGGACCTGGGCGGCCGGTTCATTTGTCCTGGTTTCATGGACGCCCACGTTCACCTGGAAAGCTCGATGGTCCAGCCTTCCGAGTTTGCCCGGGCGGTGGTGCCTCATGGCACCACGGCTGTGGCCTGCGATCCGCACGAGATCGCGAACGTGCTGGGCCTGGACGGCGTGCGCTACATTCTCGACGCAAGCCACCGCCAAGGGAGCCGTACTCCGCTGGGACTGCCCCTCAACGTCTTCGTCATGGCTCCCTCCTGCGTCCCAGCCACCCACATGGAGACGGCTGGCGCTGAACTCACCGCCGCCGACATCGCCGAGATCCTGACTCACGATCGGGTGCTAGGCCTGGCGGAGATGATGAACTATCCCGGCGTGCTCTTTCGCGTGCCGGCGGTCTTGGAAAAGATCAAGGCCGCCGGTGACCGTCCAGTGGATGGCCATGCCCCCGGGCTATCGGGCCTGGATCTGAACGCCTACGTAGCCGCTGGCATCCGTTCTGATCACGAGTGCACAGACCTGGAGGAGGCCCGCGAGAAGCTGCGGCGGGGGATGCACATCTTTATCCGCGAAGGGACCACCGCGCGCAACCTGCATAGCCTGCTGCCGCTGGTAGCGCCTGAAAACGCCCGGATGTGCCACTTTTGCACCGACGACCGACATCCAGACACCCTCTTGACAGAGGGCCACATCGACGATTTGGTGCGCAAGGCGATTGCCTGGGGGCTGGACCCGGTCATGGCCATCCAGATGGCCACAGTCAACACGGCCGACTATTTCAGGCTGCACAACATGGGCGCCGTGGCCCCTGGCTACCGTGCTGACCTGCTGGTACTGGACGATCTGAAAACCGTGCAGGTGGCGCAGGTGTATGCCGCCGGGGTGCTGGTGGCGGATGGGGGGCGCTTTCTGCCCGACGTCTCGTCATTCAGCGTCCCGATCGGGTCGAGTGTCCACGTGGATGCTTCGGCACTTGATTTCACTATCGTGGCGGGAGAGGGGCCGGCCCGGGTCATCGGAGCCATTCCGGGACAGGTCGTCACCGACTCTTTGCGCTTGGAGCCGACGGTTGAGGGCGGGTGCGTCGTCTCGGACCCGGCGCGCGACCTGCTCAAGATCGCCGTCGTCGAGCGGCACCACGGCACGGGCCGCGTTGGCCTGGGCCTGGTCCATGGGGTAGGGCTCAAGCGCGGGGCGATCGCCTCCAGCGTGGCCCACGACTCACACAACCTGGTGGTCATCGGTGCCAGCGACGACGATATGCGGGCGGCCATCGCCGCCGTGGCCGACATGGGGGGCGGCCAGGTGGCCGTCGCCGGTGGAGAGGTGCGCGCTGCGTGCCCGCTGCCCATCGCCGGCCTGATGTCCGACCGCCCGTTGGCGGAGGTGCGTGACCAGGTGCAAGCCCTGACAGTTGCGGCGCACGCCCTGGGATGCACCCTGCCCGACCCGCTGATGACCATGTCCTTCCTGGCATTGCCGGTCATTCCTGCCCTCAAGCTGACGGACAGGGGGTTGGTGGACGTCCGCAAGTTCAGCCTTGTTCCGTTGTTTGGAGAATGAACGAAGGGTCGGTTGGAGGCATTCATGTCCATCACCGTAATCCTCGGCGCCCAATGGGGCGATGAGGGCAAAGGCAAGATCACCGATATGCTGGCTGCCGAAGCCGACGTAGTGGCCCGCTTCGGCGGCGGCGACAACGCCGGGCATACTATCACCGTGAGCGCCGAGCGCTTTGCCCTGCACCTGATCCCATCGGGTATCCTTTACCCACGCGTCACGTGCCTGCTGGGAGGGGGCATGGTCGTCAATCCCAGGAGGCTCCTGGAGGAGATGGATGGCCTGGCTTCCAGGGGGGTGGACGTGTCGCCCAAGCAGCTCAGGCTCGACGGGCGCTCTCACCTGATCATGCCCTACCACATTGCTCTGGACGGTGCCACTGAAGGGATGCGCGGGGATGTGGCATTGGGCACCACCCGCCGTGGCATCGGCCCGGCCTACACCGACAAAGCCGGCCGCACAGGCATCCGAGCTCAGGAAATGCTGCACCCACCGGATGTCTTTGCGCAGCGCATTCGAGCGCAGGTCGCTGCCAAGAACGTCCTTCTGGAAAAGGTCTACGGGCAGGCGCCGCTGGAGGCAGAGGCGATTGTCCAAGATTATGCGGGCTATGCCGCGCGCCTGTCCCCCCACGTGACCGACGTATCAGTGGAGATGGCCAGAGCCCTCCGCTCCGGCAAGCGGATCCTGGCCGAAGGGGCGCAAGGCACCCTGCTGGACCTGGACCATGGCTCATATCCCTACGTCACCAGCTCATACCCCACCATTGGAGGGGTGATGATCGGGCTGGGGGTCGGCCTTCAGCACATCGAGCGCGTGGTGGGCGTGGTCAAGGCTTATCAGACACGGGTTGGGGCCGGCCCCATGCCAACCGAGCTGATAGGGGAGCTCGGCGACAGGCTACGGGGTACAGGGGCCCAGCCCTGGGATGAGTTCGGCACGACCACCGGCCGGCCGCGGCGGTGTGGCTGGCTGGATGTGGTGGCGTTGCGCTACGCTGCGCAGATCAACGGGCTCACCGAGCTGGCCGTCACCAAGCTGGATGTCCTCTCGCGGTTCGATGAACTCAAAATCTGCGTTGCCTACGAGCTGGATGGCCGGCAGATCGAGGCGTTTCCCACCGACGTGGTCGTTCTAGCCCGCTGCAAGCCTGTCTACGAAACTTTGCCGGGCTGGGAAACGGACATCACCCCCTGGACTGCCCGCAGTCAGGTCCGGACCTTCCAAGATCTGCCTCAGGCAGCCCGTAATTACGTGATGCATCTTGAGAAGCTGCTGGGAATTCACGTTTCAACCGTGTCGGTGGGGCCTGGTCGCGATCAAACGATCCGCCGGTGAAAGTGATGGCAGGTTTCAGGGGACTGCTACTGGCTGTCGCTTGCCTACTGCTCCTGGGAGTCGGCGGGGCCCTCCTGGCTGGATGCGGGCAGTCCAGGGCAGGCAGGGGGTCTCAGCCAACCGTCGTCCCTGCGGAGTATGGCAATCCCCGCAGCGGAGCGCAGAGCGACCGCTCCCTTGGCGGTGGAATGTCGAGTGGTACGCCGCCAGCCCAAGGTGAACCCATCGAGCGGCAGCCGACGGCCGCCCCGGAGGATTCCGCACCCCCGGCAGCGACTGTTGTCCTGACGCTGACCTTATGGACAACGGATGCTTTTTCGCCGACGCAGGCCATCACCACGGGTCAGGTTCTGGCCCAGCAGGTGTCTGTCTTCGAGGCAGCCCGGCCAGACGTCCGGCTCCAATTCGTGCTTAAGCAGCCCTACGGCAAGGGGGGCATCCTGGATTACCTGCTGACCACAGCGCCTGTCGTGCCTGACTTGCTGCCGGACCTGGTCTTCATCGACGTGAACGAACTGGATGACGCCGTGCAGGCAGAGTTGGTGCAGCCTTTGGACGAACAGCTTCCTCCAGACCTGGTGGCCGACTTGTATCCCTTTTCCGGGGACGCCTGCCGTTTTGACGGGCGGCTGTACGGCTTGCAGTTTCAGTCAGACCTGGACCACCTCGTCTACAATGCCAGTGGACTCGCCGACCCACCCGGTTCCTGGGCAGGGGTACTGAGCACTCCCGGACGCTATCTCTTTCCGGCTGGAGGCGAGGGGGGGTTGGTGAACGATGCCTTCCTGGTGCAGTACCTGGCAGTCAGAGGTCAGCCATCTGGAGCGAGTTCTCAAGAGCCATTCCTGGACGAGGCGAGCCTGGTCGCCGTCCTCCAATACTACCAGGACGGCATGTCCCGAGGGATCTTCCCGCCGGCCATCCTTGACTATCACACTCCGGACGATTGCTGGAGCGACTATCTGGCGGGTAGAGCCACCATGACCCACGTCAGTGCCCACCGCTACCTAACCGACCGGGACCATGCACAAGGCTCTGCCCCAGCGCCCATCCCGGCCATCAGCGGGCCTGGAGCGGCGATCAGCAGGGGCTGGGCCCTGGCTCTTGTTACCCGAGACCCCATGCGCCAGGCCGCCGCCATCGAGTTTCTGATCCAATGGATGGCTCCCGAAACAAACGGGATGTGGAACCAGGCGGCTGCCATGCTGCCCACCCGCCAGGCAGCTTTGCCTGCCTGGGATCAGGCCCAGAACGGCAGCTATACCCGTTTCATCGAGCAACAATTGCTCACTGCCCAAAGCCGGCCCCGTGCCCTCGGCAACTATGCTCCCTGGAATGCCCGCGGTCAGGGCGGGCAGGTGGCAGCGGCGCTCCAGCAGGCGATCGAAGCGGTCCTCAGCGGATCTCTTACACCCGAGGAAGCAGCAGCGCAAGTAATGTCCAATGGCCAATGAGCAAGCATACGGTGAACAACCACCAAGACACAAAGACGCAAGAACCTTATGTATTTCGTGTCTTTGTGCCTATATGGCTTCGAGGTAGAGACCCACGGAGAACGGAGACAACTGGAGATGAGTATCAAGTTTGGAACGGATGGCTGGCGTGCCGTAATTTCAGACACATTCACGTTTGGAAACCTGCGGCTGGTGGCCCAGGCGGTGGCTGACTATGTGCGCAACGAAGGCCAAAGCGGCGCTACACCAGAGGTGATCATCGGCTTTGACACTCGTTTTCTATCAGACCGGTACGCGACGGAAGTTGCCCGGGTGATGGCCGGCAACGGCATCGTGGCCTGGCTGACCCGAGCCGATGCGCCCACCCCCGCGGTGTCATACAGCGTGGTAGAGAAACACGCTGCGGCCGGGATCATGATCACGGCCAGTCACAACCCGCCTCGGTACAATGGGTTCAAGCTCAAGGCAGCTTATGGAGGAGCAGTCTCGCCGCAGCAAGCTCGACGGGTGGAGCATTATCTGGAGCAGGCTGAAGCCCAGGCTCGAGGCCCCAACATCATGGACTACCAGCAGGCTCTCGATCACGGCATGATCCGGCGCTTTGATCCGCTGTGGGCTTATTACTCACATCTGGGCAACTTGCTCGACCGCGATGTGATCTCAAGTGGCGAACTACGCGTGGTGGCCGATGCGATGTACGGCTCTGGCCGGGGGTGCATCGCTGAACTGCTATCCCGCACACGCTGCAAGGTTCACGAGATCCGGGGAGAGATGAACCCTGGATTCGGCGGGATCCATCCAGAACCAATCGCCAAGTATCTGCATGCTCTGGCCGCGGCCCTCCAGGCTCATCATGGGGACGTGGGCCTGGCGACTGATGGGGACGCCGACCGCATTGGCGCCATGGATAGCCTGGGGAACTTTGTGGATCCGCATCACATCTTCGCCCTGGCCCTGCGCTATCTGGTGGAAAAGCGGGGTTGGAAGGGGACGGTGGTCAAAACCGTTTCTACGACGATGATGGTGGACCGCCTGGCAGCGAAATATGGTCTGCCTCTAAAGGAGACTCCCGTCGGTTTCAATCAGATCGCCGACCATATGCTGCAAGGGCATGTGCTCATCGGTGGGGAAGAATCGGGGGGGCTGAGCATCCAAGGGCACATTCCCGAGGGAGATGGGATCCTGATGGGCCTGCTCTTGCTGGAGATCATGGCCGATGCCAGGGTGCCGCTCCACGAGTTGATCGCCGACATCCAACGGGTGGCTGGCCCCGCCTGCTACACTCGCACCGACCTTCGCCTGCGCCATCCTGTGATCAAACAGGAGATGGTCGCCCGCCTGACCGACGGGGCTCCTTCGAGCATCGGTGGCGTGGCCGTACAGGAGATAGATACGTTGGATGGCGTGAAGTACCGCCTGCAAGACGAGAGCTGGCTGCTGATCCGCCCCTCCGGCACCGAGCCCGTGCTGCGCGTGTACGCCGAAGCCCCCAGCGATGATAGAGTCAAAGCGCTGCTTGGCTATGGTGAGGAGGTGGCAGCGAGCGCGTAATGCGCGGGCCAGCCAGAAACATACGGCGTCAGGGGCATGTGTCCCTGACGCCGTGTGTTTCTACTGTCCAGTCCGATTCGCCCGGCCTGTTACGGGATGCAGAGCATCTGCCCGATGTAGATCAGGTTTGGGTTAGCCAGGTGGTTGACCCGCGCCAGTGTATACGGTGAGCTGCTGTAGCGGCGGGCGATTCCCATCAAGGTGTCGCCGCACTTGACGGTGTACCGAATCCGGCAACCCGGCTTGGGCTTCGGCGGCGCATCCTTCTTCGGCGGCGCAGTCTTTTGGTGGTTCCAGAAGGTGACAGATCCGCAAGTCCCCGAGGCTTCCAGGGTTTTCCTGAACGTGGTGGGAGTGTCGGGCAGCCATCCTGCCTGCATCGTCTCCTTGACGTCGTAGACGCCTGGGGTCAGATCGGAAAACTGCACCCAACCCGTGCCGTCGGTCTCGCCGGTGATTGCATCCCCACCAAAGGCCGGTTGGAGCGTGATCTCCCAACCTGCGATACCGGAACGGTCTGTGGTATCTTTCTTGTACACGTCCAAACACGCGACGTTAGTCTTGTTCTTGAAGCGGACGCGCTCACAGACAAACGGGGTTTTCACCTCTACCCTGAGCTCGTTGGCTGTCACCGGCTCCCACCCTGCTCGTGACTCTTCCGATATCGTCCAGGTGTCCAGGGTCAGGCCCAGGAATTGGAAGTAGCCCGTTTTGTCGGTAACCGCGGTCAACTGCTCACCAGTGAAGTCGTTCGTCGCGGTGATTGTCCACCCAGGGAGGCCTGTGCCAAGATGGTTGATCTTGTGGCCGTCTACGCACCCCAATGGCTCGTTCGTAAAGACCACCAACTCGGAGTAGTCGGGCACGGTGAGGTTCACCGCATACTCGATGGGCCCCACAGGGCGGTACCAGGGCTGGATTGTTTCCTTGACGGTCCATTCCCCTAGCGCCAGTCCCTTGAACCACACGTCGCCGTTGGCATCGGTGTAATCAGTGCGCGGCGCCTGCGTTCCGTCATCCCGAACGACATCGATCTTCCAGCCCTTGAGAGGGGTGCCTGCCGGGTCCAGCTTCCGGACATGAATGCCCCCCGAGTGGACCTGTTGGTTGATGAAGGTCAGCTCCTGCAACTCGGGCCGGCGGGGTGACACCAGGGTGATCGTCTGGACGGGTCCAGGGGGTACGACCGCTTTCCAACCGATCTTGGTTTCTTCAGTGACCGTCCACTTGCCAGGATCAAGGCAATAGAAGTGGGCTTCTCCCGTCCCGTCGGTCTTGGCGGTCTTGGTGCTCTCGCCATCCGTCGCGGTCATCTCCCAGTCGGGAATGCCAACTTTGCCATGCGCATCGATCTTGGTCACTTCCAGGCTGGGTAGAGCTTCCACCTTGAAACGGACTTGCACACAGGACGTTTCCTCACCGGTCAAGGTCACCATGAACGAGGCCGGAGTAACCGGTCGCCAGCACTCAGGTACTGCGAGCTCCACCTTGTACTGTCCAGGACACAGCCCGGGCGGAACCGCTGCTGCCGGAATACGAAAGTGCCCCGTCGCATCCGCCGTGACTACGACGGGCTGTCCTCCGCCTACCGGTGTGACTGTTACTGGCCAGTTGGCACCGGCGGGCTGGTGGTAGAGATCGATGATATAGCCCTCGATACAACCGATGCAGTTGTCGGACAGGGAGGGTAGGAGGGCGGGGGCCCCTGCAACGCTTATTGCTTCTGTGGCGGTGACTGAAGCAGTCACCGCGGCTGTGGATGAGACGCCCATACGGAGGGCTGCGTAGCTGTTGCCCACGGGCACTAGAGGTGCACTTGCCTGCCTGCTCGCCGCCGGCGGAAGAGCGGCCTTGTCGATCAAAGCCAGGATCGCCCCATCAGGCAGCGCCAAGGCGATGACAAGCAGGAGAAGCAAGGCCACGGCGCCGGCCATGGATATGGTGCCGAATCCCCACCGGGGGCCTTGCCTTCTTTTCTTGCTCGTCGGCCGATCCGAGAACGACTTCGAAGATGGAACTGTCATGGTACCTCCTCCTTGTGTTCGGGACTCTTCTGGCCCCACCCTCCTGATGGCTATCGCGAGCTTCAGCGGACGAACTGACATGGCTGTTGTCAACAGGCGGCAGGCACACCAGATATGACCCTATTATACCCCCTTCTCGCCATCATGTCAAGTGGCGACAGCGAAGCGCGCGGCTGCTTCGCTTATCGGAAATCCTGGATTGGTGGTACAACCCATTGGGCCCGGTGTAGGCACCCAGCCACTAGCTGTGGTGGTCCTTGCACGCACCGAACAGACTCATAACGAAGGCTAGGAATGAATGCAAACGGCACTCGAAACCCCACGGTTGAATTCCATAACTGTAGAACCAACTCCCATAGCTTTAGAGCTCAAGTGATTTGCCCGCTGGTGGCCTCTATGCTATACTGGCCCGCGCAAGCCCATCTCACACACCCTCAGACCGTCGGGCTGTGCCGGCGTATGTTCACGCTGGTCCCCACTGGGATGAAGGGGGTGGACGAAAAACAGTACGGAGGGAATCGTGTCCAAAATCAGCATGAAAGCACTCCTCGAAGCAGGAGTGCACTTTGGCCATCGCACCCAGCGGTGGGACCCCAAGATGAAGCCCTTCATCTTCACCGAGCGGAATGGCATCCACATCATCGACCTCCAGCAAACGATTACTCGTCTGGAACAGGCGTACAACCTGGTACGGGATACCGTAGCGGAGGGAGGCACAATTGCGTTCGTGGGCACCAAGAAGCAGGCCCAAGACAACCTGGCTGCGGCCGCAGAGGGCTGTGGAATGCCGTACGTCAATCAGCGCTGGCTGGGGGGAACCCTGACCAACTGGCAGACGATTCGGCAGCGGATCGGCTATCTCTTGGAGCTGGAGCAGCGCCGCGATACGGGCGATTTCGAGCGATTGCCCAAAAAGGAAGCACTGAAGCTGGAGCAGTTGATCGGCAAACTGAACCGGAGGCTGGGCGGGTTGAAGAAGATGACCCGGCTCCCCGATCTGCTGTTCGTGGTAGACGTGGGCAGGGAGGGCATCGCCGTCAAAGAGGGCAACGTCCTCAAGATCCCTGTCGTAGCCATGGTCGATACCAACTGTGATCCGTATCCGATCGACCTCGTCATCCCTTCCAACGACGATGCCATACGCGCCATCAACCTGATCGTCGGCCACATGGCGGATGCGGTCAAAGAGGGGTTGCAGATCCGCCAGGCGGTTCAGGTGGATGAGGAAGTGGTGGAGGACGAGAAGTACTTGGGGGCCGCCACTTTGGCCAAGCTGCGCTCCGGTGAATTTGACCTGGAAGATGACGACAAGTTCGAAGAGGATCTTGATGACGCGGGAGGATACTAGACGTGGTAGTCATCACAGCTCAGATGGTAAAGGAGCTACGCCAGATCATCGGGGCGGGTGTGCTCGATTGCAAAGAAGCCCTGAAACTCCACGATGGAGATATGGAAAAAGCCGTGGCCCATCTTCGCGAGAAGGGAGCAGCGGCGGCAGCCAAGCGGGCAACTCGCGAGGCGAGGGAGGGGTTCATCGGCTCCTACGTCCACGCCGGCAGCAAGGTGGCCGGTCTCGTGGAAGTGAACTGCGAAACGGATTTTGTGGCTCGTACGGACGAGTTCCAGACGTTGGCTCACGACCTGGCGATGCAGGTCGTGGCGGGCAAACCGTTGTACCTGGTGGGCGCAGATGTGCCAGCCGACATACTCGAAAGGGAGAAGGCCGAATACCGGGCTGAGATGCAGAATTCGGGCAAGCCGGATGAGGTCATCGAGCGGATTGTCGAAGGCAAACTGAAAAAATACCACGAAGAGAACTGCCTGTTTGAGCAACCCTTCATCAAAGACACCTCGATCACGGTCCGCGAACTGGTCCAGCAACAGAACGCCTTGCTGGGCGAGAATATAATCGTGCGGCGGTTTGTGCGATTCGAAGTGGGCGGCTAGCCAGCCCTCGCCCTCGCGAAAGCCAGATGGGATCCCTGCGCCACCCGTGGCCCAGGGACATGGTGCACAGACAGCAGTGGCGATGGATAGGGACTCTCCTGTCTGCGCCAAGCAGACAGGAACTGGATAGGAGGCGGCAGTGGCAGTGGTCAGCTACAGGCGGATTCTGCTCAAGTTGGGGGGCGAGGCTTTGGCCGGGACTGAGGGGTTCGGCATCGACCCGGATATGGCTGCCTTGGTCGCGTCCAAGATCAAGAACCTGAAAGAGAATGACATCGAGGTGGCCATCGTCCTGGGAGCTGGCAACATCTGGCGCGGGCTGCAGGGCCTGGAACATGGAATGGAGCGCGCCACTGCCGATCACATGGGGATGCTCGCTACGGTGATCAACGCTCTGGCCCTGGCCGATGCCCTGGAACGGATCGGAGTGACGACCCGGGTGCAGACGGCCATCGAGATGCGAGCTGTCTCCGAGCCGTACATCCGTCTGCGAGCCATTCGCCATCTGGAAAAAGGCCGGGTGCTGATCTTGGGTGCAGGAACGGGCAATCCCTACTTCACGACCGACACGGCTGCTGCGCTTCGAGCGATGGAGCTGGATGCCGACCTTCTGATCAAGGCCACCAAGGTGGATGGAGTCTATGCCGAGGATCCGTTTGTCAATCCCCTGGCCAGGCGGTTCGATCACTTGACCTACATCGATGCTTTAAACATGCGGGTTGGTGTGCTCGATTCGACGGCGATCTCGCTCTGTATGGATAACCATCTGCCTATCCTGGTCCTGGATCTGTGGCAACCCGACGCGCTGCTAAAGGCGATCTTTGGCCAGCCGGTGGGGACCAGCATCAGCGCGTGAGTTTGCAGTTCCCTGGCTTACCGCAGTCCCCTGGCCTGCCCGGCGTCCCCTGGCCTGCCCGGCGTCCAGGGCAGGCAGGGCAGGCAGGGCAGGCAGGCACAGGTCGAGGTTCCAGGTCGACTTTGGCGAGCATTGAACGTCGAACTTGGAGAGACGGTTATGATTGACGAAGTGTTAGACGACGTACGGGCGCGTATGGCCAAGTCCGTAGAGGCGTTGCACGACGATCTACTGAGTATTCGCACGGGTCGGGCCTCGCCGGCGCTGGTGGAAAAGCTGCCGGTGGATGTGTACGGCATGATCATGCCGCTCAACCAATTGGCCAGCATCGCCGTGCCTGAACCCCGGCTGCTGGTCATCCGGCCGTGGGACCCGTCCGCGCTCGGAGACATCGAGCGGGCTATCCTAAAGTCGGAGCTGGGCCTGACGCCAATGAGCGACGGCAAGCTCATCCGTCTGAGCATCCCACGGCTTACCGAAGAGCGTCGTCGTGAGCTCGTCAAGTTGGTGTCCAGGCGGGTGGAAGAGGCGCGGGTCGCGGTGCGCAATCTGCGAAGGGACGGATTGCAGGATCTCAAGGACTATGAGAAAGAGAAGATGATCTCGGAGGATGACTTTTATCTGGGCAAGGACAAAGTCCAAGAGCTCACCGACGAGTTCATCGCAAAGGTAGACGAAATCGGCAAGCGCAAAGAAGCCGAGGTGATGGAGGTCTAGCCGGTCGGGCGCGAGGCCGGGGAGCATAGACAGACGGGGGTTGAGGAGGCGTTTCAGGCCGCCTCAACCCCTTTTTCTATCGGCCAGACGGAGTGTAGCAAGGGATGGAAGAAAGGGAACTGACAGACGTCCCGCAGCACGTGGCAATCATCATGGATGGGAACGGTCGCTGGGCCAAGGCGCGTGGACTGCCTCGCCTGGCAGGCCATCGTGCCGGGACGGAGAATCTGCGCCCCATCCTGGAAGCCAGCGCCGAGTTCGGCATCAAGATCCTGACTATCTGGGCCTTTTCCACCGAGAACTGGCGCAGGCCCGATGAAGAGGTCAAGGGGTTGTTGCGAATTCTACAGCGCATGCTCCAGCGCGAGTTGAAAGAGCTGGATAAGCAGGGGGTGCAGCTGCGCCATCTCGGCCGCCTGGATCGCATGCCCGAACGGCTCCAAAGGCAGGTCCGGGAGGCGATTGAGCAGACCAAGGACAATACCCGCATCATTCTGAACGTGGCTTTTGACTATGGCGGCCGGGCAGAGGTCGTGCAGGCCGTCCAGCGCCTCATCGGCGATGGCATCTCGGCTGAAACCGTGGACGAGCCGTTGCTTTCCCGGTACATGTACACGGCCGGGCAGCCAGACCCCGATTTGATCATCCGCACCAGCGGCGAGCTACGCACCAGCGGTTTCATGCTATGGCAGTCGGCCTATTCCGAATACTACATTACCCCTACCTTCTGGCCCGATTTTGACCGGGAGGAGCTCTACCGGGCGCTGCTGGCTTATGGCCAGCGCAACCGCCGCTTCGGAGGCATCAAGGACGACGAATGATCAGCAGGCGAGCACGGGGACCAATAGAGCTCCCTGGACTGCCCGCAGTCAGGGCAGGCAGAATGACAAGGGGATAGAGCCATGCTTCGGACGCGTGTCATCAGTGCGGCAGTTCTGATCCCCTTGGTCGCCGCGGCCACGTACGCAGGTGGGTGGGTGTTGGCCGCGGTCCTCTTCGTCGTGGCCGTGCGGGCTGCCTATGAGCTGACCCAACTGATGGCAGGCGCGGGCTACCGGCCGTCGCTCGTGGTCAGTGCGATGGTGATCGCGGCTTGGCTGGTTGTAGCCCGCTTTCCCGATCTGCACCTCACTGGCGCCGTCCTCACCGCTGCGGTGCTAGGCTCCCTCATCTGGTATTTGCTGCGCCCCCCGGTAGGCCATCCCACTCAGAGCTGGGCCGTAACGGTTGGCGCTTCGTTGTGGCTGGGGTGGCTCCTCAGTCACTTTGTCCTGCTGCGAGAGCTCTCACCCATCTTTGGGCTGGGCATCGGCACTCGCTGGCTGGTAGTGACCTTCCTGGCAACCTGGGTCAACGACAGCGCCGCCTACTTTGTGGGCAAAGCCGTCGGCCGCCGGCCCTTTGCTCCCTACCTGAGCCCAAAAAAGACGTGGGAGGGCACTGTCGGCGGCTGGATCGGCGGCGTGGCGGCCACGCTGCTGCTTGGCCATTGGCTGGTGGATCTGCCGTGGCTGCACGGGCTGGCGCTGGGTGCGCTCGTCGCCACCGCCGCACCGCTGGGGGATCTCGCCAAGTCCATGGTTAAGCGCCAGATGGGCGTCAAGGACTTTAGCGCGCTCATCCCCGGCCACGGCGGCATGTTCGACCGCATCGACAGCCTGCTCTTTGTCGCGCCAGTGGTCTATTACTACGTGATCCTGGCGCTTTAGTAGGAACAGCTTGAGCAGGGTGCAAGGTGGACTACACGCCCCTGGACGATGAGGCCCTCATTCGGCTTATCGTGCATGCCCAAGCCGATGCCTTGGGCGCATTGTACGGCCGCTACGGCCGCCTGGTCTTTAGCGTGGCGCTGAACGCCGTCGGCGACCCGGACACGGCCGAAGAGATCGTGCAGGACGTATTCGTGCGCGTCTGGGAGCGGGCCAGGCAGTACCGTGCCGATCAGGGCAAGGTCAGCACCTGGCTCACCTCCATCGCCCGCCATCGCGCCATCGACCAGCTACGCCGGCAGGGCGCGCGGGCCGGGCAGCACAGCGTGGGCTGGGCTGACCTATTGCCCCAGGCCGAGCCCATCTCCAATGGCCCCGAGCAAGCGGCCGAGCTCGCCGGCCAACGGGAACGTGTCCGTGCTGCCGTGGCCCGGTTACCCGCAGAACAGAAACAGGTACTGGCTCTCGCCTACTTTCAGGGGCAGAGCCACAGCGAAATTGCCCTGGCGCTAGATTTGCCGCTGGGCACCGTCAAAACGCGCATCCGTTTGGCCATGGATAAGCTGCGCGTCATGCTCACCGACTAGTGCTGGCGGGCGTCCCGACACCCCGCGGGTCTCTGAGATCCGAATGCCGTTCTGGTGCGTATAAGCAGGTAGAAGAGAGAATCGCCATGCACGTATTGTCGCTCTTGCCAGCCTATGCGCTGGGAATCCTCGACGAAGAGGAATCGGTCGAGGTGTCACAGCACGTGGCGAGTTGCCCTGCCTGCCGAGCCGAGTTCCAGTGCTACCTGGCCGTCGTAGATCAGTTGGCTCTGGCTGCGCCCGATGCTGCGCCACCGGCCCGTCTGAAGCAGCGATTGGTGCAGCGCGTCGAACTGCTGCGCCCAGCGCCAGCCCAGCTGCCACCGCCCGCCCGTCTGCCGTGGAGAGCACCGCTTCCTTGCGGAGTACCGCTTCTGCGGTGGCGGCGACCGGAGGGAGTGCGAGCAGTCCAGGGGTGGAGGCACCTGTCCGCACTGTTCCGGCGCGCAGCACCGGTGTGGGGCCTGGCCAGTCTAGCCCTGATCGTGGCCCTGGCCACCAGCACCATCTGGCTTTGGCAGCGCGCCAATCCGCGGGTGCACTCGGTCGCCGGTATGCAGGTCGTGGCCCTCGTTCCCACGGACGCTGCACGCGGCGCCAGCGGGACCCTGGTGATCAGCGGTGATGGGGACTATGGAGCGCTCGTCGTTGATGGGTTACCCCCTCTCGATGCGGCCTACCAGTACCAGGTGTGGCTTATCCGCGATGGGCAGCACACCAGCGGCGGGGTCTTTTCTGTCAACCCGCATGGGTACGCGGCGATCGAAGTCATGGCGCCGGAGCCGCTAGCCAGCTACCCTGCCTTCGGCATCACCATCGAACCCGCGGGCGGCAGCCCGGGGCCGACCGGGGACAAGGTGCTGGGCGGACACCTGTAGCCTCAGCCTCCCACACTATCCCGCCGAAGGGCCTGATCGTGCCGTAGCAAGACCGAAGCCTTGCGAAGGTTCCGAACCTTCGCAAGGCTTTCCTAACACCCTTCTTACGTGAAAACAGATCCTCGGTCCGCCACACTGCGTATCGTAGGACGAAGGCGTTCGACCGACAGATCGACGCCAAGCAAGACGGGCAATGAAAGGAAGAGACAATGAAAGACTCTCCTGAAAAAAGGTGCTCTGCACCCAGGTAGTGGGGGGCGAATGCCCTCTCGTGCCCACTTTTGTGGTGCGTTCCCTGAATGCAGGCCATTTCA
>Ga0315286_10002112_pt1 | contig 18402 bp, 13 predicted proteins | sample YL17G10_0_MG_FD_205038 | JGI IMG/M metagenome (GOLD analysis project Ga0315286, IMG submission 205038) | Sediment microbial communities from Yellowstone Lake, YNP, Wyoming, USA - YL17G10_0 | ecosystem: Environmental > Aquatic > Freshwater > Lake > Sediment | place: USA: Wyoming | collected... | reverse complement strand
CCTCCATCAGTGAGTAAGCAAGCCTTTGAAGACTGCTGTCAAGAGTAAGAATAACATCATCACCCAATTGCAACTTTTTAAAGGGGTCCGAAGTTTCTATGACAATTGGGGAATGTAGTCTTCCAGTGAGATATTCATCCAGCTCTTTTTCAAGGCTCCGCTTTCCAAAGATAGTATTCCAGTGCCCGATTACATCATAAAACTCAAATCCGTATGGATATTGTCTATCCTGTTGCCAGTTTTTTTCATCTATAATATTTTTAGCAAGCACAACACCGTTTCTGTCTAAGAAACTGCCTCTCAAAACTCGCTCATCTGCAAAAGCCCTATTGTTCATTATCGAGACTGATTGCTTATCAAAATATATCATGCCGTTCTTTATGTATAAAAAAGAAACATTGTTTCTCACACGCTCTTCTGTCTTCTTCCCCAGATGTTTTTCACTGAGTGCTTTCTCATTAAGGGAAATCCTACTCTCATTCGAAATTCCACCCATTCCACCTTTATTAAAGTGGGGTGTTATAGCAGGGGTTAAATCTATTTTGAAAATACCATCCGCTATTAAATTATCCATAAGCTCAATAAATGCTTTATCCGTATAACCGGCATTGAGGAATTTCCCTCTATTTGAAACCATCCGGTCAAACAGAAAATATATGGCAATTACCGCCATAATAACAAAAAGCAACATCAGACCTTTTTCCCTGTTTTTGATCATGATTTATCTCCTGATATTCTAAGAACAATCCCTGCCATAATAAAATTCATTAACATTGAACTCCCGCCATAGCTTATTAAAGGAAGTGTTATCCCAGTCATTGGAATAACGCCGAGATTTCCAAAAATAATAATAAAAGACTGGACACCGAACAATACAGCAATACCTGTCACCAGTGTCTTCTTGTATTTATTTTCTGTCTGCGAAGCAATTTTAAAACATCTGTGAATAAAAAGAGCATAGGCCAGGATTACAGCAGTTCCTCCTGCAAATCCCATTTCCTCACATATTACTGTAAAGTTAAAATCTGACTGAACTTCGGGGATACGGTGTGGTTGGCCGTAACCTATTCCAGAGCCAAATACGCTTCCTGATGATATAGACCAGAGCACTCTTGACATGCTCTCGCTCCTGCCGAAGGGGTCGAACATCATTTCAAACCTCTCATGAACAACAGGTGGATAGCCTGTCTTGTAAAAAATATATCCGGTTATCATTATCAGCATTAGGAAAGAAACCGTTACGAAATTACGATTTCCGGCATAGTAGAACATCAAAAGAAAGACAACAAACATTAAAAATGTCGGCCCAAGGTCTCGTTGGATAAAGAGAGGGATAATTGCAAAAAACCACATTACAATAAAAGGCCCTGTATAATTTATCCACACATTAAAGCCGGTCTGCCTGTAGGTCATTATTCCTCTGCCTTTTTCATAGATATAACCTGCTATGAAAAACAGCATGAGCAGTTTTACAAGTTCTACCGTCTGGAAGCCAAAAAGCCAGAGGCTCCTACCATTAATCTCAGTTCCCAAAAGCAATGTGGCAATAATCAGCATTGTGGAGAGGAAAACCCAGAAATACTTTTTGGATGAGAACCAAGAAAAAGACCTTATATTAAAAATATTAATTGAAAGAATCATCAGCAATATTCCTGAGACTATAAAAAGGAATTGTTTCATGCCAAGCTGTGCAAGCACCAGTACATTGTTTTTAATATTAGCTTCAGGGTTCCGACTCAGGATAGCCTGTATCGCTTCGTTTCTTGACAGGGCAAGGTCCGGCGAGAGCCTGAGGAGTGTAATCAATCCTATACCGGACAGCATGGCAACAGCAGGAAGGATAAGCGGATCTGCATCAGGGAGTTTGATCCTCATATAAACATGCATTAATAAAAATACTGCTACGAAAAAAAATGCATAGAATGCATTGGGAAACAGGCTAAGGAAGTAATATGAAATATCAAGCTCTCCGTCCTTTGTTGTAAGAGTTGCAGAAACACCTTTGTCTACATAGCTTGAAATTAGGAGGAGAAACCCAAGGCTAATTATGAGAAGGATAAAAAGAAGATACTTGCGTTCCTGATTTCTTTTTTTGTTCATAAGAGTATAGACGAATTGCTCTTATGAAAATATGCGGTGAAATAATCTTTTTGGGGTGGGTTCGATGATTATGACCGATACATTATCAGGAGCACCGCCTTCAAGGGTCTTTTCAATAAGCATTCCGCACTTTTCTTCAAGCGAGAGCTTATTCACCATAATATCTTTTACTGCGTCCGTATTCAAAACCCTGAAAAGTCCGTCAGTTGAAAGGAGAAATTTATCATCATTTTTAATATCGTGCACATTGATAGCTGGCATAACTGAATCCGATGAACCAAGTGCCCTGGTTAAAATATGGCTCGATCTGTGGTTTTCTGCCTCTTCCTCTTTCAAAAGACCGGCATCCACAAACTCCTGGGCCTTGTTGTGGTCTTTTGTGAGCTTTTTAAGATTGCCCTTTCTGAGTCTATAGATCCTGCTGTCTCCTACATGTGCAATGTACAATTTGTTATTTCTGATTAAGGCAGCGGATACTGTTGTGCCCATTATTGTTTCTTCAGAGAGTTTTTGAGAATAATCGTATATTTCCTTGTTTGCTTTCGTTAGCGCTTCTCCTAATATCTCTTTTATATATTCATCTTTTTTAAGGGAAAGAGAATCTTGATTGAGTATGTCTTTCTCAATTGTCTCGTTAATTGCTCTAACAGCAATCTGGCTGGCAACCTCGCCCAGCATATGACCACCCATGCCATCGGCAACAATATAGAGATTTATACGGTCATTGAGCAATATACTGTCTTCATTCTTTTCCCTTTTGCAGCCTTTGTCTGTCTGACCGCATGCTTTCATTGAAACTATTCTCCTGTAGAATTTTAATTGCATAATTGTACACTATTATCTCATCACCTGGCACAATCTTTCTCACTTCTTTCTCAATAGGCTCATCATTTATCCTGACGGCGTGCTCTTGCAAGTTTCTAAATATACAATCATCATCCCGCAGAGATAACTCTCCTATAGTCAATGGTATTCCCATACCCTTCAAAAGGATGTCACACTCTGCTCCTCTTCCGATAAGGTAATGGCTTTTATTAAAAGGAAAATTCAGGAAAGGGGTGTTATTCCTGAGTACCCTTATAAAAAGCTCTGCCCTCTTTGACGGCGAAGACCTTCTAACCTTATCGGAAGCTACACTTCGATAAAGGAGCCAGAGTGTGACAGTCCCCAGGGAGAAAACAAATACTACATTTAAAAGTTTTATCATCCAGTGCGATAGCATTTTTATGCAACTTTCAGCAATACTTTCCCTGCTGTAATGGTATCTCCCTTATGCAATTCAGCCTCTTCTATATCGATTTCATTCACCTTTGTACCGTTTGCGCTGTTCAGGTCTTTGATGTTAACTCGTCCATCTCTGACTGAAAGCTTGAAATGCACTCTTGATACGGTTTCATCTTCATCCTTAATGAGTACCTTTGCCTCTTTGCCTCTACCGAAAGTGTAGTCGCCTTCCTTTAAGGATATAACGCTGCCTCTATTGTCACCATGTATTATCTCAAGCGCCACTTTTGTATTGTCGATGATCTTCGTCTTCCTGTCCTCGATTATTTTGGTTATGTTAGAAATAGGCTTCGCAACGATCTCTTTCTCTCCTGAAGCAATACTCCCCTGCAATGTTGCTTTTGACTGAGAAGCATTCCGGGGAATACTTCCCGATATTGAGGTTACGATTGCTGTCTGTTTGCTTGTTGGATCGGGTTCTGAAACAGTCTTTTCTTTCAAAAAGGAAGATTCAACAACCACCTGATTCATCTGAAGAGATGAATCTTCACGTAAATCAATAGTGATTGATGTTGAAAGAAGCCGGTAACCCTTCTTTTTAATCCTATCCATCAGCTTGTTTCTGAGCTGATCTCTGATGCCGGAAAGCAGTGGAGATAGTTCATCATAATCAAGAGGACTCAGATATACAGCATATACATTCGGAACAAAGGCATTTTCCTCTATGCCAAGTTTTTTTCGTTTTTCGAGTTCTGAGATAAGCTGCGAGAGAATATCGCTGGGCTGAAGTTCTTCATTCCCTCCCCAGAGTGATTTCCTGATACTTTTTAGTATGCTTTTGATCGTGTCTAAATATCTCATAGCACCCTCCTTTTGGTTTGCTTATGAGATAATAGACGAGTAAGGCAAGATAATTTATGCAATCTGAATGAAAATTGTATTTGGAATTAAGCCAAATAGCCTCTTGCTATTATTTCTTAGGCATGGCAACTCTAATTCATTCTCAAGTCAGCAAGAACGCATGCCTGAGGAGAATGTACATCTAATGCATCAATTGCAATTACATTCTTTCCTGCAACTAGGTAATTAGCTATATTTGTATATTGAGCAGTAGGGTCAGTAGATCCATTAGCGTTGTTATCTATCAAAGTACCGTTAATATATACTTTGTAATCATCGTCCACAAATATATAAAGTGTTGCAGATGATGGTTTTTGTTCTAAATCAAAAGTTTTTCTGAAATATGAATGTGATAAACGGGATCCGTACCAGATATATTTTGCTATGGTCTCTGGAATATGGTTCTTTGCAGGACCCCAATCTATTATATGTGCCTTTTCTGCATTCGCCCACGGGGAATCATTAAAAGATATCGTTGTCCATCCGGTTGATGAGCTCTTCGAAGCTTTCCAGTCTGTGTCAGTGACTACCGGTTCTGCCTTCTGCACCGGTTTCTCTGCTTCTATCGGCTCTATATAAGCAGTATTTTCCTTAGTTAGCTCAGGAAGAGGTGTTGGAGCCTCTGCTGGTCTTGGTGCTTCAGGAGCTGGAGCTGGTTCTGTTCTTGGTACCTCTTCTGATTTCTTTACAATACTATTGTAGGCAAATACCGCTATTGCTATAACAACTATAAAAGTAACCACTATTTTCGTAAAGGGGCTCTTTTCTTTTTTTTGTCTTCTCTCTTCTGCTCTCCTTCTTTCAGCTTCTGCCTGTTCCCTCAGTCTCTGCTCCTCTGCCCTCTTTTTTTCCTCCTCAATACTCTTCAGTCCAGTTTCAAGCCTCTTCCTTTCCTCTTGCAGTCTCTTTTCTTCTTCCCTCTTCTTCTCTTCTTCCTTTATCTTCTTTTCAACCTCGTTTATCAAATGTGCTACGGGTATGTTTATCGATATCTTTGCTGCCTCTCGGTAAAGGTTCAACGCCTCCTCATATCTACCGCTCCTCTCACTTGCCTTCCCCCTATCTATAAGCTCCTGTACCCTTCTTCTGTTTTCTTCTTTTTCTTTTCGTGCTTGTTGCTCTTCTTGTCTTTTCCTCTCTGCCTCTTCAGCCTCCCTTTTCCTTCTCTCTTCTTCCTGCTTCCTCTGTTCTTTGGCCTTCCCTGTTGCCTCTTCGGTTCCTCGTCTAACTTCGATTAAACATTTTTGTAATGCATCCGAAAGTTCCTTTGCATCTCCATACCTCTGCTCTGGTTTTGTCGCTAACGCTTTCTTTATTACATTATCTATTTCCCTGGAAACAGCTTTATTAATCTCACTGGGCATTTCCAGACCAATCGTGTTTTCCAACGTAAGCAACTCGAACAGCATTACCCCCAGTGCATAAATATCTCCCCTCTTGTCCACATGGGCTGCATCTGTCTTCTGCTCTGGGGCCATATAGTAAGGAGTCCCCATCTGCATCGAGGTAGATGTGAATTGTGATGGGCTTAGCATCTTAGCTATGCCAAAATCAGAAAGCTTTACTGTTAGTTTTGCTTTATCTGTGATTAATATGTTTTCTGGCTTAATATCCCTGTGAATTGTATATCGATGCGCATACTGCAGAGCATCTGTTAACTGTGAGATTATGTTGAAGGCTTCTTCAAGAGAAAATGGTCTGCTCTCCTTTTTCTTTTGGTTTATTATCTCCCTCAGTGTTATCCCCTCTACCCACTCCATTGTGAAATACTCTTTCCCCTCCCATTCCTGAAGGTCAAAAACCTTTACTATATTTGGATGTTGCAGTTCCTGGGAGATAGATACTTCCTGTCTAAAGCGCTGTAATGCCTGCTCGGATTGCAGAAGTTTTGGATGAATAAGCTTAAGGGCTACTATCTTCTTCAGCTTTGTATCCTTACATTTGTAAACAACACCCATCCCTCCCCGCAGGCCTTCTGATAATTTCTCATATCTATTCGCAAACAGCGTGCCTGCTTTAGAGATATCAAGAGCTGATTCTTGTTGAATTATGGTTCCTGAAATATCAAGAGAATCCTTTAAGCTTTTCTTTTCAGGCGGGGTCTTTATCTTTGTGATATCATATCCGCATTTGATGCAGTATTTTGCATCATCAGGAATTTCTGTTCTACAATTTGGACAAAACATTTACTCTTTCACCCCTTTCCGATGTCCCTACCACAGAAAGCCATGACTGACTTCACAATAGCTGCAACTATTTTACCTTGGACCGCCAAGTCCCGCAGTTTGAGCTCTTCTTGTCTATTTACGATAATTCCACATTCCAATAAAATAGCGGGGATTCTTGTTTGTTTCAGGATTACGAGGTCATCAAATTTGTATATCCCATTCTTTCGGTCAACAAGTTCCCTATTTTCCCCTTTGATCTTTTCTGTGTGATGCATTGTTGGAGTAAAACCATGTTTCAACATTTCCTCACCCAGCAGCTTGGCAAAATGGAGACTTTCTCGATGTTGAACATTCTTATCCGAATAGAATATGGAGTATCCCGAGTATTTATCGCTGTAAGAATACGTCTTCCCCTTGTAAATCCACTTTGAAATATATTGAGGCTGAACGGAATCATGGTGGATGGAAATCAGTAAGCTTCCCTTCGCCCTATTCGCGATTTCGCCGCGGGAATTTAAATTGATGTCCACTCCATTTCTGTTGATAATGACTGCTTTAGAAAAACCGTTCTCCTTCAAGGCAATTAGCAAAAGCTCTGCAATTGTCTTGTTGAAATCGTATTCGCCAGTACCTCTGGCACTCATTGCACCGGAATTTTTTCGTGAATGCCCAATATCAATAAAAACCGCGAAATTCTCCTTATCACAACATTCTCCTTGGGAAACTAAAACTGCCCACAGGATTATGCCAGAGAAAAGATACAGAATCCAGTCTCTACATGGCCTCTCTGCCAAGTACCGTTTGTTTTTCATCGATTATCTGCAGTTGATCGTTGATTTTTTTCAGTTTCCACGTGTTTTCGGCTCTTCCTTTTATAGCCTTGGATGAGTTCCGCACGCGGAAAGAAGTGATAAATTTAACTATCTTAATATCCTGATTGGCTGTGTCACTAAGATTCACTTCGCCCTCCACAGCATTTTCTATCGTGGACCATCTCTTGAAGTAATATTCCTTGTCCTTTCTTATGAAATCCTTGTTGACACGTCCTTTCCCGTAATAATCTACGCTGTCAGCATAATATCCCAGCACCGATGTCAGATCGCCCTCACGCGTCGCCTTGCAGTATGCTTGTATGAAGCCTAAAGCTTCCGTCGGCGCAATTGACTTCTGAGCGATTATGCCTGTCGGTAAGGAAGGGGCTGCAGTAGGCGTCTCCGACCGAAGAGGTGACTCAGGAGTCGGCTGTGGTATAGCTACTTGCGAGGGTGTCTTGAACTGCCAGCTATATATAAATACAACAATAATGAATCCTATGACCATTGCCGCGATAAAAGCTTTTTTTCTGGAAATTGCCTTCTCTTCAGTCTCTCTTCGTTTTTCTTCCTGTCCGATCTTTCTTTGCTGCTCTTCGTCTATCCCTGTCTGTTCTTCTGCTTTAGTCCTCCGTGCCTCACGCCTCTCGCTTTCTGCTTCTTCTCTTTTTTCCAGCTCCTGGCGTTTCTTCTCCTCTTCTTCTCTCTTCTTCTGATCTGCCTCTTTTTGCTTCCTTTCTTCAGCTTCCCTCTGGAGCTTTTCCCTTTCCCTTTTCTTTTGCTCCTCCGCTTCCTTTCGATGCCTTTCGGTCTGCTCGGAAAAAATATCAGCCACTTTATTCAGCGCGTCTGACAGTTCTTTTGCATCCCCATACCTATCATCAGCTTTCGTAGCTAATGCTTTTTTGATTATATTATCTATTTCTTTCGGTAGGATCTTATTGATTTCGCTCGGCAATTCAAAGCCTATTGTGTTTTCAAGAGTCAGCAATTCAAACAATACGACTCCTAATGCATAAATATCCGCTCGCTTATCTACACGTGCAGAATCAGTCTTCTGTTCAGGGGCCATATAATAGGGGGTACCCATCTGGATAGATGTAGACGTAAACTGTGAAGGGCTCAGCATCTTGGCAATGCCAAAGTCCGTCAGTTTTACTGTAAGTTGTTTCCCCTCAGGGACCAAAATGTTCTCAGGCTTGATGTCCCTGTGAATGGTAAATTGGTGTGCATGTTGCAGGGCGTCCGAAAGCTGGGAGATTATCTGATACGCCTCCTCTACGCAAAAAGGCCTGTTCTCCTTCCTTCTTTTTGTGATTATTTCCCGTAAGGTCATCCCGTCAACCCATTCCATCGTGAAGTATTCCTTGCCATCCCATTCTTCCAAGTTATAGACCCTCACTATATTCGGATGCTGGAGTTTTCTGGAGATGGATACTTCCTGTCTAAACCGTGACAATGCCTGGGAAGAACTCAATAATCTCGGATGGATGACTTTGAGGGCAACTATTTCATCGAGCTTGGTATCCTTGCACTTATAAACCGCTCCCATCCCTCCTTTAAGTCCCTCAGACAATATTTCATACCGGTTGGCAAAGAGGGAACCAACTTTGAAGCTCTCAATTTCTGATTCTTTTTGGATTAAAGTGCCTGAAGCGTCAAGAGAATCCTGATGATTTTTCTTCTCCGGCGGGGTTTTTATCTTTGTGAAATCATAGGCACATTTGATACAGTACTTTGCATCATCCGGAAGCTCTGATCTGCATTGAGGACAATACATATCGCTACAGTACTCTACCCACAACAACCATCCCTTCAGACTCTCCCTTTTTCACCGGATGCTGTTCGCCACCGGTATTGTCGGGGACAATCTTGTTCAGGTAGAACGAAATCTCATCAAGGTCGACGATACCGTCACTATTAATGTCGGCTTTGCCCTTTAGGCCTTCAAGAAGATAGTAGGTAAAAAAGCCGTGCTTCAGCTCGTCAGACTCCTTGCTAACCTCGTTCGGTTTGCTCGACGTAAGGATGATTCTGCCCTTGCCTTGCGAAAGTCTGTTCAGGAAATCTTCGGAGAGGACAGCCCTGTTTCCCTGAGCAAGGATTGTCCGCCCTCCACCAGCACCGCTGTAGCATGAATCTATCACAAAGATGATCCGTTCCGCATTGATACCGCTGAATATCTGGGCGACCTCATCCATAGGTATGCCGGTCGCGTAGAGATCGTCGACCATAGAATCATGCGAGAGAATATATTTTCTTATCTTGTCCTCATCACTTGCTCTCACATCCTGCTCCGGCGCTCCATGTCCGGCAAAGAAGACGTATACAGTATCTTCCGGCCTGTTCGCCTTCTGGCGTATCTTCTTGCCCAGCAGCGACTTTATCTCTTTGGTCGTCGCCCTTTCGTCATACAGTTCAAATAGATGGTCTTTGTCTAATCCAAGGTTCGTCCGGAGATAGTCAGCAAATGACTCCGCATCATTTCTTGCATATCTGAGGTTCAACTTGTTGTCTTTGTACTGATTTATGCCGATAACGGCGGCATATATTTCACCTTTCTTGGATTCCCTATGTACTGTGATTGTCTTCGTAGTAGAGAGGTTTTCATTGTCATAGGCCGTCACCGTTATACTGTTGGCACCATCCTGAAGCGGTATGCTCTCAAAGATGAAGTCTCGCTCTCTCTGGTCTGATTCCTTTGCCCTAACTCTCACCCCTCTGCCTGACGGGTCAAATCGTTTCCCATTTATTGACACCTCAATCTGGCTGATACCTTTTTCTGTAGTGGCGACACCGCTAACCGTTGTCTGCTCCGATGCAACCCTGTCATTATCACGAGGAAGCGCAATGGCTATGACCGGCGGAAAGTTCGTACGTGCTGAGGCAACAGCAACCTGTCGCTTAGGCCTTTCCTGTCCCTGAACGGTGATGACCTCTTCCTGCTCTTTGGCTATGTTCATGGCAAGGGGGATATTCTTCTTCCCAAAGGTGCTTTCTGAAACAGTAAAGTTCACAGACACCGAGCCGGGATCAGCAGACCTCTGCACAGCTATCGAGAACCTCTTCTGCTCACTTGCCTTCCTGGCCTCAAGTCTTCCGATGTTGGCCTCTTTAGTGCCAATTATAGAGATGCCTTTCTGTGCGATCTCCATATTCAGCATCACACCTTCTGCGTCAAGCTGGCCGATGTTCTCAACCCTAACCAGAAGGTCTGCTGTCTCGCCCTGTTCGAGTATGCCATTGCCGTTCTGGTCAAGCAGTTGGTAAGTGACCTTGAAGTCAGGCCGGACAAGCTTTATTGGAATGTTTATGGTGTCGCTTATGCCAGGAAAGTCTTTCTGCTCAAGCCTCACTGCGACATCTATCGAGTTCTTATCAGTCACCCGTGGGACATGGAAAGGAAAGCGGATGGGCGAATACTCAGCCTGGGCTCCAAGTCGGGATATTTCATCGCGTTTCTTGGTGAAGTCCGCAGTGGCAGAAGCAAGGTCGATCGTGACATTTCTTGCCTCAAGCTGTCCCCTGTTGATCGGCTTGATTTCTATCTCAGCGTATTCACCATTCTGAACCTCGTTCCTCACATTGCCCATGCTGTCTATTATCTTGTATGTATAGACAATTACAGGCTTGTTTATTTCTGTGTTCAAAGCAAATTGTTTGCTCGTCCCTGCTGCCGCTATGCCCCTAACATCTGTTGCCGAGAGTGTGAGGTTGATTGCCTTATCAGAAAATGTCGCAGGTACTGCAAAAACTAGGTTCCCTGATGCAGTCTGTCCAGGAGTAATCCGATTGATAGTCGTGCTTTTAGTCTTCACATCTATGCCGCTGTTAATGGAAGCTATTGAAAGCTCAATATTGATCGCATCGCCGACACCATTGTTTTTCACCAGAGGGATGATCTCTATCGTCTCGCCGTTCTCAGGGATACCGTTTCCATTACCGCTGGCAAGGCCGGTATTTCCGTCATTGATCTTGTATCCCGTTATAACAAGCTCAGGCTTTTCGAGCTTGGCTGACTGAACTTCAAGTTTATAGTTCTTGCAGTTGTAGCCGCGCTTTTCGCTGCAGGTCATCTGAAGAGACAACTGTCCATCAGCAAGGTCAAGGGCTGCCTTGACGTGGACTTTGACCTCTTTTGTCTCCCCAGGGGGAATGTCGCCAAGGGAGATTTCCTTATCAATTATTACCTTGGGGTTGTCTGTTGTCAGTTTAAGCACAGTGCCATACCCTGATCCCTTGCCGTCGTTCTTAACTGTTATGATTAACTCGGCCTCTTCCCCGGCGTCAAGGGTGGTGTTGGGGAGAAAAGATTTGCTGTCGTTGAAACGAGGGGTGAGTGCAAGGGAGGAAGGAAGGGCCTTTTCTTCGAATTTGGCTTTAACGAAGGCATAGAGCGGTGTTATTTTCTCTTCAGCGCCTATATCTTTAAAGTCTGAGCATATTGCAGCCTTTATTACTCTTATGTATGCATTAGTTAGCAGCTCTGATAAATCACCAGCATTATTTCCACAGTAACCAGCATTGGTATAGAATCTCGTAAAATTGCACCCTTTTTGCTCATCAGAAACAAGGGATTTAGCAGATATTTCATAGTTACTAAATACTTTTGGAGAATGAATATCAAGTACTAACTCAGCTACTGCCTCAACACTATAAAGATTCTTTTTGAATTCTTCATCAGATATCTTTGTATAATCAGAAAAAAGCTTGTGCGAAATAGCCTTCTCTTCGTCATGTGATACATCGACTGTAAGTTTCGGAACTATTATAAAATCATAGTCGCCAACCACATCAGACTCACGCTGAAAGATATCCACTTGCTCAAATACACACCTCATGAATTTCGACAGGTGCTGGACGACCATTTCCCCATATTCGACTCTGGCATATATATAGTCGGTTTGCCCCTTTTTATTGGCACAGCGTCCTTTAATAGCAATTTCTTTTGCAGCTTTTCGGATATCATCATTAATTATCAAAGCGGCCCTAGTACCTCTAAATTCGGTGGCACACGTGAGTTTGAGATTTGCAGGTATCTTGGTTTCTATTGTTGTTGAACAAGAAGAAAGAAAATTTATAACCAACAACAAAAGCAAATAAAAGAATTTAAGACTTACCCTCAGCTTCAAATGACATGTTATATCTTTTATCATTTTCATCTAAATCCTCATGAATTCCGTTATGCCCTTCAGGCAACCATACGAAAGCCCTATCGACTTTGTGACTACATCCTTATCATCTGCCACATCCTCATGCACCAAGCCGTTTCGCATATCCTGCAACTCGCAGAGGTCTTGTCTTATCCCGATAATTTTATCGTCAGATGCATCGATAGTTTTCAGTATGTTGCTGATAGGAAACGTTGTCATCCTGCTCTCGCTATCTTTCTTCATTTTCAGTTCCCAGTCCCTCCCAAACGCATAAAGAGCAAGACCTGTGCGGCAGGAACCGCTCAGGTTGTTCCCATATTTCTCTTTATTGAATATTCCGCATAGCATATCGAACCAAGTCTTTTTTTTCTTCCCCAGCCAGACATCATCCACATAAATACTATGCGCCAAATTCTTTGTATTGACCGATCTGACAATGTCCCCGTCTCCATCCACAATGCCGATCCACCGGGCAATCTCCCTGAGCTCCGCGTTATTTTTCAGATTTTCATAGCGGGCTTCAGTATGCAGTCTGCACGATACCTCTGATGCCTTGAAAAAAGGAAACATCTTGATTGAAAGATCATAGTCCCCTTTTTCCTTATCCATCAATTCATTTGCAAGCTCGCCTGCCCTCAGTATACGCAGAACATCGGCACCTTTTGTCTTGTAATGTTCATACACAGCATCACCAAGATTAACCCTAATAGCTGATTCAACCTTACGAAAGAGTTCCGCATTATATTTGTCTTTTGAAAGATCATCAACAGCAGGCAATATTTCGACATCGAAGACCTTCTCAATTTCTTCTTCGGACAGATGTCTGGAAAAGACCTTCTTGAGCATCTGCAGTGCAGGATAAAATATCTTATTTTCGTCTGAGTTAAACCCGCTCAGACTGGACTTAAATTCATTCGCAACCGCCCCGAAGACCATCCCTGTTGCAGGTGAACTCACATCACTTTCGTGTTTGCTCCTTTCATAAAAAACAGTTGCACCAAACTGAAGAAGATCACTATCGCATTTGGGGCAACGACTGTCGGCAACTGTCACTTCCGAACTACATTTAGCGCATTTCATTCAAACTCCTCTTCTGAATTAATAGCCGCTGATTCTCGCTGATAATGAAAAAGCCGTTTATATCCGGCTGATCCGTGGCAAATTATTCGTAGCCCTGAAAATTCAGACTGACATCGCCGACAATGATTTCAGACTGTTTGCCAAGAGAGGCCTCATCACCAGGCGCTACTTTAGTCCCATTCACCCGCGTGCCATGCCGGGAATTCAAATCCTCAACCCAGTATTGGCCGTCGCGGTAAAAGACCTTTGCATGAATATCAGAAACCTTCTCGCTGTCAAGAAAAATGCCATTGCTTTTACTCCTGCCGATCGTCATCTCGCGAATGAGGATAATATATTTTTCTTCTTCCGAGTAGTTATTCCTTCGCCTGATCTTAATGGCGTTAATCGATCCCTTGCGGTCGATGCCAAAGCAACTGTCTGTCATCTCACCAAGAACGGTATAGCAGGAACTGAGCTTATCCTGGTCCTTCTCCCTGCCGCTCACCTCCGTAATGAAATCGCACTCCATATCGAGGACGCGTGCGATGTTGATTCGTGCGTGATGTTTGAGCGGATAGTCTGACATTGGCGTAAGGCGCTTGCCGTCAATGAACGTCCCGTTCGAGCTCCCTGCCTTTTTGCTGCCTGTGTCCCTGAGAAAGAACTGTCCTGCCTTGTTGATAATCTCGGCATGCATGCTGCTTATCTGGGTGCTCTTCTGATAATTTTCGGGGAACTGCTCCTTAGGTTGATACGGTATAAGCCTGAGAGCAATGTCGTTCTTGCTGTCGCGGCCAATTGTAATCCTGTCTTTTGAATATACGTAATATTTTTTTTGAAAGTTCTTTGCTACAAAACAGCCCGCGGAAAGTTTCACCGCAGGCTCAGCCTTAACACCGGATGAAGTCTGTCCAGAAGCATCCTGGCTCTTCTGAGATTTTTTCAGGCATTCCTCAAGCATCATCTCAATTTCATCTACAAGATTTCTGATAAGGCGAATCTGCTGAAGGGATGTTTCATGATCAGGGTTCATCTCACTGACCTTCGTAAAGCATTTCTCTGCATCACGCAATTCTTCAATTGCCTTTTCTGAAATGTCTGTCTGATATTTTCCTGACTTAACAAGCCCCTCCCACTTGTTTTTCAGATAAACGCCTTCCTGCAGCTTATGCTCACCTTCCTTTAATTTTCTATTGATTAGGAGTTCTTCTCTCCTGCGCATTGTCTCATCTTCATCAAAAAATATGCAGCGGCGAGTCCAATTTTTGTCTTGCTCACGGTATACCGCCTGCTTTTCCGGATGCTTATGCTCCATACCGCCTGCCTTAACGGCATCCTGCATATCGGCAACAATATATGAACCCTCTTTTGCCTCCAACTTAACTTCATTGTGCTGATGGACGTGGAGTTCGCGCACGGCCGTGTCCTCCAGGCTTTTTGTGACATTAATAGGCACATTTGTCTTATAGACAGCTGGGTTGCCCTGTGCGTCGTAATATTCTATTACGATCTCCATCATCTCGTGGCCCGGCTGTGGAGATTTAAATGGCAGAAAAACCGACTGACTACTCTGACGGGACTTAATCGTTCCGACAGGCTTGTCTTTCTTCTCTTGATCGAAGCTGAGACAAAATGAAAGCGCAAGCTTTTCAAGACTGGAATCAGATATGTTCGTTACCTTTATCTCAACGCCGCAATTGTGGCCGGCGTTGTAGATCTTGTTGTCATTTGTTTCAAAGATGAAATCGCTTGAAAGAAGGTCCCCTTCGTCATGGATCTCACAGCCTAATTCCCGCTCAACATCATGTTGGAGGTTTTCAGCCTCAACCTTATCAAGCCCGAGTTTTTGCCTTTGCAGGGCAAGCATCTTCAACTCTTCAGCAGTGACACACTTGTCTTCAAAAACTTTCTTCAGGATTTTTTTATATTCAGTCTTCCCGGGATCATCGGTTTTATATGAAATATCACTATCAGCATCAGTAGATTTGCTTTCGTTTTTGATATTATTGTCTTGAAATGGAGCAGAAGGAGTGCTGTCAGGCAGAGGGGTTAATTCTTTCAGAGCAGATGATAATTCTTCGTTGATGTGACTCTGCATATTCTCAGTCAGCGGCTTGCCGCATGCTGAACAAAAAATCAAATCATCATCAAAGCCGTTTCCGCAGGCAGAACATTTCATGAGCCCCCCAAAAAGTGATTTTAGTCAATTGTACTAAATATCTATATTTTTTTCTTCCTTTTTGTCTTCTTCGTCTTCGTAATATCTTTAGGGCTGGCGGGCATAGCATACATCTGAGGAGTCATGATATTATCGAAAAAAGCCTTTGCGCTCTTTCCACTTCCTCCCAAAACCTTTTTGAGTTTGTCAGTCAAGCTCTTCCCCCTGAGTGCTGAAACTCTAATGGCAATTTCCTCAGGGAGTTTCTTCATTTTAGAAATATCTATGGACTGAAGCTTCTTATTAAGCTCATTTTCCAGATTTTTTCCCGAAACATACTGCGTTGAAAAAATGCTGGAAAACTTTTCTAATTCCTCAACTTCCTTAGAGCATTTTCTGCAGCTTAAGATATGATCCCTCGTTTCTCTTGTCTTCTTGCCTTCTATATAACTAATGATGTCTATGTCATTGCATTTCATAATTTCCTCCATTTTTGTTTGCCATGAATAATAACGGATTTAACTTTAAAAGAATCAGTCTCATCTGTGCAAACCTGTGGCTTAACACTTTAATGCCTTTATTTCTTTAAACTCTACGAGTTTATTGAGACACCTTCTTACACTGGACGATATGGTCGGCACCGGCATCTTCAGAACTTTGCTCAATTCTTTGTAATCCTTATATATACCAAGCTTGAAATTCAAGTATTCCGTAACAATCTGCTGGCAGGTCTCAGACAGCTTTTTCAGAGCAGCATTAATTATGGACATAGTCTCCAGATTAACGAGGACGCTGTCATGAAGAGGAGCGGGATCTCTGTATTCCGGGACAAACTCGTCTCCTTTCCTATTTTTCCGTGGCTCATCAAAGGAGATATGAGTTTTTAAAGATTTAAAGCTGTCCTTTATTTTGTTTATCGCCATAACCTTCAAAAAGTTCCTGAATTTTTTCTTTTCGTTCACTTTTTTTATTGCCTTCTCGATAAGATGCATCGTTATAACCTGTGCCAATTCACCTGGCTCATCATAGAGGTCCCATTTATTCCATTTGCATATGGTGAGGATATAGTTATATACATATTGCCATGCATCTTCGTCTCCTCCTTTGCACATGCCATACAAGTCTTCATCTGCAACAGCATTAAAATCTATCATCTGCTTCTCCTGTATAAGACGATTTGAAATACTTTTTTATTCATTCTTTCCCCTCAGCCACCGTTTCCATGCCTGCTCCAGAAGATAATAATTCAGGCTTTTATCAGCCAGAATTGCCTTGACTGTCCTTCTCACACTTTGGGAAATAATGGATTGTATTGTATCCCACTTATAGATCTCAATGATATAGCCAACCAGGCTTGTGCATTGTGCATAGGCAAGCTGCCTAATATTTTCTTCTGTATCAGCCGGAAGAGGATTCTCGATGGTCTCAAAGGGAAGGAAACTATCCTTTTCTACGGCATCTGCAAGTCTTTCACGATATTGGCCAGAAAGCTCCTGTGAAAGATATACAGCCAATCCTTCATCAATCCAGAAAGGGCAACTGCCTTTACTCATCTCATCAATGGCAAGATGGATGATCTCGTGAGTAAGTATGATATAAAGGGCCTCAAGTTCATCACCCTCCTTTTCAGTTATCACCCTTACCTTCCCGTCATAAATACCGGCGATCCATGAGGCATATCTACTTTTTGATCTTCCCTCCTGCCTCAATTCTTCCTTTGAGTCATAAATACCTATCTCTATCTTTTCAACATTATGATCAAATTTATCCTTTATGATCTTCTGTGCTCGCTTCACTGTCCTGAAGATATTTTCGATATCAAGAGTAGTATTTTTAATATGAAAATTGATGGTTATACCACCTTTAACCAAGCTTACAAAATCATCTTCACCGATATAAGAAGACCGATTGGGGTTCTCTTTTAAAATCGACTCAACTTTTCTATAGATCCGTTTTTTTTCTTCCATACACCTGCTCTGGAACATTATAATACATTTTTAGGTCGTTTAAGACTAAGCATGAAAAAATATATCTATAGATAATGTTCCCCATAACTATGGGAAAATATCAACCATTCCTGATTAAAAATATGACTGTCATAATATTGTGATAGAACTAATCCAAAAAGATTGAAATAGATAGAGTAAACTACCACCGACCTTGTCGGTGGCTTTAAAGCGGAGGGATTATCAAAACCACCAACAATTTTGGTGGACATATAAGGTATGGGGCCTCAGCCCCCCTACCCCACCACTGACAAGGTCAGTGGTGGGGTAGGATTAATTAATTGAACTAGATAAAAATTATTTAATCCTGATTTTATACCAAGTTACGGGAGACCAGACTATATATCAAGGAGTTACAAAAATTGCCCGAATCGAACTCATAACCCTACTCCCTGAAAATTTAGGAGATACTGAAAATAACGCCGCTAAAATTATCAGGATATCAAGAGAAAGATATGCAACGAAACGACACATTATCGATGATAAAATCAATAAGTGGAGTGGTAACCATCCGCAGGCAAAGCTTTTTAAGGAAGAAGGTTAATGTAGCGGAATTGTAGCGGAATGTAGCGCAGAGGATAGAAAATATAGGAAAAGATAAGAAAACCCAGAAACTTGTAACACTATGAATTTTAATGACTTATTGCCAAAACGTTACCAGTAGCCGATCTGTTAATTTGTCCTTGAATCGAATGGCATTCAAGAGGTCGTCGGTTCGATCCCGATCAGCTCCACCATTTTCATTAATATACATTCAAGAGGTCGTCCCGACTCGGGTCGGGATCAGCTCTACCATTAAAATCCTTTAAATCCAATCCG
>Ga0315286_10002111_pt1 | contig 18403 bp, 15 predicted proteins | sample YL17G10_0_MG_FD_205038 | JGI IMG/M metagenome (GOLD analysis project Ga0315286, IMG submission 205038) | Sediment microbial communities from Yellowstone Lake, YNP, Wyoming, USA - YL17G10_0 | ecosystem: Environmental > Aquatic > Freshwater > Lake > Sediment | place: USA: Wyoming | collected... | reverse complement strand
CCCTTGACCTATCCGGATCGGCCCCGCACCCACCACGATGACCTTCTTGTTCGTTGACGACCTGGCTTCGCACTCGGTTTCGTATGTCGAGTAGAAGTATGGTGTGGCAGCCTCGAACTCGGCGGCGCAAGTATCCACCATCTTGAAGGTAGCCCTCAGGTTCTTCGCCGATCTCATGTTCCGGATGGTCCTCTCTTCCTTCCCCATGATGAGGGCGATGTACTCGTCGCTGAACCCGAGCCTCTTCGCTTGACCGAGGGAATGCTCGTCGAGATCCTTCTTCAGCTCCTCCTCCATCTCGATGATATCTCTCACCTTCTCGACGAAGAAGGGATCCCAGTTGCTCAGTTCGCAGACCCTCTCGGTCGACATCTTTCGTCTCATCGCCTCAGCCATCATGTAGAGGCGCATGTCCGTCGCCGCAACCAGCTCAGCCTCGATCTCCTCATCGGTCCATTTCTCGGGTTCCAGCCCGATCCTGTCAATCTCCAGCGACCGCACAGCTTTCAGCAGCGCCTCATGGATGTTCCTGCCGATTGCCATGACCTCGCCCGTGCTCTTCATCTGGGTGCCGAGCTTCCTGTCGACCGTCCTGAACTTGTCGAATGGCCAGCGGGGGATTTTCATCACGACATAGTCGATCGACGGCTCGAAGGCCGCGCACGTCTTGCCGGTGATCGCATTTGGTATCTCGTCCAAGGTCCTCCCAATCGCGATTTTCGCCGCCACTCTTGCGATCGGATAACCAGTCGCTTTCGATGCGAGGGCGGAACTTCTTGAAACCCTCGGATTGACCTCGATGACCCTGTACTCTCCGGTCTTTGGATGCACGGCGAACTGGATGTTCGCCCCGCCCTCGATCCCGAGCGCGCGGATGATCTTGATCGTCGCGTTCCTCAACATCTGATGGTCGCGGTCGCTCAGGGTCTGCGCGGGAGCGACCACCATGCTCTCCCCCGTGTGTATGCCCATCGGATCCAGGTTCTCCATGTTGCACACGATGATGCAGTTATCGTTCGAGTCCCGCATGACCTCGTATTCGAACTCCTTCCAGCCTATGACGTTCTCCTCGATGAGCACCTGGTGTATTCTGGAGTAGGCCAACCCCCTTCCAGCGATCTCCCCAAGCTCCTGCTCACTGTACGCGATTCCCCCACCGGTGCCTCCAAGCGTGAACGCGGGCCTGACCAGCACCGGGTATGTTCCGATATCGGCGACTGCGTTGACCGCGTCCTTGACCGTCTTGACCGTCCTGCTTCTTGGGACAGGTTCCCCGAGGTCGATCATCATCCGCTTAAACAGCTCTCGGTCCTCCGAGAGCGCGATGGCCTTCGGCTGGCTCCCGAGGAGCTCCACCTTGAGCCGGTCGAGCGTGCCGTTCTCCGCGAGCTCGGAGCACAGGTTCAGCGCGGTCTGGCCACCCATCCCAGAGAGGATGCCGTGGACCTTCTCCTTCTCGATGATCTTCGTGACCGTCTCGACATCGAGAGGCTCCACATAGACGATGTCGGCGGTCGCCATGTCCGTCTGGATTGTCGCCGGGTTGGAGTTCACGAGCACGGTCTTGTAGCCCTCCTCCCTGAGCGACCTGCAAGCTTGAGACCCGGAGAAGTCGAACTCCGCGGCTTGTCCGATGACGATGGGACCTGAGCCTATCACCATGATCTTCTCCAGGTCTGTCCTCTTCGGCATCAAGCACTCTCCATTGTCTTCTTGAACCGGTCGAACAGGAAGGATGTGTCATGCGGTCCCGGATGGGCTTCTGGATGGAACTGGACCGAGAAGATCGGGAGCTCCTTGTGCCTCATCCCCTCGACGGTCCCATCGTTGAGATTCGTGATGGTGATATCGAGGCCCACGTCCTCCGCGGAAGCGGCATCGACCGCGAACCCGTGGTTCTGGGAAGTTATGTACACCCTGTCCTCGAACTCGACGGGTTGGTTGATTCCTCTGTGGCCGAACTTCAGCTTGTAGGTCTTCGCCCCGAACATGAGCGAGAGGAGCTGGTGTCCCAGGCATATGCCCATCATCGGGTAATCTTCCTTGATCCTGTCCAAAGTGGCGACCGTTGAGGACATCATCTCAGGATGTGCCGGGTTCCCGGGGCCATTCGAGATGAAGATGCCGTCGGGCTCCAGCTCTCTCACCTTGTCCACGGGAGTGTCGAACGGCATCTGGACGACGTTGAACCTCTTCTTGAGATCCCAGACGATGTTCGATTTCAGCCCGCAGTCGAAGAGCGCTACCGTCTTCTCCTTTCCTTCTTCGAACCTCTTGATAGTCTTCGTGCTGACGTTCGCGACGAGGTTGCTCTCCTCTGGGTGCCTCATCGCCCTTATCCTTTCGATGACTCTCTCGGGGTTCTCAGTGGATATGGCGCCCTTCATCGTCCCGAAGTTGCGGATGTGTTTGATGACCGCTCGCGTGTCGATGCCGCTTATGCCAGGCACATCGCTCTGTGCCAAGAATCCGCCAACAGTCTGATTCGAATCGCGATGGCTCGGTGCTGAGCATTCCTCCTTGACGGCGTATCCCCAGACCCGGACCTTCTCGGATTGGGAATCGTTGGGATTGATGCCGTAGTTCCCTATCAGCGGATATGATGCGACGAGGATCTGGCCGCAGTAGGAGGGGTCCGTGAGCGATTCCTGGTAGCCGGTCATCCCGGTGGCAAAAACGACTTCCCCGAGGACTTCACGTTTGGCGCCGAAGACCCTGCCCTCGAAAATTCTCCCATCCTCGAGGACGAGGTATCCCTTCATCTGGTCCGACCTTTCTGGTATTTGATGAGGGGTTAAAGATACTTGTTATCGGTTTCCGACCTAATCCGAGGCGGATGCCCCATCCAGGTCAATCCATTGTTCAGGCAATGGTTTTTAGAACCTCGACATCGCTCATCCACGACGGACAAGACCATGTTCCCATCTCACTGCAAAGAGGTCAGCGTCAAATCGGTCGAATTCAAGCTGACCGAACAGAGCATCAAGGACTTCCTCAAAGGAAAGAAGGCCTACATAAGGACCCGTTTCTACGCGTTCAACTCTGGAGACGACTGGGCCGTGGCTCTGATAGTCAGGAAGCCTTCGAACGAGATACTCCAAGAGATAGCGTCGGTCCACATCCTGTCGCTGCCATCCGAGACATCCTTCTTCGAGGATTCTTCGCTCGAGGTCCTTTCCGCGACCGTCATGGGGTCCACGCGCGAAAGAATGGGCACGAAATGCGTTGTCGTGAAGGGGCGCGCTGAGCACATATCCTTCTTCATCGACGAGCCTCCATATGAACTCACAGTGGTCGATGTGGTCCCGCCCAGACCCTCGAAGCTCGTCGGGCTGGTCAACAATGCGCTGGAGACAGAGCTCCAGGATAGATACGTCAAGTACAAGATGGTGGAGCTGGACCTCAACAAACTCGCCAGAAAGGCCCCCACGAAGACGATCATGTTCCCGTGCCGAGCCTCCGGCCTGACCTCTGAGAAGAGGGTCTTGTACCTGGACCAGACCCCCAAGCTGAGCAAGGAGGAGGTCGCTCAGGTCACCTTGATAGGTTGCAGCCTGTCGGCCCGCATCTTCAAAGCGATCTATGGATCAGAACCGCCCAGATTGATCAACATATGCCCCGTGGACCTGGTGAGGGAGAAAGGGATAACCGGCCCGGTGCTTCTGAAGTGTTGCAAGATCAAGGAAGGATTCGAGCTGAAGGGGGATGTCGCAGTGGTTCCCTGGGGCGCGAGGGCAAACGAAGTCTCGGGCGCGATCCGAGCGGTCATCCGTTAGATGTCCAGCTCGCTGTCCCTGAACTTGACTGCCGGACACGGACCTAGACATGAACCGCAATGGTCGCACTTTTCTGGGTCGATGCTCACCTGTCCGTCAAGGAAGAGTGCTCCTTTCTTGCACCTCCCCAGGCATATTCCGCATCCGGCGCAGTTGACGGCCCTGAACACGACCTCCTTGAGCTGTGAACCCTTCCTGTTGAGGGCCTCTTCATCCGGCGCTTTCATCATGACTGGCCCCTCTCTGAAAACGGTCACGGATTTGACCTCGGCTATGCTCCCATCGGGCGATGTGGTGACCTCTCCTATGATGTTCAAGAGATTCGCCACCCTCCCCATCGGAAGGGGTCGGGTGAAGATCCCTTCCATGCTCAGCCCCTCGACACATGGATTGTATCCGCTCGTGCTCCTGAATTCGATGGAGGATGAATCCACTTCATCTGAGTGCGTTGCGAAGCTGCCTTCCGCAAGGCCGAGCTCATCCAGGACCGATTTGGGGATCTTCTTCCATCTCCAAAGATCGAACTCGAGCCAGTGCGATGGCTTTCCGGTCTTTGCTGCGTGGTCATCCAGGAACCGTTGCCACCTGTCGTAGTCTTGAGACATTGTCCGTACAAGTCTCAGCTCGGCAAGATCCGTAGCGGGACACATGAAGCAGCCGATTCTCTCCAAGCCCTGTCGGTAGAGCGGGTTGACGTTCGCCTTCTTGGACATCAGATAGATCCAGACGTGGAGGGCCGTCCACTTCTGGATGGGAGAGGCCCCCAGCTGGTTTGGGGTCCATGGATTCCTCCAGACCCTCGACTTCTCGGCCCTCTGCTGCGATTCGTACGCGCGTTGGCCTATGAACGAGAGCACCCCGTCCGGGAAGTTTTTCTTGATCAGTTGGGTCGCGGGCCCGAGCTTGCAGGTCTTGCAGCACCACCTGAAGTCCTTTGCTGGTGGGCCGAAATGGGACAGGTTCTTCCAGAACGAGTCTCCTGCGCTCTCCACGATGAGTTCGAGGCCATAATCTCTTGCGGTCTCCTCAACATTCCGTCTTGTCTCCTGGAACTCCAGTCCCGTGTCCACGAAGATCAACTTGGGCCTGATGCCTGCTTCCAGGACAAGAAGAAGAGTCGCGAGGCTGTCCTTGCCACCACTGAAGGAGACAGCTACAGGAAGCTCGTTCTCATCAATGACCTTGTTGATGAACTGCTTCGCCTCGGAGACGCGCCTGGTCATGACCTCCTTGTTCGCGGCGATGACCTGATCCCAGTCAGAATATCCATCGCTGGGTGAGGAGACACATGGCTCGACTATCCATCTCGTTTTGACCGCAGTGCCCCTCTCGTGCTTCATCATCTGATGCGAGGACATCTTGGATGTGCCCACTGACACGGCGTTCCCCTCAGGGTCCAGCACAAGGACGTCCATTCCTGCCCGGATCTCTGGGTCGCATTCGAGCACGCCAACGGCTAGAGCGCTTGCCTTCTTGGTCCGTATCGCCGCTGCCGCGACGGCGTCGACTCGAATCCAGCCTTTGGAGACCTTCGGTGCGATCATCGCCGCGCTCGACGGCCTCAACAGGAACTTGTCGCCTCCGAGAAGGCTGAATCTCAGGGTCCCGACCACTTCGCCGTTCAGGATGACCTCGTCCATCCGATCTATGTCGGGCGCTTTGTTCAGAAGCACTATGTGGTTTTCGGGGATGACGATGGCCCCGGTGCCAGCACCATACTGAGAATCGATGATGCTCCTTAGACGCCTCGTATCTGATTCGAATGCCGGGCGAGCGTCCCCGGGTGGAGTGAGCTTGACCTCCCTAGTCTTGCTCTCGCAAATGCTGCACGTGGTCTGCTCAAGAATCGGAAGATTGCATCTGTCGCACCAGCGCAGATGCATCTTGCCCAGTATTATCGCGCCCACGGAACTCCCGAGAGTATGGCCATATTATAGGCTTTCCACTTCTCGATGGCGGCTCACTTGAGGTTCTTCAACTGCTTGACGACGGATTCGACCGCGTCCTTCGCGCGCTCGATCCTGTCCTCGGCCTGGAGCCTGGTCATCCCCGGGCCGGATATGCCCAACCCGACGGGCTTCTCGAACTCGACGGCGAGGTCCGTCAGCTTCCTCGCGGCCTGGCCGATGATGACATGGTCGTGTTCCGTTTCGCCCTCGATCACAGCGCCGATGGCGACGACTGCGTCGATCGTCTTGTCCTTCATCAGGATCTTGGTCGCGAGCGGGATGTCATAGACGCCCGGCGTCATGACCACCTTGGCCACTTCCACATCCAAGAACTTCGCGTGTTCCTTTGCCCTCTCCAACATCATGTGCGTGATGTCGAAGTTGTACTCACTGCATACTACGCCTATCCTCATCTTTGCTGGCATCTCCTTTACCTCCTTGCTTGATCCTCACTGAATCGGTCCAACGTCTTCGAAACCCTGCCTGAAACCCTTGCCCGCATTCTTCGTGAGCTTCTCTGGCTGGAATATGAGGTCATAGGCGTTCACCGCGTGCTCCCGGGACCTCCTCTCCGCAAGCCATGCGAGCTCCTTCTCGCTCTTCGCCTCGTCTTCGTGGACGAATACCTCAATTATGTGCTTGCTCGTCGTCAGTTGGACTTGGATGAGGCCCTGTGAGGCCTCGTGCGCGCAGACCTTGTCGATTGGCTCCTTGCCAGGCATCCCGAATGCCATCACGATGTCGCAGTCCCGCTCCGCGAACAACTTCTTGCAGGCAACCGGGAGGTCCTTCACCCCCGGGACCGTGTATCTCTCGATCTTGAATCCCGTGCCTGTCGCCTTCAGCTCCTCGATCGCGAAGCCGCCCATGTCCACCCGGGCGAAGGTCGTGTCCGCGATGCCGATCCTCTTCATTTCTCCTCGATCTCCTTCAGCTTCCTGGCGACCGTGTGGAACTCGATTATCTTGGAGATGATCTTCCGGGTGCCGTCGAGGTCATGGTCAAGGTGCGGCAACCTTACGACTTTCACCTTCAAGCCCCTCTTGGCCAGCTCCTTCTCGAGCTGCTGCGGCTCGAATGGCTGGTCGTAGCCGATGGTGATGATATCCGGCTCGATCTCCCGGACGATCTCGAAGATGTCCCCGCCCTCCTTCCCCAGGACTGCCTTGTCCACGGGCTTCAGCGAAGAGACCAGCTCGCATCTCATGGCCTGCGGCGTTATCGGCTCGTGCTTGCGCTTCCTCACCGTCATGTCGGTTGCGACCACCACTATCAGTTCGTCGCCGAGTTTCTTGGACTCCTCGAGATAGTGCAGGTGTCCGAGATGGATGATGTCGAAAACCCCAGTGGCCATCACGCGAACCATCAGCCTCACCTTCCCCTGAGCTCTCTCCAGGCCTCGATGATGTCCGCGCCCACGAGGAACGTGAGCCCGTGCTTCCTGCCATACTCCGCGGCCTTCGCCTTGGACAACGCCTTGCCGTCGTCCCCCATCATCTCACAGACGGTCGCGGAAGGCACCATCCCCGCCATGATCGTCAGCGCTGTCGCGAGCTCCGTGTGCCCGAATCTGGTCTCAAGGATCCTCTCGGAAGTGTTCAACAGATGGACGTGCCCCGGGGCGCGGAAGTTCTTCCCGAACTCTCTCTTGGCCCACCCGTCTTCCGAGCCGATGGCCCTCTTGGCCAGCGATGCGAACTCGCTCACGGTCATCGCCCTGTCATTGTCCGTTATGCCAGTGAAAGTCTTCCTGTGGTTGATTGTGATTCCGAAGGCTGACTTGACATCGTACGGAATATCGTTCGGGATGAGCTCCCTCATCACGGGATAGTGGTCCGCCATGCCCAGGAATACCTCGGTGAGGAAAGGCAGGCCCAATGCTTTCTGGATCACGACATCGGCCGTCGTGCATATCAGGCCGCCCGCGTCCTTTCTGAGGATTCGGATGCCTTCGGGGGTCACCTTCTCGGATGCGATGACCATGTCGGTCTCCTCCTCGCGTCCGTCTGCATCGTATACGAGCACGACGCGCCCCTCCCGCAATTCTTGCAGGGCTTCTAGCACGGCAGTTGAAGCCATCATCCGAGCGATGTTCCGCTTCGATATTATGACTGGTGTAGCTACTAACCCGAAAGTATCTAGTCGACCCTTCTTAAAGCCTCGGCGGGGGCCAGTTTGGAGGCCTTCCTGGACGGTGGAAGAGTCGATACGAGAGTGACTACGAACGCCACACCGACGATGGCAAGAATGTCGAACCAGGGTATCACGAATGGAGCCGACTTGCTGAAGTCACCCCAGTCGTAAAGTTGTCTCGAGAGCGCCAGTCCCATCACGACTCCGAGAACTATTCCGAGCAGGGAGACGAAGGAGGTTTCCAAGAGGAAGGTGTTGAGGACCATTCTCCTTTGGTATCCGATGGCTCTCATCACTCCGATCTCCTGCCTCCTCTCCGCTACGTTCCTGATCGTGATGATGCCGAGTCCGGTGATACCTACGATCAGGCCCACCCCAAGGAAGACCTCGAGCAACCGCATAATCGACGAGACCATCCCCAGGTAGGTCTGCACAACGTCCTTGATCGAATATGTGATGAGGCCGTATTGCACGAATTCGGATTCGAGAGCCTTCGCGAGTTCGACATCCGAGTGCTGCAGTTGAGGCGACGCTTCGAAGTAGAAAATGTTGAGCTCGCTATCCTGGGCGAAACTCGCCACGTGCTCTGAGGACGTGAACACCCCCGTCAGGAAGATCTGATTCATGATTCCTATGACCGTGAGGTTCTGTTCCACCCCGGCGCTCGATACGATCCTCACTCTCTGGTCGATGTCGATTGACAGCGATCCGCCGGAGTTCGGTCCGTACATCACGGGTGTGACGCTCCCGTCCATGATCGCGTAGCTTGAGTTGGGACCGATCAGTGCGTTCCAGGCTTCTTGATCGGTTGCGAACGATGGGGATCTCTTCGAGAGCGAGAACCTATGCTCCCGTAGCATGGTGTCCGAGAATCCAACGATTGAGTAGCTCGAGCTCGAATTCGTTCCCGCAGGAATTAGGTCGATTGATGCCGAGCGAGCAATCTCGACCCTCTGGATCGCTCCCTGCTCGTAGGTCTTGTTCATGTGATCCAGGTGCGCACTCATGTTGGCCGCATCGATTCCCCTGAAGGACGATCCTATCACCTGGAAACCCCCGGAGAAGTTCTGCGTCGTCGTGCTGACGCTCTCTCGCTCGAATGAGGAAATCATGGAGATGACTATCACGGTGAACATTATCAGCGCGAAGATGAACAAAGACAGTCCTGTTCTGAACTTCTTGTTCAATGGATAACTGATGGACACCTTAAGCACGGGCAACGTCGAATTCCTCCTCCCGAAGACCCTCACGAGTCCCATCAACAGGATGTCGCTGTTGAACATTACGAATATCACGCCACCCGAGACGAGGATCACTCCGGAGACGATGAACATCTCCATGCCCCCTTTGAGGGGGCCAAACACGTCCATGACACCGAACGGAGCGAGCTCCCAGAAGACCATGAATGCCGAAGCAATCGTGAACGGGATCCTCGGGGTCTTCATGTACCTCGAACCGAGGAGCGCGCCCCCGAGGGCAACCAGGCAGGGTCCCGAGACAACGGGCCAAACTTGGCGGGTAGCATCACCCACAGCAGTAAGGAGTACTCCTAGCGCGATCGCTATGGTGGCGAGATGGACGTACCTGCGCCCGGTCTTGATTGTCGTGGGCTCGGGGATGTCCCTGATCGCCCTGACTATGTTGAGATTGCTGACGCGCCATGATGCCGCAACCACTGTGATCATTGTGAGCAGGAATCCGGCGAATGCGGCGACGGCTACGCTGTCCCAATCGAAGTGAAACGCTAGGGCGACCCCCTCCCCTGCGAAGAGGGATTCGAAGAGGCGAATCATCACATCAGCTATCAGAAGGCCGACCACCGCCCCGACGAGCGATGCCATCAAAGCATAGACCACGCCCTCGAACATGAAGGACTGGGTGAGATCGCCCCTCTGCATGCCTATCGCCCTCGATATGCCCATCTCGGGCTTCCTCTCCTCGGCGAGCATCACAAATATGTTCGTTATCAGAGCCACTCCAGCGATTATCGCAAATGAGCTCATGATGACGAATATCTGCGAGATAGAATCTGAAGCGCTCTGGGCGGAATCGACTCCGTCCTTCTTCACCGTGTTGAAGTCAAAGGCAAGTACAGCGGGCAGGGATGCGTTGAGTTCCTGGACTGCGCGATCAGTGACCTTGTATCCGTCTTGGATTCCCCCCTTGCAGGAGACATCGATCACGTTTATCCTTCCCGACTCGTTCAGGAGCATCTGCGCGCTCGGCAGTTCGAGGAACACAATCTTCTGGCTCTGCCAGTCACCCATCCCTTGGTCTGCCGCGATCTTCGACACATTGAGGGGCACACTTGCGCCCTCGCGAGTGAATATCATCAAAGTGTCCCCAGGCAGAGCGTCGATTTCGTTTGCCAATGCCCTGTTGATCACTATATCGCCCGGGGCGAAGTCTGCAGACGTTATCTGATGGCGTTGCTCGTCCACCAGGGGATTCGCCGCGTTTTGGAGGTCAAACGCGAACAACAGTGCCCCGGGTAGCGGCAGGTTCGTGCGTGTGTCCATAAGGGTTACCCTTTCTCTGATTGCAGGGGATGCCATGTCGACCTCGGGCAACGCTCCAGCCTTTACTGAGGCGATTGCGTCGTAGCCCACGGATTGGTTGAAGTAAGTGAACATGCCACTTGCGTCCGGCACGGAGACGACTATGTCGGTGTTCCCCGTGCTGTCGAAGGTGTCTTTCTTTATCACGAAGTCCAGAGTGTCCCCGACAACGAGCGAAGCGGCAATCATTGCAGTTGCGATCATGAGTCCCGCTACGACGATGCCGGAGTAGGTCTTCCTCCTGGTTATGTTCCTTATCGCCATCGTCGCTAGCATCCTGCGCCTGAAGGCGAGGAGGCCGATGACTCCGAGGACGATCACGAACAAGACGGCGAGGGGTGCCAACAGATTCATCTGAATACCTCAGAAAGGAGCTGGTACGAACTCCTTCTCAATCACGCCATCTCTCATCGAGACTATCCTGTCGGCCATGCGGCCGATATTGTAGTCGTGCGTGACGATGATGAAAGTCTGTTTGTTGTCCTTGTTGAGTTTCCTGAGGAGCGCCATGATATCCTTCGAGGATTCGCTATCCAAGTTGCCCGTGGGTTCGTCCCCGAATATGATCTCCGGCTTGTTCACGAGCGATCGGGCTATGGTCACCCTCTGCTGCTGCCCTCCCGAAAGTTCCGAGGGTTTGTGGGACTGCCAGTCTTCCAACCCCACGGACCTGAGCGCCTCGAGGGCTGACTTCCGCGCTTCCTTGAGGGACATGCCAGCTAGCAGCAGCGGGAGCTCGACATTCTCAGCTGCGGTCAGCACTGGGAGCAGGTTATACGCCTGGAAAATGAATCCTATTTTCAGAGCCCGGTACCTGGTCCGCGCGCGATCGCTCATCTTGGACAGGGGCTCGCCCCGAATGTACACTTCCCCTGCCGAGAGGTCGTCCAGGCCGGACATACAGTTGAGTAGGGTCGTCTTGCCGCAGCCTGACGGGCCCATCACGGCGACCATCTCACCCTCCTTGACTGCGAGATTGACGCCTCGGAGTGCATCGACCTTCACTTTGCCAGTCTCGTAGGTCTTGGTCAAGCCCTTGGCTTGTACGATCGCTTCGTCCTGTGCAGGCGCTGCCTGCTTGATATCGCTCCGAACCTTCTCGTTTCTAGCCGTGCTTATCCCCCCTGGTAATAATCCTTTGCTGGATGATTGAGCAGATTTTTCCGAATCAACTTCAAGGCTATATTAAGGCCTTTCCAAGGTTGTCCACAAGGCGTCAGCTGGATCCCGCGCATTGATTTATATCGGCATGGCAATACAAGCGTCAATGTTGGACTCCAAGGACGCCGTAAAATCCCTCGACCGGAAGAACATGTTCGGCGCCATTGAGGAGATGCCCAAGCACCTCGTCGAAGGTCACAGGAGAGGCAAGATGTCCGGGCTGCCCAGGTTCTCGCCGAAGGACGTGTTCGTCTGCGGCATGGGCGGCTCCGCCATAGGTGGCGATCTGCTGTCCGCATGGCTCTCTTTGTCCTCTGAAGTCCCGTGTTGGGTCTCAAGGTCATACTCCGTCCCAGCTCATATGAGCAAGGACTCCCTTGTGATAGTTGCGAGCTACTCGGGCAATACTGATGAGACGCTCTCGATGTTTGAGGACGCCAGGAAGAAAAGGGCGAAGATCGTCGCCATATCGACAGGTGGACAGCTGGCCGAGATGAGCCAATCATACGATGTTCCGTTCGCGAGACTCCCTACGGGGATGATGCCGCGGGCGTCGGTCGGATACATGTTCGGCGCGATGCTGGGGGTCCTCGAGAGGTCGGGGATAGTCTCTCCCGATAAGCAGCTGGAGGAGACCGTCAGGATACTCAGCAAGATGCTATCATACTGCAAACAGTCGGTCTCCACCGGTGACAACCCCGCCAAGATGTTGGCGCACGAACTCCATTTGGCCGTTCCAGTTGTGGTGGGATATGGGATCTCCACCCCGGTCGCGAGGAGATGGGCCAACCAGCTGAACGAGAATGGGAAGTCATTGGCTTTCGCCAGCGAGATCCCCGAGATGGATCACAATGAGATTGTCGGATGGATGAAAGATGCGCGCAGCAAAGGGTTCGCCGCCGTCTTTCTCGAGCACGGCAAGGGCAAATCGGCCATGGACAAGCGGCTGGCAGCCACCAAGGAAATGCTCGGACGCGTTGCGCCTGTGTACACGGCGGAAGCTATCGGGCTCAGTCCGATGGCAAAGATGTTCTCTCTCGTGATGATGGGCGATTTCGTCAGCGCATACACGGGCATCCTGAGGAACGAGGACCCGTCATCGAACGATCCCATCGACGAGCTCAAGGCGACTCTGTCGAAAAAGTGAACGCACTTCAAAGTCAGTGCATCGAGGATTCACAATTTTGATTAAAAAAGTGCTAGGAGAGGGCGTTCCCCCTCCGTGCTACTTTCTATCCCATCCTGGCTTTGCTAGCCCTTCCTCTTCCCTTTGTTTGTCAGTTCTTCAGTCTCGATGGCCCCTGCCATCGCCAAGGCATCCGTTCCAGCGTAGTGATCACTGGACTCTCATGTGAGCCGCGCTTCGAGCCATCCCTTTTCTCGTCGCGCGCTGATCAATTGCCTCGCCGACCTTCTGTCGAATCGCTTCCTTGCCTTCGAGGTAGTAGCGTTTCTTCTCCTCGACCCATCCCGCAAGTGCGAGCGTTACCGCCTGGGAGATGTCCGTGGCATCGCCACTGGTGATGAACATCTCGACATCTTCCATCAGAGCATTTGGCACAATCGCCTTGATCTTCTCGGAGTTCCACGAGGACTCCTCGTCGTGGAGATATGCCGTTATCGCATCCCTGACAACGTCCGAGACGCTCTGGAGGCCTGCACGCTCGCGTATCGCTTCGAGCTCCCGAAGGTTCTTGTCGGGCAATCGTATGTTGAGACGTGCGCTCTTGTGTGTCATTGAGATCGCGGTGCCTTGTATGACAAAATGTCATACACGGTATAAATAGGTATCTCGGAAAACGTCAACCCCCGTTTCCACTGCAACCCTCCGCAGCTCGAGGTCCGGAACAGGGCGAGTGCTTCCACGTGATTCCACGTTGTCTATCGCGTTCTAGCGCCAGCCGGACTGATCGTGCATACTTTTTTAGTCTTCGAGCGTTTCCCCAGGATTGTGCCTTCTCCCAAGCAGATCGCCCAATCGATCCGTGGCTTGACCCGGAAGCACAATTCATGGTTCAAGGATTCAATCCCACTCATCGCATCTGAGAATCTGATGAGCCCGTTGGCGAGGGAGGTGCAGAACTCCGACCTCAACAACCGCTACGCTGAAGGGCTTCCTTTCAAACGGTTCTATCAGGGCAATATCTACGTCGACCAGATAGAATCGATGTGCGAGGATCTGGCTAAGGACATTTTCAGGTGCAAGTTCGCCGACGTGCGGTCGCCATCGGGGACGGTTGCAAACCTAGCGGTACTAATGGCGCTGACCCGCCCTCGTGACAAGATGACGACCGTGGCGACATCAGATGGGGGTCACATCTCGCACGCCAAGATCGGCGCGGCTGGAGTCCGAGGCGTCAAGACATACAACTACCCGTTCGATGAGAAGAACATGAACATCGACGTCGAGGGGACGAAAAGACTTCTCCGCGAGGTCAAGCCCAAGGTCGCCCTGTTCGGCCAATCGGTGTTCCTCTTCCCTACGCCGCTCGACGAGCTGAAGGAGGTGTTCGCAGATGTGGGGTGCTCGACTTGGTACGACGGTGCCCACGTTCTGGGCCTTATCGCGGGGAAGAGGTTTCAAGACCCTCTCCGGGAAGGGATCGATGTCATCTCGGGCAGCACGCACAAGACGCTGCCTGGGCCGCAGCACGCGATGCTGTTGTCAGATCTGCCAAGACCTGATCTGGACGGGAAGCTTAGAAGGGGTGTCTTCCCCGGAGTGACGAGCAATCATCACCTGCATTGCGTGGCAGCTCTCGCGGTCACCCTCGCTGAGGCGAAGGAGTACGGAGAGGCCTACGCGGACCAGATCGTTAGGAACGCGAAGGCCCTCGGCCAATCGCTTCACGAAAGGGGGATCGACGTACTCTGTGAGCATCTCGGGTTCACCGAGTCGCACACGGTGGTCATCGATGTCGAGGAGTTCCAGGGAGGCGCCAAGGTCGCCAAAGATCTCGAGGATGCGAACATCATAGTCAATAAGAACCTCCTGCCGTGGGATTCCAACCCGGTGAAGCCGCACGGTGTCCGTCTGGGGACGCAGGAGGTGACGAGGCTCGGCATGAAGGAGAAGGAGATGGAGGTGATAGCCGAGCTGACTGCAAGGGTTGTCGTCAAGGGCGAATCTCCCGATCGAGTCAGGCCCGATGTCGCATCGTTCAAGCAGCAGTTCACCAAAGTCCACTACTGCTTCTTCGAGGGGGAAGAGGCGTACGACTATCCGACCTATGACGGCGACCTTGCATGATATTCTGAACCTACCTTTATAAAACGCCGAGCCGATTATGTTCACGTCTGATTTGGGATGGCTGCGCGAACTAGGGTTCTCCAACTCGCAATTGTTCTAGTGAACCTGTCGTTAATCGCCCTCGCGTTCACCAGCATCTGGCCGTTCCCGCATGGGGACTTCAAGGTACATCTCCCGCAGGCGAAGGACGTCACGTGGTCCTACGAGAACGGTCTGGTGCATGTGAGTGCACCGTACTCGATAGACAACGGTTGGATCTATGACGTCGATGATCTCATCATAAGCTACAGCGTGACCAACAACACACGATATGAGCTGGCAGGCCAAACATTCCCCCCTTTGAAGATACCGAAGGACTCCATAGTCCCCGGGGCTCTGGACTTCACGTTCGACCTCTTGGGATTCTACAGGAACGATAAGGGGTGGATGGTCTTCAATGACGACATCCTGAATTTCGATATTCACGTATCCTGCTACTACACGATGAGGCTGGTCAAGTTCGATGCCTCCTACTCCACAGGTGTGACCTGGGACGCTCTCATAAGGAGCTGGGCGATCGAACGACCCTCGTCGCTGCCCACGCCAGGTGCTCCATACCCGATAAACTACTGGCTCAATACCTCCGACCTTCTCAACGGATTGCCGCCCGCTAGTCTAAACATCTCATTCTCACGGGATGGAACGCTGCTGGGTTGGGGGACCTCCGACATCCAGCTAGGAGGAGATCGACAGGGCACGGTGAACGTGAACATCCTTCCCGTAGTCGACACGACAATCCAGGGCAACTACACCTTTGCCTACGAGATCAAAGTATTGGAGTATCCGCTCACGGGTAGCTGGACATACACACTCCCAGGAGGCTTGCCATGACGAGGAGTCGGATATCCGATGCCACTTGGACCGCATTCACCGAGGGCATCAGGTTCGTCGTCGTGCCGATACTGCTCGTGAATCTAGTGACGACCAACTACCCCTCGCTCAAGACGGCATTCATGCCGAATCTTGCGACCTATATCCTCATTATCGGTGGCATGATCGTGGTTGCGAGCACGCTCGAATGCGCCAACAGGCCGGGTACATACAAGCGCATGCTCTTCGGCCTCTCGGCAGTGGCATTCGTGTGTTTCTGGACGTTCGTCCTGTTCGGGGGAGGTGTGGCTGAGTTCAGCTACCCTCCGTATTACGTGCGCTTCGACATGAGCAAGATCCTGTACATTGTCCTCCTAGGAATCGCTCTGAAGGCGCTGTTGGTCGTTCAGACATTCAAGTCAAACAAGCATGTAGTAGTCGAAGAGCAGGTCAGGCGCAAGGCCGAGAAGGTAGAGACGGCGGCCCTGTCTGCACCCAGGCCCCGACCAGCCTCTCGGGCTCCTAGCTTCGCCTCGCTTTCGAAGGCGGCGTTCCGAGTCACAAGTGATGATGAAGTGGGCTATGAACCTCCGCCAGCCCCTCCTTCGAAAGAGGCTGTTCAGGATTACAAGGAGTGTCCGGTCTGCGGCGTCAAAGCCTCGCTGCGGGAGACCACGTGCAAGCACTGCGGTGCCTGGTTCTCGGGACCGTTCAAGTAGCCTTTCCGTTCAGGCTTTCGAGGAACTCGCATGCCTTGCAAGTCGTGCCGGCCGTGGGCTCACCGCACTTGCACGTCTTCAGGCCAGCGAACGGATACATCTTGTCGAGGGCGGGGAGCAGCTCGTCATAGCTCTTCAATATCGAGTGCCTCGTGCCCGGGTACTTGTCCTCCAACTCCGCGATGACCGATCGATAGGTGTTGCGCAACGCTTCCGGGGCATAGGGGCACTCGAGGTCATGGAACCTGAGCTTGTTCACGATCGCGTAGAGGGTCGTCTCGCTCTCGGGGACCGTTCTCAGAGGCTGGATCCGCGGCACGAGTCCTGCCTGAACTCGTCTGTGAGGACCCAATCTCGCTAGTCGCTCGACCTCCCCTCTTGATATGTTCATCAGTATCGATTGAGCGGAATCGTCAAGGTTCAGACCGGTGGCGAGGTGCGTGGCGTTCCATTCCTTCGCTGCCCGGTTCATCGCCGCCCTTCGGAGGACCCCGCAATAGCTGCAGGCCGAGATCGTCCGATGGGTCTTCGCGATCTCATCCATTGTGGTGCCGAACAGTCCTTCGAACGACACGACGATGTGCTCAATCCCAAGTTCGCGACAATGGGCAGCGACGACGGGCAAGCTCGATTCCCGGTATCCCTTGATGCCCTCATCGACGGTGATGGCTGCGATTTCGAGGTTCCTTCTCTTGCCCAGGACCTTGCTGACCAGGTGAAGAGCGACCGTGCTGTCCTTTCCCCCTGAAACCGCGATGGCGATTCGCTCCCCGCCGATTAGGTGGACCTGCCGTCTGAATTCATGTTTCACGCGCCTCTCCACGAAGTCGCTGAAATGCTCCTCGCAGAGATGCGCTCCGCTGTATCTGATGAACGCCACCGATCTCTTCCTGCACTTGTCGCAGCTGATCACGCCAGCGTGATGTGGCGAGGTCGTATTAATTGGTTGTTTTGTCCGGGCGTGGCATAGTCATTTGTAAGGATAATGCGAAGCGCACGGCCAGTAAGTCGGGTTCGAACCGTCAACCAGCCAGGATTGAGGCCGGACCTAACCCCCTTTCCCTTTTCCTCCCCTAAGGTCTTTTCCGAGGCGAGAACTATGCTAGCTATGTCTAGATAGCTTTTTGTAAGGATAATGCGGAGCGCATAGCCAGTAGGTCGGGTCCATACCGTCAATCAGCAAGGATTGAGCCCGGACCTAAACCCCTTTCTTTTCTTCTTTTCGAGTCGGCTTTCGAACATAAGTGACGACGAGTGCGACAATCGCCGCGACCGCTACGCCCCATCCGACGAGTAGAAGCATGTTGTTTGCGGCTCCGTTTTCATTTGGTAGTGGGACGTAGAGGCTCGGGACAGGCTCGACAAGGGGGTAGTGGTCTGTATTGCTAACATCGATGACGAAAGGTCCATCAACGATGCCGTCGCTTCCAGGCTGGTCCTGGTTCGGTCCCGAGAACTGGTCGGGGCTAATGAAGTAATCCCAGTAGTTCCCACCCCCAGGATAGCCGAGGTCCCAGGTTACGCTCCCGTTCTGCACGTTGTAAAGACCCACGTGTGATGGATTCACCACGAACGCATTGTGATAGACGGCAATCCTGTGGCAGGCCGCCAGATGGAGGCCTTCATAGGTGCTCGACGACATGCGATTCTCTCGCACCACTACATCGTATGACAAGTAGGCAGTAATGCCGTATCCGTTGTGATCGAGATAGCAACCGGAGACCGTGATGTTGTTCGACTGCTCGAGGTAAACGCCCGTGGAGAAATCCGTCGCAATAGAGTCGTGGACTGTCCCATTCGACACATGATCGAGGAATATTCCGAAGAAGCCAGATGGTGTGCTGCTGGAGTAAGTCAGTTTTGCGTACCTGATCTCGAAGCATGCGGTCGTGTAGTGGATTGCTATTCCGATTTGCAGGTCTGCGCCAATATTCCATCCCTCGATGATGTACGGGTCGGATGCGGCCCCTGAGCCTCCTGTTACACCATTGGAGGCAATGAAGCCAGC
>Ga0315286_10002110_pt1 | contig 18405 bp, 16 predicted proteins | sample YL17G10_0_MG_FD_205038 | JGI IMG/M metagenome (GOLD analysis project Ga0315286, IMG submission 205038) | Sediment microbial communities from Yellowstone Lake, YNP, Wyoming, USA - YL17G10_0 | ecosystem: Environmental > Aquatic > Freshwater > Lake > Sediment | place: USA: Wyoming | collected... | reverse complement strand
CTGGTTCTGCTGAGCAAGCCGTTTGACTACTTCCAGGAGTTGCGTCAAATCGTCGACTTGCTGTATCCGATTCAACTCGAGTCCGACCGGCTCCTTTCGACGAAACCTGCGCCTGTCGATGAGTTCGAGGCCGGCAGCATTCAACTCTATCGCAACGCCAAGCGGGAAGGGATCCTGGTGTGACGGCGGAATATGACCGCGAAATAGCCGCCAATCTTGAGCGGACGGAACAATCGATTGCAGCGGCAAAGGAACTGGCGGCGAGTGGCTATTATGACTTTGCCGCCTCTCGGGCCTATTATGCGGCGTTCTACGCTGCAACTGCGGCATTGCTGGAGGAAAGGCCGGGCCGAAGCGGCCCGGCCTTGGGGAGGAATCCTATTTCTGTTCTGCCAACCAGGGAATCGGTGGCAGATCCTTGGGCGCTACGTCCCGGACGCTCAGGTCGCCATAGACGACCCAATAGGTCTTCGATCCCGCCGGTTTCCACCAGCACATAGCGAGCCTCCTCGACGGATTCCTCTCGCAGATAGAAAGCGCGCAGAACCAGACGCTCTTTCTCCGGAAGCTCCGCCCTCAGTCCGCCGAGTCGTGTGAGCTCTCCATCGTTAGTGACCGCCAAGGCCGGATTGTCTACTGCAAAATCGAGCTTTTGGAGGGCCGTGCGCGTGGTCTACCGGCGGTGTCGTGCTTTTGCAGGATGAGCTTTCCGTCATCCAGTGTCTGCCTCGACACGGCTGACGGTCTGCGGCTCTTGCCTCACGGCAGGTGTTCGAGGTCGGCCAAGTCCTGATGCCGGCCGGACGCTCTTTTGTTGGTCTTCAGATGATCGAGGTCAATCAGGTTCACGGGTACTCCGTCCACGGCATCCGTGGCGCGTGCTGCGTAGCACTCAGCGAAATCGACGCCGGTAATCGTTGTCGTCAGCTCTATTCTGGCTGGTGGGACACCCAAGCGGATGATCTGCCATTGCTTCAGGAACAGATCCGCCGACAGCTCGGGGTCGTCAAAGCCAAATTCCCTGAGGACGGCCACCACCTTGTCTGCGTTGGCGGGATGGATGGAGATCCATACATCCAGATCGGCGGTCGCACGCGGATAGCCATAGTAACCCACCGCGTATCCGCCGATGAGCAGGTACTCAACGTGGTGAGCGTTGAGCAACTTCAAAAACTCTTTGAAGTCGGAGAGTAGATGGATCGTAGCCATAGATGATCTGACGCATCAGCTCGACGGCGGCCAGACGCTCGCCGGGGGTCTTGGAAAGCCAGTAGGATTTCTCGTCGGACGGCTCCAGGATCGATCCCACCGCGAACGCACTTCTATCCACATTGGGCAACTCACGTGTGTCCATATCGTGATTATACAGGAAAGGGGCCGCCACGCCAACCAGTATCAAGGTTGACAATCGCGGCGAAATGCGGTAGAAGCACGGCAGGAGGGATTGTCGAGAGAAAGAACAATGAACATTATTGCGGTAGACATTGGGAATACGAATATCGGCATCGGGCTTTTTCCTGATGGGACGGAGGACTTCCTCCGCTCCATTCCAGGCGAGTCCGAAGCCCAGTTGAGAGACTGTCTGGCCGATTCCTGGCGGAAGGTCCCCATCCTCGAAAGCTCGAAGGAGCGAAAGCGGGATGGCGTGATCGTTGTCAGCAGTGTGAAGCCCGCGTGGACCGACCTTGTCCGGCGGATTGCCGATGAGGACCTCGGCGAAGGAATCCACGTCATCGGTGAGGATGTCCCGCTGCCGATCACGGTCAGGGTCGATGATCCCCGAAAGGTCGGCACGGACCGCGTGGTTGCGGCGGCGGCCGCGTTTGCGGTCGTGGAAGATGCGGTCGTCGTGGCGGATTTCGGGACGGCGGTCACGATCGACCTCGTCGATGAGCACGGCGTTTTTCAGGGCGGCGTCATCTGCCCCGGCTTCGACATCAGTGCCCAAGCCTTGAAGGACCATACGGCCCTGTTGCCGAAGGTCACGGTCCATCGGCCGAGCGCCCCCTACGGCAAGAATACCGCCGACGCGATCAATTGCGGCCTCTACTACTCGATCATCGGGACATTGGAGGAGATCGTCCGCCGATACGCGGAGGAGATCGGCCACTGGCCTCAGACGATCATCACCGGCTCCGGCGCCGAGATCATCAAGGACGACTGCCCCTTCGTGGACAACTACGTCCCGCACCTGGTCCTCAAAGGCATCGTCCTGGCCTACACGAAGTACGTCGAAGACAAGAGCGAGGAACTGATCTGAGGACGTCGAAATGGTTGCCTTCGCGGCGGTGCTGACCGGTCAGGGCGTAGGGGCCATTGCCACGATCCAGCTTCTCGGCGATTCGGCCCAGGTGGTCCTGCGAAAGGTCTTCCGGAGGAAGGACGACAAACCCTTCGAGCTTGTGGACGGCAGGGTCTTGCTTGGCGGCATCGTCGATGAGGACGCGATGATTGATGAGGTCACCATCGGCGGCGAAGGCCCCCGCACGTTTGCCATCCATTGCCATGGAAACCCAATCATCGTTGAGAGGATCATGGAACTGCTGCAACGTCACGGCGTGCAGTCTGTGCCAGCGGAGCAACTGCTGGCCCGGATATTCGCGAGCCGGAAACCGCGTGATTCCATCGCGATTGAGGCGAAGCTGGCCCTCACCACCGTCAAGACAATGGAAGGTGCCGCGATCATCAGCAATCAGGTGAAAGCCGGCTTGTCCGCGAGAATCCGGCACTGGCGGGACCATCTTGATTCGATGCCTCTTGAAGAGATCGCCGCAGAGGCTGGGGATATCCTCAAGCACAGTGAGCCGGCCCGGCTGATCATCTCCGGCTGCACGATGGCTTTGGTCGGTCCGCCCAACACGGGCAAGAGCACTCTGCTCAATACCCTGGCCGGCCGCGAGAAGGCGATTGTCTCGGACATCCGAGGCACCACGCGCGATTGGGTCTCGGCCGAAATCCACATCCCGCCCCTGGCCGCGATAATCATCGACACGGCGGGGCTCGACCCTGCCATCGCGGCATCCGCCGGCATCGATCAGGCGGCCCAGCGTGCAAGCATCGGAATCCTCGAACGCGCCGAATTGATCCTGCTGATCCTGGACCTCAGCCAACCTGCCGGCCAGATTGCCAAGGGTCTGCTGGACAAGCTCGCCAACAGGCGGACCGTGGTTGTCCTCAACAAAGCCGACCTGCCGCCGCAATTCGATCCCGCCGGTCTGCCGGGACATCTGGGAGAAACGGTTCGGATCAGCGCCAAGCAGGGCAGCGGCATCGACGGCCTGATTGGCGCCATTCACCGAACGTGCAGCGTAACCGACTTCGACCCGCGCACCCCCGTAGCCTTCACCGACCGGCAACTGCGTCTCCTTGAAGCGCTCTGTCACAGCGACTCGAAGACCAAAGCCTGTTCGCTCCTCTCGGAGTTGTTGGAATTGCCGTCGTTGGGTACTGGCAGAGGGTCTCGCGCGGAAGTATAATTGAGCCATGATTGCCGAAACAGACCAAAAAGCCATACGGAGTCTCTGTCGAAAATACGGCGTCAAGAGGGCCTTGCTCTTTGGCTCCAGCCTGGACACGACACGAGAGGGGCGGGATATCGACTTGGCCGTCGAGGGCGTTGCTCCTCACGATTTCTTCCGTTTCTACGGAGAACTCATGTTCGCCGTGTCGAAACCGGTCGATCTTGTCGATCTGTCGGGCCGCTCGAAGTTCCTCGACCTCATCAGACGGGAGGGCGTTGCCCTATATGGCTGATCCTGAGGGAGCGAATTGGGTCTGAATACGAAACCGTTCGGAACACTACGTGGCCTTCTGCCGCCCATCGCGCTTCGCCCGAAGACGCCTGCCAGACGTGGCGCCTCTACTTCTGACCCTTTTGCCCCCCCTGGGATGACTGCGCTTCCTTTGCTTCTTGATCTCCGATACGATGTCGTCCAATGTCATACCGGCAAACAGTTGGTCCCGCTGGGCGGTGTAGTCGCCGTAGCCTGCTGTGTACTGATTGACAAATCGAAGCGTATCGACGATCCCGATCTCTCGGTACAATATTTTGATCGCCTCGGCGGTGATCTGGGCCAAAGGTCGTGCCTCTCTTATCATTGCTCAAGCTCCTCTATGGCTCTTTCCACGTCTTGAGGAGGGTCCTCGCGTCTCACGTTTTTTGGGGGCAAGGCGGACAATCTCGTGTCCCGATGCTTCTTGGATGGCACGTAGGTCGGCGCAGATGGCCGAAAGGTCTCCCTGGAACTTCTGCGTATGCTCCATCCGCCACTTGCGAACTTCTTCGACAATCGGGTCTTTCATCTGTCAGTTTCCAGCGATTCTTCAGGCTTATCGGCAAACTCGGGCCAGAGCTCGCGGTCTGGCCCAGCCATAAAGCAGCCAGCAGCGTTGTCTCATTATACACCTATTTCTTCATGCCAAGACTGTATCAGATTCAAGGCTTTCCTCAAGAGCAACACAGCAGGTTTGTGGGTTCAGAGGTATGATTACGGTGATGGAGATAATATTCGATAAAGGCTATCCCGCTATCGGCGAGGACATCGTTGGATCGCCGTCGCAACTGTCGGGGTGGCGTCACCAAAATGTGCGTATTGATGTCATTGCGAAGAGCGCAGCGAAGAAGCAATCTCTTCTTTTGAGGGGGGAGCGGTCGAGCAAGGGTCTGCAAGCCGTTCTCGATTACTTATTGTCTGTAGTATGCCTTAACAAACTTTCCGAAGACCACCAGCGCGTTGTCGATCCGCTTCAGAGCATGGACATTGGCCGGCAGCAGTGCGATTCCGCATCGCTCTGCAATCTGACCGAAGTACTCTCGGTATTGCTGGTAGAAGTCCCAATTCCTCGGTGATGCCACGTCACGGTGGAGGCAGAAGACCCGGAACACATGTTGGTCCGCAATCGGATAGATATGCGGCTTGGCAATGTGAAAGAGAAAGACCTGCCATACGAGACCTGTGGGGAACACGTTACCAGTGCATATCTTGAAGTCATCCTCGGACAACCGGTCCCTTCTGAACAAGTTGATTTGCGGGAGGACCGCGGTAGTTCGCTCCACGCGGGGGTTCAGTTGCCCTTGGTTCGGCCCGCTCTGAATCTTGTGCGTTAGGAACTTCGGATCCTTCCATCTCAGAAGGCGACGGCAATTTTCTTCGGTCAACTCGTGTCCGATGCCGAGCTCTGCAACGTAATCGACATCGATGTCCCCGCCATGAATGCGGATATGGTATTCATAGAACTGGTTCCAGCAGGCTATGAAGTCCGGCGCGTTATCCAAGCTGTTTTCTGCTATGTTCGCATTCTCGAGTGTGAACACTGTTTCTGCCTTTCTTGCCCGATTGCGGCATCGCGTGGTTCTCGCACAAGACACGTTGGCTTGCCGGCTGTCCGCCTGTGAAATCGACGCACTGATGCAGTTGCTCCCTATTGCCGCCAGGCTGCATCATTCGCTAATGGGTCCCTCATGTAATATTATACGGCGCAATCCTTGGTCATGCAAATGGGTTTCCCATTCTGCCCGGATTGGAAAGCGTGGTCATCTACCAGTCGGGCCGGTTGTGTGACCGGGTCCAGTCTGTATAATTAGCCTCTATGGCACAACCGATGGAAAACTTGAGTCCGGCGATGCGGCAGTTTCAGCATTTCAAGCAGAAACACCCGGACTGCATCCTGTTCTTCCGCATGGGCGACTTCTATGAGACGTTCTATGAAGACGCCAAGACGTGCTCGAAGGTGCTCGGGCTGACGTTGACCAGCCGGGATAAGGGCAGCGAGAACCCGGTTCCGCTGGCTGGTGTGCCGTATCATGCCATCGACGGCTATCTCAAGAAGATGCTTCAGGCCGGCTATCGCGTGGCCGTGTGCGAGCAGGTGGAGGACCCGAAGACGGCCAAAGGGGTCGTCAAACGCGACGTCGTCCGCATCGTGACGCCCGGCACGCTCACGGACGACATGCTCCTCGAAGACAAGAAGGACAACTTCCTCTGCGCGATCGACCTCGACGTCAAGGGTTATGCGGCGCTAAGCTGGGTCGATATCTCGACGGGGCATTTCTTCGTGCAGCGGGTTGTGGAGAAAGAACTGCTCAACGAGTTGCAGAGGCTTGCTCCCGCCGAGTGTCTGCTGGCCGACCGTCGTGGCGAGCTATTCGAGGTCGAGACCCGCCGGCTGGCCAAAGACATTAGCCAGTTGACCCACGCCATCATCACGGAGCGGCCAAGCTGGTATTTCGATCCCTACCAGGCGCGCCAGAGGCTGCTCAAGCATTTCGGCACCGCCACGCTGGAGGGATTCGGCATCGGCGAGAACGATCAGGACCTCATCCCGCCGGCCGGGGCCATTCTCGAATACTTGAACGAGACGCAGAAGACCACGCTCGGGCACATTCAGGGCCTGCGCAGGATCAGCCGCAAAGAGTTCCTGCAAATCGACCCGGTCTCTCTGCGAAGCCTGGAAATCCTTCAGACGATCCGTGCCGAGAGCCGCAGGGGATCGCTTTTGGCGTGTCTGGATGAGACGCTGACCGGCGTGGGCGGCCGGATGTTTCGCAACTGGCTGTGCATGCCGCTGTGCGATGTGGCTTCCATCGAGTTGCGGCAGGATGCGGTTCAGGAGCTGAAGGAAGACCTGCAGACGTTGACGCAAATGCGCGAGCTGCTGTCCAATATCGCTGATACGGAGCGGATTGCGGCCCGCATCAGCACCAGCCGGGTAAGTCCCCGCGATTTTCTGGGTCTGGCCCGCACGCTGCGGCGGGTGCCCAAGCTTCGTCAGTTGCTCAGCGGTCTGCACGCGAAACTGAACAGTCAACTTGCCCAGCAGTGCGACAGCATGGATGAGCTGGCCGGCCTGTTGGAGTCGGCAGTCGAGCCGGATTGCCCGACCCATCTGCGCGATGGCGGCGTCATACGCAACGGTTTCTCGCAGGAGCTGGACCGGCTTCGGTCGATCTCGACGGACGGCCAAAGCTGGCTGCGCAATTATCAGAAGCAGGAGGCCCAGCGGACCGGTATTGCGAACCTGAAAGTCGGCTTCAACAAGGTCTTCGGCTACTACATCGAGATCACGAACGCCTCGGCGGACAAGGCCCCGGCGGATTACATCCGCAAGCAGACGGTCAAGAACGCCGAGCGTTACATCACCGAGCAGCTCAAGGAATACGAGAACGAAGTGCTCACCGCCGAGGAACGGGCCTTGGAATTGGAGCAGAAGTTGTTTGAGGACCTGCGGGTGGAGTCGGCCAAGTACGTCCCGCGTTTGCAGCGGCTCGCCGAGATGGTCGCCCAGTGCGACTGCTTAGCCTGTCTCGCTTACATCGCCGGACGGCGCAACTATAGCCGGCCGACGGTCATGGATGACCGGTGGTTAGTCATCCGGGAAGGCAAGCACCCCGTCCTCGCGGAGATGCTCGGGGCCGAGTTCGTGCCCAACGATGTCGAATTGGGCGACGGGATGGGCGACATCGCCGTCATCACCGGTCCGAACATGAGCGGCAAGAGCACCTACATCCGCCAGATTGCACTGCTCGTGCTGATGGCGCAGGCTGGCTCGTTCATCCCCGCCAAAGAGGCCGAAATCGGGCTGGTGGACCGGATTTTCACGCGCGTCGGGGCGTCGGATGAGCTGGTGCGGGGCCAATCCACGTTCATGGTCGAGATGACCGAGACGGCCAACATCATCAACAACGCCACGCCCCGGTCCCTCGTGATCCTCGACGAGGTCGGCCGGGGCACGAGCACCTACGATGGCCTGGCCCTGGCCTGGGCCATCACCGAGCACATCGCCACCCGGCTCAAGTGCCGGACCCTGTTCGCCACGCACTATCACGAGCTGACCGAGCTGGCCGAGCTGTTCGGCAACATCCGCAACTGCAACGTGGCCGTCCGCGAGTGGATGGACGAGGTGGTCTTCCTGCACCGCATCCTGCCGGGCGGCACCGACAAGAGCTACGGCATCCACGTCGCCAAGCTGGCCGGCCTCCCGAAGCCCATCCTCGCCCGCTCGAACGAAATTCTCGAAGAGCTCGAATTCGCCTTCGCCAAAGAGGCCACGGGGGAGCGGCTCGCCAAGCACAAGACCAAAGAGCCCGACGGCGACGCCCTCTTCGTCCAGAAGCACAAATCCGTCCTCGACAAGCTCGCCTCGACCGACGTGAACAACCTCACCCCCATCGAAGCCATCACCCTCCTGAGCCAGATCAAAAGCGAGATCGGCGGGATATGATTTGGGCTGGCCCAGAGTTCGTAGCGTGTGCTGTGCACGCCTTCCTGCAAGTTATGCTCAGTCTGTCTTAATCTCTGTCATAAGATGCAGTTCTACGAAAAGGACACCGATCGCCCCGCACATGTTGACACACAATTCAGCAAGTGTTGGGTCGTCAATTGATCTTCCTCCGACAGTGCCATGCCTATCACCTGCATCGTTGCTTAAGGCCGAGAGCCCGTTTATAGCTGAGGCTATGCCTGTGATCACCTGGTGTTCCGCTGCTCTGTCGCCGGGGATGATTCCCAGTTCCTTCTCCACCTGCTTGATTAGACGCCCAAGATCGCCTGCGGAATCATCTGCACTCCTTCGCTCAGCCAACACTGTCTTTAGTACGGTCTCGAGCATTGTGCGGGACGCGGTGATTGCCCCAGGTGGATCGGTTGCTATCCGCCTTGCCGCCTCTATCCAATCGGTTCTATATGCAGTCTCTCGGAGGCGCGAGATTCGCAGCCCAATTGGGTTTGGGGATATGAACGTGTGAAGGTCGTCTCTAAGGATTTCCCGTGCGTGTACATCAGGATACGCATATTTCGATTGATATTCGAAGAAGGTCAAGTCATTGAGCGCGTAGTACTGCTGCTTCGGTTCAAGTGAGTAAAGGGAATCGAGAAAAAGGTCATGCCTGGTTGGATTCACGCCATAGAAGTCAACGTGCTTCACGAGATTCGAGTATCCGAGAAAGTATTCGCTAATCTCTCTCGCTGAGAATCCTTTTTTGTTGCCCGCGTATGCATCTGCGAAATGTTCCGCTGTGGCTCTTGGTATGTACTCTGTCTTCATGGGCTGGCTCTCCGCGTCGAGTGTGCCTACCACGTTGTCTCAACTACTATGGACAGGCGTCTACTTCCAGCATCTACAATAGGGGGCTGTCGGAATTACCGCATCCGCTATCTCACAACTCTCAGGCTTGTTGGGGCCCATTGAGCATTCCGGTAGTTTTGTGGATAGTCTCCCAGAGCACGAGACCTGTGGTCGTGCCCTTTTGAAATGCATCCACATAGCCAATCAGCACGCTCAAGGAGATAATACAGAAGTTTCTCTTTTCGATGAACTCGCGATCGTTCTCGTCAAAACCATCCCTATCGCGTTTCGAGAAATCCATACCAACCGGACCATTAAAGACCATGACACCTTTGTGCGGAGTAGGATGCCGTTCCTTATCGGACATGAGTCCATGTGTTATCATAGCAAGGCCTTTGCCTGGCCCCCCACCCAACCCCTCTTTCCTCGCGTCTTCTTCACCGGATAAGTCAAATACCCAATCGTCCAACTGTCTCAAATCGTCTCGACGTATGTGTGGCTTCCCGGAAGACTTGACTTCTAAAACAAGGGGATCGCTCTTTTGTGCACCTGACGGAGGTCTAACGATGAAATCCTCCAAGCTAGGGCGGCCTTTATAGATATCGAAGTCCATCTTCTCAAACAGCAATTTGGTGCGTATTTCAAGAGGTTTGCCAGTCAAATTCTTATCCTCCCCTAATGCTATAATGCCCCTCTCTGAAAGAGATCCCAAAATGGTTACGATCTTCTTCAGTACGTCATCGTAGAGCGCCGGAGATGGAAGACTCAAAACATGACCTTCTATCACTGCCTTCAGATCTGCCATAGAGATTCACCTGCTAGCTTACAAGCCAGACACATCCCAAGTGACAATTCTATGCTCAGCCGAGGGCTTGGTCAACATAATCCTTGCAAATCGGGAATTGGATTCCTAAAATGCAAGGATGATTAAGAGGAGTTTGGAGAATGACATCCGCTTATCGCTGGTCCAGTTCCCGGCGGTGGGGATTATCGGGTCTCGCCAGGTGGGCAAGACCACGTTGGCTATGATGATCGTGGAAAGCCGCCCGGATAAGGCCGTCTATCTCGATTTGGAGCGGCCGTCCGATTTGGCCAAGCTTGGTGATGCCGAACTCTACCTTCGCTCCGCAGCCGACTCTCTCGTCATCATCGACGAAATCCAACGCAGACCCGATCTGTTCCCAGTGATTCGGTCTCTCATTGACGAGCAACGGCGGCCGGGGCGGTTTCTGATCCTTGGCTCCGCATCCCCGGCCTTGCTGAAGCAGTCCTCCGAGAGCTTGGCTGGCCGCATCGTGTACCACGAGTTGAAGCCCTTCGATTTGCGGGAGGTTGGCGCTTCGCCTGAGAACATCAACCGGCTCTGGAATCGGGGCGGCTATCCTGAGAGCTTCCTCGCGGAGTCGGATGCGGCCTCATTGAAGTGGCGGGAGGCTTTCATCCAGACCTATCTGGAGCGGGATATCCCCAACCTTGGCTTGCACATACCGGCAGTCACATTGCGGCGGTTCTGGCTGATGCTGGCCCACTGCCAAGGGCAGTTGTGGAATGGCAGCAAGATCGCCGGCAGCCTCGGGGTGGACTCCAAGACCGCGCGAAGATACTTGGACGTGCTGGAGGATACCTTCATGGTCAGGCAGCTCCCGCCGCTCCACACCAATCTCAAGAAGCGGCTGGTCAAGTCGCCCAAAGTCTATCTGAGAGACTCCGGTCTCTTGCACGCTCTGTTCGGCATCGAGACCCAGGAGCAGCTTCTCGGTCATCCGGCGGCCGGGGCCTCATGGGAAGGCTGGTGCATGGAACAGGTCCTATCCGTAGTGAGACCGAACACCGCCGCCTATTTCTACCGGACCTCGGCGGGAGCGGAGATCGACCTGGTGCTGCAACCGCCTGGCGGCGAACCTTTGGTTACCATAGAGGCCAAGTTCTCCCTGGATCCGCGACCGACGAAAGGCTTCTGGTCGGCGCTCGATGACTTGCAGCCAGTGCGGAGTTTCGTCGTATATCCTGGCACTGAGTTCTATCCGCTCGGCGAGAACGTATGGGCCCTTCCGGCTGGCCAGTTGGCGCGCCTCACCGACCCGGCGTCGATCGAGGTGAACCGCCAGAGACCATCTGGCGATTTGCAGTCTTAGTCAGAACGCGTATAATATAGAGCAGGATCGTCTTTATGATTAGGCACGAGAGCGGCCATGATCAGCAATGAGATTCTGAATGAAATAGAGCGCCGGTTGGTGGATCGCTTTCACCCCGACAAGATCATCCTCTTCGGCTCCCAAGCCCGAGGCACCGCCGACGACCGCAGCGATGTGGATATCCTCGTGATTTGCCCTGTCGCAGATGATCGAAGAGCCCTCACTCTGGCTATGGACAGGTCCTTATGGGGTCTGAGGCTGGCGAGGGACGTCGTCGTTCTGACGCCGGAGGAATACGAGCGCGATCGGCAGATCCCTGGGACCATCGCCCGGCCTGCCTCGCTTGAGGGGAGAGTCCTCTATGAAAACGCCAGATGAGGAGGTCCAGCGCAAAGTCCGAGAGTGGCTTGCCTACGCCGATGAGGCGAATTCACGTGGCGAGTGCAACACGGATATGAAGGAGACATCACGAGTTCGATTCGGTCATTCAGAGATCTCTATTCATCCACGTCGGGGCCACAGTGCTCCCATTCCTGCAAGAATGCTGACTTCAATTTCGATTCAAGAAAAAGGTCATGACCGGTGATTCCCAGAAAAGTCCGGTCTGGCTGCCTAAAGAATAGAGCAGTCCGTTTGTCGTTGAGATAGAACCGATGCGAGCCGGTTGCCACCGACTTTGGACGATGTCTGATTCGAGCACCGTATAACCTGAAAAGTGCAATAGCCTTCTCGTTTTCAGAATCGCGATTGCAGATAATTCTAAGGTCTTTGGGGACAGGAAATGTGCTGTTCCGGACGGCGTCTTCCCACGAGATCAGTTGACCTGTTGAAGTCTTTTTGGGAAACAGGCACTTAGTTCGTCGCAGGTTCTCTCTGAATAGGTCCAGTTGGTCCAAGCCGAACTTCCATGCTTTGTTTAGGGCTGCGGTGACACTAGCCACCGTCAGCGCACCCCCGACGATCCCGGTGGCAACTGTGACCACATCGGGAACCCATGGAGCGAAATCGGGCGGAAGAGTGGCCGCCTGCTGGAGTAGATTGAGCGCATCTATGGCTACTTCGACAGCACCAACATCTTCGCCTTTCCTCAGATACAGGAAATCGCCGCCATCAGAAAGAAAGTCAAGTTTGCGCGCAACGATTTCCTGCTCGCTTGCAGCCTCAAAAGATTCCAGGCCTGATTCATAGATCGGCATCCTCACCTTTCTCATTGCCTACTCCCAATAATGATTCAACTGATCCCCCATAATCTGGCCAAGTCCAGTTCTCTGCCCGCACAAGACATCAATGACTCCCCGGAAGCGCCATAACAGCCCACCGAGAATGTGGGCATAGATCCTCCGTGCCGTGCCGGTATGTTCCTCAGGTCAACTGGCGTGTGCACTCCCAACATCCGATTCTTCCTTACTCACGACCGGGATCGTAGCATGGCCGGGCGGGTAAGTCAAGCGGGCAGGGAAGAATATCGGCGGCCAGTTGTCGGTGCGAAGCAGGGGTCAGGGATTAGGGATCGGGGGTCAGTAGGCCGGGTCAGTTCGCAGTTGCCGGCGGCCGCTGTAAACCATTGTGGTACAAGAGCTTATCAGCGTCCATCCATGTTCATCTGCGGTTCCCTCAGTCAGTTCTCAGGTGCCAGTTGCAAATCCTTTTTGAGCAAGGGTTTATCATCGCTAATCCGTGGTCAATAATAACCCTGCATTGCCGGAATTTCACTTGACGCAGAATAGTGCACTGTGTATGATATCTAAGCAACACTTGGGATCGAAGTACAACTGAATAGTGAGTCGTAAATGATAGATTCGGAGGGCTTGGTCATGGCCGGTGAAACCCAAATCCTCGCCCATCGGCAGAATATTCAAGATCCACCACAGAGGCACCGAGGTCACAGAGGTGATCTTGAATTGGGCAAAGGAGATGGTTCCGATTCCATTCTCTATACCCTCTGTGTCTCCGTGGTGAGGATTTGTGCAAAACAAACCCAATTTACTCCGGCGGGCGGAAGGTGGGCAGGGCCTCTCCTGCGAGGCAGCCGGGGGAGCCTTCGTGCGAAACAAAGCCAATCGGCCGGGGGGCAGATGAACGGTAAGTGCTGTATATAAAAATGGTTACGATGAAAATGCAGGGGATGGCTGTGCGAAAAAACAAAGCCAATTTGCCCGAGCAGGGGGTTGATGGGCACAGCCCGCCCTACACGACCACAATTTGCTTTCATACCGTCCCTTCCTTCCTCTTTTCTCCCCCTGTGGATAACGTGCTGGAACGATTTTGCATTGCGGGGGGCGATGGGGTAAGCTGTTTGCACCGGTTGTCCCGGCGGGTGGATGAGAGCCCGGTTCGCTACTATCTTCAGAGCACGGAGAACAAATCATGGAGCCGAAAACGCCCAGCCCATCGAAGGTGTTGGACCGTCGTGAATTCCTGACGGCGGCCTCGACCGCCGCCGCAACGTTCAGTGTCGTGCCGAGCCACGTGCTTGGCGGGGCCGGGCACGTGCCGCCGAGCGAGAAGATCAACGTCGCCTACATCGGGGCGGGGACGCAGGGGATTCGCCAGCTCATGGCGGCCTTGCCCAAAGACCAGCTCAAGATCGTCTCCGTGTGCGACCCGAACACGGACAGCACGGATTACGTCGAGTGGGGCAAGAACGAGATTCGCAACAAGGTCCGTGCGTTCCTCAAGAAGCCCACCTGGGGCGAGGGCGTTGCGGGCTGCCGTTGCGGCCGCCAGATGGGCAAGGAGATCATCGAGAGCTATTACGGCATGAGCACGCCGGCGGGGCAGTATCGCGGGTGCTCCACGTACAGCGACTTCCGCGAGCTGCTCGACAAGGAGAAGGATATCGATGCCCTGTACATCATGACGCCGGAGCACCTGCACGCCACGATTGCCCTGGCCGCGATGAAGAAGGGCAAGCACGTAATCCAGCACAAGACGCTTGCCAATGTGCTGTACGAGGCGCGCCTGTCTCGCGATACGGCCAGGAAGACCGGACTGGCCACGCAGATGTTCTGCTCCGCCGACCTGCGCTCGACGCCGACCCTGTGCGAATGGATCTGGGGCGGCGCGATCGGCGACGTGCGTGAGGTCCACAACTGGTCGTCGCGTCCGTTCTGGCCGCAGGGGATGTTGGAGCTGCCGAAGGAGCAGCCGCCCGTGCCCGCCGGGATGGACTGGGACTTGTGGCTGGGCCCGGTGCCTCATCGGCCCTATCACCCGGCGTATACGCACGCCGTGTTCCGAGGCTGGTACGACTTCGGCAGCGGCCCGCTCGGCGACATGGGCAACTACAGCTTTTTCCAGATTTGGAGGATTCTCAAGCTCGGCACGCCGACGAGCGTGGAGGCCAGCCGCAGCGTGTACTGGGCCATCATCGACAACGGGTGGAAAAAGCAGGTCAGCCCGGTCGCCTTCCCGCAGGCCTCTGTTCTGCACTTTGACTTCCCCGCCCGTGAGGGTATGCCCCCGGTGACGCTGCACTGGTATGACGGCGGTGTCCGGCCTGCGACGTTGGCGGAATTGGAGGAGGACAAGCAGGCGATGCCGGAGGAAGGGCTCCTGTTCGTCGGCGACAAAGGCAAGATCCTGTGTGACTTCAGCGGCGGCAATCCGCGCCTGGTACCGCAGCGAAAGATGCAGGCGTTCACGAAGCCGCCGGAGAGCCTGCCTCGACCGATCGAGGAGCTCGACCAGTGGATTCGCGCCTGCAAAGGCGGCCAGCCCTCCGACGCCAGCTTCGAGAGTGTCTACCCGTTCGCGGAGACCATCTGCCTCGGCAACATCGCCCTGCGAATGGACAAGAAGCTCAACTGGGATTCCGAGAAGATGCAGTTCACGAACGCGCCCGAAGCCAACAAGCTCCTGCGCCGCGAGTACCGCAAAGGCTGGGAACTGTGATTTAGTGTTGGCCATCGAGCCAGGTCGGGTGACGCAGGGTGCGATGCTTTCACTCGCGTAAGAGCCTCTGACGGAATGGCTGGCGTGTGGAGACTCCCTCTTGTCACCCCTGCGAAGGCAGGGGTCCAGGAAAGCCGTGGCGCAGATGGATTCCCGCTTTCGCGGGAATGACATCGGGGGCAGTTTTCCGCCAGACTGCCATTATGAAGGCTCTAAGCATGTTCCTGTTGTGCCGATGGATGAGGAGTTGAATGATGAGAGATGGAAACAAGGCCACACGCCGGGAATTCATGAAAGCGGTAGGGGCGGGTGCCGCGGCGTGTCTTGCCGGGCGGACGTGTGCGGACGAGAGCCGTCCGGCGATTGTCGTTGATCCTGCGCCGCGATTTGCCTTGTCGCCGTATCTTTACATGCAGTTCATGGAGCCTCTGGGCACGACCGATGGCTCCGTGGCCGCCGCGTGGGACTCTCTGCGGGATCGCTGGCGGCCGGATGTGATCGAGGTGACAAAGGAGCTGTCGCCGGCCCTCATGCGCTGGGGTGGGTGCTTGAGCTCCTACTACCGCTGGAAGGAGGGCGTCGGGCCCCGCTCCGAGCGAAAGCCCATGCTCAACCTGCTCTGGGGCGGCGTGGAGACCAATCAGGTCGGCACGCACGAATTCGTCGATTTCTGCCGCCAGGTCGGCGCCGACCCGCTATTGTCCGTGAACTTCGAATCGGATGGACGCAAACAATGGCAGCGCTCGCCGAAGGGTGACATCCGGTCCGCCGGACCGGAGGAAGCCGCCGAGTGGGTCCGTTACTGCAACGCTGCTGATAGCACGCAGCGCCGGGAGCATGGGCGGGCCGAGCCGTACAATGTGCGGCTTTGGCAGATCGGCAACGAGACCTCCTACGACCGCAATGGCTTCGATTGCGAGACGGCGGCCCGGCGTACCGTGGATTTCGCCAAAGCGATGCGAAAAGAAGACCCCACCATCCAACTCATCGGTTGGGGCGATAGCGGCTGGGCGAAACGCATGCTCGAAGCAGCCGGCGAGCACCTCCAGTACCTCGCCTTCCATCACATGTTCAACCCAGACGGCAACACGCCCAATTCGCCGCTGCGGGGGATCGAGTACCGCAAAGACCCAGCCCGCACCTGGGAGCACCTGATGAATGCGGCCCAGGTCCACGATGTCCGCATCCGCCAAATGCGCGAGCAGACAGCAGGCTACGACACACCATTGGCCATGACGGAGTGCCATTTCGCCCTGCCCGGCCGCAATCGGTGCGAGGTTCTCTCGACCTGGGCGGCGGGCGTCGCCAACGCCCGGCTCCTCAACGTCCACGAGCGCCACGGCGACCGATTGAAGATCGCCACGCTGGCGGATTTCTGCGGCACACGATGGCAGGTCAACGCGATCATGATCCCGACCCCCGGCGGCAAATCCTACATGATGCCGGTCGCCTTAGTCATGGCCCTCTACCGCCGCCACACGGGTGATCGGGCGGTGAGCGTGACGAAAGCCCCCGAAGCTCTCGACGTGACGGCCAGCCGCAGCAGCGACCGCCTGTACCTGCATGTCGTCAACACGCATCGAGACCGATCCGTCAGTACCCGCTTGTCCATAGAGGGCATGAGCATCCGATCCGGCAAGGTCTTCCAACTCGCGGCTGATCCTGAGTTCGAGGTCATCGAAACTCAGGCTCGTGAGATCGTCCCCGTGCAGAAAGACCTGCCGCCGGACGGGCTCTGGACCTTCCCGGCCGCCTCGGTCTCGGCGGTGGAATTGGACGCCGAACGGGCATGAGTGCGCTATGGTTGAGTTACTCGGTCAGATATTCTTCGGATGGGAATGGGCCGATGCCCAGGCGCGAGGTCAGGAACTGACGCTGGTTCCAATGACAGGCTCTTCACACACGTCCGGTCGCTCGCGATTGATCTGCTCGATCCGTTGGAGCCTCCTTGTCTCTTCCACCTTCTGAGGGACTCCTCCTGATGGCAGACGGCATCGAATGGGTCCGCGGCGACAGAGGCGGGTATTGCCGCCGGGGCGGAGGCGGGGTATAAATGGCCACGGACGGCAGGATGGTCAAGGCGTGAACTCCCTTCGATGGGGTGCGAACGACGCGACGGTGCCGCAATTGTTGCGGCTGGTGTTTGTGGACTGACGAACCGTGTGCTTGGTGGGAGAACCATTATGAAGAAGAGTGGATTGGTGACGGGATGTGCGTGCTGCCGGATGAATCGTCGTCGGTTTCTGGCGGCCGGTTGTGCCGCGTGTGCCGGGGCGGCGGGACTGCTGACGAACCCGGGCGAGCTGTTCGCGGCCCAGGCCGGCGGCGGCAAAATGAAGATTCGTATCATCTATTCGCTGCACGCGGCGCAGCAAGCGAGCCCGGACTGGCCGAACAAGGGATTCGACTTTCAGCCGGTGATGGATCGGACCAACACGGGTTTGGCGAAGCAGTGTCCCGGTCTTGAATTCGTCTCCTCGCTGGCCACCGGGCCGGAGCAGGCGCAGAAGATCCTCGACGAGGACAAATCCGCCGACATCGGCGGCTACCTCGTCTATCAAATGAACGCGTGGAATCGCGTCGTGCAGACGATCGCGACTTCGGGTAAGCCGGTGCTGTACGCCGATTTCCAATACGGCGGCAGCGGCGGGTTCCTCGTCTACATGGCTGGGTACCTGCGAAGCAAGGCCCCGAACGTTGGATTCGTGGCCTCATCGCGGTTCGAGGAGCTGGTCGAGGCGGTCCAGTACTTCGAGCTGGTGAAGAAAGGCGGCTCGGTCGCGGACTTCGTCGCGGCCACCGCGAAGGTGCGAATGAAGAACACGCCCAAGGCCGGCGATCTCGCCTGCACCCCCGACCTGCTGAAGACCCTCTCCACTCAGGAGTGCGTCGCCCGGATGACGCAGTCGAAGATTCTCACGGTTCGTGACGACAAGTCGGGACCTGCCGGCCCGGTCATCGGCATTCCCATGGAGTATGTGGCATTCGCCGAGCTCAATGAGGCGTGGAAAGTGGCGGACAAGGACGAGTCCCGCGCCGTGGCAAATCGCTGGCGGAAGAACGCGGCCACCGTGATCGGCGTTTCGCAGGAAACGCTCGACACGTCGGCGGCGATGTACCTGGGCATGAAGGCCGTGCTCAAGAAGCATGGGGCCAACGCGATCACGGTGAATTGCCTCGGTGGCTTCTACGGCGGGCATATCCATGCCTATCCGTGCCTTGGTTTCCACGAACTGTGCAACGAAGGCTTGATCGGCGCCTGCGAGGCCGACGTCCGCTCGACGGCGACCATGGTCGCACTGACCGCGATGAC
>Ga0315286_10002106_pt1 | contig 18415 bp, 18 predicted proteins | sample YL17G10_0_MG_FD_205038 | JGI IMG/M metagenome (GOLD analysis project Ga0315286, IMG submission 205038) | Sediment microbial communities from Yellowstone Lake, YNP, Wyoming, USA - YL17G10_0 | ecosystem: Environmental > Aquatic > Freshwater > Lake > Sediment | place: USA: Wyoming | collected... | reverse complement strand
TGCCGAAGCGCCGGATGCCTTCCTCGGGGTCGTTGGAGAACTCAAACCACGGCTCCGCACGCAGGTGGTCGGCACCCCGGCTCGACACGGCGTTGGCGAGGCCATAGGCTTTGATCGTCCGGACGTCGGCCTGGAACATCTCCAGCCCCTTGCTGTGCATCGCCAAGCGCTCGGATCCACGGCCCAGACGTTCGGCCGCTCGCCTCACACCGTCTGCGAGCTGATCGCCGAGCCCTTCTCGATGGGCCACCTGGTGGATCAGCGTCAGGACGGCCTCACCGTTTCCCCACGTGAGATCGAGGCCTCCGGTGTCCTCGCGGGAAAGCAATCCCCGTTGGTAGCACTCCATCGCCCAGGAGATCACCTCGCTCAAGCTGATGGCGTCCAGGCCGTAACGGTTCGCGAGGTCGACGCACTTCAGCGCCAGCGGCAGATCGCCCACGCCGACCCGGGCAGTGAAACCGGCAAGGGGCTCGTACTCAGGGCCCTCGAAGCGAAGGCCCGGAAAGCGCGGATCATCGATGACGAGAAAGCGGCTGCAGGGGATATTGCAGGCGAAGCAGGCCTTGCCTTTCGTCTTGTAGAGCGTCTCGATGGCCTCTCCGCTGACCGCATCGGCTGCGTCAAAGTGTCCGCTCTGGAAGTGACGCGTCGGAAGCGCTCCGATACGGTCGAGAGACGTGACCAGGCGTGTCGTGCCAAGGCGCGCGCGGACGTTGTAGTCCGCGTGGCGGACGATCTTCTCGTCCAGGCGCGCGCCCAACTCGCCGAAACGCGTGATGTCGGCCACGGTGATCGACCCGGAACCCCGCACGGCGACGGCCTTGAGCTGCTTCGACGCCATCACCGTGCCCATCCCCGTCCGGGCAGCTGCCCGGTGCAGGTTGACGAAGACGCCCGCGAAACGGACGCCGTGTTCCGCGCCCAGACCAATGGTCGCGACCTGCGCGTCGCGATCGCCGAGATCGCGCTGGACGGCCGCGGTTGCGTCCGGCACGTCCCGGCCCCACAGATCCTCCGCACTCCGAAGCTCCGCCCGGTCGTCTTTGATCGAGAGATACACGGGCCGACTCGCGCGCCCCTCGATGATGATCTGGTCGTAACCGGCAAACTTGAGTTCGGCGCCGAAGAACCCGCCGGCGTTCGAGTCGCCGAGTATCCCGGTCTGTGGCGACATCGCCGAGATGTTAAAGCGTGCGCCGCCAGGGAATGGCGTTCCGGCCAGCGGCCCGGCGCCAAACACCAGGATGTTTTGTGGCGAGAGCCCGTCAATGTGCGGCGGGAGGTGGTCCCAGAGCCGTTTGACGTTCAGTCCGCGCCCGCCAAAGAAGGCCCGCGCGAGCTCCTCGTCAGTGGGATGACGGTGAATGGCGCCGGTGGTGAGATCGACGTGCAGGACGGTGCCGCCGTAGCTATGCACGATGTCCCGCCGGATGGCTGGTCTGCCGGCCCGGACCGTCGAGCGGCGGCGTCTGGCCAGCGCACGCCGCAGCGTCCGGATCGCCGTAGACCAGCGCGCCCGTCGCGCAGCGCGTCACGCACGCGGGATCGCCGTCACACAGGTCGCAGAAGAGCGGCAGGCCGGTCAGCGGGTGGACCGACAGGACACCGAACGAGCAGGCATCGGCACAGGCCGTGCAGCAGAGACACTGTTCGGAATCGAGCAGGATGGTGCCGGCGACCACGTGTCTGGCGAGCGCTGTTGTCGGACACGCCGAGACGCAGAACGCCTCGAGACACATCCGGCAGACTCGAGGGCGGTCCACGCCGAGCGACTCGTCCTTGAACACCCTGATGCGGGCCGAGGAGGTGCCGAACCGACCCTCGTGGCGGGCCACGCACGCGACCTCACAGGCGCGGCAGCCGCTGCAACGCGCCTCGCGGACCAGGATCTGCTTCACCCGTTCATCTTCTCACGTCGCAGGCCTGTCCGCGACGTCGATGGATCCGTCCGGCTGAATGGCGACCACTATCGAAGGAGTGCTCCGAGACTTCCGGGCGAGGCACACGGTCAGCAGGCTTCTTTGCGACTACCCGTGCCGCCGGATGCCCAGCACTCGCTCGGCAATCACCATGCGCTGGGTTTCTGACGTGCCCTGGTAGATCTCGGTCGCGCGCGCGTCGCGGAAGTCGCGCTCAACCCTGGATCCGCGCCGGTAGCCGGCCGACGCCAGGATCTGCATCGCCTTGTCGGCCGCCTGGTGCGCGGCCACCGACGCCGCCAACTTCGCCTGCGCGGCTTCGGTCACGATGCTGGTCTGCGTGGCTTTCAGAGATGCGGCCTTCCAGGTGAGCATGCGCGCCGCGTCGAGTTCGGTGGCCATGTCGGCCAGCATGAACTGGATGGCCTCGTACTCGGCGATCGGCTTGCCAAACGTGTGACGCGCTTTCGCGTGGCGCAGCGCCTCGTCGAGCGCAGCCTGGCCGATGCCGAGCGCCTGCGCCGCGATGGCGACGCGACCGCCTTCGAGCGCCCACATGGCCACCTTGAAACCATCGTTGACGGTGCCAACCACCTGGTCGGCCGGGACAACGACATCGTTGAACGTGAGGTCCATGCAGCCAAGGCCGCGGACGCCCAGCGAGTCGGCCCGTGCGGTTCGCTCGATGCCCGGCGTGCTCATCGGGACGAGAAACGCGGAGATGCCGTGCGCGCGCTGGCCTGGCCGCGTCACCGCGAACACCAACGCGACGTTGGACACCTCGGCGCACGCGACCCAGACTTTACGCCCGTTGAGACTGTACGCCTTCCCATCCTCGACCAGCGTCGCCTGCATCTCGACATTCGCGGCATCGGTGCCGGCGTCTTCCTCCGAGAGGCCGAAGGATCCCACCGCCTGCCCGGTGGCCAACGCCCGGAGCCAGCGCTCCTTGTGAACATCGGCGCCGAATCGCGCCAGCACCTCGGCGACAAGCGAGTTGTTGACGATCAGGATGACGCCGACCGTGGCGCTCCCGCGTGACACAGCCTCCACGGCAAGGGCATAGCTCACGTAGTCGCGTCCGCCACCGCCCCAGGCCTGCGGCACAGTCACACCCATCAGGCCGTGCTCTCCTGCGCGCTTCAGCAACGTCACGGGAAATTCGCCGCTCTCGTCGATGTGCGATGCCGCCGGCTCGACGTCGGTCCGAACAAACTGATCGACCGCGGCTTGGAATGCCAATTGTGCTGGAGTGAGTTCGAGAATCATGGTGTGTGTTGCGTCCGGGCGCGATCAGTCGCGGCGCGACGATTGCGGAAACCGAGTGTCCCGTAGGGGCAACCCCGTGTGGTTGCCCAAGTGTCAGGGCGGGCACGGGGGCCCGCCCCTACTCTTACCCAACCGCTCGAACACCGGCCTGAGGCGTGCGGCGGAATGATCGAGATCCTCCGGAAGCACCCGCACGCCGCCGACGACCGAGACAAAATTGGTGTCTCCATTCCAGCGTGGCACGACGTGGATGTGCATGTGGTCCACGATGCCGGCACCGGCGGCACGGCCGAGATTCATCCCGACGTTCAGCCCCTGCGGGCGGTACACCTCACTGAGCGTCACCTCCGCGAGCGACGTGAGTTCGATCATCTCGGCACGTTCGGCGGGCGACGCCGCGCCCAGCGTCGCGATGTGGCGCGCGGGCACCACCATCAGATGCCCGCAGGTGTAGGGGAACATGTTCAGGATGATAAAGGCAGCCTCGGCCCGGTAAACGACGAGACGGGAATTCTCGACATCGGCGAGCGCCTCGCAGAAGACGCACCCCTCCACGTCACCGGTCTTGCTCACGTATTGAAGCCTCCACGGCGACCACAGGCGTTCCACCAGCGTGTCTTTCTTGGGGACGGATTCACAACCTGCGTAAACCGCCTGTTGCCCGGCATCGAGAACGGGTTCTGAAACCGGACGTCGCTCGCGCCGTGCCGGCCCGCGGCCCAGTACAGCGGCCCGGCATCGACGGCCCGAACGCGCACACCAGCGTCAAGACGCGGCCGGCGACCGGTTCTGGTTTGCGGTCGGAACGACGTCGGCCAGCGCCGCGCCGGCGGCCGGTTCGACCTCCAACTCGTGGTTGATGAGGTCCTTCAATTCCTTGCCCGGCTTGAAATACGGCACGCGCTTGGGCGGCACGTCCACGCGGGCGCCCGTCTTCGGATTGCGCCCCTTGCGGGGCTCGCGCTGCCGGAGGCGAAAACTCCCGAACCCCCGCAACTCGATCTTCTCGCCCTTCTGGAGCGCATCGATGATGCTGCGGAAGACCGTGTCGACGATGACCTCGGAGTGCTTCTTGGTGAGGTCCGACACGCGCGAGACTTCTTCGACGAGTTCGGCCTTGGTCATGGATGACCCGCAGAAAGGAGACGACCTCCGGGGGACGCGTCGACCCGGTGCCGAATCACGCCGTCCCCCGGAGACGAACACCCGGCCGCCTCAGGGGCGGCCAGAACACTACTTCTCGTCGCGCTGCTGCTGGCGGAAGTGATCCGCCAGCGTGGCCTGCGGTTTTCCGGTGTTCTCGGAATACGTGGCCCAATCGGCGCGATCCTGGTCCACGCGCATCGCGCGGATACTCAAGCCGATCTTCCGCTCCGACGGACTCAGCTTGATGATCTTCATCGGGTAGGTCTTCTCCACCTCGAGTTCGATCTTCTCTTCCAGCTGATCGTCGAACTCGGACACGTGGATCAGGCCCTCTATCCCCTCGGCCAGCTCCACGAACGCGCCAAAGTTGGTCATCCGGACGACCTTGCCGTCAATCGTGTCGCCCACCTGGTGTTGCGAGAAGAACTCGTCCCAGATGTCGGTGGCCAGCTGCTTCAGCCCGAGCGACAACCGCTGGTTCTCGGCGTCGATGTTCAGCACGATCGCCTCGACCTTGTCGCCCTTCTTCAGCACCTCGGACGGGTGCTTGATCCGCTTGCTCCACGACATGTCCGAGATGTGGATGAGGCCATCGATATCCTCTTCCACCTCGACGAAGGCGCCGAACTCGGTCAGGTTGCGCACCTTGCCGACGATGCGCGCGCCGACCGGGTACTTGGAGGCCAGCTCATGCCACGGGTTGCTCTCGATCTGTTTGAGGCCGAGGGAAATGCGCCGCGCCCCCGGATCCACGCCGAGCACCATCGCTTCGACGGCGTCGCCCTGGTTGAGGACTTTCGACGGGTGCTTGACGCGCTTGCTCCACGTCATCTCGGAGACGTGGATGAGGCCTTCGACGCCCGGTTCGAGCTCGATGAAGGCCCCGTAGTCGGTCAGGCTCACGACCTTGCCCGACATGCGCGCCCCGACCGGGTACCGGTCGGTCACGTTGCTCCACGGATCCGCCATGAGCTGCTTGTGGCCCAGCGACACGCGCTCGGTCGACGGGTCGTACTTGAGCACGATGACGTCGATTTCGTCGTTGACCTTGAAGATCTCCGACGGATGGCCCACGCGCCCCCACGACATGTCCGTGATGTGGAGCAGGCCGTCGATGCCGCCCAGGTCGATGAAGGCGCCGTAGTCGGTGATGTTCTTCACCGTGCCGCGCAACACCTTGCCGTCGGCCAGCGCCCCCAGCGTGTACTTCTTCTTCTCGGCGTTCTCTTCTTCGAGCAGGACCTTGCGCGACAACACGATGTTCCCGCGCTTCTTGTTGACCTTGATGACGCGCATCCGGAGTTCCTGGTTCTTCAGGGCATCCAGGTTCCGGACGGGGCGCACGTCGACCTGCGAGCCGGGCAGAAACGCCCGGACGCCGATGTCGACGGCCAGACCGCCCTTGATGCGCTCGATGACGCGACCGATGACGACCTTGCGATCCACGTAGGCCTTCTCGATCTCGTCCCAGATCTTCATCTTTTCCGCTTTTTCGCGGGAAAGAACGACGTAGCCGTCCTTGTCTTCAGTCCGCTCCAGCAGCACGTCGACCAGATCGCCGGGCTGGACCGTGACCTGCCCGGTTTCGTCGAGGAATTCACCGACCGCGATGACCCCCTCCGATTTGTAGCCGACATCAACGACGACTGCCGACGCGGTCACCTTGAGGACCGTGCCTTTGACAACCTCGCCTTCGGAAATATTCCGGAAGCTCCGGTCGTACAATTCCAACACGCGGGCCATCTCGTCGGGATCGACCTCGTCGTCGTGCATCCCGCCCATTGGTTTCAGCGTCTTGATCGGCGCGGACCTTTTTGTCCTGCCGGTCGATTCTCCCGTCTGCACTGCCAGATCCAAGCCGTTCGTACCGTCTTCGTTCGCCATGCCTTGCGCGTCCTCCTGCACTTCGTGAATTGCCGGTCTTGGTGTTCAGTGCCGGCGACTGCGGATGGTGGCCGGGTCGCACCCGGTAGCCACAAGCAGTTGAGTTTACGACACTTAGACGATGCGGTCAATCACTTGATTCTCAACGTGATTCCGGGCGGTGTGCTCTGCCCGGCCGCCACGGGCGATCCGGTCTTTGTTCGACGAGGAATGGCAAAGGGACGGCCACCCCGATCAGGACGAATGACGGACGGCAGTTGCCTGCTTCGCGCTGACGATAACCAACACGCGCTCAACAACTTGCTGGATCGGGAGGTTCGTCGTGTCAATCGTGATCGCGTCGGTTGCCACACTGAGCGGCGAGGCCTCCCTGGTCCTGTCGTTCTCGTCACGCCGCTGCATCGCCTGGGCGATGTCGGCCAGCGCCTGTGTCTGACTGGAGCTGTGGGCCGAGTCGTGCGCCCGGCGCCGCGCCCGCTCTTCAGGAGACGCATCCAGGTAGATCTTGACGTCGGCGTTCGGAAACACCACCGTCCCGATATCGCGCCCCTCCATCACCACGCCGTCGGGTTCCGCGATCGCCCGCTGTCTGGCAACCAGCGCTTCGCGCACGCGAGGCAGCCGCGCCACGCGCGTGGTCGCCCGGTCGATCTCCGGCGTACGAATCGCATACGAGGCATCGGCGCCATCGATCCGGATGTCGCTGCCATCGATCTCGATGGTCGCGGCCGCCGCCAGCCGCGAGATCTGGTCTTCGTCATCAAGTGACAGGCCCAGTTGCTCCGCGCGCCAGGCCACCGCGCGATACATCGCGCCCGTGTCAACGTGGCGAATCCCAAGCGCAGAGGCGACCGCTCGCGCCACCGTGCCTTTGCCTACACCAGAAGGACCGTCAATTGCGACAATCATGATGTGCTCTTCCGGGGGCTGGGGACTGGAGGCTGGGGGCTGGCGAGACTCTTCCTCTAAACCGCCGACATCAGACGCCGACCGCCAGTCCGACGAGTCCCTCCCTATCCGTTATTCCGGGAAAGGCCGGTATCCCCGCAGGCACGCGGTCTGCACCAAGATGAAGAAGACTCGCTTCGACGGGAAAGTGATTCGCACGAAAGATACCCAAGGCGCGGATGCTGCAGTTGATGCGGCCCAGTCTCCAGCCCCCAGTCCCCAGTCTCCAGCCCCCAGTCCCCAGTCTCCAGTCCCCAGTCCCCAGTCCCCAGCCTCGGAGTGTAACATGTCACCATGCGTCTCCAGGCCCTCGCCTCCGTCGTCGTCGTGCTGGTGACCACGACCGCCGTCACGGCCCCGTACCTCCGATCGTACTCGCGCGCGGCTGCGGTGTTCGCGCGGATGGCCCATCTCGAGGGCCGCGTGATGAACGCTTTCGAGTGGGAACGGGAAGACGTCACGATCGAGATGACGACGGTTCGGTCGCGGCACGGTGACCTGCGGGCCCGGCTCTTCATTCCTGCGCACATCCGGCGGGCGGTGACGCTGGTGTCTGGCGTCAATATGCTGGGCATTGAGGAACCGCGGCTGTACGGCCTCGCCTACGAGCTGGCCAGCGTCGGTGTGGCGGTCATCACGCCCGACACGCCGGATCTGAAGCGGTTCGACATTACGCCCCGCACCACCGACATGATCGAGGACACGGCGCTGTGGCTGTCTCGGCAGCGGCGGCTGACGCAGCACGGCCACATCGGCATGATCGGCATCAGCTTCGCAGGCGGCCTGTCCATCATCGCCGCCGGCCGTCCGGCGCTGCGTGATCGCGTCGATTTCGTGCTCTCGTTCGGCGGCCACGGCGACTTCCCGCGCGCGCTGCGGTTCCTCTGCACCGGCAAGGAGCCGGCGCTCTCGGCCAATGGCGGCACCACTGGCAGCCAGGCGGCGGGCGAGGTCTACCGGCGCCCCCACGACTACGGGGTGGCCATCATCCTGCTGGATCTCGCGGACCGCCTCGTGCCTTCCGCGCAGGTCGGGCCGCTGCGTGAGGCGATTCTCAAGTATCTGCTCGCCGCACACCACGAACTCATCGACAAGCGCCTCGCGAGGGTGTCGTTCGACGAGGCGCTCAGGCTCGCGGAGGCGCTGCCGGAGCCGTCGCGCACCTACATGCGGCAGGTGAACGATCGGGACGTCGAGAAGCTCGGGCAGCTCGTGGCTCCCCTGCTGGTGTCGCTTGGTGGCGACGCCGATCTGTCGCCCGAGCGGTCCGCGCCGCCGGCCTGCCGGGTCTATCTGCTCCACGGCACCGACGACACGGTGATTCCGTCGTTCGAAACGCTGTGGCTGGAGCGATACCTCCAGGGCAAGGCGCCTGTGCGGGTTCTCCTGAGCGGCCTGATTACGCATGCCGAACTCGACCGGCAGCAGGACATGCGTGAGATGTGGAAGCTGGTCGATTTCTTTGCGGATCTGCTGAGGCAATGATGGAACGACTACAGAAGATCCTGTCGGCCGCCGGCGTGGCGTCGCGTCGCGCCGCCGAGGGCCTGATCTCACAGGGCCGCGTCAGCGTCAACGGCAAGACGATTCTGGAACTCGGCACGAAGGCCGATCCCGGGCACGACGACATCCGCGTCGATGGCCAGCGGATCCGGATCTCCACCCATCACCGGTACATCCTGCTCAACAAGCCGCGGGGGTATGTGACGACGAGGAAGGACCCGGAGCGTCGATCGACGGTCCTCGATCTGCTGCCGGAGGTCGGTGAGTACGTCTATCCGGTCGGGCGGCTCGATTACGACTCCGAGGGCCTGCTGCTGCTGACCAACGACGGTGCGCTGGCCGAGCGCCTGCTCCACCCGCGTCACGAGGTGGAACGGGAATACCACGTGCGCGTCCGCCGCGTGCCCGACGAGCCGGCGCTCGATCGCCTGCGCCGGGGTGTGACGATCGACGGCCACCGGACTGCGCCAGCCACTGTGAGACTGGTCGAGACGGGGCTTGGCGCGCGGGAGGATCAGTCGATGATCTCGATCGTGCTGCACGAAGGGCGCACGCGGCAGGTGCGGAACATGTGTGAGGCGATTGGCCACCCGGTGGTGCGGCTGCGCCGGGTGCGGTTCGGGTCGATCAGCGACCCCCGCCTGCCGGTTGGCTCGCATCGGGAGCTGACCCGCGCCGAAGTGGAGCGGTTAAAGAAGGCCGCCGGGCTGCTGCCCGGGCGCGGCGGCGAGCGGGTTGCCGCACCGCCAACGACGCGACCTAGTGGATCTTTTCCCCGCCCGTCCCAGCGGCCTCCGCAGGCTCCGCCGCCGGCATCATCTCGTCTGGCGACGCCGCCGTCCCGACGGCCTCCTCGCCCGGCACCTCCAGCGGGAGCATCTGATCGGCCGGCATCGGCTCGGAAAGCGCCGTCGACAAATCGAAGCCGAGCAGATCGGCCATATCCTCGACCTTCGGGAGGTCGCCGAGGTCGTTGAGTCCGAACCGCATCAGGAACTCACGAGTGGTGGCGTAGAGGAACGGGCGCCCCACGACCTGCTTGCGCCCGGCGATCTTCACCAGCTTGCGCTCCATCAGCGTCGCCAGCACGCCCGACGTGTTCACGCCTCGAATCTCGGCAATCTCGGTCGAGGTCACCGGCTGGCGATACGCGATTACCGCGAGCGTCTCGAGCGCCTGGACCGACAGTTTGGTGGTCTTGCGCTCGTGGAACAGCCGTCGAACCCACTCATTCAGGTCCGTTCTGGTGACGATCTGCATCCCGCCCGCGATGTCGATCAATTGAAGCCCGCCAGGCTGCTCGTAGTCGAGCTTGAGCGAGTCAAGCGCCAGCTGAACGTCCTCTTTCGGCTCGCTCGCCAGCACCTTGCACAGCGCCTTCATCGTCAGTGGCTCCGGCGACGCGAAGATCAGCGCTTCGACGATGGCCTTCAGTTCCTCCATTGCCTCTTTCCTGTCAGCGAGCAGCGCCAGGCAGACGCCTGCGCTATCCAGCGTTCTCTGCCGGCTTCGGCCGCTTGTACACCCTGATCGTCCCGAACATCCCTGCCTGGAACACCCGCACCAGTCTAAGCCGGATCATTTCGAGCAGCGCGAGAAACGTGACGATCAGCGCAGGACGCGAGTTGACATCATCGAACAGATCTTCGAACCCGCAGGCGTCAGTCTCCGACAGCCGCCCGAGCAGCTGTTCGATCCGATCCTCAATCGAGACCTGCTCGGCGGGCAGCACCATCCTGGGCCGCTGTTGGGCTCGGTCGAGCACGGTCCTGAAGGCGGCCATCAGACTGAACAGGTCGACCTCGACCTCGGTCTCGTACTCGTCGCCCGCGATGCCGGCGACGCGCTGATCGGGCCGCTGCCACTGCGCGCTGCGCAGCGTCTCGCGCTCGTGGAGCAGGCTGGCCGCGGCCTTGTACTTCTGGTACTCGAGCAGCCGGTTGATCAGCGCCTCGCGCGGATCCTCCTCGTCATCGTCCTGCAAGGGGTCCGGACGCGGCAGCAGCATCCTCGACTTGATGTGGATGAGCGTGGCGGCCATCACGAGGAACTCACCCGCCAGATCCAGGTCCAGTTCCTGCATCAGCCCGATGTATTCCAGGTACTGCGCGGTGATGAACGCGATGGGAATGTCGTAGATGTTCACCTCGTTCTTCTTGATGAGGTGAATCAGGAGGTCGAGCGGGCCGGAGAAATGCTCCAAGCTGACGCTGTAGGCATCGGGCGACGGCTCGAACTCGATCCCCGTGGGAGACGTCGGCGACATCACCGGTACGCGATCTTCATGGCGTCACGGACCCGCGCCATCGTCTCGGCGGCCACCGCCCTGGCGCGCCGCGATCCGTCCTCGACGATCTCGCGGACGCGGGACGGGGTGGCCAGCGCCTCGGCGCGGCGCTGCCGAATCGGCTCGAGCGTCTTTTCGAGCGCCACGATCAGCTTCTTCTTCACCTCGACATCGCCCACCCTGCCGGCCCGGTAACGGGCCTTGAGGTCATCGACCTCGTCGCGGTCGTCGTTGAACGCGTCGTGATACGTGAAGACCGGGTTGCCCTCGACATTGCCCGGAATATCGGCGCGGATCCGCGCGGGATCCGTGTACATCTGCATCACCTTGCGGCGGACGGCGTCGGCATCATCCGTGAGATCGATCGCGTTGCCGTAGCTCTTGCTCATCTTCCGATTGTCGATCCCCGGCAGCCTCGGGAACTGCGTCAACAGCGGCTGGGGCTCGACGAACACCTCGCCGTAGAACGCGTGGAAGCGCCGCACGACCTCGCGCGAGAGTTCGAGATGCGGCACCTGGTCCTCGCCCACCGGAACAAAGTGCGCGTTGTACATGATGATATCCGCCGTCTGGAGCAGCGGATACCCCAGGAAGCCGTACGTCGACAGATCCTTCTCCGACAACTGGTCGCGCTGCTCCTTGTAGGTCGGCACGCGCTCGAGCCACGGCACCGGGATGATCATCGAGAGCAGCAGGTGCAGTTCGGCATGCTCCGGCACGAGCGACTGCACAAACATCGTGCAGCGTTCCGGATCGAGGCCCGCCGCAATCCAGTCGGCCACGTTCGAATACGCGTAGCGGGCCAGATCGTCGGTCGCGGCGTACTCGCTGGTCAACGCATGCCAGTCGGCGACGAAGTAGAAACTGTCGTACTGCTCCTGCAGCGGCACCCAGTTTCGCAAGGCGCCAACCAGGTGGCCCAGGTGCAGGCGGCCGGTTGGCCGCATCCCGGAGACGACGCGCGCTTTGGCAGAAGACACGGGGTTCACCTAATTACAAGGAGATTCAGGCTAACACGAAACCAGGCATCACCCGCGTGCGAAGTGGCCCAGCACGGCGTCGGCGGCCCTGGCGCCGACCACCGCGCACAGGGCCTCGCGGCTGGCGCGGCGTACGCCGGCGGCACTGCCGAACGCCCGCAGCAGCGCGTTCCGGCGGCGGGGCCCGATGCCGGCGATGTCGTCGAGCGCGGAACGCAGGTCGCGTGCGCGCCTCGCATTCCGGTGAAACGACACCGCCACACGATGGGCCTCGTCGCGAATCCGTCGAAGCAGCAGCAATGACGGGTGGGCGACGTCGAGCGCGATGGGTTCCGGCCGATCGCGCGTGACGATCAACTCCTCTTTCTTGGCGAGGCCGACAGCGACCAGATTCCCGAGGCCCAGCGACTCGAGGGCCTCGTAGGCCGACTCGACCTGTCCGCGGCCGCCGTCGATGAGGACGAGATCCGGAAACGGACCTCCGCGGGCGAGCAGGCCCTGGTACCGCCGCAGCACGACCTCGCGCATGGCCGCGACGTCGTCCGGCTTCGGCGGCACGGCGGATGCCGCCGCCCTGACGCGGAACTTCCGGTACTCGCCTCGCCGCATCCGACCGTCCTCGCAGACCACCAGCGACGCCACCGTGTCGGCGCCCTGCAGCGTCGAGATGTCGACGCACTCGATCCGCCGGGGAAACGCCGGCAGCCTCAGGATGGCGCGCAGACTCTCCAACGCCTCGTAGTTGGCGACCGCGCCTCCGCTGAATCTGGACTGATACGCCATCGAGGCGTTGCGTGTCGCGAGATCGAGCAGGCCGCGCCGATCCTGGCGCCGCGGCACGGCAATGGTCACCCGGCGGCCCGCGCGGGCGCTCAGCCACGCCTCGAGCGCGTCGCCATCGTCGGGCCGCACGATGACATGGATCTCCGGCGGAATGTCGTGCTCCTGGTAGAACTGGCCGAGTGCGGCACCGAGGACATTCGGCTCGGGTTCGCCGCCGCCGGCGTCCGGCTCGGCGACCAGTTCGATCCGATCGACCACCCGGCCGTTCCGCATCTGGAACACCTGGATGATTGTGCCGGACGGCCCCGACGTGAGGCCGAACGCGTCGCGGTCGCCCGCCTTCGGCATGGCCATCTTCTGCTGGCGATCCCGCAGGGTCTCGAGCGTGCGAATCGCGTCACGCAGGTGCGCGGCCTGTTCGAACAACTCGCCCTCGGCGGCCTCGTCCATCTCGGTCGTCAATCGGCCGATCAGTTCGTCAGCGCGTCCCTCGAGCAGGAGGCGGGTTCTGGCCACGGCTGCCGCGTACTGCTCCGCGGTGCACAACGTCTCGACGCACGGGGCGAGGCACCGGCCGATGTCGAACTCGAGACACGCGCGGCCCCGCTGGCCGGTGATGTGCTCCTGGCAGGACCGGATCCCGAACACGCGGTGCGTCAGGCTCATGGTCCTGCGAGCCAGCCTCGCCGGCATGAACGGTCCGGCGTACACGTCGCCGTCGCGCTCGACCCGCCGCGCCACCACCACGCGAGGAAACGACTCGGTGGTGGTCAGTTTCAGGTAGGGGTAGTTCTTGTCGTCGCGCAGCAGGATGTTGAAGCGCGGCAGCCGCCGCTTGATCAGGCTGTTCTCGAGTGCCAGCGCCTCGACCACCGAATCGGTCACGACAACGTCGAGGGAATCGACGTCATCGAGCAGCCGATCGTGCCTCGGGGACGTGCCTCTGGCTCCAAGATAGCTGCTCACGCGGTCGCGCAGATGCGCCGCCTTGCCGACGTAGAGCGTCTGATGGTCGCGACCCAGGAAAACGTACACACCGGGTTGCTCGGGCAGGCGGGAAATCTGATGCTTGAGGTCCTCGATAGGCATGGAATAAGATGTCGCGACTCGTTTCTTCGACCCGAGCTGTCTTGATTATACGGAAGCCATGACCTTTACGGGCTTGATTGGTGTCACCGTTGACTTTCCGCTCCGGGCGATTATCTGGGCGTGCGTCAAGCTGCGCATCCACCCGAACGTCCTGACGGTCACAGGCGTCCTCCTCAACGCCATCGCCGCATGGGAACTGGCCGTCGGCCGCTTCTTCTCCGCCGGCTGGTGGATGATTGCGGCCAACATGTTCGACTACATCGACGGCAAGGTCGCCCACGAGGCCGGTGTGGCCAGCGAGTTCGGCGGGTTCTTTGACTCGGTGATGGACCGGTTCTCGGACATCGCGCTGTTTATCGGCCTGATTGCGCTTTACAACGAGCGCGGGACCGGCCATCGCGACTACGTGGTGCTTGCGTCGCTGGCGATGATGTTCGTGGTCCTGACCAGTTACACGCGCGCGCGCGCCGAGTCGGTGGTCGAGAAGTGCAAGATCGGCTTCATGGAACGGCCCGAGCGGATCGTGTTGTTCATGATTGGCGCCTTCACGAACAGGATGGCCGCAGTCCTGTGGGTGATCCTGGTGCTGTCGATCGTCACCGTGCTGGATCGGATCTTCTTCACCTGGCGCGAATTGACGGCGGGGCGCAGCCTGGTGGCGGTCAGGGCCGGCACGGCGCCATCGCCGATCCCGTCAACACAGATGGGCACGGTCCAGAGGGTGATGACGCTGCCGGTGATGATTCTCTGGCGGGGACTGTTCTGGTCCTACGAACGGGCCACCTGGCAGTACGACGTCATGGTGATCATCATTCTCGCCTTCGTGTGGGGCACGCCGGCGCGGTGGCTTGGCGATCCGATGGCGCTCGACGGCGTCGGCCTCTTCCAGTGGATCCTGGGGTTGCAGTGAGTGTCGCACGGACGAAGACGCGGTCCGTGTCGCGTCCCCGCTCACGCAAGCCGGCAAAACGTGCCTTGCCGGGACGGGTCGCCGGTCTGACGGTCGCGCTAGTCGCGCCGCTCGTCTTGGCCCTTTCGGCACGTTTTGCAGACTGACGCTATCGGCTTGGTTCGAGGGGCCGTCGCACGGATCGACGTCTTCCCCCGTGTTGCTCGCACTCCGTGCATCCTGCGTCTGACATCCGACTCCCGACCCCCGAATCCCCAATCCCGAATCCCGGCTGTCCGTCCTCAGTCCCCTCACACGTCTTCCCGTTCGTCATGTCCGCCCAGATCAAGGGGCGGGCGCGGGAAGTGGAGGTCGTGCGTCCTGATGTGGTCGCGCAGCAGCCGGCGCGCTTCGCCATAGTGCTCCGGCGGGACGCTGAGCCGGCCGGCCCGCTGCTGGTGCCCGGCCACAACGACGAGCGCGGGCGTCAGGCCTTCCCGCCATGTCAGCCCGGTGATGTCGCCGTACTTCACGAATCTCCGATCGAGCCAGAGACCGTCCGGGTAGAACCCGCGCTCGACCCGGAAGCTCAGGGGGTAGAGGATGCTGTAGTAGGCGAACATCATCACTTCACCGAACACCTGGCCGAGCAGCCAGTTGAGCACGAGGATTTTGTAGAGAATCACGAGGCCGAGACCGACGGCGATCCATCGTGACAGCACGAAGGTCCTGGGCCGGGGCACCACCCACGTCAGCAGGGCATGTGGTCGCCGGCGCCGGAACGCCAGGTAGTCGTTGAGCAGGATCAGGTTGGCGGCCAGGAATCCGACGCCAAGCAGCAGCAGGAGCGCGCCAAGGGGATTCACCACCGGCTTCCCCGTCCGCTATGGCTAGGCCGACCTGGGTTTGTCGGCGCCCGCCAGGGACGGGTCGAAGCACCGGCGGCAACGCGCCTCGTAGGTGCCTTGCGAGCCCAGCAGCAGGCGGTCGCTGCTGGCGACCAACCGCTGCGTGTGATTGGCCGGGTTGCCGCAGACCATGCAGATGGCAAGCGTCTTGGTGATGTACTCCGCGATCGCCAGCAGCTGCGGCATCGGTTCGAACGGCTTGCCGAGATAATCCTGGTCGAGACCCGCGACGATCACGCGCTTGCCGCGACTGGCGAGCGTGTCGCAGACCGTCGGCAGGCCGGCATCGAAGAACTGTCCTTCGTCGATCCCCACGACCTCGGTGTCGTCGTCCACCAGCTGCAACAGGTCGCTGGCGCTCAGGACGTTTCGCGACTGAATGCGCATCTCGCTATGCGAGACGATTTCGTCCTCGCTGAACCGGCTGTCGAACTTCGGCTTGAAGATCTGGACCTTCTGGCGGGCGATTTGCGCGCGACGGAGGCGGCGGATGAGCTCCTCGCTCTTGCCGCTGAACATGCTGCCGCAGACGACCTCGATCCAGCCCGTGTGGCGCGTGCGTTCGATATCCATGGAAGATCCAGGCTAGACCCTCGCCTGATACTCGCCCGTCTCGGTGTTGACCCGAACCCGGTCGCCCGTGTTCACAAACGGCGGCACCGACACGACCAGGCCCGTCTCGAGCGTCGCCGGCTTCAACTGCGCATTCGCGGTCGCCCCCTTGATGGCCGGCGCCGTGTCCTTGACCGTCAGGTCCACCGTCTGGGGCAGCTCGATCCCCACCGGTTCGGCTCCGAAGAACTCGACCTTGATGGTCGACTCGGGCACGAGATAGCCAATCATCTCGCCCAGCACTTCGTCGGAGAGTGTGATCTGTTCGTAGGTGCTGGTGTCCATGAAGTGGTGGCCGCCCGCGTCGCTGTACATGTACTGCATCTCGAGTTCGTCAAGCGTCGCGCGCTGAATGGTATCTTCCGACCGCAGCCGCTGTTCCACCTGCGCCCCGTTGCGAAGGTTGCGCATCTTGACGCGAACGAAACCGCGGAGGTTGCCGGGCGTGACGTGCTGCAACTCGAGGATCCTGAGCAGGTCGCCATCCAGATGGATGAGCATGCCCTTTCTGAGACGCGTGGCCTGAATCGCACTCATAGATGTCGACCGCTATCCTGCGGGCCTCAGCGGCCCGATGACGCCTCTGCAGGCGTGTTTTGCCATCGTACAGACCGTCGATGGTAGCACATCTGGTTGGGCCCAACCAAACATGCTAGGATGCGATTTGTGGCCTTTTCCCGCCGGGATCCGCTCCATGATCTGCTCGCTCCGCACGAACGGCGGGGCCGTCCGGGCCCGGAGGAGGCTGCCGGCTGGGCGCCTGCCGCCGGCCTGCTCGAAACACCCGACCGCTTCGTCGTCAGCGTCGAACTGCCCAGCCTGAATCGCGGCGACATCCGCATCGACGCCCGGGAACAGACGCTCGTGCCCGAGGTGCTTCCGCAGACTCGTCGCCTCAAGGTCGACTGACTGCCATGAAACGACTTCTGTTCGCCGTCCTCGCCATCAGTGTTGGTTTTACGGCCGGGCTGGTCGTCACGGGCCGCCTGCACGTCGCCCAGACGAGTACGGCCGCGCCGGCGACCGGCGATCAAGTCGGCACCAGCACGGCACAGGCGACGCCGGCCGCGCGCACCATGGCGGGGCTCCCCGACTTCACGGGCGTTGCCGCCGGCGCCGTGGGCGCGGTCACGAACATCTCGTCGCAGCAGGTCGTGCGGGCGTCGAACTCGCCGTTTGCCAATGACCCGTTCTTCCGCTATTTCTTTGGTGACGATGCCGAGATGTTCGGCGGACGCGACCGGCGGGAATCCAGTCTCGGGTCCGGAGTGGTCGTCTCGTCTGACGGCTACATCCTCACGAACAGCCATGTCGTCGGCGACAACACGGCTGAGATCACGGTGTTGCTGGCCGACAAGCGCGAGATGCGCGCGCGCGTGATTGGCACCGATCCGCTCACCGACATCGCGCTCTTGAAGATCAACGCGACCGGGCTGCCGGTGGTGCCCTGGGGCGATTCGTCGAAGTTGAAAGTCGCCGAGTGGGTCCTGGCGATTGGCAATCCCTTTCAGTTGAACCAGACGGTGACGCTCGGCATCGTCAGCGCGATCGGCCGGACCAACGTCGGCGTCGCGGCGTACGAGGACTTCATCCAGACCGATGCGGCCATCAATCCCGGCAATTCGGGAGGGGCGCTGATCAATGCGCGGGGCGAATTGATCGGCATCAATACCGCCATCTACAGTCAGAGCGGCGGCTACCAGGGTGTCGGCTTCGCGGTGCCGTCGAACCTGGCCCGTCGCGTCATGAACGATCTGATCAAGTACGGATCGGTGCGCCGGGGATTCATCGGGACATTGGAGGTCATGCCGCTGACCTCTCAAGTCGCCGAGCAACTGGGCGTGTCGATCGACAAGGGTGTCTTCGTCAATCGGATGACCCGCAACTCGCCAGCCTACGACGCCGGCATCAGACCGGGAGACGTCATCGTGACGGTGAACGGCAAGGACGTCACCGACAACTCCCACCTGTTGAGAGTCGTTGCCGACGCCCCGATCGGGAGCACGATCACGATCGGCGCGGTTCGCGAGGGCAAGAAGGTGGAATTCCGTGTGCCCGTCCAGGCGATGTCGACGGGGAACCGTCCGGCACGGCGGCGGGAGGGTTCGGGATTCGGAATTCGCTGAAACGTCGCGCCGGAGGCCGGGCTGGAGCCCGGCGATCCCAGGGGTGTCACGCTGCCAGGACCCCAGGCC
>Ga0315286_10002105_pt1 | contig 18416 bp, 16 predicted proteins | sample YL17G10_0_MG_FD_205038 | JGI IMG/M metagenome (GOLD analysis project Ga0315286, IMG submission 205038) | Sediment microbial communities from Yellowstone Lake, YNP, Wyoming, USA - YL17G10_0 | ecosystem: Environmental > Aquatic > Freshwater > Lake > Sediment | place: USA: Wyoming | collected... | reverse complement strand
TGCAGCGGATATCTTCTCGAGCTCGGCGACAGCCGCCTGGTGCTGGATATCGGCGCGGGCGCCCTGTCGAACATGCTCAAGTATATTGGGGCCGAAGAACCGGATTATCTGCTGATATCACACCTCCATTACGATCACTATGTCGATGTATACGGCCTCCTGACTGCACGCAGGTTCTGGGAGCATTCCCTGCCGCCTCTGCCGGTCCTCGCGCCGGCCGAAACCCGCAAGGTTGTAGGAGCGCCGCTCTCGCCCGAGAGCCGCGAGGATTTCATGGATTGCCTGGAGTTCATCGATATCGAGGACCGCGTCCCGGTCCGCTTCGCCGGGTTTGAGATATTGCCTTATGCGGCACAGCATCCACAGCCTGCTTACGGGTTCAGGATCACCGCGGACGGGAGGAGCGTCTGCTATACGGGTGATACGGACAGTAGCGAATTGCTGGTCGAGATGGCCCGCGGTACAGACCTCTTCATATGCGAGGCCACTTTCACGAGCGAGGTCAGGGAGAAGGTACCCGGTCACCTCACTGCTTACGAGGCGGGAAGAGTTGCCGCTGAGGCTGAGGTCGGGAAATTGCTCTTGACACATGTATGGCCCACGCTGGACGAAAGACGCGCGGCGGAGGACGCGAAGTCGGTCTACAGCGGTCCTGTCGATGTCGCAGTCGATGGTTTGACGCTTGAAATCTGACACCGCGTATAATGGGGGAGGCAAAGGAGGCCTTTTTGGTAAGAACGGACGGCAGAAAACCGGACGAGATACGACCGGTCAAGATAACGAGGGATTACATACAGCACGCGGAGGGCTCCGTGCTGATAGAGCTGGGACGCACACGCGTCGTATGCACGGTCTCCTACGAGGACGGCGTGCCGAACTTTCTCAAAGGGAGCGACAGGGGATGGGTAACCGCGGAGTACTCTATGCTGCCCAGGGCGACACCCACTCGCAGTCCGCGTGAGGCGATCCTGGGCAGGCCGGGCGGACGCACGATGGAGATCCAGCGTCTCATCGGCAGGTCGCTGCGCGCGGTGGCGGACCTCACCGCGTTCCCCGATAAGACGTTCTGGGTCGACTGCGATGTCCTGGAGGCGGACGGTGGCACGCGTACGGCCGCCATAACCGGCGCATACGTCGCGCTTTGCGATGCCTTCGACACGATGATAAACGAGGGGGAACTCGAGAGTATTCCCGTCAGGGATTACCTGGCCGCGATAAGCGTCGGCGTGGTCAGCGGAACCTCGTGCCTGGACCTTTGCTTCGAGGAGGACTTCCACGCCGAGGTGGACCTGAACCTGGTCGCCGACGGGAGCGGGAACATAATAGAGATACAGGGGACCGCTGAGGGGAAACCACTGGCGCGCCCACAACTCGATGTCATGGTGGACGTTGCCCTTACCGGTATAGCCGAGCTCATCGAGTACCAGAAGACGGTCCTCACGGAGAAGCGTCACACCTCGCCATGACGCGCGGTGTCCCTGCGGACAGACGGCTTATGGACCTGGTTATCGCCACGAGAAACGTCGGGAAGATAAGGGAGATACGCGAGGCTGTCAACCTTCCCGGCCTCGTCCTTCGCACGTTCGAAGAGTTCTCCGAGTGGCCCCGGGTCGACGAGGTGGGCAAGACCATGCAGGAGAACGCGGCCATCAAGGCCGAGGCCCTTCGGGACTATTTCAGCATGAATGCCCTGGCGGACGACTCAGGGCTCGAAGTGAACTTTCTCGAGGGACGTCCAGGAGTGTTCTCGTCACGTTACGCGGGACCGGAGGAAGACCCGGACCGCAACATCGACCTGTTGCTCAGAGAGCTTGAGGCTGTTCCCGAGAACTGGCGCTCGGCACGTTTTGTCTGTTTCATCGCGCTGGCCCTGGCCGACGGCGGACTTCGCATAACGAAGGGCGAATGTCTGGGAACGATTCTGCCTGAAAGAAGGGGGAACGGCGGCTTCGGCTATGACCCGATATTCAGGCCCGCAGGTTTTGCCGGTTCGATGGCTGAGCTCTCCATCCGGGAGAAGAACTCCATAAGCCACAGGGGCAGAGCGCTCCGGGAGATGGATGCGGTACTGGAGGAGCTGATCAGCGGTCAGTCCGGTTGAGTCTCCGAAAGAGAGAGCGCCAGCATGCCGCAAACAAATCGCGTGACCTCTGTATCGATCTGGCGGGCGCACCTCTCGGTCTCTTCAGCAGTCCCGCCGATAGGGTCGTGTATGGCGCTGACCTGGTAGAAGCACGGGGAAAACCGCATCATGAGCTCGCGCACATCAAGGAGGACGCCCGGAATCGCCCTCATGGACTCCCGGGGGGCTTCCCTGAGAGCGTAAACGGCGCGGTCAAGCGCTTTACCGAGTTCGAGTTCGGAGATCCCGCCGGCGATAACTTCATGGTCCTGTCCCTCGAGAGCGATCCCGAGGTTTTCAAGAAGGGCCTCGATGACGCCGTTGGCCTCGATCAGCGAAAAGAACCTGTTTCTATATTCCGGGAACCTTTGCGCCATCTGGTAGCACTGCGGGCGCGTCATGGTCAGGACGAGGTCGGAGCTATCCGTGATCTCCTCGGAAAGCCTGGACGCGGTTGAGCCACACTGGGGGACACCCAGAAGCGCGAGAGCCTGCACGCAGTCCGGGTGCGGCGCGGAATTCTCGACTGCCTCGAGGCCGCCCGATTCAGCCTCGAGAGCGGGTGCCCTGCTCCCGAGCAACTCCACGGCGCGCGCCAGGAACACGCTCTCTGCGATCACGCTTCTCATGATGTTTCCCGAGCAGACGAAAAGGATTCTCACAGGCGGCAACCGTTACGGAGTTCAGCGGGCGCCCGGGGCCGGTAGCGACGGGAGGGGAGGCGCGATGACGTTCAACGCCTGCGGCGCCACGGAAAGGTGGATCTTCGTGCCCCGGGGGTAGAAACAGACCTCCCCGTCCTCCTGCGCGTAAAGGTCATCGAGGATATACACATCCGCGCTTTCGCACGTCGACGTCTCGACGGCGGACATCCTGCCGTGTTTTCCCTTCAAGAGCATCAGCCCCGTAACAAACGTCCTGGCCGCGTTCATCGGCTTGGCGATGGCAATATGCATCTTGCCGTCGTCCGGCCTCGCGTCGGGCGCGATAAGAAAATCGCGCCCGTACCTGTTGATATTCGAGAATATCCCGTCCACCAGGTCGCCGCTGTATTCGAAGCCGTTCGCCTTTATATGGACCCGGTAGGTCTCCACCCCTTTGAACATGGCTACCGCGGCCTTTTTAAGCGACGCGTACCAGTAACCCGGGATGCCGAACCTCTTGTATTTCTGCGAACGATGCGCGAGCTCGCCGTCCAGCCCTATCGCGAAAACGTTGCTGCAGTACTTCACGTTCCGCCCCGTGCCCTCTATCTCCATCTTTATCAGGTCGACCGTCTGGATGTTGAAGTCTACCATCGCGTTCAAAGCACTCTCCACGCTCTCGAAGCCCACGGCCCTGCAGAAATCGTTCGCCGTGCCGGCCGGGATGGGCACCAGGACCACGTTGTTGTTCGAGCGGGAGAGCATGACGTTGTTGATGACCTGGTTTATGGCGCCGTCCCCTCCGAAGACCATTATCACCCGCGAGCCGCCGAACCTCTTCGACCAGAACTGGACGGTGGAGCCGATGTCGTCGGGGTGGTCGGTGGAGGTCTCCTCGAGGTCCATGCCCTCCCGGCGGACGAGGCTGCGCGTCCGCGACGCGAGCTCAGAGCCTTTCCTGCTCATGGGGTTCACGACCACGAGCATGCGCTTCTCTATTGTCTTCATCCGGTCGATGAAACGGAGCCTTTCAGGGTTTGTCATGGTGTTACTCCCTCGTAAGAGGTGATGAGAAGTATAGCATCGGCCATATACGCCCACAAGCGAACGCAAAACAGGGGTCAGGCCACTTTTGTTGCGTCACGGCGGCTTGAACGGTTACCATGCAAAAAATGCGAAAAAGGGGTCAGGCACCATTTTCGCAGGCAAAGGAGGGAGAGATGAAAAGATTCCAGGGGATATTCACAGTCATGCTCACCGCGTACGACAGCGATGGGAAGATCGATCGCGGGGCGATGAAAGATCTGACCGAGTACCAGGTTGGCTCGGGGGTCCACGGCCTGGTGGTGCTCGGAAGCAACGGCGAATGTCCGTATCTGACGCCCCACCTCCAGAGGGACGCCATCGACATCGTCGTGGAATCGTGCGCCGGGAAGGTCCCGGTGATCGTCGGCATAAACGAGAGGGGTACGGAACAGGCAGTGGAAATGGCGAATTACGCCGAGGGCGCAGGGGCAGACGGACTGCTGATTGCGCTTCCCCTCTTTTACCCGCTGGAGTGGGATTCCGTCTTTGAACATTATGAGACGATATCACGCGGGGTGAATCTCCCGATCCTTTTCTACAACTGGCCCGCGAACACGCAGCTGAAGTTATCACCCGAGTCCATCGCCCGCCTGGGCGGGATCGAAAACGTCGTGGGGGCAAAGGAGACCATATTCGATGTTGAGGAGGTCAGGGCTCTCGTTGATGCCGCGGATGAGGACTTCTGCGTCTTTACCGGCATGACGCTCAACCTTGTCGCGACGATGGAAGCAGGAGCCTGCGGCGCGATCTGCCCGCTGCCCAACGTGATCCCGGAGACGACGGTCGCGCTTTATGAGGCGATAGACGCCGGCGACTCCGAAAAGGCCGCGGGTCTCCAGAACCAGGTATTCTCCTGCGCGCCGCTTCTCGCCTCTTCGGCCACGCCGCACGCGATGATGAAAGAGGCGGTGCGTCTCCTCGGGCACCCCGTCAACACAGCGGTAAAGGGCCCGATGCCCCGGCTCAGTCCCGAGCAGGCGGATACCGTGAGAGAGACGCTCAAGGGAGCGGAGCTGATTCCAGGTTAGACCGAGGGGAGAGATCCATTGAAGCTGATAGCACACCGTGGTGGGCGTGGCTTCGGCACCGACAACACGCTAGAGGCGATGGAGAAGGCTGCTGGTTCCGGGGTCCGCATGATAGAGACGGATGTAAGGAGCACGCAGGACGGGGAGCTGGTCATCTGCCATGACGGTACGATCTGGGGCCGGGTCGTCAGCCGGACCACCTACGATGAGTTGAGAAAGCTGGACCCGGACAGGCCCCTGCTCTCGGAAGTCCTCGAGAAGCTCGCGGGCTGGGTAACCTTCGACATCGAGGTCAAGGAGGCGCCCGCGCGTGAGGTCGGGCAGATGCTCGAGACATACAATATAGAGCACGAGACGCTTGTTACTTCGTTCAACAGGGCTTTCCTGAAAGAGCTGAGGGAGATCTTCCCGAAGGTAAGGTCCGGTTACCTTTACAGGATGTCATACCGATACGAGAAGAAGCTCCAGAGCGCCCTCGACATCGGGGCGGAGATGGTACTACCGCACTTCAACAGCATAGACGAGGAGCTGGTTCAGCAGGCCCACGACCTCGGGCTAGAGGTATACGCGTGGACAGTGAACAACGAGCACGACCTCGTCCGGCTTACCGACTGGGGTGTGGACGGGGTCGTGACGGACCGTTATCTTGAGTTCAAGGATTTCATGGAGGGGGTACGGCTCGCGTTCCAGTGACGCTACTCGTAGCCGTCGGGATGCTCATGATGCCACTTCCAGGCGGTCTCGACTATTCCGTCGAGGTCCCTGAACGCAGGCTCCCAGCCGAGCTCTTCCCTTATTCTTTCCGACGAGGCGACGAGCGACGGCGGGTCTCCGGTGCGTCGCCCGGACTCGACGACTTCGAATCCCCTGCCGGAGATGCGTTTTACCGATTCGATCACTTCCAGCACGGAGAACCCGTTCCCGTTACCAAGGTTGTACATCCGGCTCTCGCCGCCGCTCTCGAGGTGCTCGAGCGCCAGCACATGCGCGCGGCAGAGGTCGAGGATGTGGATGTAGTCGCGGACGCATGTGCCGTCGGGAGTCGCGTAGTCCGTACCGTAAACCGTGGCTTCTGGCTCTTTTCCAAGGGCTGCGGCTATGACCCTCGGTATCAGGTGGGTCTCGGGAGCATGGTCCTCGCCGAGCCCGTTCTCAAGGTCCGCCCCCGCGGCGTTGAAGTAGCGGAGCGACGTGTATCTTATGGCGTTTATCCTCGAGAGCTCAACGAGTACTCTTTCGAACATCAGTTTGGACCATCCGTACGGATTAATCGGCTCGGCGGGCGAGTCCTCGACGATGGGTATGCTCTCGGGCACTCCGTAGGTCGCGGCGGTCGATGAGAAGACCAGCAGGTAACAGCCCACCTCTGTCATCGCCCTGAGCAGGTTAAGTCCGCCGCCAACGTTAGCCCTGAAGTATTTAAGAGGGTTAAGCATCGATTCGCCTACAAGGCTGTGTGCCGCGAAATGGAGACAGGCATCCGGCCTGAACTGCCAGCAGGCGTCGCGCACTGAGGCCGGGTCCACCAGGTCTACGACCTGGAGGTCGGCCCCCTTGACCGCTTCCCGGTGCCCGCTGGAGAGGTCGTCCAGGACCATCACCGTGTGGCCCCCGTCGATGAGCATGGGTACCATCACCGAGCCTATATACCCGGCACCCCCGGTAACGAGAGTCCTCATCCGGCATACCTCCTAAAGCTTGTGCGCGCCCTGTCCGGGAGAGGTCACGATGAACTCGGCGTCGTAGTGGGTCGCCTGCCAGTAGAGCCCCGGGACCCGTCTCAGGTAACGCTCCAGTGCCTTTTCCTGTATGAGAGCTATCGCGCATCCGCCGAATCCGGCGCCCGTCATCCGGCAGCCCCAGACGCCGAGCTGCTTGAGCGAGATATCCTGGAGCGCGTCAAGCTCAGGGCATGACACCTCGTACAGGTCCCTCAAGGACTCGTGCGAACGGTTCATCAGGTGACCGAGCGTCTCCGGGTCACCGGCCTCGAGGCAGCGGGCGGCCTCCTCGACACGCATGTTCTCATAGATTACATGTTCGGCGCGACGCTGCAGGATATCCGGCAGCGACCAGCGGGCACTCTCGAAGTCGTTCGCCGAGATCTGGACCAGGTTTTTCCTCGGCCCGGTTTTGGCGGAAAGCATATTGAGGGCCTGCTCGCACTCCTGCCTCCTCTCGTTGAACGGCGAATTGGCGAGCGAACGCTTGACTCCCGTGAACCCGATCACAAGGGCAGTTTCCTTCAGGTTGAAAGGGATGTGCCGGTAGTCGAGCGTTGCGCTGTCGAGCAGGATGGCATGGCCCTTCCTCGCGAACGCTATGGTGAACTGGTCCATGACCCCGCACGCGACGCCCACAAAATCGTTCTCGGCCCGCAGGCTCGCCTTTACAGCGGACTCGGGCGTCAGCCTGCATCCCAGGCTCTCCATCCCGAGGGCCGTGGCCATCTCGATGGAGGCCGAGGAGGAAAGGCCGGCGTCCATGGGAAGGTCGCCGAAATACAGGCCGTCAAAGGGCGGCAGGTCCCCGCACGTTTCCCTGGCAAAAAGAAAAACCCCCCTGACGTAATCCGCCCAGTCGTTATCCCTGGTTATCTCGGCTGGCCTGAAACGGGCTTCAAGGTCGAGGTTGGCCGAGTAGAGCCGCGCCGGGGGCAGTTCCGAACTACGGATCAGCAGGTAGGTGCCTCTCTCTATCGCAAAGGGCAGCACCGTGCCGCCGTTGTAGTCGGTGTGCTCTCCGATCAGGTTTATTCTGCCCGGGGCGAAATAAGTGTCTATCGCCCCCCCGCGCCCGAAGCGTGCCTCGAAGTCGAGAAGCTTCTCCTTGATCTCGGCCTCTTCTATCATCAGCCCGGTCACTCTCCAATGCTCTCAATCTGCCGGTCAACCTTTTCGCGGAGCTCGGCGGCTTTTTCCTCGGGGTAAGTGTCGTTGATGGTCGCCCAGGCGCCGGTCTCGGAAGAAGCGAGGAACTTCAACTTGTCGGGGCTCCTCATGGGTGGATAGAACTCGATGTGAAAGTGATAGTAAGGATAATCTCTTCCGTCGCTGGGGTCCTGGTGCATACACATCATGTATGGGAACGGGATGCCGAACAGGCTGTCATACGCGCCGGTGATGCACTTCAGCGTCAGCGCTAGGCCTCGCCGTTCCTCCTCGGTCATCGCCGAAAGGCTTCCCGCGTGCCGGTCGCTGACTATGATCACCTCGTAAGGGAAATCCGCGAAGGGCGGGACGAAAGCGGTGAAGCCCGAATGCCTGAAGACGATCCTCGAGCCGTCGTCCGACTCGTGGCGGGCGAGGTCACAGAGAAGGCAGCTGCCCTTTTCCCTGTAGTGTTCCCCGGCGGCGGCAAGCTCCACCTCGATCTTCAGAGGTATGTAGGAATAAGCGTAGATCTGCCCGTGCGGGTGGATCATCGTGACACCCACGGCCTCGCCCCTGTTCTCGAATATGAAGACATACTCTATTCCCGGGATGGCGCCGAGCTCGCGGTATCGTTCCTCCCAGTGGTCAACGAGTTTAGAGATGTGTTCGAGGGGCAGCTCCGGAAGCGTTATATCGTGCCGGGGGGAGTAGAGTGTGACCTCGCATTTCCCGAGGGCCGGGCGCACCGGTATCAGGTCGTCTCCCGCGACGCCCGGTTCGGGCGGCTCCAGTGTAAGGGAGGGGAAGTCGTTGTCGTACGCGAGGATATCGTAATCGTCGGGCACTCTACCAGAACCCGGGCAGAACGGGCACTTCCCCTCTTTGAGAAACGGGCGTTCCTGACGGTGCGGAGCGACGATCAGCCATGTTTTGAGAAGGGGGTTCCACCTCAGTTCCGCCAAGTCCACCTCCAAGATCAAAGACAACCTGCGGGGATGTGCATGAATGATACTAATTTGAACACGGTGCGCTTTCAAGCGACCTGTGTCCGGTGCCCCCTGCACCGTCCAAATCTTTGATGCGATTCAGCGCTGTCCGTCTTCAGATTGTTAATGATAACAAAAGATAGGATAAAATAGCGGCGACATGCCGAGTTAAAACAACCTTCAGGGGGTGTCTATTGATGGACGGGTACTACGGGAAGATCTTGAAGGTCGACCTGACCAGGGGGACGACGGAGATCTTCGAGCCGCCCCCCGAGCTGCTGCGAAAATATCTGGGGGGGAGCGGCCTCGCCGCAAAGCTCTTCTTCGACATGGAGGCCTGGAAGGAAGACCCCCTCGGCCCCGGCAATCCCCTCTTCATAATGCACGGCCCGCTCTCCGGGACGACGCTGCCCGGGTGCTCCCGCCTCGAGGTGTGCGCGCTCTCGCCGCAGACCGGTATCTGGGGTGAGTCGAGCATGGGCGGGCAGGTATCTCCGCAGTTAAGGGGTGCCGGCTACGACGGGATAATCATCACGGGGGCCTCTGAAAAGCCAGTCTATCTCTGGGTATCCGACAAGGAGGTCGAGATAAGGGACGCCTCCCACCTCTGGGGGAAGGACACGTTCGAGACGGAAGAGCTCCTCCGCGGGGAGGTGGGCGACAAGCGCGTGAAGGTCATGTCCATCGGGCAGGCCGGGGAGAACCTCGTCAAGTACGCCGCCATCGTGAACGACAGGGGGAGCCTCGCGGGCCGGACGGGCATGGGCGCGGTGATGGGCTCGAAGAAGCTCAAGGCGCTGGCCTTCCGCGGCAGCGCCAAGACCGGGATCGCTGAAGAGAACGCATACAAGGAGGTCCGCAAACGTGCCCAGGACTCCATAAAGGTCAGCGTCACCGGCGAGGGACTGCACGCATACGGCTCGAACGTCCACATGGAGTACGGGATGGCGGTATCCGACGTCCCGGTCAAGAACTGGCGCGAGGCCGTGTGGGAGCGGGGGGTGGAAGCGCTCTCCGGTATAACTGTAGCGGAGAAGATACTGACGAAGACCCATGCGTGCTGGGGATGTCCCGTTGCCTGCAAGCGCATCGTCAAGATAGACGCGGGTCCGTACGCGATGGAGGAAGGTCCCGGGCTTGAGTACGAAGGGGCTTCCGCGCTGGGGACGCTCCAGAGGTGCGACAACCTGGACGCGGTCTCGAAGGCGAACGAGCTGACGGACCGTTACGGCATGGACTGTATATCAGCGGGGAGCACTATCTCCTACGCCACAGAGGCCTTTCAGGAGGGTCTTATCACGACGAAAGACACCGGAGGGCTCGAGCTGAGCTGGGGGAACCCGGAGACCCTTGTGAAGCTTATCAAGATGATCGCCTATCGGGAGGGGTTCGGTGACGAGCTGGCGGAGGGCTCCCGCGCGCTGTCACAAAAGTACGGAGGTGAGGAGTTCGCCATCCACGTGAAAGGCCTGGAGGCCCCCATGCACGACCCGAGGGCTTTCTGGGGGATGGCGCTCACGTACGCGACCGGCGTCCGCGGGGCCTGCCACGTGAACGACGATAACCTCATGGCGGAGCTCGGCAACGTAAGCTTCCGCGACGTGGGAGTGAAGGACACGAAAGCCCAGCGCCGTGAGGGGAAGGCCGCCCAGACTGTCGCGGCGCAGGCATACGGCATGATAGCGGGCTCGGCGGTCATCTGCCTTTACGCCTGGTGGTCGATGGACGGGATCGAGATAATCCGCGACATGATAAACGCCGTCACGGGGCTCGGCTATTCGATCGATGAACTGATGGATCTCGGGAACCGCATCTGGTATCTGAAGCGCGGCATCGACAATCTCTGCGGAATAACCAGGGATGATGACCGCGTGCCTGAAAGGCTGCTCGTGCCGCACATCGAGGGCACTACCTCGAACTTGAGCAGGGTCTTCTATCCGATAATGAGCGCGATGACGCGTCACAAGACGTCGAACCAGAGGGTCGCCGATGTGATGAAGAAGTTCACCGACAAAGTCCTGCTTCCGAACATCTTCAAGATACTCATTACCACGGGAAAGCTGATGCCGTGGCTGGGGGGCAGAGACAGGCGCATGAGAGGCGCAGAAGTCGAGGAGCTCAAGCACAGGTTCGTCGATTTCGACTATATGCTCAATGACTTCTACCGCCTGAGGGACCTGGACGACAGGGGCCTGCCCAGGCGCTCCCGCCTCGAGAAGCTGGGGCTTTCCGATGTGGCCGACGCGCTGGAGAAGGTATAGCGCGTTTAACGAGCGAAACCGAATATAGGACTGGTGTGCGGTCCTGCCGCTTCTGCGGCAGGGTCGCGTTTTAAGGGGGTAGATATGCATGCGCTGTGAGAAGTGCGGCACGCAGAACCTGGAGGGAAGCAGTTACTGCAAGGAGTGTCGCGCACCGCTGAACGAAGGGGTGCCACCCACCGGGCCCGCGGCGCCCGAGGCTGAAGGGGAGCCGACCCTCGTTGCCCGTTTCCTTACAACCGCCTGGAGCCGAAAGGGACCGATTCTGATCGCGCTCTTTGTGACCTTGATGATGGTCGTCGTCTTTGCGCCCTGGGCGTTCATAAAGGTGGAAGTCCTGGGGTTTCGCGTGGTGTCAAGGAACTACAACGGCTGGGAGATAATCGTTCCTCGTATACTCTTTTACCTCTCGATAATACCGCTGCTAGTCTCGCTGTTGCTCGTTGCCGGCGTCGGCACAAGGCGGCGTGTCCTTGAGACGCACATCATCACCTTTTTCGCGGGAGTGATGTTCACGGTATGGCTCATCATCTTCGTGTTGAGCGAGGTGATCAAGTCCGTCATGAAGAACGTGAAGGTCTTGTACGTCAGCGTGGCCGGCGGGCAGATAACGACCATTTTCCTGCTCGTCGGACTGATCGTGGGCATAATAATCACTACTTACGACATGGGGCGGAAGCTCTCCGCCTCGTCCGAGGGAGGTTGAGCAGTGGAACTGCGATTCTGGAAGAAGCCTGGCTCGAACCCGGGCAGGGCGGACGACCCTGAAGAGAATAAGGAGCCTGGAAGTGGTGCGCCGACCTGCCCTTCCTGTGGGGCAAAGGTAGAGGCCGACGCTAGATTCTGCAACAACTGCAGTTCCCCCCTTGGAAAAGAAGGTAGAAAGAGGGTGGAAGAGGCGGAGGCCGTCGCGGGTTTGAAACCGTGGGCGGTCAAGGCCGGAGCCCGGATATCCGCGGTACCCCGGCGGGTCTGGGTTTACGTACTGCTCGCCCTCGTGATAATCGTCGCGATAATCGCGTTTCTCCTGGTGGTAGCCTCGGGACACAGTCCTTCCGCGGCCGTCGACCGCTACCTGTCGCGGCTCAAGCAGGGCGACCTGAAGGGAGCTTACGAGCTTGTCGCAAAAACCGGCGGCAGGTTTTCCTCCTTTGAGTATTTCTCGAGGTGGCAGGGCGTGCAGGCGGAGGAACTTGGCCGCCTCAAGGAATACAGGGTAAAGCCGAGGAAGACCACGGGGCAGCTGTTCGGTCACCTTCTTTCGGAGGAACCCGTGAATGCCACGCCTTTCATCGCCACCCTGATATACAAGGACAGGTCTTTCGACGTGAACATCAACGTCGAGGATGCGGGCGGCGTATGGCCCGCAAACAGTTACCTGCTGAGGCTTTCAGAGGAGAAGACAAGGGTGCTCTGCTCGCCCGTCGGCTCGAAGATATCTATCGACGGCAGGCTGGTCGGCAGAGCGGTAGAGGACAAGGCGCTGAAGGATACCCTCTCCCTCGGAGATCTGCCCACGGACATAGACAGTGCCATAGAGTACGCGCGCAAGCTCGTGCGCACTGCACAGAACGCCGTTGCCGAGTTCAAGCGCATCGCCAGGGAACTGGATACTGTAGTGGAGAGCGCCCAGCGCATCGCCGACAGGTTCGGGACCACCGGCATGACCTGGACCGACGTCATGGACGCCGTCGACTCGACGGTGCAGCAGAGCAAGGAGCTCAGCGCCGACATCGCGCGCGCCGCGGTCCATATATACTGGCTGTTCGGCGGGGGTGACGACGGAAGTCTGCGCGCGCGTCTTACCCGCACGCAGACCGGGATCGACCTGAACAACCTTCCGGAGGGCTATCATGTCGTGACGGCGGAGTTGCCGGGATGCAAGCCGGTCTCGAAGGGCTTCTACGCCCCCGAGGGCGCGGAGATCACGCTCGAGCCGGATGTCCTGACCGAGAGCGAGCTCAAAGCGGCTATGGATGCGTACTACCTGGAGCATACCAGGGCTTTGAACACGTTGAACGCATCTGGGCTTCCAGCTGTCTGCACGGGCGACCTGCTTGGCGAGGAAACCGCGAAGGTGGCGGAACTCGCCGCCAAGGGGCAGCACGTAGTGACGGGCTTGAGCAACCTGAAGTACAAGAAGATGAAGATGCTGGCCCTGGACGTGGCGACAGTCGAGACCGAGGAGACGTGGAACTCAAACACCTACAGCGGGTCCACGCTCGTCTCAACTGCGTCGGGCGTCAAGCAGAACGTGGTATACACACTCGTGCGCGAGACGGGCACCTGGAAGGCCGCCGAGCGCAAGGTCGATTGATTTTAACGCGGCGTTCAACCGATAATATCTTCGGAGCAACTCTCGGGGTGTAGCGCAGCCAGGTTAGCGCGCGTGCTTTGGGAGCACGAGGCCGGCGGTTCGAATCCGCCCACCCCGACCAGCATCTTGATATTCGGCCAAGTCAATGAGTTTCCCCGGCTTCTATGGTAAAAGGGAGCCACTTTCAGGAGGAATCCAAATGAAACGCCGTTTTGGGACCAGCCCTATTGCATCTATCACACTTGTTTTGATGGTTACCCTCTGTGTTCTTTCTGCAGGCTGCGGAAAAACCAAGGAGACAAGGATCAGGCCAGAGGTCGCAGGTGAGAAGATCGCCCTTCCGGCGCCGCTGTCGGACGACGGGATGCCACTTAACGAAGCCCTCGAGAGGAGGAGGTCGCAGCGCAGCTTCACGGAGGGAGAACTCAGGCTCGAGCAGGTGTCCCAGCTCCTCTGGGCCGCCCAAGGGGTGACCGAGCCTTCGCAGGGCTTCAGGACGGCCCCTTCTGCCGGAGCTCTCTACCCTCTGGAACTGTACGTGCTCGAGAAGGGGGTTCTTTATCATTACATACCGGCATCGCATTCGATGGAGGTGGTCTCGAAGGGTGTGGACGCTGGCCGTCTTACGGATGCCGCGGCGAGGCAGCAGTTCGTGGCTCAGGCGCCGGCCGTCTTCGTCATAGGAGCGGTGTTCGAAAGAACGAGGGCGAAATACGGTGACCGCGCCGACCGCTACGTCTACATGGAGGCCGGCCACGCGGCGCAGAACCTCCTGCTCGAGGCGGTATCGCTGGGCCTTGGAGCAGTCTCTGTCGGGGCTTTCGATGACAGAACAACGAGAGATGTCCTGACCCTGCCGGCGGACGTCCGCCCCCTCTATCTCATCCCGGTCGGATACCCGGCAGGCCAGCGTCAATAGCCCGCAGCTCCCGATACAGATATAATTTCAGGTAGCCGGAGCCCCATTCCCGCTGCTGTTCCGGAAGAACGGAGCCACCTTGAAGTACGTTCATCTGCCCTTGAACGAGGAGATGAGGAGCATCGGAGGTTATTACAAGATCTTCGAGGAGGGCGTGCTCGATTACGAAGGACGCAAAGTCCTGTATCTGTTAAAGGGCGCCCATGTCGAGACGTCCTGCTGCGGTTCGGGCGGAGTGGCATACATGAATATCCCGGGCTATCTGACAACCTGGAAGTCCGAGAAGAACGACGGGGGACTGGACGTTTCCGAGGTCAAGCGGATCAGGGACTCGGCGGCGCAGAAGAAGATAAGGAAGATTCTTTCGGGGAAATACCCTTATATCTCCGTTATTGACTTCGATTGAGCGGTCATTGAGACTATATTGGCGTATTGGCAGGCCAGAGGGAAAGGGCGTGATTATATGGTTGGGATCCGATCGTATGGAGGGTATATCCCCCGCTACCGGTTGAACAAGATGATAGTCTTCGGCGGCATGGGCTGGATAAACCCCGCTAACATCATGAATGCGCAGGGGGAGAAAGCGGTCGCGAACTTCGACGAGGACTCTGTGACGATGGCCACAGCGGCTGCTATAGACTGCGTTACCGGTTTTGGCAGAGAGGAGATCGGGGGTGTTTACTTCGCTTCCACCACCTCATCCTACAAGGAGAGGCTCTGTGCGAACCTGGTCGCAGGCGCACTCGCCGCGGACGAGAGCATCAGGACGGCTGATTTTGCGGGAGGTCTCAAGGCCGGAACAACAGCGCTTATCGCTGCGCTCGACGCGGTGGGCGCGGGCAGCGCGAACAACATCGTCGTCTCGGCCGCCGACTGCAGGCTCGGGAAGATGGGCAGCGTCCAGGAACTCATGTTCGGCGACGGAGCCGGTTCGGTGATGGTCGGCGACAAGGATGTGATCGCCGAGTTCAAGGGTTCCTTCTCGACGGGTCACGATTTCGTGGACCACTTCAGGGGTTCTGAGGCGAAGTACGACCGGCAGTGGGAGGAGCGCTGGATTCGCGACATCGGGTTCGGCCAGTTCGTTCCGGAGGCGATCAACGGCCTGTGCGAGAAGTGCGGGGTGGCGCCTGCCGATTTCGCGAAGATCATATACCCGTGTTACTACGGCGGAGCCCGCAAGAAGATAAACAAAACGCTGGGTTTCGAGCCCGACAAGGTGCAGGACAACATGCAGGCGGTTGTCGGCGACTGCGGGACGGCCCAGCCGCTTATGATGCTCGCCAAGGCCCTGGATGATGCAAAGCCCGGCGACAAGCTGATGGTGGTGAGCTACGGCAGCGGCTGCGACGCGCTGTACTTCGAAGTCACCGACAACATCACCAGGCTCGCGCCGCGCCACAGCATCACTGGCTCACTCGCGAACAGGGCCGACTTGGACAACTACATAAAGTACCTCGTCTGGCGGCGCATGGTCCCCGCGGACACCGGCCTGCGCGGCGAGGAGCAGAAGTGGACCCGCTGGACGCTCCAGTGGAGGACCCGCAAGTCGATCCTCGGGATGGAGGCATCCAGGTGTACGAAGTGCGGCACCCAGCAGTTCCCGCCGCAGAGGATCTGTGTGAATCCGGAATGCGGCGCCGTAGACGAGATGGAACCAGTCATTGTCTCCGATAAGGGCGGCAAGGTGTTCAGCTTCACCTCGGACATGCTCGCCGCTTCTGCCAACCCGCCCGCGATGTACGGCGCGGTCGACATCAACGGAGGCGGGCGCTACGTGTTCGATTTCACGGACTGTGCCATAGACGACCTGGCAGTCGGCAAGGCGGTCGATTTCAGCTTCCGCATAAAGTATTACGATGCCATGAGGGATATAACGAACTACTTCTGGAAGGCAGTGCCTGTAGCAGAGGAGGCGGAGTAAATGTCAGAAGGAATAAGGGACAAGGTAGTCATCCTGGGCATGGGGTGTACCCGTTTCGGAGAGCGCTGGGATGACAGCCCCGATGACCTGGCAGTCGAGGCCTTTATCGAGTGCCTGGAGGACGCGAAGATAGAGAAGAAGGAACTCCAGGCGTCGTGGTTGGGCAGCCACATCGACGAGATCAACATAGGCAAAGGCGGCAATTTCCTCGGCATGGCCCTTAAGCTGCCGCTCATCCCTGTGACCAGGGTCGAGAACTTCTGCGCTTCCGGGACCGAGTCTTTCAGGGGAGCGTGCTACGGTGTGGCCAGCGGCGCTTACGACATAGCTCTCGCATTCGGGATAGAGAAGCTCAAGGACACCGGATACGGCGGTCTGCCGGACTCGCCGGCGTTCGGGCAGATGCAGGCCGCGATCGGGCCGAACGCGACGGCCCCCGGCATGTTCGCACAGCTCGCAACCGCTTACTCTGCCAGGTACGACATACCGATGGACCGGGTCAAGGAGGCCATGGCCCACGTCTCCTGGAAGAGCCACCAGAACGGGGCGAAGAACCCCCGTGCCCACCTGCGCAAGCCGATACCGATAGAGCAGATAACAGGGGCGCCGATGATAGCGTACCCGCTGGGGCTCTTCGACTGCTGCGGGGTCAGTGACGGGGCGGCCTGCGCCATAGTGACAACCCCGGAGATCGCGAAGAAGATCAAGCCGAACGAAGACCTGGTAAAGGTGAAGGCGCTCCAGATATCGGTCAGCTCCGGCGAGGAGGCGCTCTACACGGATTGGGACGGCGCGGGGATGCTCACCACGCGCAAGGCCTCGAGCATGGCCTACGAGGAGGCGGGCATCAAGGACCCCCGTAAAGAGATCAGCATGATGGAGGTGCATGATTGCTTCTCCATCACCGAACTCGCCACCATGGAGGACCTTCATATATCGGAGCCCGGCAAGGGTCCCGATGATGTGCTGGACGGCTTCTTCGACCTCGACGGCCAGATACCGTGCCAGCCGGACGGGGGCCTCAAGTGTTTTGGCCATCCGATTGCTGCATCGGGCCTTCGCATGCTCTACGAGATGTACAGCCAGCTTCTGGGCAGGTGGCCCGAGGACCGCGCGGTCAAGGACCCGAAGTTCGGCCTGACGCACAACCTGGGCGGCGTACCGAACCAGAACGTCTGCAGCATAGCGATTCTCGGTAGGGATTGACGCCGGTTCGACTCAGGAAGTTGAAGGGCACCGCTCACACGCGGTGCCCTTTTTCTTATAACTGCCGCACGCTCTCGAGCGGGAATTTCTGTCCCCGGGTAAGCAGCAACCCGGAGCGGAAGACCGCCTCGATCCTCTCGACCGCCCTTATGTCCTTCAGGGGGTCGGCCGAGAGCAACACCATGTCGGCGAGCTTGCCCTTCTCGATGGAGCCGAGCTCTCCCTCGAGTTCAAGGAGCTTCGCCCCGTTTATAGTGGCCGACCGCAGGATTTCCGCCCTCGAGAATCCGAGCCACTCCATTATCTCCATCTCGACCGAGAGGGCTGCCGGGAAAGAGAAGGGAGTCCCACCGTCGTTGCCGCAGCAGAAGGTGGCCCCGGCCTCGCGAAGCTTAGTTATGTTCGGGCTAATGCCCTGGATCGTCTCGAGGAAGAGTTCATTGTCCAGTGCGAGCGCCCCTCCGCGCATTTTGGAGGGGTCGCCTTCCATGTACATCTTCGTCATCTTCTGGTTCGCGCGGCCGACCGCCTCCTCGGACAGCGCGATGCAGGTCTCCCTGGACACGCGCTCGCGTAGTGCCTGCATGGCTTCCACGGCGGGGTCCGAGCGCGCCGGATGCCCCTCCGGCGCGAAACCGAGCGCCATGCCGACAAAAGCCGTCGGTGTTATGTGGTGGTTGCCTTTCATGAAGTTCTCGACGTCCCTGTCCGTGAGCAGGCCGTCTATGGGTACGTGTTCGAAGTCGTCTACTCCGAGCTTGACGGCGCGGCGGAACCCTACGAGCTGGGTCTGGTGGACGGCAACCCGCCTGCCCAGGCGGTGCGATTCATCCACGAGGGCCTTCACCGATTCATCGTCTATCGTATTGAGCGGTTTCCGTCCTAAAGACAGGGCTCGCTCGTCGAAGAAGATCTTGACAAAACGGGCGCCCTCGGCCTCTACAGCGGTCCGCACGGCCTGCCTCGCCGAATCCGGGCCGGTTACATGGATGGTGAGGCTTCCGTATTTATTTGCAAGGCCTCCCCGGAGCGACGGCGCGTAGTCCGGGT
>Ga0315286_10002104_pt1 | contig 18417 bp, 18 predicted proteins | sample YL17G10_0_MG_FD_205038 | JGI IMG/M metagenome (GOLD analysis project Ga0315286, IMG submission 205038) | Sediment microbial communities from Yellowstone Lake, YNP, Wyoming, USA - YL17G10_0 | ecosystem: Environmental > Aquatic > Freshwater > Lake > Sediment | place: USA: Wyoming | collected... | reverse complement strand
GCTCTCATTTTGCTCCGCTGATCACGCCGATCAAGTAGCGCAGTTCAGCATCCACCTCGCCGGGGCTGCTCACCGTCTGCACCACCTCGGCCCGCAGGCGGTCGCGGTAATGCTCGCGCAAACGATGGACCGCCACGCGAAGCGCGCCTTCTGTCGTAGCCAGGTCCTGGGCGAGCGCGGCATACGACACGGAGCCATCCGACCCCCACAGGAAGTCCTGGAGCGCCTCGAACAGCCGCGCCTTGCCGACCCGGGCATAGTCCTCGCGCATCCGACCCAGCACCTGTTCGAGCAATGTCAGGGCCCAGCGCTCCTCGTAAGCCCTTTCCGGCGTCATCGTGTCCGTGAGCTCGGCGGCATAGCGGGCTTCCGCCACGACGCCGTCCAGCGGAAGCTCAACCGTTCCTCCGCCTCGCTTGGCCCGGTGGGCGCGCTTCCAGTCATCCGCCAGGAAGTGCTGGAGCGACTTGAGCAGGAAGGTGCGGAACCTGCCCCGCGACGGGTCGGCGAGGCTGAACGATCCTTTCTCGAGAAACCGGGCAAAGAACTGCTGAGTCAGATCCTGGGCGTCTTCCGGGCCATAGCCCCGCCGCCGGACGTAAACGTAGAGGGGATACCAATAAGCGCCACAGAGCTTCTCCAACGCTTCGGCGGATTGAGGGGACGCCTCCTGTCCCGCCGCCAGTACCACGCTCCAGTGCGTCGTCGTGAACAGCCCAGGGACCTTCGCCGAAGGCTCGACACCGTCGCTGGGGCTGTCCATGCCGGCATCCTAGTGGCCCGGACCAGAGTTGAAAGCACTTGTTCGCGAGCTGGCCCTTAATCCCCCGCTGCGAAGTGGCTAATCTTCTTCGCGTCCACCTCCACCCCGAGGCCGGGACCCAATGGAACCGACAGTCCGCCGCCCACCGGCGTCAACGGCTGGCGGAGGACGGAGCCCTGCAGGAATTGAGGACCGTTGAGCGCCGCCGGGTATTTCAGGTCGTACGCGCCGTAAAGGGCCAACGACGCCGCCAGCGAAACGTCCGGGTCGGTCAGGCCGCTGCCGAGGAACATCAGCCCGGCGTTCAGCACGATCTCGATCTGGCGCCGCGCTTCCGTCAGGCCGCCACAGCGGGCCGGTTTCATCGCCACCCCGTCCAGCAACCCCAGCCGGATGAACTCCTCGAGCTCCACCGACGACACCACGCCTTCGTCCATGATGATGGGCAGTGCGCCCTGCTTCTTGAGCCGTCGGTAACCGGTGAGCCGGTTCGCGGGCAGTGGTTGTTCGAGGACCGGCACGCCCAACTCCGCGAGCTTCGGCGCCACCTCCAACGCGGTAGCCTCATCATAACCCCCGTTGGCGTCGGCCCACAGGAAACCCTCGGGCGCTAGTCGGCGCACCAGCCGACACAACTCCAGATCGAACTTCGGATCCGGCGCGACCTTCACGTTGAAGTGCTGGTAACCGCGTGCCCGGCCGGCGGCCACGAGACCTTCGACCTCATCGAGCTTTTGTGGGTTGAGAGTCCAGCTCAGCGTCAGGCGGTCGCGTCCGCGCCGTTTCCAGCGTTCGGCTGCGGTCTGACCGAGTAGGCGCCCGGTCAGATCGAACAGCGCCAGGTCGAGGCCGGCTTTGCAGATGGGCTGGCCGGTTGAAAACGACGGGGCGATGGCCCGATCCATGATCGCCCGCAGCGCCTCCGCGTCGAATGGATCGCGTCCGATCAACTCGGGCGCCAAGTAGCGCGTCAGAGTGGACTGCACGGTCTCAAGGGTCTCGTAGCTCCAGCGCGGGATCGGCACGCTCTGACCCCAGCCGACAGCACCGTTGCTCGCCGTGATCTTCACCAACACGGCCTGGCGCCCCGCTGGTCGGCCCGGCGAACCCTCGAAGAACTTGAAGCGCCCGACGACGGGATAGAGCATCGGGAAGGTGTCAATGCGGCTGATGGTCACCCGTTCACCGGGCGCGGCGGCGGCGCTCGAGTCGGTCAGCGCCAAACCGGCCAGGCCGGCCGTGCTCTGGAGAAACTGCCGGCGCGAGTGCACCTTCTGCGTTTTCATCCGAGCTGCCATGATTCTTCGGACGTGCATCGAGACCGTGAACCCCACCGCATTCCCCTCACCTGTCCTTCGGACGCCCTCTCCCCATCGGATGGGGAGAGGGATGGGGTGAGGGGGCGGCTTACGGCTAGCCGCGCTGAACCGGCCTCAGAGGCTCCGGGGCAGCTCATACCCTTTGCGGTGAGGTCGATCGAGATACTGCCGCGCGTCCGCGTCGTCCGGGAAAGTCTCTCGGACCGGGTCCCAGCGGAGCCGGCGGCCGGTCCAGCGGGCGATGTTGCCCAAGTGGCACACCGTTGCCGAGCGATGGCCGATTTCAGCGTCGGCCACCGGCCGCTGTCGGGTCTTGATGCAGTCGAGCCAGTTCCGGAGATGGTTCTGCTGAAACCCTGTGGGCCGCTTCTCCAAAGCGTCCTCCGCCAGTTCGGGCGGGTCGGATTTACAGGACGCTCGATCGATCGTGATCCGCCCTTTCTCGCCTACGAACACCGCCCCACCCATCGGGCCGTCGCCTAACTCGACCACGACGTCCCCGGGATAACGAAAGAACACCTTGGGCTGGCGACACAACTCGTCGCCCCGCGTCTTCGGTTCGGGTTGGGTATAGGTCGGTGGACGGAATGGCGGCCCCTCGGTCCACACTTCGAGCGGCCCGGCGCCGTCCATGCCCAGCGCCCATTGCACCTGGTCGAGTCCATGCGCTCCCCAGCCGGTCATTTCGCCGCCGGAATAGGGTCGGAACGAAAGCCAGCCAGGCTGGGCGCGCGGCGCATACAAGTCCGAGTGGTAAGGGACTCGTTCCGCCGGACCACACCAGAGATCCCAATCGAGCCCGGGCGGCACGGGCTGGGCGGGAAGCCGGCCTTCCCACGGGCTGGGGTAGTTGTAAGCGATCACGCGCTGGATTCGGCCGATCCGGCCGGAGCGCACGAGTTCACATCCGAGGTGATTGGGCCACATCGAGCGTTGCTGGCTGCCCGTCTGAAAAACGCGCTGATGCTTCCGGACCGCTTCGACCATGAGCCGGCCTTCGTGGATGGTGAGGCTCATCGGTTTCTCCACGTAGAGGTCCTTGCCGGCCTGGCAGGCCTCGACGCAGATCAACCCGCGCCACTGTTCGGGCGTCGCCGTGATGATGGCATCGACATCCGGGCGTTCGAGCAACCGGCGGTAATGCTGGTAGGCCGCGGCGCCCAGAGGCCCGGCAACCTGGAGCGCCCGGACGTAATTGACGTCAGCCACGGCCACCACCTGCGCGTCCTTCTGGCCCTTCAAAATGGCAAGCAGGTCGCCCGCCTGCCGGCCCATGCCGATGAAGCCGATGCCGATGCGGTCATTGGCCCCGGGACGGCCCGGCGCCGCGAGCAGACGGGCAGGAACGCAGACCGGAAAGGCGGCCGCCGTCAGGCTCAAGGCAGCCGTGGAGCGCAGGAAGGAGCGACGGGATCGCAGTGCGCCGGGGTGCTTCATGGCGTGAGAGTGCCGATAGCCAGGAAGTGAGGCAAGGGCTTTGGGCGGCCGGCGGGCGGGCGGACTAGAACGGCAGCCCCTTGCCCGTGGTCGTGATCGTCAGCTTGCCATGTTTGACTCCCTTGGCCCCAATGAGGCGATCGGCCATCCGACGGACCTCGCCGGCTGGCCCACGCACGACCAGCACCTCGAGACAATTGTGATGGTCCAGGTGAACATGGAGAGAGGAGATGATCAACTCGTGGTGATCGTGCTGCAGATCCGTCAGCGCTTCCTGCAACCCGTGTTTGTGATGGTCATAGACCAGCGTGATCGTGCCGGCGATTTCCTTGTCGCCGAGCTGCTGCTGATGTTCCACCAGGTGATCGCGGATCATGTCGGCGATGGCCAGGGACCGGTTATCGTAACCCTTTTCTCGGGCCATTTGGGCGAGTTGCCTGGCCAGGGAGGCGGGCACGGACACGCTGAAGCGGACGATACCGCTTGGCTGGGTGGCGCTCACAGAATCGGAGCGTAACAGAGCTGCGCCGGTCGTCAATGGGCGCGCGCGCGTCGGCCTCACGGGCTTTTGACTTGCGGACCGTCGCGGAGGGCCAGGCGTACCAACACCCCTCCTGCGCCCGTTCGGCGATACCACGACTCCCCGGCCAAGGGAGCGCGCGGGTGCTGGCTGCGGGCGCTCGTCGGTCTGGGTCCCAGGCTCCAGACCACCCAGCGCACCGGCGACTTCAGCGGATCGGAGAAGTACTGACCGTTCGTGCTGGCGCCGGCGGGAAGATCATCCGGCACCCAGAGTCGGTGGTTGCCGGCCGGGCTGTCGTTGAGCAAACACGGGCCAGCCGTGGCGTACTTGTAGGTGTGACCGGGGTTGAACGGGTCCACCATGTGGGCGGCCAAACCGGGTCGGTCCCCCTGCGGGAGATACCCTTCTCGGGCCAGTTCCACCGGAAACTGACACCAATGCTCCGCCAGGTCCGAGTTGCAGTTCACGCGCACCGGCGGGAGTTGGTTGTCGTGATCGTCCGAATACATCTCGAGCGCCAGACCCAGGCCGGCGAGTTCCGCATGCACCTTGACGGCCCGGGCCTTCTCCTTCGCCCGCGCCAAGGCGGGCAACATCAGCGACGCCAGCAGCCCGATCAAGGCGATTACCAGCAGCAGCTCGATGAGCGTGAACGCCGGACGGTTGGTGGATGCAGAGCGCATCGTGGCGCCGCTGACCTCAATTCTCGCGAAGCCGGTAGAATCGGGGTCCGTTTCCTCGGTCCACGAGTGCAAGCGTCCGCCCTCCCGAGGTCAGGAACGTGGCGTTGGTGACCGCAGCCCAGTGGGCGCCACTGAGATCACTGGACCCTTCCAGGACAAAGCGCCCTACTGGTGCGGGCCAGCTCAACACCAGTCGCTCGGCAGCCTCCATCTTGGGGCCGCCATTGACATACACCTCCTGCACGAACAAACGGTAGCCATTCGTACCCTGTCTGCCGGAGCCGGAGTTCTGATCGAGGATGCCAATGGCGTCGAAGACGGTGTTCGTACTCAGCGGGGGGCCCAGGTCGATGAGCGGCATCTTGAGCGGGAGGAAACGCCCGGTGCCGTCCGTGGCCACGCAGGTTCGCTGATTCCAGGGCCGCAGGCCCCACCCCACGGCGTCCACCAGACGCAACGCGTTCAGCCGGACCCGCATCCCCTGCCAGTGCTCGCCACCGGTTGCCCGGGTGGCGTCGAAAATGTCCTCCGCGGCCGCCGGGTCTCCATCATCGGGCCGGGCCAGGTCCGCCAGCGAGACCGTCTCCGGCGCCGGCAAGCCGTAGTCCGCGTGGAGCAGCCGAAAAGTGAAGTCGGCCGCCGGGTCAATATCGTGCGCCTCGTTGACGTTCCGTTTGCCCGCGTAGAAGAGGGATCGGTTCACCGTGACTTCGACCAGGTCGCCCTTGCGGAATCGGTGGTGGTTGACCGGATCGTGGTTGACGCGCGCCGTTTCCTGGGTCCAGTCGGCATCGGCGTAGCTGAGAGCCTCATCATGGAGCCAGGGTAGGTTCCCGTAGTTCTGGCCCAGCCAGCAGGCGGTACCCCCGCGGTCGCCCGCCTCGACCGCCTGCAGGAATACCTCCCATTCGCCTCCCAGCCGGAACGCGTTGGCGCCGTCACTCCACGGCAGAAACTGGGGCGTGGCGTCCAGCCGTTCCTCGGGGTCATTCAGGATCACGCCCCGCAGGGTGAAGGGAAGCACCTCGGTCCAGGCGCTGGTGCCATCCGGTTGCACCGCCTGGAGTCGGGTATGGGTCTCGTCCGCCGCCGCGGCGCACACCGTGCCCGCGCCCAGTCCGGCGACCAACCACAGGAGGAATCGGGTTTTGCGCAGAGGGTTCCCGTCCGAGCACTCGCTTTGGACTCGCGGCCGCGGCTTGACGCCGTCTGCGTTCAAGTGTTACGACACTGCCGAGAGTTCGTACCATGCCGTTGGTACTACGCAAGACAAAAATAATATGAAGACGTTCCGAAGCCCACAACCCACCTCCCTGCACCGAATCCCCGCCCCGCGCTTGCGCCGTCCCGCCGCTCCGTCCTGGCCGGCCGCCTGGGCCTGGGCCCTCGGCCTGGCCCTGGCGGGCCTGGTGGGCCTGGCCGATGACCCCCCCCGCGTCGGGCGCCCGCCGACGGCAAGAGTGCGGCTGGCCGGGTCGGGTCGCAGCCCGGGGACAACGCGTGGAACACGGCCCGGCCCCCGGCGGACTGGTGGGAGGAGATTCGGCACCAGCACGGGCACGTTGGACCCTGGAATGTTCTTGGTTGGCGCATCGGCCAAGCCGCCTTGCGTGAACTGAAGTCGGAATGGGGACGCCACGAGTTGGAGATCGTCTGTTACGTGCCGCCGGAAACCCCGTTCACCTGCCTGGCGGATGGCCTGTCCGTGGGCACCGGCAACAGTCTGGGTCGGCTTGACCTCCGCCTGGCCGAGGTCCTGATCGCCCAGGAAAGCTTCGTGGCCGTGCGGCGCAAGGATCGGCAAGGGGACGTGCTCGAAGTTCGGCCGGAGCCCGCCTATCTGAAATCCATCGCCGGGCGACCGGTCGAGGAACTGGAGCGGCTATCCCGCGAATGCAGCCGGATGCCGGAAGAGAAGTTATTCACGATCCGCCGGCTTTCCCCGGAAGGACTGTAACCTTTCAGCCCGCCGAGGCTCGGTGCTGGCAGGCAGGCGCGCAGTGATTGCCCTTACCCAGCGCCGGCCGGTGACCAACCGTCTGGACTCAGCTTGTGAGATGCCGGCGAGCAACGCCTCCTCGGAAGAGGTTCGGCGGATTCTCACGACCTTCAAGACCGTGGCGGTGGTCGGCCTGTCTGACAACCCGGACCGCGACAGCCACCGCGTGGCCGCGTATCTTGACTTGCGCTCCCCTGCTTCGTAGGCTCGCGCTATGAACCTGCTCGGGAGGATGCTGGCCTTCAAGGAAAAATGCGCATTAGCGCACGCGATTGGGCGGGCCATGCATCTGCCGGCAGCCGCGGAAGTGGGCAGAGCGGCCAGGTGTTCGGTCGGGGTCGTTCTGCTCGTGGCTGCGTCAGGATGCACGAGTCTCCGCTGCCGCTGCCAAGATTCCGGCAAGGACAATCAAGGGTGGGACGGCCTCGTCTTTTCCGAGAAATACGTTTACCCGGGCGTCGAGGGCGACTTCCAGGGCATTGCTGCTCCCTGGGTCGAGCCGACCAAGAGCGACCCGCAAAGGGGAGCGGCCGTCCTGGGCGTGTTTTACTGTCTCTTTGACCTGCCCTTCTCATTGGTCGTGGATACCGTGTGTCTGCCGTACGATCTGTATCGGGTCACCTGCGGCGGGAAGACGCGCTCCGGCGACGACCGAAAGCCGGACGGCGCCGAGCGTTGAGGTGGCCGCGGCTCACACCCCGCTTTCCCGCCACTCGAAAGCCGCTTCGTCGCGCGCCACGAAGTCTGGGTCGCGGCGGGTTGAAACGTGAGCGCGACCAGCCACGGCTCCAACCGCAACATCGCTGGAACCCGCTCTGGCAGTAATGCGACCGGCCCCGCTAACCGCGTCGCCGATCCGGGACGCTGCGTCAGGGCATCGCGCAACCCGCGCAACTCGTAACTGAGTGCGCCGGTGTCCGGTCTGGGTAGGTATGAGATCGAGAGGGTTCTTAATGCCAGCTTAATCGGCTCTCACGTAGTGTGGCGGCATGAAACGATCTGGCACGGAACCCAGCGCCGACGCTCTGACCAGGATCAAGCGGGCCAATCCTGTTCCCGAAACCGAACCATCGCATTGAACTTCATGAAACTGCACATCCTTCACTTCCGACACCTGGCATGGGCCGTTGCGCTCGGCGGCGCGTTCGTGGCCTTGGCCCAGACTCCCGACAATCCGCCTCCGCGTGAGCGCGGACCGGCTCCGGCCGAAGGGGGCTTTCCGCCGCCCGACGGCGGACCGGGCTTCGATGGCGCACCGCCTTTCGGTCCCGGGGGTTTCGGCCCCGGCGGTCCGGGCTTCGGCGGTCCGGGCGGCATGATGCAGCAGGAAACCAAGCTCGTGAAACAGTTCGACCAGGATGGCGACGGACGGCTCAACACCGACGAGCGCAGAGCCGCACGCGAGTTTCTCGCCCAGCAACCCCGCGGCCGCGGTCCGGGCGGTTTTCGCGGGCCTCCGGGCGGGTTTGGCGGACGCGGCGAGAATCAGGCGCCACCGCAGCCCGGCCCCAAACTCTCACCGGCAGACCTGAAGTCCTTCCCGGACGCGCCGCTTTACGACGCGCAAACGCTGCGCACTTTCTTCCTCGAGTTCGAGAACGCCGATTGGGAGAAGGAGTTGGCGGCTTTCAACAACACGGATGTGGAGGTTCCCGCGAAGCTGACGGTGGACGGCAAGACCTACCGAGACGTCGGCGTGCATTTCCGCGGCATGACCTCCTTTATGTTTGTGGGCGAAGGTCGGAAGCGCCCGCTGAATCTGTCGCTGGACTTCGTCCACAAAGACCAGCAACTCGGCGGTTATCGCACGCTCAACCTGTTGAACTCGCACGAAGACCCCTCGTTTCTGCGGACGGTTCTCTACTATCACATCGCTCGGGAGTACCTTCCGGCGCCGAAGGCGAACTATGCGCGTCTGGTCATCAACGGGGAGAGTTGGGGCGTGTATGTGAATGCGCAACAGTTCAACAAGGATTTCATCAAGGACTTCTTCGGCACCACCAAGGGCGCTCGCTGGAAGGTGCCCGGCAGTCCGGGCGGCCGCGGCGGGTTGGAGTATCTCGGCGAGGACCTCGCCGCCTACCAGCGCATCTATCAGATCAAGACCAAGGACGATCCGAAGTCGTGGGCCGCCCTGATCCTGCTCTGCAAGGTGTTGAACGAAACGCCCGCGGACCAACTGGAGGCGGCGCTGGCTTCGTTGCTCGACGTGGACGAGGTGCTCAGGTTCCTGGCGGTCGATAACGCCTTGGTCAACAATGACGGTTTCTGGACGCGCGCCAGCGACTACGATCTCTACCGGGACGAAAAGGGATGCTTCCACCTCATCCCGCAGGACGCGAACGAGACGTTCAGCGAAGGGGGCGGCCCCGGAGGACCGGGGGGGCCGGGAGGATTCGGCCCGGGCATGTTCATCGCGCCGCAGTTGCTCACGCAAGCGGACCAGAATGATGACCAGAAACTCACGAAAGAGGAATTCACCGCGTTGGCGGACACGTGGTTCGACAAGCTGGATCCAGATAAGACCGACAAGCTGAGCCAGGAGCAGTTCATCGCGAAACTGGGCGAGGTCCTCCTCCCCCCGCAGGGCTTTGGCCCACCCGGGGCCGCCGCATCCGGCAACGACCAGCGGCCGGGGCGCGGGCGCGGCGGTTTCGGGCCGGCGATGTTCATCGGCCCGGGCCTATTCACGGCGGTGGACGCCGACAAGAACGGTTCGCTCACCCGGGTCGAACTCACGGACACGTTTGCCAAGTGGTTTGGCGAGTGGGACGCTGACAAACGCGGCGTGTTACAGGAGGAACAGCTTCGCAGCGGACTGAATGGGGCTCTGCCTCAACCCAGTTTCGCCGGCCCCGGTGGCGGTCGCGGCGGGCCGGGTGGCGGTCGTGGCCGGGGTGGTCCCGGTTTCGGCGGTGGTCCGGGCGCGGGCGGCGTGAAACTCGACCCGTTGGTCGCCGCCGGTGATTCGGGCAAGCCGCTCATCTCGAAACTCCTCGCCGTTCCTTCGTTGCGGACGCGCTATCTCGGCTACGTCCGCGAGATTGCGGAGAAGTGGTTGGACTGGACCCGGCTCGGCCCCCTCGCGCAGCGATACCATTCGCTCATCGCCGAGGATGTGAAGGCAGACACCCGCAAGCTCGATTCCAGTGAGGCCTTCGTGAAAAGTCTTACCGAAGATGTCCAGGAAGCGGGCGGCGGCGGGTTTGGCGGTGGAGCCAAGATCAGCCTGAAGCGCTTCGCCGAACAACGCCGGGCCTACCTGCTGACTCACCCCGACGTCAAGGCCGCCAGCGTCCCCCGATAGACCCCACACCTCTGCCGGCTCTGAACCGGAACCTCCTTTCGTTCCTGAACTCACCAATCGCATGCAAAACACCCAGAACCTCCTCAATGCCGCCTGGAATCGCGACGCGGTTGTCTCCTTGCCGGCCTTCACCCTCAACCTGCTGCTGGCGGCCGGGCTGGCCTACCTCCTCGGCCTCGCTTACGTGCGCTTTGGCCAGGCACTCTCCAATCGGCGGAGTTTTGCCCGCAACTTCCTCCTGCTGACGATCACGACCACGCTGATCATCAGCATCGTCAAGTCGTCGCTCGCGCTGTCTCTGGGGCTGGTGGGCGCATTGTCGATCGTGCGGTTTCGGGCCGCCATCAAGGAACCGGAGGAACTCGCTTTCCTGTTTCTCGCCATCAGCCTCGGGCTCGGGCTCGGCGCCAGCCAGGCCCTCGTCACCGTGGCCGCCTTCGCGCTGGTCATGGTCCTCCTCGCGGTCCGGCACTGGCTTCATCGTCGGCCCGACCCGCCCAACCTCTACCTGACCGTGACCAGCCCGGCACCGCAGACGCTCAACGTCAGCCAGGTGCTGGAGGCCCTCACTCAAGTGGGCGCCACCGCCAGCTTGAAACGATTCGAGCAGACACCGGAGTCGGTCGAAGGTTCGTTCCTCGTGGCGTTCGCGGATGCCGCCAAGCTGGAAAGCTTCAACCAGCGGTTGCGCGAGCTGAACCCTGCCGTGCGCATCAGCTACGTCGAGGAACGCGGGCTGGGCTCGTGAATCGTGCGGCCGATTTCAGGATGACCCTCCTGCCGACAGAGCTCCGCTACGAGCGCAAGTTCCTCCCCGCCGGCTTCTCCATTGCCGAGGTCCTGGTGTGCGTCCGGCAGCATCCCGCGCTGTTCCGCGAGGCCTATCCAGAGCGGCCGGTGAACAACCTCTACTTCGACACTCCCGGGCTGCGCCATTACTTCGACCATGTCAACGGCGCGGCCTGTCGCGAGAAAGTCCGGCTTCGCTGGTACGGCGAGTTCCACGGCCGGGTCGAGCGCCCCCGGTTGGAGTTCAAACATCGACAGGGCTTGCTCGGCGGCAAGACGACGCACCACCTCCCGCCATTCGCGGTCAACGGGGGGTTCGATCGCGATGCGCTGGGGGCGCTCTGGACGCGCGCCAATCTGCCCGAGGCAACGCGCCTGCAGTTGCACGGCGTCCAGCCCGTCCTGGCGAATCGTTATCGGCGGCGCTATTTCGTCAGCGCCGATGGGCACTTCCGGCTCACGCTCGACTGGGCACTGGAAACTTACGACGTGCGGGCGGCGAGGCAGGCGCCGCGCGCGGTGCGCCAGGACGAGCCCGGGTTGATTCTCGAGCTCAAGTACGACGCAGCGCACGCGGCCGAGGCCGACCGAATCGCCAATTCCCTCCCCTTCCGCCTGGCGCGCTGCTCGAAGTACGTGCTGGGCGTCGAGCGCCTTGCCCTCTGAGTTGTGCCTGAAATGTCACGGCCAACCCGAGGACGACATCGCCTTGGAGAACCTCGTCACGATCCGACGGCTGCACCCGGCAGATACGGCCACCGGCTTCAAGCTCGGCGATCTGCGGGAGGGTGACCTGCCGGTAGAAAACGGTTGAGAAGCATTGCCCCCTCGAGGGCAGACGGATCGCAGTGCCGTACGTTTTCGCCCTACCCCCACCGCCAACTTGTGGATGCCCTGAGCCGGCCCGATCGCGCTGCCCGATTCGCGTGTTGACACGATTCGCCGCCTGTCGTTGTGCTTCTCCTCGCGTGGTTGGGCGCGATCGCCATTCGATGTCTTTCCAGAACACAGGCTGGAGTTTCCGGGGGAACTCGGTACGAGTCCTCGGCCGTTTATGCGCCGGAGCGGCATTGGCGATCCTCGTTGGAGGACCACTGCGTTGTGGCACCCTGGCCTCGGATGCCGACCTCTGCCCCTCGCCCCCGGGCGCCGACATGACGAACGGACTCGGGCTCTATGACCTGGCGGGAAACGTCTTCGAATGGTGCTGGGACCTCTATCATGACGGCTGGTATGGCCAGCCGCAGGCGACCGCCAAGGACTCGCCGGGTCCCCCCACAGGCTACGGGCGCGTGCTTCGAGGCGGGAGTTGGATCAGCAGCGACAAGTATTGTCGAGTCGCGGCGCGTTACGTGAGTGAGCCTTCCTACCGTTGCCACTGCTACGGCTTCCGGTTGGTGGTCAGCGCTCCGACCCGCGATCTCCCTTGAAGCGGTGCAAGACGGCGCGGCATGTCGAGAAGCGGGCACGTCCCGCCTACGCTGTGAAGCCACAAGAGGAGAAGACCCTCCCCTCCGCCGGGGTCGGAAGCGCCGCGGGGATTCAGGCCGGCTGGCCGGTAGTCCGCCTCGCGACCTACAGGGTGAAGGCAGACCCGTACTTGTGCCACAACCGACGCGCCACTTTCACGCTGTTGCCCTGGGGCCGCCGGGGATGCGGGTCGCGCCGGTCGGCCCAGGCCTGCTCCCAGGCGAACACGTCCCGCGCGAAGGCCTCGGCATCGAAGGGCCTGCCAGCGTCGAGCGCCCTCAGCAGGTGAGTGGTGAATAACTCCCAACGTGCCCGGTAGAAGCCGTTCAGCAGGCCGGCCCACTGGCGACAGGAGTAGTCGCGCAACGTCGTGCGATTCCCCCAGAGGGTCAGCACCCGGCGGGCGTTCCACTCGAGTCGGTCCCGTTCGGACCTGGTTTCGCCCCAGTCCTTGGCGTCCTCCAGCCAGCCCCCCAGCAGGAACTCCTTGCGCGTGGCCAGGAGTTCATCGAGATCACCGATCAGCTCGAACATCCGGGCCGAGGCCTGCTGAACCTGTTGGCAGTCCTTCCGCTCGAAGGCTGCGGTAATCTCGCGGTGGCGGTCGGCGGACAGGTTGCCCAGAACCTGGCGGGCGACGTTGACGAGGTCGAAGCGATAGGGATCGGCCTGGCCGAGATCGTCCGAGGCGGACAGCAGGAGTTCCCAGGCTTTGGCAAGGCGGTCGTTGCCATAGGGAACGCCCGGCGGGGGATTCAGCGACGGAAGGACGGTGCAAGCCGCGAGGTTGTCGAAAGAAGCCGTCAGCACGGTCTGCTGTAGGATCTGCCAGGCTTTCCCCGCCGGCACATTCGGTCGGCCATAGGAGCGGCGACAGAAGTCCCGCAGCCAGGACGTGAGATCCACCGGTTCCTGGCGCCAGGCCATCTCCAGCAGGAAATCGAAAACCACCGGGTTGTGGTCGAGTCCTTCGTTCACGAAGCCCAACCCTGCAAGCCGGCCGGCTTGCGGGTGCTGGCGCGCCGCGAACAAGTCCTGGTTGATGCGCGGGAGCGCCCCACCGAGAAACACCCGGTCGCCGAAGTTCTGGATGTTGCACCAGAGCCAGGGCTTGCCGCAGAACGCCTCCGTCCGGCTCCATACCGGCGTGTTCTCGCAATAGAGGTCCAACAGCAGGATTCGTGAGTCGGGCACGGCTCCCAGAACCGCGGCGATGCGCGTCTGGGTCCAGAAATCCCGGCCGAAGAAGAACGGCCAGCCTTGGAGGACCCAGACGGCCTGCGAGTCAGTCCCGTGCATCCCCTCGTAGATGGCGCGTCCAATGCCCGCCAGGTAGTCGGAGTCGCCCTTGGGGGGAATCATCTCGATGAAGGTGTCGGCGGCATAGTAATGGTCAGTGCCGAAGAGCTTGGTCTGTTCCTCGAGAAACACGGAGGCGATCTGCGCGAAGGCCGGGTCCAGCGGATCGAGCAGGTACGTGTCCCATTCGGCCCAGGTGATCTTCTGGAGCTTCACACCGGAGGCACGATTCGTGACGACCAGGGGAACATGACCGGTGAAACCCTGCAGCACCGGCGTCATGCCAAGTGAACGCTGGCGTGCCAGGATTTTCCGTTGCAGGTCCACGTGCCGGTCGATCCAGGATTGCGGGAGAGGGCCGCCGTGCCCATCGAGGCAACCCATCCAGCCAAAGGGCAGATAGGGTGGACCCGCCAGAAACTGGCGAACTGCCTCGTCCCCCCACCCCAGGCGCCGCCCCACCGTCTGCCAAACCGCCTCCTGGCCCGTGATGGCGAGCGGCCGGTTGATCCCGTTCATCGCCATCCAGTCGATCAACTGTTCCCACCGCGGCCAATGGAACCAGGGCAACGAATAACCGAAACAGCAGTAGTTCAAGAAATAGCGATGCGTGCTGGCGCTGAGCCGACGGACTTTCGGAGTCACCTCCGGCAGCGGATCGGGAAGCTGCAACTGGCTTCCGCCCGTCACCGAGTGATGACATTGGCAGTAATACTTCAGGTACCAATTCAGAGCGGAAGCGACGGAAACACCCGAGTTGCCGCGCAGGATGATCCGGCCCTCGCGACTCTCCAACTCGAAGACATCACCGGCCGGATCCGCCGGGATGACCTCCACCTGGAAGTGAGCGGCCTGCCGGGGCAACACCCGCCGGACGAGAGCCCGGGCAGCCGCCCCGGGATCGGGAGCCGGTTCCCTGGCCGGGCCCGCGACGGCCAACGCCGAGGGTCCCTGGAGCCACCACAGGAGGGAGGCCGAGAGGAGGAAGAGCCGACGCACTACGAACGGCGGACTGAGAAGCGAATGATTCTTGGTCATGGTGATAGGCGGCCGGCAAAGCCGCTCGTCTCATGGTTGTGCCCTGTTCAGAGGTGGTCGCATTCTGGCCGCGCCACGGCGTCAAGGCAAGGTTGCGAATGTGCCGCGACTTCTCAGCTCCCGCGCCAGGGATGTCCCGGGACCTGGAGAACAACTTCTCAGAACCTCAGCGTCCGGAGTGCCTCATCGATCCACGCGGAGGTGGTTTCCCGTTCGCGGATCACGGTGTGCCAGAGATCCGGACGGCTTTCGCCATGGCGTCGGAGGTTCAGCAGCGAGGCCGCGAGCTCGTCGAACACCAGCGGATCCGGGTTGGTCTGGCCAACGTATTCGACGCGATGTCCGCGTCGGATGCCGGCCGCGCTCACCTTCGCCCGGGTCCTTGTCCTCGTGCTCGATTCCTGGCACTCCGTGCCGAGGACGACGCCGACGAGGAAAACGAGCCGTCGCCGGTGAAGACTGATGCGTTGTTGCTGGCTGGATTCTGCTGGCTTGCGGAACGCACCGCGGTACCATCCGGCCGATCGCGTTGCCGACCATGCTCTGCGCCCGCCCAGTTCAACCCAAAAACCGAAGTTCCGCAGGCGAGGGCGCCCGCGCCACTACTGACTTCGGTTCTCGGGTTCAAGGGAGTCCGGAAGATGCCCGCCGATAGCTCTTGTTCGCCCGGCGTCGCGCCCGGCACGGTGCCCGGCCCGATCGCCTGGTTCGCCGACATGGTGGACCACTGCTACGCCTTCGCCGAGGCGGCGAAGGCGCGCGGGCAGCCCGTGGTCGGCATCCTGTGCGAGTTCACCCCGCGCGAACTCATTCTCGCGGCGGGCGGCGTGCCGGTTTGCCTGTGCGGCGGCAACGCGGAAACCATCCCCGCCGCGGAGCAGTTCCTGCCGTCGAATCTCTGCCCGCTCATCAAGTCCACCTTTGGCTACCACGTCACCGGGAGAAATCCCTTTCTGAAATGGGCGGACCTGATCGTGGCGGAGACCACCTGCGACGGGAAGAAGAAGATGTTCGAGCTGTTGGGCGAGTCGAAGCCGATGCACGTGCTCGAACTGCCCCACAAGGCCGACGATCCCGATGCCCTCGAGCACTGGACCGAGGAGGTGCGCAAGCTCCAGGCGCACCTGGAAGAGCGGTTCGGGGTGCAGATCACCGACGCCAAGCTGCGCGAGGCCATCCGCCTGATGAACCGCGAGCGGGGGCTGCGCCGCCAACTGGCGGACCTGATGACGCGCGAGCCCGCACCCCTCACCGGCCGGCAACTGATCGAGTTCAAGAGCATCATCTCGGGCATCCCCGTCGATCTCGAGCAATACGAGAAAGCCTTGGAGTGGTTCGGCAACGGGTCACCGGCTCAAGCCGCCTCCGCCGCGCGCGAGGAGACGCGACCCGTCCGCGTTCTGCTGACGGGCGTGCCGCTGGTCCACGGTGCCGAGCGGGTCCTGGAGTTGATCGAAAGCTGCGGGGCCGTCGTCGTCTGCATGGAGAACTGCACCGGCCTGAAGCCCATTCTCGAGGATGTGGACGAGTCCGAGCTCGACCCGATCTGCGCCATCGCGCGGAAGTATTACCACCTGCCGTGCTCGGTCCTGACCGCCAACACGAAGCGGCTCGAATCGCTGCGCTCGCTCGCGGCGAAGTTCCGGCCGGAGTGCGTCATCGAACTGGTCTGGCAGGCCTGCCTGACGTATGACATCGAGTCCTACCATGTGCGCAAGCTGGCGGAGGAAGAACTGCGCCTGCCTTACCTGAAGATCACGACCGATTACTCGCCCTCCGATTCGGCGCGGATCGCCGCCCGGCTGGAAGCGACGATGGAAATCGCGCGCGCCCGGAGGCAGTCATGATTTGTGCCGGCATTGACGCGGGATCGCGGGCGATCAAGGTGGTCCTGTTCGACCCCGCCGCGTCGAAACCGGTCGGCGCCGGCATCACGGAGCAGGGGGTCGAGCAAGCGCGCCTGGCGGAGGAGCTTTATGACCAGACCCTGTGTGAGGCCGGCCTCCGGCGAGCCCAGGTCCGGAGCGTTGTCGCTACCGGCTACGGACGAATGCGCGTGCGTTTTGCCGACACGACCATCACGGAGATCACCTGCCACGCGTGTGGGGTGCATCACCTGGTTCCGGACACGCGGACGGTCATCGAAATCGGCGGACAGGATAGCAAGGTGATCCAGCTCGAAGACGGCGGGCGGGTCCGCGATTTCTCGATGAATGACCGGTGCGCCGCCGGCACGGGCCGGTTCCTGGAAGTGGTCGCTGCCCGCATGGGGGTGGACCTGCCCGGGCTCGGGGAGTTGAGCCGCCACAGCGAGAAGCCCGCCATGATCAGCAGCACGTGCGTGGTGTTCGCCGAGACGGAGATCATCGGTTTGTTGGCCGAAGGCACGCCCGCGCCGGACATCGCCGCCGGGGTGCAGACCGCCATTGCCACGCGCGTCGCCACCCTGGCCGGGCGCGCGCTCGCACGACCGGTGTGTTTCACGGGTGGGGTGGCGTTGCAGACGGGGATGATCCGCGCGTTGGAAGCCGCGCTGCAGCTCCCGGTGCGGGTCGCGCCGGACCCGCAGTTCACGGGCGCCCTGGGCGCCGCGATCCTGGCCGCCCGCCGGACCTAACTGGCGGAAGTGTGGGCGGCCACGACGGCTAGCGGCAAAGACTCACCAGCAGCGGCAGCCCGAACAAGAACGCCATACTCAGCCCGCTCAAAACCAATCCGGCCACGGCGGCAGCGCGACCCTGTCCACGAATCAGCGCGATCAGGCTGACCAGGAACGCAACCGGCGGGACGAGGAACAGACACAGTCCGCCAAGGACTGTAACCGGCGAGGCTCAGCCCGGGCGCAACGCCGTGAACAGAAGGAACACAGCCGGGGCCACGTACGACAGACGCATCCCGAGAGCCCCCAAACTGGCCGGCTTGCGGGGCGACAAGCCGGCGTCGGGGTTCGGATTCAGAAGTGGTGGAGGTTCTGCGTTCATCGGGTGACCTCGGAGTGAGGCGCTGTGAAGAGAAATTGGGTCGGCCCCAGGATCATCGGCTCGTCTGCTGTTCGCGATACCGATAGTCCCTTCAGGGGCCGTTGTCAAAAGCTCGCCGACCTCACACCTGCGAACCTGTTGGGAAACCACAGATGCCGACGTCTGTCGGCGCGAGTCTATCGTATCCGGCCCGCAAGAATGTGCCGATTCGCGCCGGCGGCTAGCGAGAGCAGGGTTCCCGGAGACACTCTCAGACTACGACAACCCCCCGTCGTCCGAGATGCCTTTCGGCGGCGACCGCTGCGGTCACACGGTCCGAGGAACGATCCAAGCCGAACTTGAAAATGATGTCTCCATTGCCTTTCGGCTGCGACCGCTGCGGTCACTCGAATACAAAGACGGACGATACTACCCAGTCCGGTAGTCTCCATTGCCTTTCGGCTGCGACCGCTGCGGTCACCCGGTTGACGGAGCCATCCTTCGGCGGACAATCATCCGGTCTCCATTGCCTTTCGGCTGCGACCGCTGCGGTCACTCCGCACTACCCTGCTCCACACACTTGGTATGCTGAAGGGTCTCCATTGCCTTTCGGCTGCGACCGCTGCGGTCACCGACTGTCGATCTTGACAAGGCAATTAGCGCTATGCCTGAGTCTCCATTGCCTTTCGGCTGCGACCGCTGCGGTCACACGTTTTGCCCGGTATCGGGCTTGACGCCACAGGGGTTGTGTCTCCATTGCCTTTCGGCTGCGACCGCTGCGGTCACTTGGTTGCGTGCCCGCAATAGTAGCGATCTGCAAGGCGCGTCTC
>Ga0315286_10002102_pt1 | contig 18419 bp, 26 predicted proteins | sample YL17G10_0_MG_FD_205038 | JGI IMG/M metagenome (GOLD analysis project Ga0315286, IMG submission 205038) | Sediment microbial communities from Yellowstone Lake, YNP, Wyoming, USA - YL17G10_0 | ecosystem: Environmental > Aquatic > Freshwater > Lake > Sediment | place: USA: Wyoming | collected... | reverse complement strand
CTCTTGTTTAGCAAGCAGCTTTTGTTGCTGCTCTAGTGCATCTCTGGCAACCGTGATACTGGCGTAGAGTTCCTCCACCTTGTGGTGTACCTCTTCGGTAGGAGGTTTGACTTTCGCCGGTTTTAGAACTACTTCTTCAAGTCCCTTCACTTCGGGCAAATACTGAACGGTAGCTTCAAAGTGCCTACGCCTTGTGTTGTAATGAAACCGAACGTAGTTCAATTTTCGAACCACGCCCCTATCTACCGTAAAGAGTTGGTAGAACCCATTCCAAAGTTTCAAGTATGACAAACTAGCCATAGACACCTCTCAGCGAGGGGGACTTTAGCCCCAAACAATTGAAGGTTGATTCAATCAGGGGACGTCTCAGATTTCAGCCGATCATTTGTGTCGTCGAAAAACCCTTCCTCACAGCACCACCGCCCGTACCATTTCCAGAAATCGAATGGGCACCCCGCATCAATATCCTTTAGATATTGTTCAAGCCCAGCTTCTTGTTGTGCTGTCATGATATCAAAGCCATTCATGTAGTATGGAAGTATTGTGTTCATTTTTATTTCTCCTCTTGGTAAACTTATTTAGGATAACGTCAAGTTCATAATTAGTTTGATTTTCATTGGGCCACCTCATACTTAAGTCCACAGAGCTTACCTGTTTTAAAGTCTGCGATAAAGACATACTGCTCCGGAACATCACACTCTTTGATTTTAGCAATAACCCGGTCAGCAGTCAAATTTGCATGGGTATCGCACTCATCAGGGCCATTTTCCATATCATAAACAAACATCAGAGTATAGCGCATGTTTGGATCGTATTTCATATTAACTCGCTTTCTTGCTAAAGAGCTTAACCGTAGACTCACTGTCTTTGGTTGTTTTGTTCCCGTCCTGCCCTACATATTTCTTTTCGGGATTGGAGAACTACCGCTTTAGTGTTACGTAATTTTGGGCCCCCTTCAGGGTTATTTCGCTGCGACGGAAGTTTTGATACGCAAAACTTTCATTAGGCTTTCCAGGTCCGCTGCGTCTTTCGCATGCTTGCGGATATCAGCCAACGGTGCTGCCTTCAAAGGCTCCGGCTTGAACAGGTTTTCCAGAACATTCTCTGGGAGCGTCATCAGGGCTTTAACAACCACATCGTAGTTTGCTGCTAGGACAGACTCGTCAAACTTGATACTGTAGGAGCGCAGCACGAGCGCTTCAGCAGCCTCTTCGCCCCATTTTTCGGCTACGTTTGCTTTGTCATCTTCCGACAGTAGGTTTGATGCATCAGAAACTGTGAAGTTGGCATAGCTGGACTGACCTTGCAGACGCACCGAGGACTCGACCATGCCAGTCATAGCGCGGGTGGTGTAGGCCGTGTACCCAGCCTCGGAAACCTTGGCTTTAAGTTCGCTTACCTGACCCTCAAGGTTCTTGATTTGAGCCTGAAGCTGAACCATGGTGTCTACTGCTGCGCTTACTTCGCTGCCAGCGTCCACTCCGGCCACCTTGGATTTCGTGGTGGTGGTTTTTTTCACTTTGAATGGGTCTTGTTTGGTTACGGTCGCCATGGGATGATCTCCTTGGTTTCGAGAAATGCCTATAATGTCTTTTCGGGATCGAAGAACTAATGCTTTAGCCTACCATAACACATCCGGCTATGATATGTCAACCAAGTGACACCCACCACCCCCCCCTGGGGGGGGGGTAAGGGGTTGACGTAACGCGCCAAGATGTGTTATATTGGTATGGGCCTTGCGTAGGGAAAATTGCAAAAAAGGTGGGACCAGTGCCCAACAAGGTTTGCGAAGATTGCGGTGATGAAATACCAGCGAAAAGGATGGCTACCATATGTGTGGCGTGTCAGGGTGAACTAGAAAAAGCGGGTGTGTACGTGAAGGCCAGGCTTGAAATATACCAAGAACTCAACGGCTGGCAATTAGAGGGGTTGAACCAGATACTTATTCCTGGTGGGAAAAGAAGATAGTACCCAGAGGGAGCACCGCGCTTCCATTATTTTTAGAATAACCGCAAACATTTTTATATGGGGGTAGCCATGAGATTCTTCTTATTTCTCATGTTTCTGTTTGGCTGTGGCCAGAATACTTCTACAAGCAACCTCAATTCACAACAATACCGAACTCGCTACCCAATAGTTTTCTTAAATGGTGCCATCCCCACTAATGAATTAGCTGCAAATGGTGTCATAGCATTTCTTCGCTCACGTGGTTATGACGCCTACACCACATTTTCCGACGGCGCGACACCACTACACCACAGAGCCAACCAGCTACGAAGCCAAATTGAGAAAATACGCGAAGAACATGGGTATGAAAAGGTTAATTTGCTTGGGTATTCTATGGGAGGACTTGACGGGCGTTACCTCATTTCAATTCTAAAGTATGGGGAACACGTCGCTTCTCTTTCCACCCTCGGCACCCCACATCATGGAACACCCGTCGCAGACCTAGTACTTGGTAACCCACTAACCGACGGGGGGCTTGATGCTAAGACTATTGATAAGCTTAAAGAGATAATTAAGAACTTCTTTGGCGCTGCCCACGACCTATCTGTCCAGTATGTAAACGGCGAGTTTAATAAGACCGCTTTAGACGACCCAAATGTGTTTTATCAGTCTGTTGCTGCAAGCACGTCCCTCGGGGGGTTAAACAAAAACAACGTTAACCCACTTTTTATCCTGACCTATGAGTATCTGAAACACAAGATAGGGAATAACGACGGTTTAGTCCCAACTGACTCGGCAAAATGGGGCATAGCTACTGAGGTACAAGCCGACCACTTCGATTTGGTTGGTATCCCATATGGGATAACTTCATTCCCTTACCTTGGCATACTTGCTCAGATAGGGGAAGAATTAGCAAAACGCGGTCTCTAAACTTGGTGAGCTATTTCACGACATAAATCCCGTTGACGGTAAACGAACTCGGACGGCCTCACCCCGATGTCGTGTCCGGCTCTCTTCGCACTTTCGGCAAACCACATACCGCACATACCGGGTGTTACACTCATATCAGCCTTTGCTCTAGGTGCAACAAAGCTGCTCCACAAGGGGTTCCCGTTTTCGGTGTCTTCTTTTACCATTTTAATTAACACTTCTCTCAGACTTATGTAAGACAGTCTAAACTTCTTACACAAGTCCCCCGTGGAGACAAACTCGTCTCCTCGACGCACATATTCTTTGATTTCCCCGCGAACAACTTCTATCATGTTCTGGTGTCTAGCCGGATTCATCAACAGCCCTTCTAATGTTCTTAGACCCAACCAATTTTTTATGGTTTTTCAAAGTCCGAGAACAAAGACCCTATAAGTGCCAGAAATAACACCACTGTTACCAGTGTAAGCCCGGCTTTTAACGCAACTGCTTGGCAGTATTCAAGTGCTTTTTTCATGTTAACTCCATAACATAACACAATGTGTTCCGAAGTTAAAATAAAATTTATTTATAATGGCGCTCATGCTCGTCTATCCATATCAGTTTTACTTGCATTAACTGTGGTCCCACCCTTTGCCAGCGAAAATGGCCAGAAACACTGGTGGTATCGACATGGGTGGATTTACCGTGAAACCCAAACCCTACTTTTTCAATCGGAAAAGGAGCATAATTAGAAGAATGTCGTTTCACTTTTTTTGGGTTTTTTGTTAGGCACGGTTTCCAAATGCTTTCCAAATCTGGTTTAGCTGATTTTATATACAACAAGCATTTTACAATGAAAGCAATGGTGTCTATTGATATAACCTTCTCACCGGGGCACAGGTCTAAACATTCCTGGAGCGTTTTGCCTGGGAAGAGTGGGAGTATCGAAACAGATTTAGTGGCTTTTATACCACCAGAAGCAGAATAGTCAGGACAGACGATTTGCAAAGCAATGGTATTGTCTAGGGTATATCCCATCCTAACAAACGCGCTTCTGTGGTGGTCGCTACCGAAAGAAAGGTGTATGGAGTCAGGGAACTCAATTAAACCGGTCCAACCAGGCTCCGGCATGTACTGGGTGTCTATGGTGATGGGGGCTTTGTACAACTGACGTCCAAATTCTTCTGCAATATGGTATACCTTTGCTCTAGCCAAAAGGAATTCAGCTAGAAAAAATCCTGTTACATAATTGTCCTGCCACTCTAAATTGCTGTATGCTCCCTCCCCCAGATTATTCTCTACGGCTTGCATAAACTTATCGGACAATAAAGAGTATTTGGCTAGAATAGCATTAAAGTCGCCACGAATCCCAAATACTTCCGCCTCTTCAGCAAGGTATTCAAGAAAATATTTGCGACGCACCATAGCTATAACCTTGGGCGTCTTAAACACCCGCATATACGAAAAGGAAAAAGGCTGTTTATAACACAACGCTCTAAGCCTGTCAAGTGTATTTTTTAGCAAAAGAGGAGACCGCATGCAAAGACCTATTGAAACTGACAAGACGTACAGGGTTAAGGATAGCAAAACTGGCGGATATAGACTGTGGAAAGTGCTTGAAATAGGAAAATCTGGTCTCACCATAAAGGATTTAGCAACGAATAGTCAGTTTAAAATTGGTAAACCAGATTTTCAAAAAAGGCTGGACGCTGGCGACATATATGTCTCAGCTAATAATGATGACTATCCAGGAAAAAACATTTCAGACGCCGACAAAGAAAAAACCATCAAGGCTTATCAATCTTGGACTGGTGGATTTGCTCCCTGGGAAGACGACCAACTCAAAGTGTGGGAGAAACATAATGCCGGTCAATTTCACAAAAATGTTGCAGAAGAGATGGAATGGCTTGAAGACCTAGTGTCAGTCAACCCGGAAGCGCCAGATGTTAAAAAGTGGTTTGGGATGGAAATCAAATAGCTATCTTTTTGGCGTCTCGTAAGCTACTTCGAAGTCTTTGCAGTCCCGAAACATTTGTGGGACTAGGTTCTTTTTCTTCGTGATGAGTTCTTCAAAATCTGCGAACGTTTTTGCATAATCGGGGCTTTTCATAAGCGCATACCGCACGTCTTCTACGCAGGACATTCTGGTGTCGTCGTTTAGGCTAAACAGGTCATCATATTGTTTACCAACGGTGCTTAAAAGACCGTCCAGGGAGGCGGTCCAATCGTCATCCGTATAACCTTTCGGTCTCATCAGACACACTCTGTCACAATTAAACACTTCCATAAAAGTGGAGTAATGAACCCCGCCCTTTCCGGTAGCCTCAACTAGTTTAAAGTCGGTGTCGGATGCTATGTTGCCATCATCCACGTTCATCAACACATGAATGTAAGAAGGCCATTTTCCGGTTTTAAGAAGGCTGGCAAGTCCAATAAGATAGGTTGATAGGTGTGTTTTTCTGTATGTGAGAATAATATAGTAACTTGGTTTCAGTAAAGACCTTATGGTATCCAACTCTGGTTCGGTCAAATCATAGCTCTTGCCACTGTTAAGCACTGCCCTGAGCTTAGTCCAAGAAATACCGCTTACAAGGCTGATTATTGCATGGAAGACGCCGTACCACCAGGTGTTGTACATATTTATTTACTTTGTATGATATTTAAAAACATTAACATGCTACTTTTTTCATTGGTTGCAGCCTCTACGGCCTTCCTTTTTTATTCCGTTGAGTCTAGGAAACACTTGGCAGCCGCCGGTTTTATTCTGTTCCTTGTCACCATATGGGTGCTAAGTAAGATTGTTAAAACCAAACGTTAATACTGAGAACCCTGACGAATAACCCCGGCATAACTAACCGGCATAGCTAACTTCATCGCTTTACTAAAATTCAGGCTTGAGCCAGTTATGACTACGTCGTAATCAAATTCAACCCCGTCATAAGTAACACCAACGTCTGACCACAAGCCTTCTATCTCAGACTTCAAGGCGGCCATCTCCGTTGTGGTGATGCATTTTTTGAAAGTGGCTTTCACTGGTGCCAACAATGTTTTTGGTGAACCAGGTGTTACAAAAGGCATGCGTTTTCCTTTTTGGCATTACATGGAAGAAGCTGGGGTATAACTCCATTTCTTGGTTTCAGTGTCATACCAAGCAGTTAATATATTGAAACCATTAGATCCACCACCCTTGAGTTGAAAGCTCCAGTTGATGGTCATCCAGAAGGTCTTTTCTTTATCATCATACTCAGAGTCGAATGTACTAACTTTGAGTGTTTTAAAAGTATTCTTTAGTACACCGGCATGACCAGACATCTCATCTGAGTCAATAACTAAACGCTGTTTGCCATGACGGCCAGCAGCGATCTCACCGATAAGCTTGGGTCTAACGCCGATATACTTGGTCAGTTCTTGTTCTAGTGGTCCAAGATCTGGCACTTCGAGGGGGAGATCTTCAGCCCCCACGCTTTTAAGCTCCGAAACCAGACGTTCATATTTTTCCACATAAGCCTTTATGTCTGACGTCCGTACCTTACCCTCTACTACTCTTATCCCAGCTTCGGTTAGCATGGCAATGGTGTCTTTTGTCCTGTTCAAGAGCACACTCCTAAGTGTTGACAAATATTGGATATGAGCTTCGCTTTTCCTTTAAACATTTTAGCCAATTCGTCGCCGTGTCGCCCGCCGCCTATGTTTCCGTCTAGAATAACACAAGAATGATGGGTGCACGACCAAAATAACCCGCCATACTGTATCTATTTTCTGGATGTTAGAACCACGGGTGGGGTGTAGGTTGGAGACCTGTTAAAGAAACTGGGACCAATAATCTTCCCACCGTTCTTGCCAGCTAAGACGCCGCAAACCACCTTCGAAGGATTTTCTCGACCAATGCTCCCACTGCTCTCTATCTTTACATAACCCCACCACATAGTTTATAAAGAACTGCCTACCCTCTTTGCTATAGGGGTTGTGCATTACCTTCATCCCATAATCACCGACTGTCGTTTCTAGAGCCGCCACGTTTGAACAAACGATTGGTGTAGCGGATGCTTGTGCCTCGCAGGCTGTAAGGCAAAAAGTTTCCGAGAACTGTGTTGGAAAGAACCATAAATATGCTTTTGACCATGCTTCGGCTAAAGTAGGTTGATTTACTCTGCCGTAGGTGAAGACGAAATCTTTCATGGACTCTAATGTTTTTTCCAGGTTTTCTATTTGCTGCATTGCATTTTTGTCGTTGCGGTAACGCGCCGCATCTTTCCAGGTGTTAAGACCATAGTATACATGTAGGGTAAGTTCCGGCACCGCATCTTTAAGCCATGGTAACAGATATAAGATATTATCTGTCAACCCCCTGTCGGCACTTGACGAATAATGCAACCTAGCGTATTCTTTGGTAGCTATCTTTTGTTCCCAGGTTTTCTCGGGGGAGAACATTTCAACATTCACCCCGTTTGGGATTACAACCACTTTACCATCGGGGAGCGCGTGGTACTCGGTGAAGAATTTTTTGTGCCATGGGGAGAGACAAACGAACTTATCTACTTTGTTTCTATGAAACGGCGAAATGTGCTGACCGCTCATTAACCAAATGTCGTGGCTTATAACTACAACTTTCCTAGCCCTAAGTTGTTCCGTTACTGGATCCAGTTTTCTAGACGCTATAAAGAGGTCGAACCATTCCTCCTCTGGCCGAAAGTCCTGCCATGGTATTAAGTCTACGCCATTTTGTGTGCTTCTTACATGGTCCCCATACATTAGAACATGGCAACCATTAGCCGCTGCTGTCTCAGCAAGCCGCCCAGCGCACAGCTCCGATCCGCCTATCCCGGTAGTCTTGTAAGTATCAAGACCCCAGCCAGAGTCACTACCCCAGCTTGGGCCACTCCAGATACCAACTATCTTCCTTTGTTTGGTGTGCCATTTTCTATGCAAAAGTGAGTTGTTTTGCTCGTCCTCTTTGTGGTGCGCTGTGTGGTTGGCCTCCTCAGCCACCTTTCTGGTTTTCCCGCCGAAATGAAAGCAAAACGCGTTACGTGTCCAATACGTTTGAAAACCGTGCCGTTTAGCACGTTCTGAGTAGTCGTAGTCTTCACCGCCGTTTGAAAACTGGGTGTTCAGCAACCCAACTCTATCGAACACCCGCCTCGGTATTAGGGTGCAATACATAGCACAGAATGTGGTCGGCATGAGGGTCTTATCCGTTCCAACATTGAGCTTCTTTAAAGACGGAAGGATGTGGCCCAGCTGTTCTATCGTCATGTTGGGCACCAAGGGCACCCCGCCTACCTCTATATCATCATGGTGCAACCAGCCTTTATCACAGTTACTGTAGGGGTTTAGAATAACGTCGTCGCGAGGCCCGAGAGCCTCAAACATGTCACGAAGACCCTTAGACGACATCACCGTATCATCATTGAGCAGCAAGATGTGAGTGGCTTTTGGATGTAGGGACCGTAAGCCTACGTTGTTGGCTTCAGAAAAATTTAAACGGGTTTTACTGTGTACAACTCTCACCGGGTATTCAAAATCTGATTCTTTTGGCTCCACCACCGAAGAGGACACTATCATGACGTCTCTTGCCGGTCCCTCACTACCCACAATGGCGTCTGTTGCTAGTTTCAGATAGTCGAGACGCGGTGCATAATGGGGTATAATCACCTGTACGAATGTATCAGGGTGCCATGGATTTCCTACACCGGTCTCATTAATCCGGTTGAAGAATTTGTCTACTATGGTGCGTGGATGCAGCTGTTGGATAACCTTGTTATACCCGTTATTACCGATTGTTTCCCTAAGCTGTTCGTCTTCCTTAAGCTTGATAAAGCACTGGACAAACTGTTCCGGAGTTTCAGCAAAAAGAACGTCTTTTCCTTCTTCTCCGTATTGTAGGTAAGCTGGTAAAGGGGACGCCACGCAAGCTTTTTTCCTTGACCATGCTAGAGCCAAGCGGTTAACACTTTTAGCGGGTTCTACCTTGTATTTGGCTGGTAGCATAATAGCGTCGCAGGAATCAATAAAGCTGTAAATCGTGTCTGGCGAATATGACACATCAGCGTCTGCATGTTCGTGACACGTTTTTAATGTAATTCCAGCCTTTTTCAAACCCTCACGAATCTGTTCGGACATCCAGGCATGTCCGCCATAACAAAAGTGCCCTACTATCATGAGTCACCTCCCTCCCTGGTTTGGAGTACTTTTAACAATCTTAGCTGCCCTGGGTCATCAGCCGCTGGACACATGAGACCCTCCAATGCAAGCCGCACTTTAGCTTCTGCATCATTCACAGCCAATCCCACGTAGGCATTTCAAAATGGTCATCTACATTAATCACTTTTTTGTTGGGAAAACGTCCCTGCAGTGTATCAGCCAACAGTTTTGATGAACAATTAACAACATCAGCAAGCTCAATGCCATATGAATCGTAGTTGGGCAGAAGTTCACACACCTCAAGCACTTTTAGTTTCCCCGGAGAATTCGCAGATAAGTAACAGCCGAAATAAACATCACACTCTTCCTCACCAACAGTGGTTGGGTATCCCATCTTTATAGCTGAATATCTTGTATTGGTTATGCGGTATCGATATTGGGCACTTCCGTTGCTACCGACTGCAAAACCGAGCTTTGGCTTCGTGTTGTCGGCTTTGACAAGATTCCTAACAATTTTATCCTGGTATAAGATACCCTCTGGGCCATTCAACTCCCCGAAGCCATCAACAGGTCGCACTTCCACGGATGGGTCTCTCACCAGCCACAGAAACCCCCTAGGTTTAATGACCCGTGCCAGTTCTTTATGGGCTTGGTCTGGTATTCTTTCGCTAACCACCACCCCATCAATGCTTTCTGTGGCGAATTCCATATTACACAAATTCGTGTTTACACTGTGAGAATCAGACCGAATCCGGGTGGATGTTGGACTGAGTTCCAATACTACAAGGGAATGCGGTGCTTTCGGTTGTAAACGAACGTTTTTTAGATCATTCTTCCACTTCGTTAAACTAGGGTCTCCCGGTACAAAGGATAGGGCCATGTCAGCATGATGAAGCGCCTTCTCGTAATCTTGCAGCTGATGGTAACATTCTGCTAACCTTTTATGTGGGTGCCAAGTATAATATTCCCTATCCACCACCAACTCGGAAGATGGGTTACACTCAAGACAGCGCTGAAACCATGGTATTGCCTGTTTGACATTACCAAGGTCCTGTTCTACAGCGCCATAAATCCAAAAGAATTCGGCCCGTTGCCTAGCGTTATCCAGGTGGTATATTTCATTAGCTACTCTTATAGCATCCCCATGTCGTTTCTGGGCTAGGTAAGCTCTACTCAGGCGAGCACGGCAGTTCGTTTCATCATCCCAGTACTTTCCCGGCAGTGTCAGGTAGTGCTCCAACACTTTGACACCCCTGTCATCTATGTTGTCAAACAGCTCCTTGCCGTAATAGTAGGCTGTCCTAGGGTCATTCGGCATCTTTTGATATTCTTTTTCAAGGATACGCACATTACGCTTCAAGTCCCGTTTCTTGGTTTCGTTGCGATGAACTACTTTGATGTCGTCATGTTGTTGCTGTCTGGTCCCGCAGATATCTATACATTCGTGGATGGCACCGACCCACCTCCGCCCCAGCCTTCGGCGTAGCAGTCGTTCACGAGAGAGAACCAAACGTGGCTCTCCATTTGGGTACCGGCTGTAGATATAGGGGAACAACCAAACGTCAACGGAAGCCTCAGGAAGTGCCTCCTCTTTGAAACGCTTAAATACATCAACATTTTCTAATCTGTCATCACCATCCAACCATAGAACCCACTCCTGTGTTGCCTTGCTAAAAGAGTAGTTTCTCGCTGCTGCAAAGTCATCCGCCCAGTCAAAATGGTCAAGGTGGATGTTCTGGTATTTAGCTTGGAACTCTCTAACGATGTTAAGGGTATCGTCAGTAGACCCAGTATCAACTATCCAAATCTCTTCTAGAACCGGAGCCACCTGCTCAAGTAGAGCTGCCAGGTTTATCTCCTCGTTCTTCACAATCATGCACAACGATATAGTGTTCACCTTTTACCTCCAATTCATAGTACGCTTGACCGGCGTCATATATCTTGTATTTCTTGTGGTGGAATTTACTACAGTCCAGCCTAACCTCCCCATAGCCACGGTCAAGTAGCACGTGCTGTCCCAACATCGCTTCCACCATACTTGGTCTACCGCCTGTAATACCAGATAGGCATTTTAGAAGCCGCGACAAATATTTTCGTGTCGTCTAGAGAAAATCACGAATTTTGCGCCCTAGGCATGCGTGATAACTCAACCATGACCTCGTAGTCTTTTTTTCCAAAAGAGTCCGAACTATATGACGTAAAGCCTTTTTATGATGGCTCCAATTCTATTATTTCCGATCTCTTGGCCCCGGTTCCAATCAGCATAACTTTACCAGCATATTTTGTTCCAGCCCAATACTGGTTATCTTCAACCCACCTCACATATTCAGCTACTTTTGGCCATTTTTCAGCAAGCTCATTGAAGCCCATCTTCCCGTTTATCCCAGATATGCTGTGGTCTAAGTAATTGGCAAAATTTATCGAAATAACGCTGGGCATGCAAACCATTGTTGAGTTTTTGATCTGTAAAGCAGAACGATCAAAAACTCTCCTAACACGTTTTGTCAAACTGGTCAATTCCGTGATGGGCTTCGGACTACCGGACCTTTTAGTAACTTCATCCCAAGTAAGTTCTTGTTGGTCATCATATACCGGGCCGGATGAGCCTAGTTTTATAACACCAACAACCGATTTATATTTTGCTCGCACCACTTCTAAAGGTGGGACGGTGGATGTTCCGAATTCTGAAAAATAGAGTCCCTTTTCAGACTCGTCGTCCATTTTAACTACAAAATCCCCGTCAACAGTGGTCGCATCACCGACCCTTATGGCGTAGCTTCTAACATTCAGTATAACGTTGCCAACGAGTTGCGGCGGGACGAAGCTAAAGCCTAAAAATGAGGAGGTGTTTATATTACGGCTAGTGTTGTACGGGTACATAACTTTGACTTTTCCATCCAGCCCTGTCCAAATCGTGTCCTGAGAAAGGTCGTATCCCTGTGCAGTTTCCAGCAACCCTGTTTGTCCTTGATTAAGCCAGCCATTTACTAGTGCATGAGTGTTTACAACAAATTGGCTTAACTTTGGGTGGTCTTTAGCAAAGTAGGTCTTTGTTCTAGTAATCTTATCTGCCTTGGCTTTACCGCCTCCCGTCATTGTGGACCCCATGTGCGCTAGGTTTTCTCGTTCCCAGGCTGCATCGACAGGCTCAATAATAGCTACCAAGGGGTGGATAAATATGCTGGACTCATTGAGATTCCAATCAGATATTTCCTCAAGGGCTTTATTTGCATTAATAACCGCGTCGGCACCAATAACCACCTTAACGCCGGGTTTTGCAACAGACGATGGCAGAAAGTTAAACTTATACTGTGTGTCGTCGTCAAATACCGTGATGTGGGAGGCATTTTGACTGTTATGAGAGATGGCGAAATCCAGACGCTCGTGAGTTGAGATATAGTCTGCTATCTTCGACTTGCCGCTAGACCCATGTGTTGCATCTATGGGTCCAACATTTAATTTACCAGGCTGCAATATCATGACGCCCCTTACAATCTCTTTGTGATAGATTCGGTAGCTATTGTTAGATTACCATCTACATAAAAAATGTGAGACCCAAGCCATTCAGGTTTTGGCAGGTCTGGGTTAGCAATCACCTCTTGAAGCCCTTTTAAGACACCATTGAACCTAGCGGTGGTTGAGACCGGTGCGCTATGTCTGATTTTAATTAGGGACCATCCAAAAATTTTACATAGTTTCATTTTATTGAAATCACGTGATTCATCCCCACCCTGGCCCTACTGTCTTGTCGCGGGGCTTTTCTCTGCCTTCGACGAGGTTTTCTCGCCGCCATCCATAACAACATTTTACCCGCTATATGTTTTTAGTAGTCCCAGATTAGTTCCGTTTTTCCACTTGTATTTTCTTTGTCCCATATCTGCCAGCAATGGGAATAGGTATTCCCATTGGTTTTCCACTGACCCTGGTACCACATCGGGATTCTTTTGGAAATGATGATAATTCTGGCTGGTGGGAACGCCTTGTATATGGTGTTGCAACGTTTAACACCCTCTAGGTGGGAGAGTCTCAGTAGGTATGCCAGCTTTTTTTCGGCCAACTGATACCCGTGTTTAATAAATTCATGAACAAACTTGTAAGGCGGATTGGTTATGATGTTTGCGGCTTTCTTGTTTTCTAAAAGAAAATCTACTCCCCCGCGACCGTCCACCCACGGCGCATCCTGGATGTCTGAACCTGTTACCGTGTAGCCGTTTGATTCTAACCGACGCTTCATTATCCCATCACCCACCGCACATTCCCATATTTCACCGTCAAACTTCTCGTGGCGCAAAAGGATATCAGTGGCGATATTTGGGGTAGGATAATAGTCAAATTCACGGCGCTGCGAACCACTAAAATTGGTAATGTGGCCGTATACTTTTTGCTTTTGTTGACCCTCTACCTCAGTATGATCCGTCATTTGAACCCCAACGACTTTTTAAGTTTTCCACGGAACCCATCGTAAATGTTTTGAGATTCCGGCTGTATAGAAGCAACCATTCGGGTGAACATTTCGTTTACACCCGATTTGTCACCGGGATATTTGGTAAGAAAATCCTGCTTTGTCCTGTCGATTTGAAAGATCATAGCTTTGACCAATTCAGTAAACATGTTCCTGATTAGGTCCTCAGTATCTTCCAACTGCTTTTCCGGGTCATGCATTTTTTCCAGCTGATTTAATGCAATGCGGTGGGCGCTGGTAAGTGCAGCGAGTTGATAGGCGTTGTCAGGACACGGTTTTTCCTTGTATATTTCAGTGGCTACCAGAGCGCATTCGGCTAAAGTGTCCACCTCTATTTCCTGAACATCGCGCCTTGTGTGACAGCTTGATAGGATGTTTGATATCCGCTGTTGGTATTCTAAAACATTTGGTTCAGTGCCCACTGCTTTGGTCACGTTGCGCGGAATTGGCGATTCATCGAAGTTGAGGCTGAGGGGTGGTGTGTCGTTTTTGTTCATGCTTACCTAAGTGTTGTTTCATACACTTTTTTAGCATTTAACAGATAGTGGCGGGTCGTGTCACCATTTCTTAATGGGGCAAGAGGCAGACTGTAGGCCAGTCTTTAAATGCAGAAAACACCCGCATAGTGTACATCGGTTGTTGTCTGTCATGTGGCGACAATCTCGGCAAAGGTTTAGCCGCTTTTCTACTGTATCCCGCTCTGCGGTGACCTTGCCAGTACGGGCGGCGAAGCTAAGCACATTTGCTACGGATAGTATTACTTCCCGCACCTGCTTGCCTACACCCGGCATTTCTCTCTTAGAACAACAGGCCATTATCTGCCTCCTGGAGAATAGCGGTACAAAGACTTGCATGGTTCTGAGCGCTTACGGCTGCGAGAAAGCTGGCACACTGACATATGTCTTTAAGAGAAATAATAACCAAGGTCCTTCCACACTTGACGTCTACCTCGTCGTGTGCTATTTTTACAGAAATTTATAACATAAGGCATCATCGCACATGACACCCCTCCCCCCAAAACTCAGCCAAGCTTACGATGCAGTCACAGAACAAAGAGCCCAAAACCCAAGCTTACCCCTGGCTGTTTGCGCCAAGAAGGCCGGTGTACTGCTTTCTAACTACTACAGAGCCAAAAAACTACTGGATGGTGAAGCAGCAACAAGGAAGGCGATAAGGGCGAAAACAAAAACAGCGAAAACGACCAGAATGGCGAAGGCAACTGGGACTGGCGTACTTCAGGAGGTGTCCGTGTTAGATTCAAAAACAGCACGCCAGCCGTTTGTGGTTCTTATCTGTCAGTCGCCCGCTCAGGCGGCGGACGTTTTGAGGTCTGTGTTTTCTTCCCAGTGACTTTTTTCAGGAAGTCATCCTTACCCAGGCTAGCCATCGACACTATTTGTTCCCCAGGCTGCTTGGTGTAACCAACAATATGGCCTGGTACTTCGCCACCCGGCTTTTTTAGTTCCTGGTGTACATATTCAAGTATTTTTGGATTAATGGCAACTGAAAGCGGAATTAACAGCGTGTCCCGTTTTCCGCCGCTAGTTGTCTTGGTGGGGGTAACTAGGTCTTCTGCTTTCCATATAGTACCAAGCATGTCGGCAATAAACTTATGTGTCTTCTGTTCTTGCACTTCTTGGTAGTGGTAAACAAAAGCGACTTCCTCCGGCGACATACCGTTTATATCGTCAAAGGTATAACCGCCTCTAGCCATTACAAGGCCACGGACATAAAGCTCTGTGTCTTCTTCCGTGGCCTTCATGTCAAAGGGCTGTTGGTCCCCCTTGAGACAGCCGTTTCCACCAACTGAACGCCGTGTACTTTGCAGTAATACGGAAGGACTGCCCCAGTGGCGTCTTCTCTTGGTTTCAGCCATTCAACTGTAGCACACCCATCAATCGGGCAGACAAATCTAGCTAAGTCATCAATTTCTGCGTCAAGCGAAGATTTCACTTTAGGGCTTACCTTCGCCTCATAGAACTCCCACAGTTTAGCTCCTATGGGCACTATTTCCGACCAGAGCAGTTCCGAAAGCTCAGTCGCAGTAATTTTTCTGACCCTGTTTGGAACGTTGGACCAGCACTGTTCTATTTGCGTCTGTTCTGCTTGGTTTAATTCGATACTATACGACTGCCACAATGGTTCCCCATCTACGGCAACAATGGACGCACAACAAAACAACAATTGAAACCATTCTGTTGCGGCCTGGTCGCCGTCAGTGACCAAGCGTGTCCTTGCTCGCTGAAGAGCCCATGACACAATGTCTTCTGGCACCTTAGTCAAAGAAAACTTGAATGTGGCGTCATCAACAAAAATGTCTACATCATATACTTTTTCACTTATTAAACCAAATTTTTTATGGAGTTTTTCAAGGAGCGGGCTCATTGGCCTTCTAGACGCCCTAGACCTTGATGGCTTTGCAGTCTGTGGTGGGGGAGGTGGCGGTGCATCGGCAACCGCGCTGGCTGCTGATCGTGCCATTTCCTCTTCCTCATCATCGACCAAAAGACCTTCTTCGTTGTATTGAAGCGGTTTTCCCCTGATAGAACCAGGCATTGACTTTTGTATCTCTTCAAAAGTAGCATTTATGTTTTCTCTTTGTGTTTCCACTTCTCTGCTTGCTGACGGTTTTGGGCGCTTGAAATCATATCCAGGAGGAATTCCCTGCTGCGTCACGTTGTACCCCCGACAGAATTGGATAAAAACTCGAACATTTCGTGCGATATGCTAGCGATAGACCCGTGTTCACCTTGGTCTATCGCGCTTATGCCATGTTTGCTTAAAGCCCGGTCAGAAGCAAACACTATTTGGTGACAAATACTTGTAGTTACCACATCTCGTGAGAAGAGCACATCAGCATCACTCCTACGGGGGTCAAGGGTCACCCTTACCCCCAGAGGCAAAAGGGCCGAAACATCTACAGGAGAGTGATATGCGATACCCACTACCATTAAAGTTCCCTTACGCAGTCCAAAATTTTCTTACGTAATGCAGAAAGCTGGGACTCGTCAAGTATTTTCTTATTGGCCCCGCGTGTTTTACGGTTTTCAAAACGACCGTTTAAAACAACCTTAAAAATGGCCTGTAGTACCGTGTCTTCTGTAATGTCCGTTTCCTTTTTCTTGCTGTCTTCAGATGACTTGGTTGTTACCATGATGTCACCTTCCCTGTGCAGGGAAAAAATCTTGGTAAGGTTAATTGCTTCTCTGCTTTTGGTGTCATAATACTTTCGGTTTTTGTGCCGGTGTACAACTGTTGGAACTTCTGTTTTTTCCCCTACCACTGACATCTTTCACTCCTCTGTTTTTATAGCTAATGCTTCTTTAACCCAGTTCACGGCAAATTCCTGTCGTGAGCTGTCTATACCTTTAGACGCTAGAAACTCTGGTAAACCATCAGTGATCTTTGCAAATTTTTCATACTTGATTTGCTTTGCTGGTCTCACTAGGTCTGTCTTTACTACCTGTTCGTGTCTGTTAGCTTCCATAACCTCGTCGAGACCACCAACCACTTTGTAATGGGCATCGTCCGTGATATCTTTAACACTTTGCACAACGCGTAGCGGTTTAAAGATAAGCGGGACAAAATGTGGTTCTGATGGCTTGTTTAAATCGACTAAAAGTATGCCTTTCGGCAAAGAATCATCAAACCGAAATTGAGCCGGGGCCCCAGCATAATGAGAGTTGGAGAGGTTGGCTTTTTGACGTGCATGTATATCCCCAATAGCCCAGTATGTTATGTCTTTATTGATGGGCAAACGTGGGCCCTTGGTTATAACGTGCCCGCTATCCATCGTTGAGCCGGTTATACACTCATGCATTACAACGACTTTATGTTTGCACCCGGCAACATGCGGGAGCTGTGTCTCGACTATTTCCTTGATGTCGCTGGTTTTATAATCTCTCCACGGTATACAAATAAAACCAATATCACCAAACACGCAAGTTCTTGGTTTCCAGGTGACTATGGTAATGTGCTTAAATGGTATGTGGGTATAACCATCAAGCAACGTTTGCTCTCCGCGAAGGTGCTCATGGTTGCCTGTTATTACAACGGTCGGTATTTCATATCTTTCCAACTCACCAAAAAACCAATCAAGCAAGAATCTTTCATCATGTTTAATAGTGGAAGAATCAAGTGTGTCACCAGCAATAACAAGCGGGACCCCATGCTCTACACACAAATCTCTTATCTGTTCTAGCACACTCTTGTGTCTAGACAGATAATCTGGCAATGTACGACATTCCCCTATGTGAATGTCACCTGTTTGCAAAAAACTGCTACTGTTTTTCAGCTGGAATTTCATTATCTGCCACCGCTTTCACAGCTTCCTTAAGCCCTTCTAGCCCTTCTACTTTTATCAAGTCTTGTTCTTTGAAGTGCCAAAAAGATATCGCAAATTTTATACCAGCTATCATACCAGCGCAGTTCTGTTCCATGTCACGAGCACGAGCACGGTGACGCGGTTGAATGTCTTTGTTTACAGATTGCCCTCTGTAGTTAACACGCGTTCGGTCAAGCTGGTCTAGCCGAAGCTGTAAATATTCTTCATTAGGCAAAGCCAGGTTATTTGGGAAGTCATTTATCAAATACTTTAGTATGATTTTTGATGCTCTTGTTGCATCCATGGGTTTATCCTGAAGCTAGTTGTGTTCTTTTATGCGCCTGACCATGTTGGTGACTCAGCCGCACCGCCAAATTGGGCAAAGGATACTCTCTTGGACTTATTTGTTGGTTTTGACCCAACCGCGACCGTCTCTTCTTCTTCCTCAGTCGCGCTTTCCTCATCGTGGATTGCGGGCGTCACTTCCCTTTTGAGTACTTGGGTTTTTACCTTGACTGGCGTGGTCCTTAGCTGTGGCTTTAACACCTGTTGCTTGACCACAAGAGGCGTGTCTGAAGATGCCTGTTGAAGGTCAAAAATGATGGCCTTCGCTTGCACCATGTCTATCCCATT
>Ga0315286_10002101_pt1 | contig 18433 bp, 13 predicted proteins | sample YL17G10_0_MG_FD_205038 | JGI IMG/M metagenome (GOLD analysis project Ga0315286, IMG submission 205038) | Sediment microbial communities from Yellowstone Lake, YNP, Wyoming, USA - YL17G10_0 | ecosystem: Environmental > Aquatic > Freshwater > Lake > Sediment | place: USA: Wyoming | collected... | reverse complement strand
GCAAGGGCGCCTTCACCGGGGCGGACCGGGACAAGCCCGGTCTGCTGGAAACGGCGAACGGCGGCACCCTCTTCCTCGACGAGCTGACCGAGATGTCGCTGCCGCTCCAGGCCAAGCTGCTCCGCGTGATCCAGGACGGGGTGGTGCGGCGGGTCGGCTCCGAGCAGCCGGACGCGGTGGTGGACGTGCGCTTCATTTCCGCGACCAACCGTGATCCGCAACAGGCAGTGGAGAGCGGCCTCCTGCGTGGCGACCTGTTCTACCGCCTGCGCGTGGTGCCGGTCCATCTGCCGCCGCTGCGCAAGCGTCCCGAGGACATCGCCCTGTTCGCGAATCACTTTCTCAGCCATTACTGGCGCCACCACCGCCAGTTGCCGGACCGCACCCCCAAGCTGAGCGACGAGTCGATCGCGTTCCTGAAAGGGCTTCCCTGGAAGGGCAACGTCCGGGAGTTGCAGAACGTGATCGAGCACGTGGCCGTCCTCGCCGATCCGGGTCAGCTGATCGAACCCGCTGACATCCCCATCCACGACGACGCCGGCGAGCTGGCGCCCGAACAGGCCGCGCCCCTGGCGTCGGCCGATGAGGCCTACCATCTGGGGAAGGACCGGATCATCGCGCAGTTCGAGAAGGGCTACCTCACCAGGCTGATCGCCCGCTCCGGCGGCAACATGTCGAAGGCGGCCCGGCTGGCGAAAGTGGACCGGACCACCCTGTACCGGCTGATGGAAAAGCACAGTATCCTCCGGGAGGAGGATGCGGGCACCGCGGAATGAACGTCTGGGAGGCACTCGCCGTGGCGGCGCTCGAGGTGGAGCGGGACGCCCACCAGGTCCGGGAGGACGTCGGATCGCCTGGTGAGGTCGCCCGACTGGCGAGCGCGGTGGTCGCGGACGTGCGGTCCGAAGCGGGGCAAAGCGCGGCCGGTGGCGTGGACTTGTCGCGGTCATCGCTGCCGCGCCGAGTCCTGGGCATGCTGCGCGCCCGCTTCCTGTCGCAGATGTCTGCCATGGACCCCGTGCCCGCCGTCGAGGACGTGCTGCCGGTTCTCCTGGCCATGGAACGCGTCTCGGAGCGGCTTCAGCCGCTCTGGAATGAGCGCTTCAGCGACCGGTTGTCGGGGCCGGATGGCCTGGAGCTGGTCGTCGAGGTCGCGCACGATCTCCGCTCCCCGATGACGTCCATCCTGTTTCTGGCCGAAACCCTGCTGCGCGGGCGCTCCGGACCGGTGACGCCGCTCCAGGAGCGGCAGCTGGGTCTCATTTACAGCGCGGCGTTCGGGCTGAGTTCGGTCGCGAGCGACATGGTCGAACTGGTCCGCGAGCGTGACCGCCTGGCCGATCTCGAGCCGCTCCCGTTCTCGATCACGGATATCTTCGACGCAGTCCGCGACATCGTCAGGCCCATCGCGGAGGAGAAAGGCCTGGAGGTGCGGCTGACTCTGCCCGAGCAGCCGTTCCGCATCGGGCATCCCGTCGCCCTCAACCGGGTGCTGCTCAACCTTACCACCAATGCGCTCAAGTTCACCGACGAGGGCTACGTGGAACTCGCGGCCGTCGCGGGCCCGGGGGATGCCGTCGAGTTCTCCGTTCACGACACCGGCCGGGGAATTCCGCCCCGGGCGCTTGAACTGCTCTTCGAGCCGTTCCGCCGGCGACAGCGCGACCAGGAGTATGCCTTCTCCGGCTCGGGGCTCGGCCTCTCCATCTGCCGCAAGTTCGTCGAAGCCATGGGGTCGGAACTGCGGGTGGAGACGCGGGAGGGGAAGGGAACCCGGTTCTCGTTCGTCCTCAGGCTCCACCAGTCGGCCCTGGGCGAGACGGCGAGTTACGGCGTCGCGGCGGTTGCCTGACCCTGACCGAGACACCGGTGGCATGGCCGTGCTGACGGCCAGCGTTTGCATCTGCACCCTCAATCGGGCAGAAGCCCTCCAGGAGACCCTGCGCTCCCTGGCGGCGATGCGGATCCCGCCGGACCTCTCCTGGGACGTGATCGTCGTGGACAACGGATCAAATGACACGACCCCCGAGGTGGTGCGGTCGTTTCAATTGGCGCTGCCGGTCCGGTGCCTGAACGAATCGCGGCGGGGGCTGGCGATCGCCCGGAACACCGCCGTCCGGAACGCGGCAGGCGATCTGATCATCTGGACCGACGACGATGTCCGGGTCGATCCCGGCTGGCTCGAAGCATACGTCAACGCCGCGCGGGAGCGTCCGGAGGACACCTTCTTCGGCGGACCGATCAATCCCCACTTCGTAGGCACCCCTCCGGCATGGCTCACGAAAGGCCAGGGGGCCGTGGGACCCGCTTTCGCGCAGCGTGGTCCGCGGGCTGATGGCTCCCCGCTCCGGAGCGGCAATCGGCCGACCGACGACCTTCCCTATGGCGCCAATTTCGCCGTGCGCGGGGCCGCTCAACGGGCCCGCCCCTTCCGCGAAGATCTGGGGTGGGTCGGCGCCGGCGGATTGGTGGGGGAGGAGACCGAGCTGCTGGAATCCCTCCTGGCGATGGGTCATACCGGCAGTTGGGTGGCTGGGGCCCGCATTCAGCACATGATCCCGCCCGATCGCCAGACGCTCGAGTACCTGCGCAGCTACTACTTCCGGCGGGGGGCTGCCGAGGCCAAGCGCCTGCTGGAACAGCCTGAGGAACGGCCTCTGCTCTTCGGGCTGCCGCGATATGCCATCCGAAGCCTTCTGGAAAACGAAGCCCGCTTTTGGCTCACCCGATATACCAGGACGCCGAAGACCTGGCTCAGGCACCTGCGGACCGCTGCGCTGGCCCGTGGTCTCTTGACCCACTGGGCCAAGTACGCGAACCGTTCCCGGCCGGCTTGATCGGACACGCCTTCCTCAGTCGCGGAGGGTAAGGACGACCCGTGGCAAACATCGTTCTGGCCTTCGATCCCGATGACGGTCGCCGCCTAGCGTTCATGCGGGCGGCAGAGGAACGCGTGGGCCTGTTTGAGGGGCTGCGGCTTGGCGCGGCAGGCTGTGGCAGCCTCGGTGTGACCTGGGCCGCCGGTCCCCAGGCTCCGATCTCCACCGACCGCCGCGCCGACCGTCTGTCCCTGCTGTGGGGCGAGGCGATTCCGGGACCGGGTCCGGAGCGGCTGGATGCCGCCGCACTCGCCCTGGCATGGGGACTGGAGCGTTCGGGGACTCCGCAGCCGTTCGGCGGGTTCCACGCCGGCCTGCTCTCGGACGGGAGCCGCCGTGTGCGTCTTGGCGCCGATCTCTTCGGGCTGTTCCCCATCTACTATTGGCATCATGGTCCGGTGCTCCTGGCGGGCACCAGTCCGGAACTTTTCCGCTACCATCCCCTGTTTCGGATGGAAGTATCCCGGGAGGGCCTGGCCGGGATCCTGCTGACCAGTTGCCTGATCAGCGGGAAGGCGTTGCTCACCGGGGTCCGGCGTCTCGCGGCCGGTCATCTTCTCGATTTCTCCATGGACACGGGTCCGCTCGAGGTCGAGCAGTACCGGCTCCCCGGACCCGATCCCGCCCTCGACCTGTCCATCTCTGAGCTCGTGGACGAGCTGGCGGCGGTGCTGGGCAGGACGATGAGCCGGTGCGCGCCGTCGGGCGAGCCGATCGGGCACCTGCTGTCGGGTGGGCTCGACTCACGGGTGCTCGCCGGATTCCTGTACCGCGGCGGTGTCCGTACCGTCGCGATCACGCGCGGGCAGCCGGGCGATCTGGAAATGAGGTGCGCGCGCCGAGTGGCGGACGCGCTGGGCTTCGAGCATCGGCCCTGCCCGGAATCCTCAACCGATCCGGTCGGGGGCACGCGTCGGCGGGTGCGGTGGGAACATCTGGCCAACGGCGCGTTCACCGCGACCGATGGCGCGTCCCTCCGCCCAGCGGGGCCCCTCCCCACGCGGATCATGTCCGGGTACGGCGTGGACCTCCTGATGCCTGATATGAAGCTGCCCCGCCCGTCCGGCGACCCGTGGGACGCATACTTCAGGCTCTGGTTCTCGAGGGTGAATCCCTGGGGCTTTCCTCCGGACATCGTCGCCGAGTTGCTCGGTGACCCGGAGCCCGTCGGACGCGTGATGGATGCCCTGGGTGAACAATTCCGGGCCGCCGGCCCGACGCCAGCCCGCGCCCTGGTGGCCATGAGCCTCCGGTACCAGGGTCGGTTCAGGATCGGCTCGATTCCCTGGCGTCTCTCGTTCGAATCGTGGCCCAGCCTCCCCATTCTTGACCGGGAGTTCGCGGATGTGGTGGCGGGGATGCCCGTGGTTGCGGCCGGTGAGCGGCACCTGGAGAAGGAGCTACTCTGCCGGAAATTCCCGGCCCTGGCGGCGCTGCCGCTCGACCGGAACTCGTACGACTCCACTCCGCTGCAGCCCCGGTTGCGGTATCTCGTGGCCCAATGGATGCGGTCGAAAATGGGACTGGCCCGCGGTCAGGACGCTCCCCGCCGCCGAGAAAGCCGCTACTACTACCGGGTCTCTGATTTCGACGGCCCGGCGTGGCAGGCCGTCCGGGCCGCGGCCGACCCGTTCCGTGACAAGGCGGCGGGAGTGCTCCAGCCAGACGTGCTGGCGCGCCTCCTCTCTCCCTCCGGAATCCAGCCGGGTCCGGCCGCGAGGCTCAAGGGAGCCACCGGGACCAAGCTGCTGCTGGCCTTCCTGCTGTGGGCATCGGAGCACCCCTGATCACCGGCGGGTGCCGGCCAGGTGGCTAGCGTCTGCCTGCCTCGTCGTCTAGTTTTCCAGCGCAGTCAACCTATTGGCAAGGCGGTCGTGTCTTCCTTGACGCTTCCCCGATGGATGCGCCCGGGCTCGTACAGTCCGCCTGCCCTGAGAGAATCGAGTGAATACGTATCCCACTGCCCGGCCCGGCCGCACGGCCGCCCCGGCAGTCCCCGTAGTCCATGCGCCCCATGCGGCGCTGCTCATCGACTTCGACAACGTCACCCTCGGCGTCCGCTCCGACCTCACCAAGGAGCTGCGTACCCTCCTCGGCAGCGAGATCATCAAGGGGAAGGTGGCGATTCAGCGGGCCTACGCTGACTGGCGGCGCTATCCGCAGTACATCGTGCCGCTGTCCGAGTCCTCGATCGACCTGATCTTCGCGCCGGCCTTCGGCACCAACAAGAAGAACGCCACCGATATCCGCCTGGCGGTGGACGCGATCGAGCTGGTGTTCACGCGGCCGGAGATCGGGACCTTCATCCTGCTCTCCGGCGACAGCGACTTCTCGTCGCTGGTGATCAAGCTGAAGGAGTATGGGAAGTATGTGATCGGCGTGGGCATCCGGGAGTCGGCGAGCGACCTGCTGATCCAGAACTGCGACGAGTACTACTCGTACAGCGACCTGGCCGGGCTCACCAAGGAAGTGGACACCGGCTCCGTTCAGCGCGACGCCTGGGAGCTGGTGGTCGAGGCCGCAGAGCAGATGGCACGCAACAAGGACGTGATGCGCTCCGACAGGCTGAAGCAGGTGATGCAGCAGATCGACTCGAATTTCGACGAGAAAAACGCCGGCTTCAACCGGTTCTCGAAGTTCGTGACCGAGGCCGGCAATCGCGGGCTTATCACCGTCACCAAGCTCCCCAACGGGCAGTACGAGATCAGCCCGGCGGCCGGGGTGCCGGCACCCTCAGCGCGACCGGCAGCGAAGCCGACGGTACCCGCGGCGGTGGTGCCCGACGAAGGCACCAAGGAAGGGCGAGGCCGTCGGCGCGGCGGCCGCGGTCGAGGTCGCGAGCGTCCGCGTGAGCCGGGGGAGGCCGTGGCCCCGGAGAAGTCGCCGGTCGCCGTGGAACCTGTGGTGGGGCCGCTCTCGCTGGCCGAGGCGTTTCAGCTGATGCAGCGCGCCCTGGGTGAGTTGCGGGCACCGGTGCCGCACGAGAAGCTCCGCGCCCGCATGGTGGCCCTCCACGGGCGGGAAGACCCGCTGCTCGACGCCAGCCGGTTTGCTCGGCTGCTGCGCCAGGCCAACGACGCCGAAGTCGCCGACGTGCGGAAGACCGGGGATGACAGCTACGACGTCTCACCCCACCGGATTCAGGCGGCGGCGCAACGGGCCCATGAGGCGCTGGGCGGCCCGCCGGCCCGGCCAGCGGAAGCAGCTGTCAAAACGCCGCGGGCCATTACCCCGGACGAAGCGAAGGCGGAGGCCCAGGCCGAGACGGCCGCTGATCGGGTGCGGCGCCTGGCCGCCGTGAGGTTCCGCCGCGGTTCGCGGTCCACCGCCCGTTCCATTTCGGACATCCCGCTCGTCGGTGCGGTGAAGATGGCGCCCGAGCACCACCACGCGCCGGTTGGCGCAGTGGCGGTGGTCGAAGCGAAGGCACCGGAGAAGAAGGCCAAGGGAGCCAGGGTCGCCCGGGGCAAGAAGGAAGCGGCGGCGCCGGTCCAGGCGCCCGAGAAGCCCAAGCGGGCAAAGAAGGCCGCGGCGCCGGTGCCCGCTCCGGCTGCGGCCAAAGAAGTCGTGGTTCCAGCGGCGGCTGCGGTGAAGAGAACCCCCCGACGGGGACACCGCGGCGGGCGCGGGCGTGGCAAGCCCAAGGCCGCGCCGACGGCGTGACCTCACGGGTTCTTCCCGTCCGGTTCTTTCACCGCCCCGCAGCCGAGGTCGCCCGCGACCTGCTCGGGGCGGTGGTCGTTTCCCGCCTGGGCGACGTGATGGTCAGCGGCCGCATCATCGAGACCGAGGCCTACCTGGGCTATGAGGACCCGGCCTCACACGCCTACCGCGGGCGACGCCACGCCCAGAATCAGGGGATCTACTCTCACCCCGGCAGTTGGTATGTGTACCGGTCGTACGGGATGCACTGGTGCGCCAACCTGGTCTGCGCCCCGGAAGGGCTGGGAGCGGCGGTACTGCTGCGTGCCCTCGAACCACTGGCGGGCATTGAGTTGATGCGTGAGCGGAGGAAACTGGAAGGTGAGCTCTGCAATGGCCCCGGGAAGCTCTGTCAGGCGCTGGGAATCACCAAGGCACTCGACGGCCAGCGTATGTCAGGATCCCCCGTTCTGCTCCTTCGCGGGTGCCAGCCGCGCGCAACCGAGATCGAGGTGACCCCGCGGGTTGGGATCACCAAGGCGGTGGACTGGCCCCTGAGATTCACGATCAGGAAAACAAAGGGCGGCCCCGAAGGACCGCCCGTCTGACCGTCCGACCTCCGACCCCCTAGTATCCGCCGCCCTTCACGCCCTCGCGCGCATCTCCCAACCCCAGCCGGATGCCAAGGACCGCTCCGTGGGTCGGACCGATCAGCAGCTTGCCGCTCGCGGGCGACGTGGTGATCTGGTACTGACCGAACAGGACGAACCGCGGACTGACGCGGTACTGTCCGCCGAGAATCAGCGAGGCGAAGCCGGTACTGCCACGGTTCTTGGCCTCTTCCGTTGCCGCCGCCGCGTCCTCCGGTGTCGTGAAGAAGCCATCGACCGACGTGTTCACCGTGTGCAGGATCCCCAAGCCAAGGCCGATGAACGGCTCCAGGCGGGAGCGCAGGGGAAAGGCCATCAGGGTCCCCGAGTACTTGCGGAGCCTGTCGAACTTGACGGGCTGGGCCCCGTTGGGAGCGTTGGAGTCCCCGTAGGCAGAGTTCTCCTCGCTGCCGAAGGCCTCATCTACCGCCAGCATGAGTCCGCCCCGCTTGCCCATGACCAGGGCATGCAGACCGAAGCTTGGGATGCCGGTACTGCTCTGGGTCTGGGTCTCAAACCAGAGGCCACCGGCCTGGGCGCCGATGTACCACTTGTAGGAGTCCTGCCTGAGGTTCTGTGCCTGGAGCGGGCCGGCGCCGATCAGGGTTGCCAGGGCGACACCGAGAGCCCCAATGGACACGCGCATGGTATGGCCTCCGAAGGAGCGATCAGAATGGTGCCCTGACGGAATCAGGTTAGCAGCCGAACACCCCGTGCAGGGGCTCAGGGCCGGAACTACAGCAAGGCCCATACTCATAACGTAAGTCCATGCAGAACAATGCTATGGCAGGTCCCTAGTGGCTGATGAAGCTTCATAATAGGACACCGAGCAGTAAAACGCGAGAGCTACCCGGTGTCTTATCCCAGCCTGTCCGCCATCAGCGGGGTCTCCGCCGGAGAATGTGGGGTAAGGCGTACCAGGCACCCTTCAGTTCCAGGGCGGATCGGCGTCGGTGCCTCTTGAGATTGGTGTTGCGCCACCAGGTCTTCAGTGTGATCCAACGCAGCTTGGGGTTGGTCAACAAGGTCGCGTAATAGGCTCCCCGACCAACGGCGTAGACGTCGAGCAGGGACTTCAGCGCCTCCCTACCGCGTCTTCGATGGTGATGGTAAACAACCGGCCGCGGGTCATAGGCCCCTTCCCACCCTGCCGCTGAGATCCGGGCCAGGAGCTCGACGTCTTCACCGGAAGCCATCTTGGTGCCGGGGCCGATCCAGGTTCCAAAGCCACCGACCTGATCGAAACCGGCTCTCCGCACGGCCATGTTGGCTCCATGGATTCTTCCCGGGAGGAGGAAGCTGACAGGTGGGAAGCGAACCGGCTGGTTCGATGCCTGAATCGTGATAGGGAGATCCTCCGGGTCATGCAACAAGACCCGTCCACCAACGAACCCGAGCCGAGGATCTTCGAATGCATGGCGCAGTGCCTCGATGAAGTCCGGGGCCGGATAGCAGTCGTCGTCCGTGAACGCCAGGAGCTCCCCCCGCGCCACCGCCGCCCCGCGGTTTCGGGCTTCGCTGAGTCCCGGGCCTGACTTGTGGATCATCTGGAACGGGATGGGTGCGTCGCGGCCGAAGGCCTCCATGACCTGGCGGGTGGAGTCGGTTGAACCATCGTCGACGACGATCAGCTCCCAGTCCCCAGGATCAAGCTGGGCAATCGAGGCGAGACACGCCCGCAGGCTGTCGGCGCGGTCGCGGGTCGCGATGATCAGGGATACGGTCAACGTCATGCAGACGGACGGATCAGGCCGAGCTCGCGCCCCACCCGTTTGAAGGCCAGGAGCGCCTGATCGAGGTCATCCCGGGTGTGGGCGGCCGACACCTGGCAGCGGACACGGGCTTGGCCCTGCGGCACCACCGGAAAACCGAATCCGGTGACGAACACCCCCTGGTCGAGCAGCATCTCGCTCATCCGTATGGCCGCCGATGTCTCGCCCAGGATGACGGGGATGATCGGTGTCCTGCCGGGCAACGGCGCAAAGCCGAGTTCGATCAGGCGTGAACGGAAATAGTCGGCGTTGTCCCGCAGGGTCGCGACCCGCTCGGGATGGGCTTCGAGGAACTGGATGGCGGCCAGGGCGCTGGCGGCGACGGTCGCGGGCAGCGCATTGCTGAAGAGCTGCGGGCGGCCACGCTGGGTCAGGTAGTCCGTCACCTCCTCCGAGCCTGCCACGAAACCGCCGGCCGCTCCCCCCAGCGCCTTGCCGAGGGTGGACGTGATGATGTCCACGTCGCCGACCATCCCGAAGTGCTCCGCGGTGCCCCGGCCTCGCTCGCCCAGCACGCCGGTCGCGTGCGAGTCATCGAGCACCAGGATCGCCCGGTGTCTGGCGCAGACCTCCTTGAGGCCGGGCAGGTCGGCGATGGAGCCTTCCATGGAGAAGACGCCGTCGCTGATTACCATCTTGATCCGGCGGTCCTTCGCGGCGGCGAGCTTCTGGTCGAGATCCTTCAGGTCGGCGTGCTGGTAGACCCCAGTCTGGCACCGCGTGGTCACCTTGGCGAGCCGGATGGCGTCGATGATGGAGGCATGGTTGAGCTGGTCGCTCAGGACCAGGTCCTCCTCCCCGAGCAGCGTGCTCGGCAGCGCCTCGTTGGCATTCCAGCAGCTGACGAAGCTGAGGGCACTGGGCGTGCCGACCAGCCGGGCGCAGGCCCGCTCGAGTTCCCGGTGGATGGTGAAGGTGCCGCAGATGAAGCGGACCGAGGCGGTCCCCGCCCCGAACCGGTCCAGTCCCGCCTTGCCCGCGCTGACGACCTCGGCCTCGTTGCTGAGACCAAGATAGTTGTTGGAGGAGAGGATGATGACCTCGCCGCGGCCCTCCATCCGCACGCGGGCGGCCTGCGGGCTCTCGAGGAAGTTGAGGCGCTTGTAGATCCCGTCCCGCCTGAACTGTTCCAGTTCCGCATGGAGCCGAGAATCGAGTGTGTTCATGCGCCGATCTCCAGGATGACCTTGCCGGCCTCGCCGCCCTTGATCACGGCGATGGCGCCTTCGATCTGCTCGAGCGGGAAGCGGTGGGTCACGACCGGGCGCGGGTCGAGCTGGCCGTTCTTGAGGAACCGCTGCATCGCGATCCAGGTGTCGTACATCCGCCGGCCGGTCACCCCGTACAGAGTGAGTCCCTTGAAGATGATGTCGCGCGCGAAGCTGACTTCGGTGGTCCGGCTCGGGGTACCGAGCAGGTTCACCCGTCCGCCCACCCGGGCAGCGGCGAACGCCTGGGCATGCCCGGCCGGGTGGCCGCTCATCTCGCAGACCAGGTCAACGCCGTCGCCGCCGGTTGCCTCGCGCACCCGGGCGACCACATCGTCGGTGGTTGCATTGAGCAGGACATGCGCACCCATGGCTCGCGCCAGCTCGAGCCGCTTGGGGTTCAGATCGCTGGCGAGCACGAGGGAGGCTCCCGCCGCGCGGGCGACGCCCACCGCGAAGCAGCCGATCGGGCCGCAGCCGAGGACCAAGACCGTGCTGCCGGGGACGTGGGTCCCCTCGAGCACCGTGTGGACGGCGTTCCCGATCGGGTCCATGATCGCGCCGATCTCCAGCGGAATGCCGTCGAGGCGCATCACGTTGGAGGCGGGCATCGAGATGTAGTCCGCGAAGGCGCCGTCGCGGTCCACCCCGATGATCTTCGTGCGGGTACAGAGGTGGCCGTTGCCGGTGCGGCAGGGGATGCAATGGCCGCAGATGATATGGCCTTCGGCCGTCACCAGGTCGCCCACGCGGAGGAGCCCCTCGGCCGCCGCCTCCGGGCCCATGCTCTCGATGACGCCGGCGAATTCGTGGCCGATGGTGAGTGGCGGGCGGAGCCGGTTGCTCGCCCACGAGTCCCACTCCCAGATGTGGAGATCGGTGCCGCAGACGCCGGCGTAGTGAACCCGGATCAGCACGTCCTGGGAACCGATGGCCGGCACTGGGACTTCACGGACCACCATGCCGGGCCCGGGGGCCGGCTTCACGAGTGCGCGCATGTTCGTGCGGATCTGCCCCTTAGGAAGCTGAGAATATACGCCGGCCTGACAGCCGGCGCCCGGCCAGCCCTCAGGTCGACGACAGGTGCCTCTGACCGGTCCCGGTGTAGGTCCGGGAGGCGTGCGGCGATGGTTGGGCCAGGCTCGACGCGAAGTTCGGATTCTCCGTCAGGGATTCGATCACGTCCGCCGCTCGAGTGGTGCCGCAGCCAAGGTAGTCGTAATTGTGCTCCACCAGCGCGCGTCTCGCTCCTGGGGCTCCGAGCGTCGGACGGGCAAGCTGTTCCCTGACCAGCGGAGCCAGTCCGTCCAACCGATTGAATCGGTGGACGGTCCGCTGCAGCAGTCCCTCCAGCAGACCATTACCGGGATTGTGACTCTCGTGGTAGAACTGGACGATAGGTCGGCCAAGGACGCTGTACTCCAGCGCGAGGGAACTTCCATCCCCAATGAGGAGATCGCAGGCGGCGAGCAGTGGTCGCACATCCCCAGTCCGGATGAGCCTGACGTTCGGGAAACTTGCGGCGGTGTCACCGAGGAGGTCGTACCATGCCTCTCCCAGTTCCTTCCGGACGGACCGACGGTACCACAGGTGATTATGCCCCGTGACAATGAGGTTGGTGTTCGGAATCCCGGCCAGGAGCCGGAGCACGTCCGTCCCATGAGTACGGAGGAGAGAGGGCGGCGTCCAGTGGGACGACAGGAGCATGGTCTTCCGGTCGGTCGGGAGGCTCAGGCCCTCGAGCACCGACGTGCGGTCGAACCTGTCCTGAACAAGGCCGTCCACGGCGGGCCAGCCGATTGAAAAGAGATTCGTCCCGAGGACGGCCCCTGGCTCGAGGCTGGTGAGAAAGGCGGCGTTCTCCTCGCTGGAGCATAGGATGACGTCCATGGCGTGGCGCTTCGTCAACGTCAACGAGTAGGGCCAGGAGTACGCTCCCTGTCCCTCGCCAGAGCCGTGGGGGAACCGGATCCGAAGCGCCTTGCGGCGGTAAGCTGTTGAGGGGATGTCGGCAAACACGACTGCATCCCAGGCGCCCCATTGGGCTCTAGAACGGCCAACAAACAGCTCGGCAAGGGCAGGAAAGGACGAGAGGTATTCCCATTCTGTTCCCAGCGGCTGGTCCCGGCCGGTAACGCGGACATGCTTGCCCCTCTGCCGCAACTCGTGCACGACCGACTCGACGGCCTTGGCGCTGAACGCATTCGGTACGTCAAACAGCACCCTCGCCCTGCGGAAGGGCTTGTGCAGGGCTCGAAGCCGCTGGTCCATGCTACGCAGGGTGTTCTTCAGTCTTTGCCTCACGGGGCAGTGGCGTCGCGGGATTCGGGCCGACTCAGGTCGCGTATCTCGGTCATGGCCTCACAAGCCAACGTGTTGATACGCAAGGGGTGAACCTATCGCTGGGGGCTTGCGCACTCACGGACCGATTCGAACTGCTGCGTCTGCGCCACAGCTTCGCGCCTCACCGGCATCAGAGCTCTACCGCCTCGATCCGAACCGCGCTCACCTTGAACTCTGCAATCTTGGCGTATGGGTCGAGGGTCGGATTCGTGAGCAGGTTGGCCGCCGCCTCCCGGTAATGCATCGGGATGAACACTTGCCCCGGAGCCTGTCGCTCCGAAATGCGAACCCGGATCAGCACCGAGCCCCGCCGGGAGCTGACCCGCACCTGGTCCCCGTCCGCGACGCCCAACGCCGCCGCGTCCCCGGCGTGCAGCTCCATCGTTGGGACCGGTTCCCGGGAATCCAGCCCCTTCGCCCGGCGGGTCATCGTGCCGGTGTGCCAGTGGTACATCTGCCGGCCGGTGTTGAGGAAGAACGGGTATTCCTCGTCCGGCAGCTCGCTCGCGGGCAGGAACTCCACCGGAACCAGCAGCGCCCTCCCGTCCGGGGTGGGAAAGTGGTCGTCGAAGAGGAACGCCGTTCCCTTTGAGTCCGGGGTGAGGACAGGATACTGGATCGCACCTTCGCGACCGAGCTTCGCATGTGATACCCCTCGCCAGTTGGGCGTGACGCGGGCGATCTCGTCCATGACATCCGCCGCGTTGCGGAAGGGCGTCGGGAGCCCCAGCCGGCGGGAGAGTTCGATCAGGATGTCCAGGTCGTGCCGAGCCTCCCCTGGAGGCGGCAGGGCGGCGTGGGCCAACTGGATGTGACGGTCGGTGTTGGCGTAGGTGCCGTCCTTCTCCGCGAACGACGAACCCGGCAACACCACGTCAGCCCAGCGGGCGGTCTCTGTCAGGAAGAGGTCCTGGACCGCCAGGAACTCGAGCCTCCGGAACCACTCCTCGGCGGCGGTGATGTTCGGATCCGAGAGCACCGGGTTCTCGCCCATGATGTACATGCCGCGAACCGGGCTGCCGGCCTTGGCGATCTCCGTCACCATCAGGCCCTTCTCCAGCGACAGCGACTCCTCAGGCACGCCCCAGGCCGCGGCATACTCGGCTCGGGTGGCCGGCTCGGTCACGGGGCGGTAGTCGGTATAGGCGAACGGAATCGCCCCCATGTCGCTGGCGCCCTGCACATTGTTCTGGCCGCGGATCGGGATCATCGCGGCCCCCCAGCGCCCGATCATGCCGCAGCCGAGCAGGAGGTTGAGGAGGCTGGTGACGATATCGGTGCCATGGGCGTGCTGGGTGAGGCCCATCGCCCAGAGCGTGGAGGTGTTGGGTCCCTTGGCATACCACTCGGCTCCCTGAGCGATCTGCTGTCGCGGGATGCCGGTGATCTTCTCGGCCACCTCGAGGGTGTAGGGCTTGACCGACTCGCGGACCTGGTCGAAGTCCCTGGTCCGGGCGGCGATGAACGCCTGGTTCTCCCAGCCGTTCGCCACGATGTGGTTGAGCATGGCGCTGTAGAGCGCCACGTCGGTCCCCGGGAGCATCTGAAGATGGATGGCCGCCAGGGCCGCCAGCTCGGTGCGGCGGACATCGGCAACGATCAGGCGGGCACCCTTCGCCACCGCCCGCTTGATCAGCGCGCCGAAAACCGGATGGGACTCGGTGGTGTTGGCCCCGGCGATGAAGATGACGTCGCAGGCTTCCTCGATCTCCCGCATCGAGCCGGAGGCCGCCGCTGTGTTCAGGGCCCGGTTCATTGCTGCGACCGAGGTCGAGTGGCAGAGCCGGGTGCAATGATCCACGCTGTTGGTCCGGAAGGCGCCACGGACCATCCGCATGAAGAGGTAGTTCTCTTCGTTGGAGCACTTGGCCGAGGCGAAGCCGGCCAGGGCCCTGGGCCCCTGGCGGTCACGGATCCGGAGCAACTCCTGGGCGGCCAGGCTCATCGCCTCTTCCCAGGTCGCCTGGCGGAACGGGTCGAACCATTCCGGTGGCGTGGTCCCCAGGTCCCGGACATCGGGGTCGTCCCCCAGGATCGGGAGGCCGGTCATCGGCCGCTTGCCGACCTGCCGCTCCGGCGCCCGCGGCTTGTTGCCTTTGGCCCCCTCCGCGACCGTGGGCCAGGTGCCCTCGCGATAGCGGGGGCTCTCGCCTTCCCAGCTCCACCGGCCGTCCGGAAGTCTGACCCACCCCTTCCGGATGAGTGGTGTCGTCAACCGGTCCCGGTGCTGCGGGAAGTCGTACCCGAAGCGGCCCTTCACGCAGGTGGACCCCTGGTTCGGGTTGCGCTCCTCGATCCATGGCGAGGTGACCCGGAGGAGCGTGCCGTCCTTCACATGGAGGTCGATCTGGCAGCCGACGCCGCAGTAAGGGCAGACCGAACGGGTCACCGAATCGGGTTCGCGGACTGCCTGCGCGGTGAACCGCTCCCGCGGCATGACCTCGAAGATGGCGTTGGTGGGGCAGACCCTGACGCACTCGCCGCACCAGGTGCAGCCAGCGTGATCGGGATCGCCATCGCCGCCCACGATGATCCGGGTATGCTCGCCGCGATCGGCCACGTCCAGGACCCCGACCTGCTGGATGTCCTCGCAGGCCCGGACGCAGCGGGTGCAGAGGATGCAGAGCGACATGTCGTGCTGGATCATGACGTCGCTGGGGCGCTGATCGCCGAGGCGAAGGCCGAGCTCGCGGGGTTGGACCGGGACGTCGTACTGCGTCACGTAGCGCTCGAACTCATTCCTTGGGGAGGTCCGCCCGCCGTTGGCCAGGTGCTCCGAGGGATACCGCTCCAGTAGCAGGCGAAGGACTCCGCGGCGGTTGGCCACCGCGTCGGGCGAGTCTGTTTCCACCACCATCCCGTCGGTTGCGGGGGTGCCGCAGGAGGGCACCAGCTTGGGCGCGCCCTCGACCGAGACCAGGCAGATCCGGCAGTTGGCGACGGTCGGGAGCTTCGGGTACCAGCAGAGGGTGGGGATCTCGATGCCATGCGCCCGAGCCACATCAAGGATGGTGGCGCCCGGCTTGAAGTCGTACCTGCTGCCGTTGAGTGTGAGCTGAGGCATGAGGGATGTTAGGCAAAGGGCCGGGAGGGCGGAAGGGCTGACCGTGGCTGCTCCCACAAATGCACAGGGCCGGCAGCTGGCCGGCCCTTCTTGCATTCCTGCGAGATCCTTTGCGTTGGCTCGGGACATCGCGCAGGGACCTGCAACCAAACTACTTCTTCTTGGCGGCCTTCTTGGTGCCCTTCTTGGTCGCCTTCTTCGCTGCCTTCTTCTTGGCTGCCATCTCATACCTCCTGTTAGGTTATCGCCGGACGATCCCCGTGACCGCCGGTGCACTGACGCATAAGTCGAAGTGACTATGCGACGTGCTGGTATCTAATGTCTGAAAAAGTTCCGATTCGCGCAATAGCCAATTCTCAGAATTGAGACGGTGGGTCGGTCACCGCCTGGTCGAGAGGCTCTTCGTGATGGGCACCAGTTGATGCCAATGGGTGTCGGAGGTCTCCTCATCGGCGGTCCACATGTAGGCCCAGAAGCGCGCATCAGCGGGCTTCTCGGATCCGTAGCGGATCACGATGCCGCGTGGCTCGGCTTCGTTGGAAGTTGTCCGTGATTCCATGGCTGGTGTCCTCGCCCGAGCGCGGCATCGCGCTCGACTGCTCCGGTTTCGCCACGCTTCGGGCGGTCCGACGGGCCGCCCATGCAGGCCGTGGCAGCTACCGATAGGGCAGGGCGTGTGCCGGATGGAAAGCGCTGGAAGTGTCGTTTCTAGCGGGTTTGCGAGGGCTGCTGCGAGGCGGACGTGTGGAAACGACACGGACCGGCGGGAACGGCGATGTGTCTTAGGGACACGAGGGGCGCGCGACGATGACGCCGCGCGACCGGCTCGCCTTGCCCTTGCGGGACGGGCCCAGCGTTTCCCGATCCCAGTCGGGATAGTGAGAGAGGTATCCCTCGGGAGCGGCGCTGCTGTCACCCGGCAGGAGCACGTGCACTCCCCCCTCGCGGGTGATGTTGCGGAGCTCGATGAGGAGCGACTGGCGGAGCGCGTGGCTGAGGGAGGCGAGGGTACCGGCGTCGATCACCACCAGGTCGAGCTCCCGTTCGAATGGCGGGAGCCACTCACCGAGCGAGGCGACGTAGGCACAGAACCGCCCCGAGAGCGCCTCGCCATCCAGCCTGGCCTCGAGGTTCTCCACCACCCAGCGGTCACCATCCGCGAAGGTAACCACCGTATCAAAGGCGGCGAGCACGCATGCCTCGGCGTGCGCCCCGGCCCCGATGACGAGGACGTTGTCCTCCACTTCGAGGCGGGGGAGGAGTGCGACCAGCGCACTGGCGGAATCGATCCCCCAATGGCCCGGCTCACGCTGCGACTGCCGCAGCCCGACGTAGTGCTCGCGCCACTTCTTGTAGGACGGCAGCCCGAGCCGCTTGGTGATCAGCCGGTCCACGGTCTCCCATAGCAGCATCTCGGTCAGGATAAACTGGCCAGCGGCCCCTGCCTGGAGCTCGATCACGGCCTCGTCGCCGAAGGCCAGCAGCTCCCCCCGGGCGACAGATTCCTTGTAGGACTCGATCCGCTGGAGGAGATACTCCTGGTACTGCTGCTTGAGAGAAGGAAGCGACCGGCGGCGGCGCGCCTGCTCGAGCTGAGCGGGACTCAGCATGGTGTGGGCGCCAACGGGACGGCCGGGCGGTGGGGCGTTGGGGATGCCATCGCCTACAAGTTACGAAGAGTGACCGGGATCACGAAAGGCCGGGCGGTCCTCAGAGGGCTGCTTGGAGCACCATCCCCTTCAGGTACCCAGTCTCCGGGATGGTGAGCACCTCGGGGTGGTCGGCGCCCTGACCAAGGTGCCCCAGTACCACCATGCGTCGCTTGCTGTCGGCCGCCGCCTCCGCCAGCATCGCCGCGAAGTCGGGCCGGCGGACGTGAAATGAGCAGGAGGCGGTGACGAGTACGCCGCCCGGGGCCAGCAGCCGCATGGCCCGGCGATTGACCTCGTTGTAGCCCCGGAGCGCTCCCACCACCGCGTCGCGCGACTTGGCGAAGGCAGGCGGGTCCACCACGATGATGTCGAACCGCTCCCGGGCCCTGTCCATCTCCTTCAGCACGGTGAACGCGTCACCCAGCCGCCACTCGATGTTGGTGAAGCCGTTGAGTGCCGCGTTCTCGCTGCCGCGCTGGAGCGCATCCTCGCTCACGTCCAGGGCGATGACTTCGGCGGCCTGAGCGGCCATGTGGAGGGCGAAGGAGCCATGGTAGGCAAAACAGTCGAGCGCCCGCCCGCCCGGCCTGGTGAGCCTCCCCGCGCGGAGGCGGTTGGCACGCTGGTCGAGGAACGCCCCGGTCTTCTGGCCGGTCCAGGGTGCTGCCCAGTACTGCACCGTGCCCTCCCTGACCTTGACGCGCTCCGGCACGGAGCCGTAGGCGAGGGTGATCTCCTCCGGGAGCCGCTCGTGCCGTCGCACGGTGACGTCGTTCCGGAGGAGGATGCCCTCGGGCTCGAGCACCTGGCGCACCGCCGCCACGATGTCGTCCCGCATCGTCTCTAGGCCGGCGGACAGGATCTGCATGACGACCCAGCGGTCATAACGGTCCACGATCAGCGACGGCAGGCCGTCGCCCTCGCCGTGGACGACCCGGTACGCCGTGGCGTCGATCCCGGTTCGTTGGGTCAGGCATTGATTCAGCCGGGTGATCCACCACTGCCGGTCCACGGCCAGGTCGGTCGGTTCCAGCAGGCGGAGGCTGATCTCCGAGGCAGGTGAGTAGAGCGCCTGGCCGAGGACGCGCCCGCGCTCGTCGGTGACCCGCGCCATGCCGGGGTCCTCAGCCCGGTCGAGCGTGTCCGAGCGATAGATCCAGGGATGCCCGGCCGCCCAGCGGGCGGCGCCCTTGCGGGTGACGCGGAGGGTCGGAAGGCCGGAC
>Ga0315286_10002100_pt1 | contig 18435 bp, 10 predicted proteins | sample YL17G10_0_MG_FD_205038 | JGI IMG/M metagenome (GOLD analysis project Ga0315286, IMG submission 205038) | Sediment microbial communities from Yellowstone Lake, YNP, Wyoming, USA - YL17G10_0 | ecosystem: Environmental > Aquatic > Freshwater > Lake > Sediment | place: USA: Wyoming | collected... | reverse complement strand
ATACAACTAAAGATAATGCACATTAAGACTATAGGGGCCTTGATATATTGTACAAATTCTGTAGTATTAGCTTTACAACCGCATATTGCTATTCATCCCCGAATGCGGAAAAGAGAACCGGGATGGGGAAAATCTGGGGGGAGATTGTCAGGGGGGGTATAAAGTTTGCAGCAAATATGTCCTAAGAATATCGTTTCCGCTCCGGTGTTATATTTCCATTTTTCCGTCATTCCCGCTTGTCGGGAATCCATGTTATCCGAAAATGGATGCCCGACTAAAACCTCGGGCATGACGGATATAGAGAAATGTACGAATATTATTTTGAGACTCTAATTGAGAGAGGGGGAGATAATGTGGCATGAACATAAAAGAAAAGGTTGAGCTGTTTTATTGCGAAAATAATCAATGGGCCTCAGGGGGAGGCAAAAGGAGGACAAAGGAGATGAAATCCAAAATTCCAAAAATCATGGTGATGATCGTTTTTTTCATCACCGCAATGTTCGGGGTGATAGCGCACGAGGAGCAGGTAGATGCGGCGTCGTGTGCGTATATCGCTGATGTAGATACCGGGTACTATACGCTCGGTATTCTATCACCATATTGTATAGTCGATGATATGACAGGGAAAGCTGATTTGAGCGGCTTCATAGTGTACGACTATGACATGATCTTTATTGCCCATGATGCGACACAGTTCTCAACATCAAATCCAAATTTCATAAGTAACACAAATCGAGTTCTAACATATGGAAAATCTGTTTTTGCCATGGGTATGGGCGGAATGGATTTTTTTGATAGCGTTGGAATTAGTAATGGCTATACTTCCAGAATCGATAACCGTATTCAGGTTGTAGGTTATCCTTCTTCTCATGTGATTTTTAGAGGACCTTATAATCTTAATCTCTCTCAAACGCTAACACTCTTTTCAAACGGCCAAAATGAAGTGATTATAGATCCTCCTCCTACAAATGCAGTCCTTTTAGGGAAGGATATGTTAATGACGTTATATCCACTCCAATTGATCAACAATTACATACATTGGGCATTTGATGGCGGTGCCTTAACTGTGACAACAGACGGGGCGCATTTAGTCGAAAATATTTCCTATTTCTTAATTTACAATGCCGACCACGACGGCGATGGATTAACAGACTATGAGGAAGAAATTGTGACTGGGACAGATCCATGGAATTCTGATACAGATGGTGATGATGTAACTGACATCAACGATGCATTCCCCCTTGATCCGTCTGAGACGAAGGATTCAGATAGCACTGAGACTTTAGTAACGGTGAATACATCAGCCTCGAGTCAGTTCTATCCTGCCATATCCGGGAATCGCATCGTATATCAAGATTATAGAAATGGTAATGGGGACATCTACATGCGTGACCTCTCTACAAACACAGAAAGGCAGATCACGACAGATCCGGCAGATCAAATCAATCCTGCCATTTCTGGAGACTACATTGTATGGGAGGATTATAGGCACACACCCAGAACTGAAATCTATATGTATGACCTCTCTACAAACACGGAAATGCGAATCACAAATGATACGGCGAGTCAATATTTTCCTCGGATTTCCGGAGACCGCATTGTCTGGCAGGACGACAGAAACGGCAACTATGATATCTATATGTATGACCTCTCTACAAAAACAGAGGTAGCAATTACCAATGATGCTGATTGGCAATATTCTCCTGCCATTTCCGGAGATCGCATCGTCTGGCATGATTATAGAAACGGCAACTATGATATCTATATGTATGACCTCTCTACAAAAACAGAAAGGCAGATCACGACTAACAGTGCAAGGCAATTTTCTCCTGCCATCTCCGGTGACCGCATAGGCTGGGTGGATTATAGAAACGGCAATAATGATATCTATATGTTTGACCTTGCTACAAACACAGAAAGGCAGATCACGACAGATCCTGCAGATCAAAACTTTCCTGTCATTTCCGGAGATCGCATCGTCTGGCAGGACGACAGAAACGGCAACTATGATATCTATATGTATGACCTTTCTACAAACACAGAAAGGCAGATCACTACTAACGCCTCCGCTCAAAATTGGCCTAGCATTTTCGGTAATCGCATAGCCTGGACCGATAACAGGAATGGGACTGTTGACATTTATATGTATGCAGGTGACGGTGTTGGCGACAACTCCGATAACTGTCCAACCGTTTATAATCCTTTGCAAACTGACACTGATAATGACGGAATAGGCGATTTCTGCGACGTATGCCCACTTGACTCACTTAACGATGCTGATGGTGATGGAGTTTGTGGAAATGTCGACAACTGCCCGAGTGTTTACAATCCTTTGCAATTTGATTCCGACCATGACGGTTTAGGCGACTCGTGTGATACATGCACAGATTCAGACGGAGACGGGTATGGGATGACAGGAACTAACATCAGTTCATGCCCCGGTTCAACAACCCTGTATGACTGTAATGACAATGATCCCAATGAATTTCCGGGGCAGCAGTGGACGACCGATAATGACCAGGACCTCTACAGACCACAATTAGGTTTCTTGGTAACTTCCTGCACTAAACCAGCCTGCGATCCTGGTTGTTATTCACCGCAATCTTTAACCCTTCCGGGTGACTGCGATGACAATAATGCTTCCATTCATCCTAATGCACCTGAAATCCTGAATGGCATTGATGATAACTGTAATGGGGTCGATGATGATGGGGTTGCCCTTGACACCGATGGAGATGGGGTTACCGATGACGTTGATAACTGCAAATTTGTTCGTAACCCATCACAGGCTGACTATGACCATGACGGTTGCGGAGATGCTTGTGACGACAGTGACTTTGATGGAATGATGGATGATGTTGACCCCTGCCCGGGTGATGCCGACAATGATAAAGACATTGATGGAGTCTGCGCGGGCTCTGGCTTCAGATCACCAAAGATCGGAGATCATGATAACTGCCCGTATGTGTCTAATCCACCAACAACCTGGACAGACAATAATAACGTTTTACATACCAATTCACAGAAAGACTTCAACCTTGACGGTGTAGGAGATGCCTGTGAAGATCCCGGAAGTGGTGAAAAAGCAGGAACCGGAGGGACTGTCCCTGACTCAGACAATGACGGCATAGCAGATGTTTTTGAACCTTCTGTATGCGTTGGTAAGGTTGACTGCGAAAATGCTGGTATTGGTGACGGTATTATCGACGGGCAGGACAACTGCATTCAAGTTGCCAATGCAGATCAGAAAGACACAGACGGTGATGGTATCGGGGATGCCTGCGATGTTGATGCTGACGGTGATGGCAAACCTGATAAAACCAAGGTGAATGATACAACGTATAATCCTTTGCCCGGGGGTGACAATTGTCCTCTCATTGCAAATCCCAACCAGGAAGACATGGATGGAGATGGTATTGGCGATGTCTGTGACGACGACATAGACGGCGATGGTTTATCAAATCAGGCTGAAATAGCTCTGGGCACCTCCCCGACAAATCCTAATACGGATGGTGACACCTGCTGCGATGGGCCTGGAGTTGTGAGAGGTGGTGTTCGTTATTGTGGACTAAGCAGCACATTTACCTGCTTTAACGATACCACTCCTCTTGGAAATACGAAATACATCGTCTTCAATATCATTGCCGGCGGAAATGTTCTAACCGGCAATGACAGGGCGAAGTGGCTTCCGAAGCCTTTTTCGTACCCAACGACAGATAATTTACCCGCTGGTGTTTATCAGACGGACTGGGTGACTGTCGAACCTATGCTGTATGACCCTGTTGGACCGACTACTACTCCTCTGAGCAATGTGACTGTGACATTTAATCTTTCAACATCCAACTACGGTGGAGTAGCAACCAATGACCCGGGAACCGGCACGGAGACATGCAATCCTGCGTGTCCTAATGATTTCAGCTTTGATTCAATAAACAGGACTGTTGTGACAAAGACTGTTACAAGTACAAATGGGCGCATCGACCTCTATTCCTTTGATTACGGAGGGGTAGCAACGATCACTGCCAGTGCAACCGTTTCGGGTGTGCAAGTCCAGGGCAGGATTACGCTTCCCATTGACTCGGACAACGACAATCTGCCTGACGCGTGGGAAGATATGTACAGCGCTCCAGATCCCGGTAACTATGTACCGGGATTTAATAAACTGAACCCGAATACATTCAGCTCAAATGTCAATGACGGTTATGCAGACGTAGACAAGAGTGCTGATAACAGCAGGGTTGGAGATGGGCTGAACAGTTTCAAGGAATACAGAGGCATCATCTCCGATGTGGTTACACTCAATACGAATGGTTCAATTGCCACAGTAGCTAAGTTCGGCAGACATGAACGTCTCGATCCACGTAAAAAAGACATCTTTGTCCGTGGAGACGGATATAAGAACTCACGGGAATGTGCACCTGATAATACGAACAGGGGCACTGTTAATTACTGCTCAGATACTTATATGGTGCCCTTCATTGTCGGAAAGCTATCGAGTGAACCAAGCTTTACGAATGCTTTTGAAGAGGCAGGCATCAATGTCCATGATTTGACCGGCATGCCGACCTTTTCCCCTCCTTTAGGTACAGCTTTAAACAGTGCGGGCGCGTATGATGAAAGTTCCTATCCGCATATTGACATCCTAATTGTTACAAACAACATAACCGGTACGATCACACCAAATGGACAGTTTGATGGTTACATCGATAAGACGGCCAATGCTGTGCGGGCCTGGACATGGGATGACAAAGGCTATAGCTATTACGGAAATCCCAAGACCTATAATTACTATCAGGACCCTTCAGCCCCAACAACAATAAAACGGGGCACATTCACCTATCACCTCAACCTGATGCACTATTTTTATGATCACCCCTATCGTGAAGGTTTGAGTGATACCACCCATGATCAGAACAGTAATTACAATGGCTGGCTTGACCCACTTTCCAGCGTGGAAGATACAATCACTGAAGACGGTACACTCCAGCAATCCAATCAGAGTGGTAGTAATGAGGACAAGGACAAGAACATTCACCTGAAGGGCGATTTCTTCAAGAGCGACTGGAAGACCGCTGCTGCAAGCAATTACAATTCAACCGCTTGTTCCGGTAAAACATACTGTGCTGGCTACCAGTTCAGCATTTTTGATGCAGACAATAACGGGAAGGTTGAATTGCCGATATTAACCGATGCTCAGTTAGCTGATCCAATTCAGAGAGCGCAAGTAAAGCAGTACTCAGCAACTGAGGTGCAGCGTCATACGATCATCCACGAAATGGGCCACGGTGCGGGGGTCTCCAATCCGGAACATCCAGGCGACAATACGGACGTCATGTATATACCTGTTATAGACTGGAAGAGGGCAGGGCATTTCAGCCTGGCTGCCCGGAAGCAGATACAGATTCATAACAAGACTGATTATTAAGATGAGAGATAGAGAAAGGAGGGAACGATGAAAAGAATTCTCAATATAGTCTCAAGGGCATCGGCAGCAGGAGCCGTCATTCTGGCATTCATCATGATCGCAACAGCGTCAGCACGGGCTACTTCGCCAATGACGATTGTACTGGTTTCGGATAAGCTCACTTTTCAGCCTGGGGAGCCTGTCAAGATGCAGATAAAGGTAATGAATGAAAGCGGACAGGATGTTATCACCCGGAAGGGGTTTTTCAATCAGGACTTCCACCTGAGGATCAGCTTTACAGACCCCGATGGAAATACTGTTAACTCAAAATTTCAGGATGCAGGCAGTGAGGGAGGCCCTGCCTACAGATATCAGAACAAGGATGCGGTCTTTGCTGAGATCATACCCGTGTATGATCCGAACAATGCTGCAACGGTAAGGACAGTGATCATAGATGATGCCCGCAGATTCTATAACCTGACAAAATACGGCAGATGGACGGCACAAGTACTTGCATCCTTTGAGAGTTATTCTCACTCGACAACCGACCCTTCTACTGGAGATGTGCTTGCCTTCCTTATGAACAGGCAGGCAGGCCCTGGTTTCGTGGCCTCGAACGCAATATCATTTAATATCGTATCCCCTGTACCTGTGGTAAAAGCACCTATCCGTGTCTATGTAAACCTTTTTAAAGTTGGGCTGGGCACGGCACCTGGTGTGCTGAAGACACCCCTTGAGAATATTCAGGTGAACCTTTACCGCGCCTCTCAGATACCGAACGATTTCAAACCGGTTAATTACAAGACCTATCCGCTGATCAGGGATTATCTCGATCCTGTAAAAACAAGCTACACCAATAAAGATGGTGTAGCAAATTTCAGCGGCCTTGAAAAAGATAATTACGAGGTAATCGCTCTCTATGACAAATCACAAGACTTCAAGCATTTGGGGGGTCCGATTGAGGTAAATGATCCTGGATGGAAATCAGGTCTTGTCGAAACGTATCTTACGGCATTGGAAAAAGCTAACGGGAAAAGCAATCCTGGGAAGACTACGAAGCTGACCGGCTCTCTCCTTCTGATCACCGAACCTGAATTCATCGAATGGGATGGGACCCAGGAGCTCTATCCTTTTGTTTTTGAATCCCTTGGAGATTGGAAGGTAACGACGACTATCGTTCCACCTGAGGGTTTTGTGGCTGACAAGAGCTCGCTTACGGCAACTGTGAAAAATGAGATAGAGGCGGTGCAGTTTACTGTGAAGGATGTCGGCTCGCGCTGGATAGAGACAAATGTGACCTTTACGGTCGAGCACCAAAAGAAGGTCAAAGCACTGAAAGATAAGGTGGGGATTAAATTATCCAAACGACTGGCGGAGACGAAAGGACTGGATATCTATGGGGAGACAGGAACGCCGGGGACATTTGTCGGCGGTAAAAAGGTGAGTAAATAAATAGACAAGAGGAGGGTATGGATGAAGTCCAGGACAGGGCGTTTGATTCTGATCATAGGTATCATAGCTGCATTTATCCCGTCAATCTGCCATGGTGATTCAGCAGAGGTACTTCCGAAGGGAATCTTTTACTTTGATACAACCTACTACCACTACTTTGACATTGAGAAGCGGTACAATCCCGATGGTCATACCGAAGACATTGATATTGATTACAATACGAACCTTGACAGTACGGTGTTTCCCGCCCTGGCACCATTAAATCCATTGGTAGGAGGGAATGCAAGCATCGGCCGTTCGGTGGTAGACTTCACGTGGAAATACGACTGGTTTGAATTCAAACTTGCCTATGGGATTACCGATAAACTATCGGTAGGAGTCCTGATACCATACAACCATACCAAGAACGAGGTGAAAGCCAATATTGATACCTCAACGGCAAATGTAGGAAAGAACCCCCTCTATGGAACTCCGGATGACCCATTTAAGAGCCCTATCATCCCTCTGGCAATGGGAGGGGTACCGTTCAATAAGGAAGACACTATCGCTCTCTTAGGGAATGGTCTTGATGTCAATAAAGACGGGGTAGTAGATGTCCCTGGATTTGGATATAAACGGTTTGAATCGTGGTCTGATACGATGCTTGGAGATATTGAAATCGGGGCAAAATATCAGTTTTACAACAAGGGGCCCTGGTCTTTTGCCGGTTTAGTGGGGCTGAGACTGCCGACGGGAGAGGTTGATGACCCTGACGACCTTGTGGACATCAAACCCGGAGACGGACAGGCCGATATCCTTTTACGGCTCTTTGCAGATTATACAGGCATAAAGAACCTTTTGCTGGCCACAACACTCTATTATGACATCCAATTGCCGGATAAACAGAAATTGAGGGTACTGGATGATGTGAATTTTCCCCTTACGGTCAATAAAGAGACGGTTGACAGAGACCTCGGAGATGCATTTGAAGTCCGCATCTTGGGGAATTACTCTTTGAGCAAGGCCGTTTCAGCAGGACTCGAGTACCGGTTTACGGCAAAAGCCAAGGACAGCATCGATGGGGATAAAGGGTATTGCTATTCGTGCATGGAGGAGGAGACCGATTACACCTCCCACATGATCCTTGCATCGTTGGGATATTCGACCATGCAGATGTATATGGACAAGAAATTCAAGGTACCCCTGAATGCAAGCATTACCTATCGGAACCGGTTTGCGGGAACGAACAATGTGACAAAATCGCAGTACATATCCCTGGACCTTGGCGTGTACTTTTAGGGGAAGAAGGGAAAGCACGATATTAACAGGCTCATAATAATGACAACACTATATTTATAAAATCCCTCCTAACCTCCCTTTACCAAAGGGAGGAATATTTCCCCTCTATCAAGAGGGGATTAAGTGGTTTGTTCCCCTCTTTGGTAAAGAGGGGCAAGGGGAGATTTTCTGATAAATGTCTTTTCAATTATGAGACCATTATTAAGCGAAAAGGAGGTGAGAACGAGGAGATAGAGGCAATCATATAACCATTTGTATTTCCAATCAAAAAGGAGGAGAAAATGAAAACGAAAAGCGTACTCATGATGGCAATGGTATTAAGCCTGATAATGCTGATGGCAGTCCCTGCCCTTGCATCAAAATCAGGCGGAGGCGGAGAGGGTGCTAATTTATGCCCGGATGATGTTGCTTTACAGAATGCCCCACCGGCCTTTACCGGTTGGCTCCATATTATCTGGAAATGGGGAAATGGCGTATTCGGAGACCCTCAGGAATATGATGGAGTCTATTACCAGGGAGATATTGTGCAGGGTGGAAAGCGTGGCTGTTCATGCAGTTTCCCGGCAGATCATCCGTGGTTCTATGGGACTACAACAAGGTTGGAATTTGAGAATATGAGTCCAAAAGGTCTGGTCGGAATATGCCAGTCTATTGGTGGAACCTACCAAGGTGATAGTGGACTAAATTATTACTGCACCTGCAATGGGGAAGAGTTCGGGGATTACTTTCAAATCTCGACCGTGAACCGTCTGCAAAGGCTGAATGCTGATGAGTGGTATGGCTATGTTGAGATTATGAGGATGAAAGTAAAGAAGTAACCGGCAACGCTCACATTTGACCATGAAGCCCCTCTGCTATATCATGAGTAGAGGGGCTTTTACTATTAAGCTATGGAAAGCTTCAACTGAATAGAGATGAAAGCATATCAAAAAGTTCTCATCGGTTTCTCCGCAGCCATATTGAGCGGTGGTATGCTTTATCTGAGTTCCCCCCCTCTCGATTATTCATATCTCATCTGGATATCTCTTGTGCCTCTTTTCATTGCGCTTATCTTTACCGGACTCATTGCAGGGATTCTCCTGTCAATACTGACAGGCATAGTAGCGGGAGCATTCCTCTGTATATGGCTTCTTGAAATACCGAATATGCTTTTTCTCTCTTATTTTGCGATTGTCTTTTACTATGCGGTGTTTATCGGTTTCTTTGGAGCTTGCTTCAATATTATTTCAAAAAGAACTCCCCGGCTCAGAGTCATAGCTGCACCATGCATATGGGTTGCCATAGAATATATGCGCTCGAACCTTTCATTCCTCGCTTTACCATGGACATTGATAGGTCACAGCCAGCATCAAAATATAGCAATAATACAGATTGCTTCGTTTACTTCAGTATATGGTGTTTCTTTTCTTATTGTTTTCGTGAATGCCGTGATGGCAGAAGTGGTGCTCTGGTTGTTTAGCCGCAGAATACGTGCAACGGCACAGCAGCCTTCTCTATCTGTAATAATTTATTCATTGACAGTGACTGTTATTATTTTTGGCACTATTTACCTTTGGGGTCGTCACCAAGTTACATTGTACGAGAGTAATACCAGTGATCTCATGACTATATCACTCATTCAGGGGAATATCCCTCAGAATCAGAAATGGGACAGTGCATTCAGACATACAATCATGGAACGATATCGGGAGTTGACCATGCAGGCAGCAGAGGAGCAGCCAGACATGATCATATGGCCTGAAACAGCAACACCAGGGAAAATCGGAGCTGACAGATGGGTAGATATGTCGGTAAAGAGTCTCATAGAGGAAACGAGGTTGCCCCTCCTTCTCGGGAGTACTTCTCACGGCAAACTGGAGATGGGCGGCAGAAAGATCAGGAGGGAGAAAAACAGTGCGTTTCTTTTAGATGCGAATGCAGAGGTGATCGATACCTATCACAAAATACGACTCGTCCCCTTTGGTGAATATCTACCCCTCGAAGGAAAGTTCCGATGGCCAAAGTGGCTGGTGCCCGATCATGGTGATACCTTGCCGGGTACCGAGTACACCGTTTTCAGGTTTCCCAAAGGAAACTTTGGTGTTGTCATCTGCTGGGAGAACTTGTTCCCGGACCTCTTCCGGAGGTTTGTTCGTAACGGTGCCGAATTCATGGTAAACTTGACCAATGAAGCCCATTTCGGAAAAACAGCAGCTCCTTATCAGATGATGGCCATGTCGGTCTTCAGGGCAGTCGAGAACAGGGTTTCGCTTCTGCGGTGTGCGAACACGGGGATCACCGCAGTCGTTGACCCACTCGGGCGGGTCAAAGGCAAGGTCATGGATGAAGCAGGAAATGATATCTTTGTCGCAGGAATTCTCACCACTTCTGTCCCGGCTTCATGGGGGATGACCTTTTACACACGATATGGAGACGTGTTTGCTATTTTCTGTGTATTAGGCGGGTTGCTTTGTGTACTCATTGCGGTGATCAATCCTCGGTACCGAACGTCCTTTAAGAAAAGCCTACGGTTATGATCGCTATGAGTCCTGACAAAACTGCCGGAAAAAGAGGTCATCTGGATCTGAAATCCACCCTTGTTTCCCATAAATACCAGATGGTGATACTCTTTGTATTTAGCCTGCTATTCTTCTCGTTAACTTTCCTTTACCTCACAAACATGATCAGATGGAGCAACGGTCCTGATTTTGGCTGGGTTGTGATTGATCAGGTGGAGAAGCAGGTTTTCACAGAAGTTTCTGGTGAGGCAGAAAGGGCGGGACTTCGTGTGGGAGATCAGATCATCAGCGTCAATAAGGTGAAGATTTCATCATTATCTGAAATACGGAAGAATCTCAATCGAAACGTCCCCGGGGAAAACATCTATGAAGTGCGCCGTCAAGGAGAGGTTTATGCCATAACCGTTTCCAATAAGATGTTGGGACTTGGAAAGGCATTTCTCTTATATGGATTTACATGGGTTATGGGGATAGTCTTTTATCTTATCGGCGCTATCGTCTACTTCATGAAACCCGGAACAAAGGCTTCATTTGCATTCCTTGTAACATTGTTCAATGCGGGACTCTACATCTCCTTTAGTTTCACCAGCAAGCTCTCACCGGGGTGGCTCGGCAGTGTCATCATTTTCACTGCCCCTTTCCTCTCAGCATCTGTTCTTCATATAGCACAGGTTTTTCCTATTGAACGTAAATGGGTTCAAAAGAACCGTGTGGTTCTCTGGTTTCCGTATCTCATTTCACTGGCACTGTTCATCATCATGAGGTCTTCAGCTTCCTTATTTACTGATGTGCCCCATTTCTGGAGGATGTTTACCGATATCTATAGGGCGTGTGCCTTTATCTTATTCTTAATTTCGACCCTATTTGCCTATGTCAAACCATCGACGGTCATAGATCGGATCCGTTCGAAAGTAATACTGATGGGTACAGCAATGGCGATTGGCATCCCGGCGCTGGATCTTTTTGCGACCTATTTTCTCGAAACCATGTTAATCCCGAATCCGGTTCTGTCCCTGCCGTTTCTTGTTTTTCTTCCACTATCAATTGGATATTCCATAGCAAAGCACAACCTCTTTGATGTAGACGTCTACATCAAGAGGGCAGTTGGCTATGGCATTATGACAGCCATCGTCGGACTGACGTATTTCTCATTGCAAGTGGGAGTGAGAGCAACCTTCCAGCCAGTCTTTGGTGAACACGCGGAAAAAATCTATCCGGTCCTTTTTGCCGTTCTGGTTGTTTTCTTATTCAATCCCCTTAACAGGACAGTTCAGACTACCGTTGACAAACTCTTTTACCGGAAAAAGTTTAGCTACAAGGAAACAGTCACAAAAGTCAGCAACGCTTTGACGTCCATGCTTGATCTGGATGAGGTTATCCGGAAGCTCATAAATACCGTGAGGCTTGAGATGTTTATTGATAGGGCTGGTGTTCTTATTTTGAATCCGCAGAAAAAAGAGTGCGAGACAATATTCATCGGCGATGAGACTGAAGGTGTAAAACCCAGTGAGAATGAATGTATACAGTACGATGATCCTTTTATCGATATGCTCACAAAAAACAAGAAACTTGTCACCATCTATGACATCAATGAAGACCCGCATTACAGAGACATCAAGGATACATGCAGCGAACGGTTCTCAAGGATGGGGGTGAGCATGGTGCTGCCACTTGTGTATCAGGATACGGTCAAAGGAGCCCTTGCGCTTGGGTATAAAAAATCGGGGCATTTCTATACCCGTGAAGATATCGATCTTTTGAATACTTTAGCAAACAGCGGAGCTGTCGCGATCGAAAATGCAAAGCTCGTTGACCAGATAAAGAAAGAAGAGATTATAAGGACAAATCTTTCCCGTTATCTTTCACCCCAGGTTGTGGAAGATATCATCCACAAGGATGTGGAGGTCAATCTCGGAGGTGACAGAAAGGTTGTCACGATATTATTCATGGACCTTATCGGGTTCACTTCCATGTCAGAAAAACTGCAACCGGAAGAGGTTGTCTCGATCCTGAATGAATATTTTACGGAAATGAGTAAAGGTATTTTTAAATGGCAGGGTACACTCGACAAGTTTGCGGGCGACCAGATTATGGCGTTCTGGGGAGCTCCGTTTGAGCAGCTTAACCATGCAGAGCTTGCAGTGCAGTGCGCCCTTGAGGTATCAAATAAACTCGACGAGCTCCAGAAGAAATGGGAGCAGGAGGGCAAGCCGGTTCTCAATTGCGGGATAGGTATCAATACCGGTGAAGTTCTGGTCGGTAATATCGGCGTCGAGGGTATGAAGATGGATTACACGGTTATCGGAGACAGTGTGAACCTTGCATCGAGGGTGGAAAAGATTACCCGGCAGTATGATTCAAGAATACTGATCACGGAGTTCACCTTTGAAGATATCAGAAAAAGCATCGAATCTGGTAGAATGCAAAACATGAAATTCACCGATCTCGCAAAGGTTAAGGTGAAAGGGAAAGAGAAAGGGGTAAGGATATATAGGGTGGAAAGGGCGGAAACGATAGGGAGCATATCATGAAAATCAAGGTTATTGGCTGTTCGGGTGCGGAATTCCCGGGGCATAAAACTCCGAGCTTTCTTCTCAACGATGAGATCATATTCGATGCAGGAAGCTTTACCAGGGTTCTGGATGAAAAGGCCCAGATGAGGTTAAAGCATATTTTTATCACCCATGCACACCTTGATCACATCGTGAGCATTCCATTTCTTGCCGACAATATCATTGTGGGGGAAAAGCAGCACAAGATTTCTCTTTACAGTATTTCCTCGGTTTTAAAAATGATCAAAGATCATCTGTTCAACAGCGCCCTGTGGCCGGACTTTACAATCATCCCTAAGCCCGACAATGCAATATTGAACCTCGTCAAACTCTCAACCGGGAAGTCAATCTATGTGAACAGTTATACCATCACGCCGTATGAGGTGAATCATTCTGTACCTGCTGTCGGATATCTTGTCCAGGACAAGAGGGGGAAGAGATTTTTTTATACTGGAGATACAGGGCCGTCTGCAAGAACATGGGAAAAACTCGGGAATAGGAAGATTGACTGCCTGATTATTGACGTGTCATTCCCTAACAGCTTGAGTGGTATGGCACTAAGGAGTAGCCACATGACACCGGAGTTGCTGATAAAAGAAATGGCGAAGATGCAGCAGAAACCGGAGCAGATATGTATTACCCATATGAAACCCCAATATCTCAAAATTATCAAAGATGAACTGAAGAACCTCGGAATAAAGAACCTGAGGATACTAAAAGATGGGGATACGATAAGGGTGTAAGAAAGGGGCCAAGGATTCAAGGGGCCGAGGATTCAAGGGGCCGAGGGGTCGAAGATTTTATGAAATTAATCAAAGAATTCCTCGAAGCTCTGTTTCGGGTCAATATTTCCTTTATTCTGTCATTCCCGCTTGTCGGGAATCCTTCTGGGGTAATGCTTTGTACAGAACAATATAGTAAAGCAAAGAGAGATTCTGGCCGATCCCGAAAGACAAATGGGAAGGATTCCGGCCAAGCCGGAATGACAGACATAGCAATGTAAATCTGGTTTCTTTAATGTGATTCCACAGCAATGGCTGAAGGAGCGAAGTTAAAGGCGTTTTTATATGCAAGATGAAACAGGGAAGAAGCGCACAAGCAAGCAAATCTCCTCAATAGCAAAGATAACCCAACCCCATGTCACCGGAATATTGCCACGAACACGACTTTACAATATCCTCGACAGCAGCAGGAATTCACCTATAACTTTTATCATAAGCCCGCCCGGATCAGGTAAGACTTCGCTTATCTCAAGTTATTTATCTGACCGTAAAATTCCCTGTTTATGGTACTCGATCGACAGGGGAGATCAGGACATCGCAACCTTTTTTTACTACATGGAACTCGCATCACGAAAAGCATTACCTAATAAAAAGAAACCCCTTCCACGCTATACGCCTGATTATGCACATGGAGTTCCCTTTTTTGCACGTCGATATTTCGAGGAGGTCTTCAGCAGAATCAAGATTCCTTTCATGTTCGTTTTTGATAACTATCAAAATGTGCAGACTCATTCACATTTTCATGCAATGATAAACCATGTTTTATCAGAGGTTCCCGAAGGCATTAACTTTATCATTTTGAGCAGGAAGGAACTACCGCCTGCATTCGCACGTTTGCATGTTCACGGAATGGCTCATATAATTGGTTGGGATACGATCAAGTTTACCATGGAAGAGGCAAGAGAACTCATCGAGAAGAAGATTCCGGGGAGATTTCCTGATAAGGCTTTTCCTGCTCTCTATGAAAAGACAGACGGATGGGCTGCCGGGCTCATGCTCTCTCTCAAAGGCATCGAGAAAAAATCTTTTGACGAAGAAATATCGGACATAGTTTCATCACAAAGCATCTTTGACTATTTTGCTCATGAAGTTTTTGAGAATGCAGACAAAGATATTCAGGAATTTTTGCTCAAGACATCCTTCCTTCCCATGATGAGTATTGAGATGATTAATAGGCTTAATGGTATCAATAATGCTGATAAAATCCTGGACAACCTGATCAAGGAATGTTGCTTTATAAAGACATACTCGCAGGAAAAATTATTGCACAAAAGACCTGTTTACCAGTATCACCTGCTTTTCAGGGAGTTTTTACTCTCCAGGGCAAAAAGTGTATTTGATCCAGCTACACTGTCTCTGATTAAACATGATGCCGCAGTGCTTCTTGAAGAATCGGGAGACATAGAAGATGCCGTTCAACTGCTTCATGAATCCGGAGACGTGAAAAGTCTGATACCTATTATCCTAAAATGGGCACCATCCTTGATAAGACAGGGAAGATATCAGACTCTCCACAACTATCTTGAATTCATACCGGGAGAAGTCCTCTCTGATGACCCCTGTATGCTTTACTGGTCGGGTGTATGCAGACTGCCGTTTCATCCAGGCAAGAGCCAGAGTTATTTTGAGAAAGCCTTCCATACTTTTCAAGGACGAAATGAAGCGGTCGGTTCTTTTCTATCATGGGCAGGGCTTGTAGAATCGATCATATTCGGCCGTGAAGGACTGAGACCGCTCGATCACTTGGCGTTAGTAGTCGAACAAATGATGGAACATTTTCAGGGATTTCCTTCTGAAGACATTGAGGTGGAGGTAGCGTGGAGCGTCTTCAGGATCCTGACTCTCAGGAAGCCTCAAAACTTTGATACGGAGAAATGGTTAAACCGCATCCAGACTATTACTGAAAAGACTTCAGACATACATCGGAAAATAAGGACACTAACTGCTCAGGCCAGTTACTTATACAGTGTAGGTAAATTTGGAACATTGGAGACTACTCTCGAAACATTACAGGATATGATCCAACAGCATGAAGTACGTCCATTAACCATATTGACTGTGAACTGGTTGAGGGCTGCATTTTTCAATGTGATGTCGATGTATGAAGAATGCAGGAAAGTTGTCTCCGAAGGTCTTGAATTGGCACAATCCCTTAAGATAAGAGTCATGGAGCATATGCTGTTGGGACACGGCGTAATAAGCTCATTGAAACAGGGAGATCTCTCTCATGCAAAGCAGTATCTCCACAAAATGGCATCTGCATCAAGCCTGATGAAGCCCTGGGAGGCGAGTTTCTACCATTACTGTGCGGCCTGGGGAGCCCTGTATCAGAATAACCTCTCTCAGGCAGTCACTCATGCTGAAAACTGTCTGAGGTTATGTGAAGATATCGGTAATCCATGGACCCTTTCCGTTGCCCATATTCTGAAAGCCTGTCTTGCAGATGCCTTTGGAGAAAATAAAAAGGCATTGAAACATCTCGCACAGGCACGCTCCATTGGAATCCAGAGCAACAATGAATTCACACCTTTCATCTGTTTATTGACCGAGGCTTACTTTTACCTGAAGGAGGGAAAGGAGGTGCCTGCGCTGGAGGCAATACGCAAGGGAATGCACATCGGACGTGAAAAAGGGTTTATGAATCTTTTTATGTGCGAGCCCGGTGCCCTGGAGACTATTGTAACGAAAGCCCTTGAGCATGGAATTGAAGAAACGTATGTAAAGACTCTTATCCAAAGAAATGCAATCCTCCCGGATAATCATCATGGAGTTGATGAATTATGGCCCTGGCCTTTGAAGATTTATACCCTTGGAAGGTTTGGATTAATAAAGGATGGAAATCCTGTTCGCTTTACCGGAAAGGTTCAGCAGAAACCTCTGTCAATGCTCAAGGCACTCATAGCTTTTGGGGGAAGAGAGGTTTCCGAAGAACGGCTGGTTGATATCATCTGGCCGGATGCAGAAGGGGATACAGTACACAGCTCCTTTGCGACAACACTTTCACGTCTGCGCCAGCTTCTGGGAACAGAACATGCAGTAAAATTCCAGGATGGAAAGGCAGCCCTTGATCAACGATACTGCTATGTGGATGTGTGGGCATTTGAGCGGATACTCGGTAAGGCAGATACGTTATGGACAACGGAAACAGAAAGAGATAGAGAAAGAGACAAGATGGTCAAGAAGAATGAGACTCACATAGAGAGAGCGGTGAAACTTACAGAGAAAGCACTCACGATGTATACCGGCCCTTTTCTTGCCGGAGACAATGAACCATGGATGGTGTCAATCAGGGAACGTCTGCGGAACAAAATTTTGAGGACAGTGAAAAGAGTCGGTGTTTACTATGAGGAGGCAGGAGAACTAAAGAAGGCAGTTGAATGCTATCAGAAGGGATTGGAAGTAGATGATCTGATAGAGGAGTTTTACCAGCGTCTCATGGCCTGCTATCAGAGGCTGGGGAGAAAGGCAGAGGCCCTGTCAGTGTACGACCGGTGCCGTAAAATCCTTTCCGCTCAATTATCCATAAAACCCTCACCTGAGACAGAAGCGCTGGTAAGAGAGATAAAGAGATGAAGGATGAAGGATGAAGGATGAAAGATGAAGAGCTGAATGAACAGCTTCATGCTTCAGTTTTTGTTGAAAGCGATTTTATTGATGAATTCATCGAAAACTCTGCCGGCTATCCAACAAAGAGCGAAAAACATTACAGCTAATCTTTTATTGCAATCTTTTCCTGTTTCACACGTTCATGGGGCCAAACTTTAATTAAAGCTCCTCTGTCAACGCCAATTCTCTTGCGAATAGTATCAATATCATGCACCAATGATTCAGCAATATCGATTGTGAGTCGTACTTTCTTGCCATGACGAATCATTGTAGCCTGGGACATGTCTATAAGATCATGGATATCCTCTCCGGCTTCAAAACGCCTGTCGAATTCCTGGGTGCTTTTAGCGAGCTTCTTCTTTCTCATACGGAACTTCCTCCTTGACTTGGGATGTACTTGACCCCTCGAACCCTTGAATCCTCGGCCCCTTTATTATTTGGTTCTTCAGGGAACCCTGTGGATAGGTAATTGTTCATTCGTTCATTTTTTTTGTTTGTCATTCCGGGCTTGACCCCGTATCGAGTACGGGGCAGGCTCCGGAATCCAGCGACTTTTGCCTTACAGGATGTCTTCATACAGATCACGCCAATAAGGATTGACTGACTGGATTAATTCTGTTTTCCATTTGCGCTTCCATTCCTTTATTTGTCTCTCCCGAATAATGGCGTCTCTTATATCTTCAAAAGTTTCAAAATAAACCAGATTGGTAATTTCATATTTTTTCGTGAACCCGTCAATTATTTTTTGCCTGTGCTCTTCAATGCGCTTGACTAAATCAGATGTTACGCCAACATACAAAGTCCCGTTTCTGCGACTCGCAAGAATATACAAATAACCTTTTTTCGGCATACGGTATTTTAAA
>Ga0315286_10002099_pt1 | contig 18435 bp, 9 predicted proteins | sample YL17G10_0_MG_FD_205038 | JGI IMG/M metagenome (GOLD analysis project Ga0315286, IMG submission 205038) | Sediment microbial communities from Yellowstone Lake, YNP, Wyoming, USA - YL17G10_0 | ecosystem: Environmental > Aquatic > Freshwater > Lake > Sediment | place: USA: Wyoming | collected... | reverse complement strand
CACCGACCACAGCTCGCGCGAGAATGTCAGCAGTCGCCGCAACCGGTACCAGACACCGCGCGCCAGTGTGGATTGGCGGGCTTCCCACTTGAGCACCGTGGCGCGTGAACGGGCCTGGCGGATGCGGGAGTGCAGCCGTTCGTCCTTCATCTTCCAGTCTGCTCGAGCCGAGCCAGCATCTGCGCGATCTTCTGCCGGTGTGGTCGCGGATCAGGCATTCCGAGCACCGGCTCCGTCAGCGAGAGCAGCGTCAGGTTGTTGAAAACGCCTTGCTTGGTTTCATAGGACAGATCGGACAGGAGACGCGCCACTTCGTCGAGATCCGAGGGGCCCGCAACGAGCAACAGGGCGAGTACGACGAGCAAATCACGATCTCCCTTCACACCCGAGCGGTCCGTCATCAGCTTTTCGAGGATCAATCCCGCCGGGCGCGGAACGGGGATGGTCATGCCCTCCACCTCTACGGGCGCGCCGCGCTCGAGATACGACAGTGCCCCGAATACCAGCAGTGGCAAGCGTGGATCGTCGAGCACGTAGCTTTCCATTGTATCGCGAAGTGCCGGATCGATACCGATGAAGTTGACCTCGATGAGATCCGGCGCTTCGGGAAGCCACACGGAGGGCTCCCGTTCCGACTGGCGCAGGCCCTTCAGCTCGCCGAGCGCGGCCTTCACGCGCTCGTGGCTGGACACCGGTACCCCTATGTCAACGTCTTGCGACACCACCAGCGTCGAGCCGGCGCCAGGCTCCAAGAGGTTGGGAACCTCGGATCCGATCACCAGCACGCCTTCCATTCGTAATAGGGGCTCAATGGCGTGCAGGGTGCGCAACAGGCGGGTGCGGAAATCCACGCGCCCCAGTATACCGATCTCGAACCCGCGCGGCTACCACGAACTGTCCGCCGTCAAGGGCGCGCAGCTGGAGCGGCTCTTCGTTCGCGGCCGAGCTGAGACTCCATGTGCTTGAGGACGAAGCGCATCGCCGAGGGCTCCACTTGGGCCGGTCCCGTAAAAGGCTGGTCCAGGGCGGCGACCACGAAGAGGTTGAGGAGGATGATGCCCGCGAAGAAGGCCGTCATAAACGCCTGGCGCCCGAGGTGCTCGAGGCCGAAAAAGAAGCTGAAGCCCACGGTGAGCATTCCCCCAGCGATGAGCGTGAACCAGATCAGGCCGTTCAGCCGGCCCTGGCCAAAAATGAGGCGCTGGCGGTGGCCGTCACTGACGTCGTCCATCCCTTTCAGGACGGCTGCGTAGAGGGCCTTGTCCCGCTCGGTCGCCGGGTTCATGGACGAGACCAGGTCCCACAGATGTTGGTAGACCTGCCGCGTTCTAGGGCCCTCCTCGCCGGAGGGAATGCACGCCCACTCTTCCTCGATGACCAAGCGCCCGTACTCGATGACGGTTCTTCGGAACTCGTCCCTTTCGGGAACATCGAGGCCTTGGGCGATCCGAAACGTGTCGTTGAGGCTGTTTGCTTCCGCGTCGGCCACGGCCTGGGCCTCGTGGTGGCGTTGCCACGTCGTGACGACAGCGAATGCGATAAGGACAGCATAAAGCGTCCCCATGATCTGCAAGACGTAGCCGGCCAAGTCCTTGTGCTCCTCGCGGAAGTGGAGCCCGGCCAGTTTCCGGGCCGCAAAGATTCCCACGATGCAGAGGGCCAGCCCACCCCCTATGATCGACACAGCAAGCGCGTAGACGGACATCTGTAATCTCCTCCCCAGCGGCAGCTCTATCTCGCGGGTTCGGCGCCGAGTTCCCCGGCTCCCTTTCCGAAAGCCGGAATGCCAAAGCAGATCAGAAGGGACACCACGCAGGTGCAAGCCCCGAAGAGATAGGCGTCGCTGAACCCGGGCACCCAGCGTGCCGCCTCCGGCGCGAGCGCAGCGGCCCTTCCCGGGGCGGTCCCCCCCTCTGCGTAGAGCGTTTCGAAGACGTTGACTCCGAGAAGCAGACTGAGATTGTAGAGAGTCCCGAACACTGCGGAGGCGGCCCCCTTGTGCTCCATGGGCGCGGACCCGAGAACCTGCTTGGCGCTGGAGGCCATGAAGAGGGCGTAGGAAAGGCCGAGCCCCACAAGAAAAACGTAAACGCGGGTCAGCCCCGGCGCACCCAGTGTCCGGGCGAAGAGGATGCACCCGGCCGAGGCCAGGCCCATGCCGGCCATGCACAGGCGCCACGGCGGAAGCCGGTCGGCCATGCGACCCGTGAGGGGCGAGAAGACCATGAAGGTGACGGAGTAGACCATCAGCACGAGACCCGCACGCTCCGTGCTCAGCCCCTTGGCCAGTTCGAGGAAGAAGGGCAGAAGAAAGGCGTTGCCTCCCATGAGGATCAGCCCGAATACGGAGACGGCGTTGGCGAGGAGAAAACGCCTGTCCTTCAAGAGCGACGGCGCGATGAGAGGATTCTCAGCCTTCATCTGCCGCACGAGGAAGAGGATTCCGGATACGCCGGAAAGAACGAACAGCGCCGCGACGGACGGCAAACCCCAGCTTCCCTTCTGCCCCACGTTCAACGCCAGGATGAAGGAAACGACCGCAAGGATGCCGAGGAGGGCTCCCGGGTAGTCCAAGCCGCCGGCTCGGCTTTTCGCCCCGCCCCCCGCGGGGATCGCACGCGACGCGAGGAGAATGGCCAGGATGCCGATGGGCACGTTCACGAAGAAGACCCACGGCCAGGAGAGTCGCTCCGTCAGAAGGCCGCCGAGCGGCGATCCCACGGCGATTCCCAGGGCTCCGCAGGTGGCGAGGATGCCCATGGCCCCGCCCACCCGGGCGGTGGGAAGGAACCGGGAGACGGCGGTGTAGGTCATGATCACCAGGATGGAGCCTCCAATGCCCTGAACGCAGCGATAGAAGATGAGCAGCCCCAGGCTCGTGGAGAGGTCGCAGAAGAGCGACGCGGCGGTGAAGATCGCGTAGCCCACGACGAACAGCGCTCGTGGGCTCACACTGTCGGCGATGCGTCCGACGAGCATCATGGACGCGCAGTTGAGCAGGAGATATCCCATGGTGATCCATGAAACGGCGCTCGTGCCGGCGTGGAAATGGCGGGCGATGGTGGGAAGCGAAATGTTGACGACATAGATGTCGAGCCGTGCCATGAAGACCGCGACGGCCACGCTGCCGACGAGCCACAGCTCGCCGCCTCTGTCGGTGATCTTTTCCGAGTTCACCGGGCGTCGATCACGAAGGTGGGGACAATGCTGCCCCCCTGCGCCACGTTGGTGATCTCGGTGGCGCTGATCCGGCTCAGCACGGCCGAGTACCCGCCCGGAAAATGAAAGGGATCCGTGTCCTCGAAAAACTCCCTGAGGGGGAAGCCCTTCTGCAGGAGCGGATACTCCTCGCGGGTGACCTCGATCTTTTGCTGGACGATGTACTCGTTTTGGACGGCCTCTCGAACGGCGTCGGCCCACTGCGCCGTGTCACACGTCCATCCCAGATGGACACCGGTTCCGCCAGCGGCGTGCGCGGGTTTGAGGACGAGATCGTCCTTGTGGGTGCGCACGTACTCGACGAGGTCGATCCGGTTGCCCGCGGCATCCGTGGAATAGCCTTCCCGGAGGATCCGGCCCCAGGGAATGTGCGCGTGGATCGCGGCCTGTTCGTCGGGTGTGAATCCGAAATCGTGGCGCTCGTCCGTCAAGAGGGCGAACAGGTACTTGTGGCTCAGAAGCTCGCTTCGAAACGGGTTCACCAGACAGACGGCCCTGTGCTGCACGGCCTGCAGGAGCGGAGCGATCTCCTCGGACCGCTCCAGGCAATCGTCGGTGTGCATGATCCGGTAGACGAGGTCCACCACGCGGCCCTTGGCCCGGAGTTTCCCTCCGTGGAAATCCAGATCCTCCGGGTAGGCCGCCGTGGCCTCGAGGCCCAGCTTCACCATGTCACGGGCATTCAGCCGGGCGAACAAGTCTTGCATGCCGCCCGGGAAGCTGAGGATACCCATCCTCGGCGTTCCAGCGCCCCCCCAGCTCTGCCAGGCGTGCAGGAAGGTCTGAATCATGCCGATCTGCACGAGATTCGGCCGCACGTCGTAGCGCTGCTCGAAGGTCCCGAAAAACTCCAGCCCTTGGAAGAGAGGGACGAGCGCGTCGTTACAAACGCTCCCCATGGGGATGTCGCCGTTCAATTCCACGAAACGGATGCCGGCATCCGTAGTGAAGGAGTCGAATCGCAAGATGGACCGGGCCTCCGGGACCCGCGGCTCCAGCGAGAGGATCGTCCCGATCCACTCGTTGAACCCTCCGAGATAGTCGGCGTGGAGCTTTTGATCCTCCACGACGGCGTCGCGAACCTTGCGGACGGCTTTCGAGAGAAGGGACACGGCACGATGCTCCTGCCGCATTGTCTCAGTCGTAACGAACCGAGGTCGGGCCACCATGCAGAAGGGCCTTCCTCCGATGAGAAGGTCCTGGTCCCTTTGCGACTGCAGGAGAGTCTCCACGACCGATTCCGGTTCGGCGCACGAGGACAGCAGTTCGTTCCAGTAGAGAATCGCATCCTGACGCTTGACGGGAGAATGGCTGTTTCTCATGGCCCTCCTCTCCTTCCATTCATCATGAACCTCTATGTTTTTCTTTGTTACGCTCCCGTTTGGCTGCGGCCTTTACCTTGCTCACCGAAGGCAACATCTCAAGGCAAATCCAACAGAAACGCGGCCCAGTAGTTGCTCGTCGCTACCTGTCCGGCCGTGCCCACCAGCCTCTTGTTGTTGGCGGCAATGCCCGTCACATCTGCCGGGGTCCCCGTCGTCGCGAAGGCATAGAGGTATCGCGTACCGAGCTCATGTGAAGCTGTCCATCTTGTTCCTCCTAGTCCTGGCTTGGCCGGAATCCACCGAGCCATTTTATCCCCACGCAAATCACGACAGCAGTAAGCCAGATCACGGGGAAACAATGGGATCCGGCTGGCGCGGTTCTGATCGCACAATCTCCTCCGTCTGTCTCGGAGGCACCGACCTGCCCCCTCGGGGCGGCGATCCCCACCGCATTGGAGATCGTACCGTCTACCACGCCGTCATTATCGCCCGCGCCTCCATCCGTAAGCGGTAGGACGATGCTGCCTCCGTCCAGCGATGCCGCCTTCCACTCATGAAAACCGTCCGTGCCTATCTGGAATACCTTGCTCGCCTTCGGGGTCCCGCTCGGGACGGTAAGGTTGACTTCGATCGTCGCGCCCAGCGCAACACCGGTCACGTTGTAGGAAACGACACCGTCCGTAAACTCGATTCCTTTCGGCTTGTGCGCCTGGTTGAGACTCGAATCCGAATCGGCGAGGGCGATCACGTTCTTGAGGTTCGTTCCCGGATTTGCGGAGGTATCGATCGTCATCCGTCCGGTGCCCGTCGCGGCAAGCGGAGTAGCCGTGCTCCCGCCGTCGGTAGTGAAGCTCCACGTAGCACTACCGCGCGCCGCGGTGTGAAGTGCGGCGGTGTACGTTTCCGCGTTGGATAGAGGGCCCGCCGGCGTAAAGGTTACGGCATTGTCGCTGAACGTCACGGCCCCGGGCACGGGCACGCCGCCGCTGCCGGTAACCTCGAACGTGGTCGTCTTGCCAGGAACTACGCCTGTGAGCGTAGCCGTGACGGCGGCATCAACCGGCACATCGATAGCATTTGCGGCGGGGAGTGTAGAGGCAAGTGGGGTTGGAGGTTGTGAGCTCTGGATGACTCTGCTGTACACCCTATTACCGAAGTCATTGTATAACTCAGCCGTGACCGTGTCGCCGCTGATGGTCCAGAGCGTCCAGTGGTTGTGTCCCGGCATCGGTTGGTCCGAGGCGTCAATGACGGACCCGGAGTCGCCATTCATCCAGTGGACGACGCTGCTGTAATCCCATTTCGTTCCCGACTGCTGGCCCCACTCGTCGTTGGACTCGTGCCGGTGGCCCGTGATGTAGGCATCGACGTTGTGGTCGACGAGGATCTGCCACAGCGCATCCCGCTCCGCTTCGTAGAGCGGCAGGCCAAACGGAGGCGCTCCCGGCGCCTCAAAAGCGTTGGCATGGCCAAAAACGAAGATATGCCGGACACCGCGTGACTGGGCAGCCTGCAAGTCGTTTTCCAGCCAGCTCAGCTCGGCCTCGCTGACCTGATACATTCCGGAACGACTTTTCGTCGTATCGTATCGGCAGTTGTCGAGGGACACGAAGTGCGAATTGCCCCAGTCGAAGGAATAGACGGAACCCGGGTAATGGGCGCTGATGAGGTTGAGCGGGTCGGGGCCGGTGGGCTGCGCAAACTGTTCATTGAAGACGATGAGCGGGTCCAACCCAGATGGTACGGTCCCGGCCAGGTACATCTCATGGTTGCCCGGGCTGATCAGGAAAGGCGCCTCGGCCGCCAGGGCGTCGGTGGCCTGTTTGAAGTTGCTGTACAGCGTGTCGAGGACGTCCCATCGGCCGTGAAAGAGGTCACCGGCATGGAGAACAAAACTCGGGTGCTTCGCGATCGTCAGCCGCACGATATCGTGAAAGGCCTCGGGCAAGTCTTGGACGTCGTCCGCGGTCGTTGGCCCGCGGTTGTCCGCCATACTGGCGAAGGTGAATTCCGTCCCCGCCCGCACGGCCGTGGAAAACGTATGGTCCGGAGCGCGTGCCGAACCGGTCGCCACCCTGTAATGATACGTCGTGGCGCCAGAGAGGCCCGTAACCGTCAGCCTATGCATCGTAGTTGCCTCGGTTTCGGACTGGGTTAAGCCATAGGACTTCTTCGTTCCCCACTCCACGCTGCCGATCTCCGCTTCATCGGTGTCCCAGTAGATCGTTGCCTCCGTGGCCGTGACGAGGCCCAATCGCGGGCCATGGGTGATCGTCACCGCACGCGATGGGGAAGGAGGAAAGAGAACACAAGCCACGCAAGCGACAAGCAGCAGCAAGAGAGGTTGCATGCGACCATTCCGGGAGTTGCTGAACTCTAATTTGACATCGAGGCACATCATCACAACGGCTCCAGATCTCAGCCCGCTTTTCGTCTCAAGAAGAGAAATGCACCGAACGTCTGTGGGGCTGTGTTACAGGACAGAACAACATGACCTATTCACTTCATGAACGGATTTATGTAGCCCTTTCGCTGCGAGCCCATGGACAATCTCACGGCAAATCCAGCAGGAACGCGGCCCAGTAGTCGCTCATCGCTACCTGCCCGGCTGTGCCCACAAGCCGCTTGTTGTTCGCGGCGATGCCCGTCACATCTGCCGGGCCCCCCGTCGTCGCAAAGGCATCGAGGTAATGCGTGCCGAGTTCGTGGTCCAAGGCCCGGAGATGAAGCATGAGGTTCTGGAAGCCCACCTGCATATCCCAGATGAAGGCTGCAGCCTCGTCACCGTTGCCGCCGCCGGCCATGGACCCGTCGGGGGAAACACACTTCGTGTACCCGATCACGCTTGGAGCGATTTCCAGAATGATTCCCTGGGCGAGCCAGATTCCCGGGGTCACATAGTTGTCCTTCCGGTGGATGTACCCCGCCACGGTTCCACCGTCGCTCGAGATGGCGCCGTTCTCGATGAAGAACGTGTCCACGGAATCCTGGGGCGTGAGATTGTATCCTCCCCAGTCACCGCCTCCGAGAGGGCCGCCGTACTGATGAACGACCCCGCCTTGCCTCGCCGTCGGAATCGGATCGGCCATCTGCCGGTTGAAGAAAACCCGGAACCCGTCCTCACTGATCGCGACGGGGTCGAACTGATCGGGGGCCTGGCTTTCCGAGCCTATGACCGTTTGTGCTTCGCCCTGACCGGACCAAATGAAGGCGGACATTTCTTGGCCCGTGTCCGTGTATGCGCCCAGCACGTACTTCCCGTCTGCGGTGATCTGGATCGCGTTGCTGCCGAGGACCTCCACAGGCATGGGGATGGGCTGCATCCCGCCCTTCTTGGTCCAGGACCAAGCGCTGCCCGACTGCGAGGTTTCGTTGATGCTGATGCCGACGATCTTGGAACCGTCGCCGCTGACGGACGCGGCGTTCGAGCCGTCGGTGTAGCCCGGGAGGAAGCCCAAGGCCACTGTCCCGTCTTTGCTGGTCCACCGGAAGGCCTCGAGCTTGCCCGCGGCGTTCTTGCCGTAGCCCACCACTGTCGAGCCATCCGCTGAGATGGCATTTGGATACAACAGACCACCCTGGGCTAGAGGAGGGAGGATGATCGCACCCGGTTGGCGGCCCGGGGGGACACTTGGCGTGGTGGTCGGCGCTGCCATAGCCGTGACAGTGGGGGTGGTCGTACCCGGTTGCTGGTTCGAGGCGGCACCGTCGTCGTCGCCGCATCCCGCAATGGAGAAGGCTCCCATCACCAGGACGGTCACCAACAGTGACACACGATGAATGTTCGCTTGACTTCTTTCCCGCAGTCTAGTCATGAGTCCCTCCAATCGATGCAGAATCAGTTCTTGGATACGCTCTGCCATTTGTCTGGAACATCTCCGCCCAGGCTACCTGCTCACCGGCAACCCCCATTCTCAAGGGAGCGTCGATTTTCTCGGACACACCCTTCGAGAGCCTCAGCGCAGGCTCACGCCCGCAACCCAAACTCCAGATCTGCACTCCGTCATGCCCGCAATCTCCCAGCGGGCATCCAGGCGGGGCGGGGGGGTTGCTAGCGAGCCGTGCCGCATTCACCCCCGTCGTTCGCGAAAGGAATTGGCCATCGGGACCCCTCCTTTTCTCGTCCCAATCCGGAACCATCAGCTAGGGTTGAGCAGAACGCCGCGGAAGGTGCCATCCGGTGCAAATCCGTTCGCGACAATGTCGCCATACCGATTGATTCCGGTCGCAGTCTCCAGGTCCCAGCCGCTGACGTTCAGCATGGTGCTCACGTCATAGATCTGCCCTCCGCTCCATAAACAGGCGTGGACATCGTCAGCGGTGTAGCAGAAGCCGACGATCCAGCCCTGAGGGCTGACCGCGTTGGGGTTGGTGACCAATCCACCCAGGGTGGGCAGGGCCGTCATCGAGCCTTGATAGCTGAAGCCGTCCCTGACGCGCGCCGTATTGGTATCGGAGGTGCCGACCAGCAGCCCGGACGCGTTGGCCGCCGCTACGGTGCTCGTCGCGCCGCCGAGAGTGCCGAGGTCGCCCCAGGTGCCATTGGACCAGAGGGCGGCATGGGAATGCCCGCCGAAGGTGCTGGCCCCCGCCACCTCGTTCGGCCCCACGATGGCATTGGCGCTACTCGCCACCGAAGCGGAGGGTCCCAGGTCACGCATGGTACCGCCGGAATAGAGGAAAGCGTGATTGACGCCCTGCGCGTTGGCGCTGGTGCCGGCGATCTGCCCCGAATCGTCGATCGCGTTGGCGGCGGAATCGCCGCCCAGGCTGCCGAGGTCCTGGATCTTGCCGCCGCTCCACAGGCAGGCGTGGGTCACGGTGTCCCCGGGTAGGGTGGAGAAGCCGACGATCTGGCTCCCGCTATTGATCGCGAAGGCGCGGCTCTGGGAGCCACCCAGTGTACCCAAGTCGGTCATCTTGCCGCTGCGCCACGAGAAGGCATGGACGGCGCCGCTTGCGGTGACGCTGTAGCCGACGGCGACGCCGGAATCATTGAGCGCTTGGACATGGGTACCCATCTGGCCCAGGTTGCCGAGATCGGTGAGATAGAAGAAACGGTCGCCGGGGAGGGTGTCGGGAACCGGTCTCGATCCGTCCCTTCCGGAGCCACAGCTTGCGGTCACCGCCAGGCAGATGATCAACACGTTGCGAGCAACAAACCTGATCATAGTTACACCTCCTTGTACGATTGGGAACGTGGCTTCTCGCCGACTCATCATGAATCCCTCCCCCAGTCTGTGTTTCGCGAACATGTTCAGCTCGCCCAGGCGTGGCTCAGCGGCCGCCGAGGCATTCCTCAAAGTAATTGGTGCTCTCGGAGAGCACCGTCGCGAGATCGTCGCCGCCGTAGTGATGATCCGAGTTCGGCAGCGGCACAAAGTCGAAGGGCTTGTCGATGGCCATCATGGCGTCGATCAGATTCAGCGTGTTCTGCAGGTGCACGTTGGTATCGACCAGGCCGTGAATCAGCAGTGGCCGCACCGCAAACTGGGCGGCGCGGGTGACGATATTCGAGGCGGCGTAGCCGTCCGGGTTTTCCTCGGGCGTTCCCATGTAGCGTTCCGTGTAGATGGTGTCGTAGTCGCGCCAGTCGGTGGGGCCCGACCCGGCCACGCCGCAGCAAAAGACCGTCGGGTCGTGAATCAATGCGTACAGGGTCAAGAAACCGCCGAAGGACTTGCCGTCGGTACCGATCCGCGTTGCATCCACGTAGGGAAGGGACTTGAGATACTCGACGCCGGCCAGTTGATCGTCGAGCGCCGCCGGGCCGAACTCGCCGGCAATAGGGGTTTCAAAGGCATGCCCGCGACCGAGGCTCCCTCGGTTGTCTAGCCGCCAGACGATGAACCCCGCCTGCGTGTAGAGCACGTCGCGCTCGATGTGGTTGAAAATGTTCGTTGTGCCGTAGCGGTTGGAGACGAGCTGGAGGGTCGGGCCGCCATACCAGTGGATCACGACACCGTACTTCTTTTTCGGGTCGAAGCCCTCGGGCTTCACTATTTGTGTGTAGAGGTCCACACCGTCGTGGGCCTTGATCGTCAGGAACTCGCGGGTGAACTTGGGCAGAGTCAAGGACGGCCCCGCGTACCGGCCCAAGACCTCGACGGGGGTCCCGTCCGCCTTCAAGATCGTGATGACAGGCGGCGTATCGACGTTGGAGAACTGCTCCAGCAAGTATTGGCCGTCGCCCGACAGGATGCCGAAGTGGAACCCGGGTTCCACGGAGAGTCGAGTCAGCGCGCCGGTGGCGATGTTGAGACGAGTCAGCTGTCGGTCTCGGGGACCGCTCTGCGTGGTGGAGAAGTACACCCAGATCCCGGAAGGGTCCACTTGGAGAGGCGGCCCCGGTCTGCGGACGTCAGTTCCTAAGCCTCGAATGCTGGCCGTGTAGCGATGGCCCTGTTGGACAGGGCGATCCGGTCTGAGGACATCCCAGGGCGTCGTGTCCACCAGCCAGTCCCCTTGCGTGAGCTGCTGCAGCAGCTGCCCAGCTCGCGAGTAGAGGTAGAGGTGCATGAAGCCGCTGCGCTCGGAGGTCCAAAGGAACCGCCCACCATCCCCCAAGAATACAGGAGCCGAGTAGAGGAACTCGTTGATCCAGTGGGGGTCCGTCTCCTGGATGACGGTGCGGCCGCTTTTCGAAGTCGGATTCCAGGCCTTGAGCTCGAGGACCGTATGGGCGCGGTTGAGCGTAATGTAGAAGGCCTCGCTCGAATCAGGGACCCACGTGAAAAACGGCAGGATGTACTCCGCGTTTTCAGGCAGGTCGACGGTCTGGTCCGGCTCGCCGTCCTGCACGGCGATGACGTGCAGCGACACTGCGGGGTTCGGGCTTCCTGCCGTGGGATAGCGGGTGAACATTTCCGTCGGCGGGTCCGTTACGAAGCTGGTAATCGGATAAGGCACCACGGGGCCGTCATCGGTGCGCATCAGCAACAGCCAGCGCCCGTCGGGAGACCAGGAGTAGGCCGGCTGCGCGGTCCGTGTGGCGATTTCTTCGTTGTAAACCCAGTCCAGCGTCCCGTTGTAGATCGTGTCGCTGCCGTCGAAAGTGAAACGCGCGACGTGGCCGTCACTGATCCGTGCCGTGTAGAGGTCGTTGCCCCGAACGAACGACACGGCCGTGCCCGACGGCAGGAACGCCTGCGCGTCGGTCGGACTTCCTGCGGCGAGCGAAGTGACCGTGCCGGTCGCGACGTCGAGCAGCCACAGGGCGTTTGCGCCGGAGAGCAGGATCGTGTCACTTTGCGGTGACCACTGCGCCGAGGTCAAGTCGATGCTGTCGGCCTGCCCCGAGGGATCGAAGACAACCCGTTTGGTGTGAGTGGCCGCGTCGTAGAGCCAGAGAACGTCGGCACCGCTGTCCGTGATGGGAGCGACGTAGGCCAGCCGCGCACCCGTGGGACTCCAGGCGAAGCTCGATGGGCCGGGCCCGACGAGCGCGCCCGGCTCGACCAGCTGCCGGGCCGTGATCGGCGTAGGTGTCGGCGTAGGTGTCGGCGTAGGTGTCGGCGTGGGTGCCGGCGGGGGTGCCGGCGGGGTGGATTCGGAGTCGCCCCCGCACCCCGCAATGGAGAAGGCTCCCATCGCCATGACGAACACAAGCAGTGACAGACGACAAATGTTCAGCCTTCTACCTTCCCGCGCTTTACACATGACGCTCCTCCAATCGGCAGGAAATGGGTTCTTGATAGCCGTACCCATTCAGCGGCGCCCGAGGCATCCTCCGACGTCGCTCGAGACGAAGCGGGCGGGCGGGGTCACCTTGCATCTCAAGATTCCTTTCATGTCGGTCCCTCCCGTAGGTTCAGTGACGGCTACTGCGGCAGCGTGAGCGCGACGTCGGTCACCTTGATGTTGTAGTTGGCGATCCAACCGGTAAAACCGTAAACTGGATAGTCCGGCCAGTGTGCAAACATCTTCGCGCCGAGCGAGGCGTAGAATCCGGCACCGGGAGCCATGCTGACCTGAGCTGCCGTCGTCACATGCTTCGTGCCATTGCCGACGTTGACGTAGGTCGAGTCGCCGTTGTCCGCGTGCTGGTCGCCGCGCTCCAAGTAGAGGTACGGCCCGCACCACTTATCCGCCGGCGAGCCGTCTCCGTCCACCTTCCACGTGAAGTCGGCCGCCAGAGAGGCCCCGAGCTGCGGCGAACCGGACCCCGCCCAGTAGTAGTGACCTTCGAGCGAGTTTTCCTCCTCAAACCACCCGGTGACGTACATATCGCCGGTTTCTGGGTCGAAATAACCGCTCGGCGACGCGTTCACGGCCAGAGAAACCCACTGGCTCCCCGGCGTTGCGTCTCCGTTCAACGTGTGGCTGAAAGCTTGTAGCCCGACCCAGTCGTCGTGGGAAAGACGGATGTCCCAGTTCCCCATCAGCATGGCTGGCGGCTGCTGCACCTCGAATACGTACCCGAACAGAATCTGATCGTCGCCCGGCGCCGGCGTCCAGCCCGCGCTGTTGGCGTAGCGGTAGTAGACCTCGTAGGTCGTGTGCCCCGGGATGTCGCTCAGGTAGTACGGTTGTGTGAACTTGTGCTCGCCGCTGCTGTCCGCTGCGACGACGTACTTGCCGGTCCAGATCTCCGCGGCGTCCTCGATCGCCCCCTTCTGGTAACTCGCGCCGCCGTTCGGATCGTAGTGCATGAACTGCACGTAAGGCGAGGTGCCGGGCCGCAAGTCGGAATAGGTGTGGTGCGGTGTCAGCCCGTAGGTAGGCACATTGTATTGCGGATCGGAACCCGTCGCGTTGTACAGGAGGGAGATGAAGTTGTTGCTCCCCCACCCGGCGGGGAAGCCTCCGCCGTATTGACCAACGCGATCGGGGCCGCCGATGACGCGGTACACCATGAACTGCTGGCCGTTCGGCGGCGTGCCGGAATACAACCGATGCCGCGAGGATAGCCAGGCGGCTATGAGGTCGGCCCGATAGAACATCGCAGACCCGCCGGGCACGAAGGCATCCGAACCTTTCTGCGGATACGCGGTCTTGGCGGCGAGCTGCTCCGTCTCCCGCAGGAAGCCTTCCACCTGGTCCTCGACGTGCTTGGTGTACCAGGTCATGAAGTAACCCGCATCGCCGGAAAAATACTGCGACCCAGTGAACTGCCGGCTGACTTGGCGATACTTCAGCGCCTCTACCATGAGCACGGCACCGCGCGTCTGTGCCTGCAGGAACGTCCCGAAGCCGTTCTCGATCACCATGTAGGCGGTGAAGGGATCGACGCTATTGGTGATCACCAGCGTGGTCGCCAGACCTTTCATTGCGTCGAACGCGCTGCCGTTCACACCGCCCTCGCCGGTCAGGATGTTGTGGAGCCCCACGAGATCGGGGAACACGCCGCTGCTGGAATCGAGGATGTTGGCCGCCAGGTTCTGCAGGTCGGCGGGAGTGGTGTCCCAGGTGCCGTCCGCGTGGCGGAGCCCCAGGTACATGCTCCAGAGCGAGTTGATCCGGGCGACGTACGGGTCCGTCGCCTGAGTCTTCATCGCTGCTTGCAGCGTCGTGTTGTCGATGCTCAGCGCCGTCGCGAGCTGTTGTAGCTGGTCGGCAATCCCGGCCAGCGCAGTCTCGATGGCTTGCAGCGTGACGTTGATCCGATTGAGAGAGTCCAGAACCTGTTGCTTCGGCGTGGGCCCGGCGGCGAAAATCTTACCCATGACCAGGCCGACGAGGTCTTGCGCGCTGAACGCGCTGACGGGAACGGGAGCTGCTGCCGAGAGGATATCGAGACCTCGGCCGGCGCCATCCGAAGCCAGCTTCTTCGCCCAGCCATTGTCGCTGCCCGGCGGCCGGAGCGGGGTGAGAGTGTTCGTCGGTGTATTGGTCGGAGTGCCCGTGACTGTCGGCGTGTTTGTCACCGTAGGGGTTGGCGTAGAGGTGCCGGTTCGGGTCGGTGTGCTCGTCACCGTAAACGTCTGCGTCACCGTAAACGTCTGCGTAATCGTATAAGTGGGCGTTACGGTGTGCGTCGCTGTTGCCGTCGCAGTGCGTGTTGGCGTCGAGGTGCTCGTCGGGCTGGGCACCGGCGTGACGGTATTGTAAGGCTCGCTCGGGTAGGGACCGAACGCCCGCACCCGCTGGTTGCCCGTGTCGGTGATCACGTATTGATTGCGCGGCGTGACGGCGATGCCGACCGGCCCGTTGATCTCGGTCTCGTTGGCCCACAGCCCGTCGCCGTTCCACCCCTGAATCGTCTCGGGGATATCGTCGTTCGTGAACCCCGCCGTCAAACCGACGCCGCCCTCGGTCGAAAGCGTGCGAATCAGACCGTTACCCGTGTCCGCCACGAAGAGCCCTCCCGCGTGGTTCACGGCGACCCCCGTGGGCCCGTTGAGCTGGGTGTCCGTTCCGACGATCGGAAGGAATGTGAGCGGATCGAACGAGCCGTTGTATCCGGCCTCACCGGTGCCGAACACGGTGGTGATGGTGTTGTCCGGCGCGAGCTTGCGGATCTTGTGATTCCCCGTGTCGGCAACGTAGACGTTGCCGAAGTCGTCACCGACGACACGGGTGGGGAAGGTCAACTGGGCCTGGGTTGCGTGCCCCCCATCGCCGCACTGGCCTGTCGGGCTCTGGCAAACGGCGCCCGTTCCCGCGACGGTCGTGATTGCCCCGGCGGTCGTGACCACTCGGATGCGGTTGTTGCCGCTGTCGGCGATGTAGACGTTGCCGATCGGATCTACCCAGATACCCGACGGAGCGTTGATCGCGGCCTCAAGCGCAGCACCTCCGTCGCCGCAGGAACCAGTCGAGCTGGCGCAGGCAGTGCCGGTCCCGGCGACGGTGTGGATGTTGCCGTCCGGCGTCACCATGCGAACCTTGTTGCCGCCGCGGTCCGCGACGTAGACGGTCCCGTCCGAAGCGAGAGCGAGCCCGAACGGCTCGACGAAGGAGGCGGCCGTGGCGAGCCCGCCGTCACCGCACGCGCCCGTTGGGGCGCTACACGACTTGCCGGGGGTTCCCGCGAAAACCACGGGCGGGGGCTGCCCGACAATCACCTTGCGAACGACAAAGTTTCCGGTGTCGGCGAAGTAGGCCACCTCTTCGCCGGCGCTGATCACGTCACTCGGGTTCTTGACCAACGCGTCGCCGTAGCCGGCGGTGCCGTTGCCCGCGAGGGTGACGAAGGGCGCAACGCAGGAGTCTTCTCCGGACGGCGAGCAGGGAGGGGGAAGCGGCGTCTGATTCGGGTTCTCCTGATCCATCTGGTTGAGACACCCGATCGTGGGGTCCTTGTTCGGAGTCTGGCCGCTCGGGCACACTGTGACTCCCGAGGTGTCCGCGCCTTTCCAGTTCGTCGCGGTGTAATTCACCGAGAACGGCAACTCCCCGAGCCCGAGGTTGAAAGACCAGACCCCGGAAGTGGTCGTGGTGAAGGCATTCAGGAGGTGCGCGCCCTTCAGGTTCGCACCGTTGAACACGGCACCGGGCAAATAGGCGGCGTTGAAGCTCGACTGATCGAGCGGCGCTTGCGAGAAGTTGCACCCGATACATTGCGCCTCGTCGAAGCGGGCGCCGCTCAAGTGAGCCGTGTTGAAGTTGACGCCACCCTCGACGTCGGGCGTGCCGCCGAGCAGCGCCAGCGTGAAGTCCGCATTGGTCAAGATCGCACTCTGAAACGCGCGGGGGTTGTTCAGAATGTGCGCGCCGACAAAGACGGTGCCGGCGGCGTTCGCGGAGCCGAAATCCGTGTTCTCGGCGCGGCTGCCGGAGAAGTCCGCCCCGCTGAGGTTCACGCCGGTGAAGTGCGCTCCCGTGAGATCCGTGTTGACGAACACCGCGCTGCTGAGATCCGTCATGCTACCATCCGAAGGGGCCAACTGCGCATCGGTTAACGTCGAACCGGCGAAGGACGCGCCTGGTGCACTGACGTTGGTGAGCGTGGCGTTCGTGAAGTTGGCGGCCGGAAACACGGCGTGATCGAGCCGGGCGTTGCTCAGATTCGTGCCCGTGAGATCGAGAGGCGCCCCCCAGAACGCCGCGCCCGACAGGATGGCACCGGAGAGGTTTGCGCCCTTCAGGTACGCGCTGTCCTGCCCTGCGCTCACGAGTATCGCGTTCCCCCAGTTGACCCGCGTCCAGTCCAACGCCAAGACACTCTTCGGTTGCACCGTCGAGCCGGGAAACAGAGGAGTCCCGAGGCAGGCGCTGTCCACTTGGCTGATCTGCAGGTTCATGCGCGTGAGAATACTGTTCCGGAGCTGCGAGCAGTGCCCGGCGGAGTCCTTCCCCACCTGCGCGTAACTGAACGTCCCGCCGTCGCCGACGAACCCATCGAAGGTGGCTCCCCGCAAGTCGGGCGACACCATGGAAGCCGAATCACGGAAGGTCGTGTTGCGCAACGTCGCGCTGTGAAAGATGGCGTTGGCGACGGTCGTCGAGCCGGCAAAGACGACCCCGTCCAGCGTGGCGTTCGTGAAGTCCGGCGAGATCAGGGATGTCGAGCCCGTGAACGTCGTTCCCTCGAGCGAAAGCCCTTGGAAATTTGGGGCTTCGAGCGTCACATCCTGGAAGGTCGCATTCGTCAGATTCACGCCCGAAAAATCGATGCCGCTCCCGAAGGACATGCTCTTGAACACGGCCCCGGTCGCATCCGAATTGTGGAGAGAACCCGATGCGGGAACGGAAAAGCCTTCGACGAGATAGTTCTTGAAGTCGCACGCCACGCACTTGCCGTACGTCTTCAGGTAGTCGACGGTGTCCAGGACCTCGAAGCGGCCGTTCGCCGGCGCCATCGCGAGCCAGTGAAAAGACAATTGCTGGTTGATGCCTTGCTCAGTCACCCTCCAGTTTCCCGGGTAGCCCGCATAGAAGGTCGAATCGATCGCTCCTCCGATGAAGAAGTCCCAAATCGTCGGCACCGGAGACGGTGAGGAGGCATGCACGAGGTGAACGTTCAGGGCGGTGTGCGCACCGATGTGAAACTCCAGGATGCCTTCCGGGTAGCCGAGGCTGTCGTTTCCCACGACGACCGGCGTCAGCGCGGGACAGTTCGTGGTGTTCCACTGCGTCGACCACACGCTCATCGAGCCGCCCAGCGCGTTCTGTCCCGACGCAGCGTACGATTTCGCAAAGACCTGATGCTCGGCCGGCCAGGGCTGCGGTGGAGCGGTGTTGGACAGTGCGATCTGCGCGCAGGTCGGCGGCCCCGGTGGCGAGGGCGGTACCGCCCGATTGGAAGCGGGTGGGTGCGGAGCGTTGAGTGCGTGCTGCAGCCGTCCCTGCCACGGGCTGACCACAACCACCGGCCCTGGAGGCGGGGGTTCGTACGGTGACGTATCGTCATCTGAACACGCGGTGAGCATCGTCGCGGAGACGACGCCCAACAGAAGAAGGGCTATACCACGAAGGACGCCAAGTAGTTGAAGACGAGGTTCAAGCGAGGGTGTCATTTCTCTCCTCCTATTCTCTTCCAATGCGATTGGAGTGAAGGGGAAGTTTCATCAGGAACGTCACGACGCAGGCGTTGTCTGCAAGCCACGGGTCCAGGCAGGATGCCTGGACCACCGAGGGAAGCAGAAGGACGGTGGCACAGGCTTCCAGCCTGTGCCGAAGTCTGGTTCTCATGACGGATTCCTCGGGATACAGATGCTCGCAGAGGGTTCCACGACGCCGGTGGTCGCGTCGACGTGCGGCGTCCCGTCGCTGTTCGCCACCGGCGCGTAGTTCAGAGCGAAGATATTGCGCCAGTAGTCCACATCAAAGGTGGCGGCGTTCAACCCCGGGCTGCGTACGACGTGTGTTCCATGCACGTCGTAGACATCGACCGCGTAGTCGCTCACCTGTGAGCCGTCGCCGGTGTACGACAGCACGTAGAACCACCCCTGGCCGTCCACCGCGAGGCTGAGCAGCGTGTCGTTCGCTCCACTGGAGAGCGGCGCGT
>Ga0315286_10002097_pt1 | contig 18438 bp, 14 predicted proteins | sample YL17G10_0_MG_FD_205038 | JGI IMG/M metagenome (GOLD analysis project Ga0315286, IMG submission 205038) | Sediment microbial communities from Yellowstone Lake, YNP, Wyoming, USA - YL17G10_0 | ecosystem: Environmental > Aquatic > Freshwater > Lake > Sediment | place: USA: Wyoming | collected... | reverse complement strand
GAACCTCTATCTCCCGCGCGATGTTCGCGGGCGGGCACCGGCCATCCTGTATGTCTGCGGCCATGCGCAGGTGAAGACCAACGAGCTGAGCTGCGGCAACAAAACGGCTTACCAGCACCACGGCATCTGGTTCGCCCGGCATGGCTACGTCTGTCTGGTGATCGACACCCTTCAGCTCGGTGAAATCGAAGGTCTGCACCACGGCACCTACCGCGAAGGCCGATGGTGGTGGAACGCGCGCGGATACACCCCCGCCGGCGTCGAAGCCTGGAACTCCATTCGCGCCCTCGATTACCTGGAGACCCGACCCGAAGTGGACGCGGCCCGCCTGGGCATGACCGGGCGTTCGGGCGGCGGTTCCTATACCTGGACCACGGCTGCTCTCGATGACCGGGTGCGCGTGGCGGCGCCCGTGGCCGGCATCACCGACCTGCGCAACCAGGTCGTGGACGGATGCGTCGAGGGCCATTGCGACTGCATGTTCTTCCTCAACACCTATCGCTGGGACTTCCCGCTCAACGCGTCGCTGATCGCCCCACGGCCGCTGCTGATCGTGAACACCGATGCCGACAGCATCTTCCCGCTCGACGGCGTCATCCGAACGCACGCGAAGGTCAAACGCCTCTATGACCTGCACGGCCAGACGACGAACCTTGGCCTGGTCATCGGCCCCGGCCCGCACAAGGACACCCAGGACCTGCAGGTGCCCGTCTTCCGCTGGTTCAACCAACACCTCAAGGGAGAGGATCCTCCCATCGAAGCGGCGACGACCAAGCGGTTCGATCCGTTCAGCCTGCGGGTGTTCTCGACGCTGCCGGCGGACCAGATCAACACACGCATCGACGAGTTGTTCGTTCCGCGCGCCGCGAGCGCGCCCACGCCCGCCGTGCTGACGGAGCTGAAGCGCCAGTGTTTCGGCGGGTGGCCGGCCGAGGGCGGTCCCTTATCGCTGCGCGAGCGGTTCGACGTGAAGCGACACGGTCTTCGCCTACGCGCTTACGAGTTCGAGAGCCAGCCCGAGGTACGGTTGCGCCTGTTCATTGCCGAAGCCACCGGTTCCCGCAAACCGCAGCAAACGCTGTTGGAGGTGCAGGGGGCTCAGGAATGGTCCGACTGGTTCCAACTCATGGCCCACGGCTTTGCTGAGGAACTGGCTCAAGCGGGCGCGCCCGGATCGGGCCTGGCACCACAATCGGAGGCGGGTAAGTCCTTCGAGGAACTGACGGCTCGCTTGCGCTCAACCCGGACGCGCATTGCCTGGCTGGCGCCCCGCGGCGTGGGCCCCACCGCGTGGAAGGCGGACTCGAAGCAGGAGGTTCAGATCCGAAGGCGCTTCATGCTGCTCGGCCAGACGCTCGACGGCATGCGGGTCTGGGACGTCCGACGCGCGGTTCAAGCATTGCGCGAGATTGAAGGCCGGCGACTGGAGCGGCTGACGCTGGCCGGCTGCGGTGAGATGGGCGTGCAGGCGCTCTATGCCAGCCTGTATGAACCCGAGGTGACCGGGTTGGTGTTGTCGAAGCTGCCGGCGTCCCACCGCGAAGGCCCGGATTATCTGAACGTGATGAAGTATCTGGACATCCCGGAGGCCCTGGAACTGGCGCGGGGTCGAATGGGGGTGGAGCAGGTTCGATTGGATGTCTCCGGCGGCTCGGGGTTGCGTGATTGACCGTCACGCGACTGTTGACATGACTCGAAATCCGAACCGGCGGGATTTCCCTCAGCGCGCAGGCAGAAACCCCAGGGGTAACGCGTTCAGGGTGCTCGACGTCCCGCCGTCAAGTCCCGTTGTTTCCCTGCCCAGTACTCGCGGAACGCGCGGAGTCGGGGCAGCGATTCCCGGTCCTTCGCGCGGTTGGTGGCCGCCTTGCTGGCGATGATGTCGTCCGGATGGCAAACCGGGAATCCTTCGACCTCCACGCGCCGTTGCCAGGCCTCCTCGAACCGCTCGATGCCGTCGGGCGCAAAGACCAGGTCCAAGTCAAAGGGCCCGTTCTTGAGTTGGATGAAATCCTTGCCCCGTTCGATCTCGGCCGTCTGTTCAGGCGTCAGCGCGAAGCCCAGCTCGATCAGGGCCCTTCCCAGCGCCCGGCAGTTCGCCGGTGATTTCTCGACAAACAGGTCGGCATCCTGGGTGGTGTCCGGAAAACCGAGGAGGATCGCGCCCGATTTGCCAATGAACAGATAGCGAATCCCGGCGCGCGCAAACGAATCGCGGATCTCCTGCGCCTGACGGTATTCAAACGCGCCCATACCCCAGCCAGTCGGGCAGATGCTGCTCACACCAGCGCCGATAATCGGCGGTCGTGTCGAACGCCCGGAACGGCTCGTCATCCAGGACGGGCTTGTAGGTGCGAATGAACGCGTAGCGGAAACGCGTGGCGAGCGGGCGCCGGGCGGCGGCTTCGAACTCCTCCAGCCAGTCGAGGGGAACAGGCCCGGTCTCGGGAGATGCGCGGTCCGCCTCCGTCGGGGTGGCTGCCACGTTTGCCATGGCGGTTACCCTAATCTGTCCGCGTGCGCTTGCCAAGCCTCGCCCGCGCGCATTCAGCAGTTCATTTTGACCCCAAGCGCATTCACGTTACCGGGTATTCCAGTGGTGGTGCGATGTCGCACCGCCTCGCCTGCGAACATGCCGGCCTGATCGCCGGGATTGCCAGCGTGGCTGGGATGACCTACTATGATCCCAACAGTTGTCACCCCACCCAGCCCGTGCACGTGTTGCAGATTCAAGGCAGCGCCGACGGGTACTTGGGCGGGTATATCACCGGCGGCCTGCCGGTTGTCGGTGAGCTTCCCGGCGCGGTCAGAGCCGTCCAGATTTGGGCGGGTTTCAACGGCTGCCAGAACCCGGTGGTCGAAGCCGCACCCTCGCTCGACCTGACCCTGCAGGTGCCGGGAATCGACACCACGGTGCTCCGCTACACGCAATGCTCGCCTGGCGGGTCGGTCGAGCTGTGGACGGTCAACGGCGGCGACCATTACCTTTTTTGGCACAACTTTTCACCTCAGTTCCTTGAGCTGCTCGTGGACTGGCTGTTGGCACATCCTAAGCCATGACTGGGCGAGCACGAGCTTGTGGCCGGGGACCAGACCGCCTTCTGGTAGATGCCGCCTGCCGCTCATTGGAACCGGCGAGTGCTGGGCGCGAACGAACCGCGTACCGTCCCGGTCCGTCGCGCGCGCGAAAGGCTGAAGCGCCTGGCCAGTTCGAGCGCGGTCGGTCGGTTCGGGGCTGCTGCGGACCGGGACCGTCCGCGGTCGGCCCTGTCCACCGGCCATCTGAAAACTCGGAGAGCCACTGCACCGCTCTTGGCAAGGCGTTCGTTTTCATGTTTGAGTTGAAGCGTCGCATGGAATTACTCCACCGTGACGGCTACCAGGAAGGGGCCGCAGCGGCCCACTTGGGAGACGTACTCGATCCTTTCCACTCCCAGCGTCGGTCGGGGATTCGGGAAGGTCGTCTTGTGCAGCCAAGGCTGGACCTCCTTGGGGGTCGCCGGGAAAGGACTCGGCCAGACGACTTGGCCGAGGGGGCAATCCGCCTGCCTGTTGTCTCCCGCATTCGCTGCACGGAGATGTGCACCGTAGAGGATCGGGAGGGTCGCCTCCGTGCCATCGGCGTAGTGCAGCACAAGACTGGCGACCGGCGTTCTTTCCTGCTCCGGCCATCTCCCCCCGTGCAGGGCGTGAAGCTGGGTGAGCCTCCGTCTCACGGGAATCGCGACTCGCTCCGGAAAGAGCTCGCAATCCACCGCGCCTCGCCGCAGTTGGATCAATCCCCGGACATCGAAGCGGACGCCGGCAAGGGTCTGCAGTCCCGAGGGCAGCGCTGCCAGGCTCAAGTCGAACTCCTCGAGACGTTCCACGGGCTGCCAGGACTCGTTGAGGGCCACGTTGTAGGAAGCGGTCAAGTCCAGTTGATCCGGGCCCGCCAGGGGAGAACGTGGCGGGATCGGTCGCCGGGGACTGGTCTTGGACCCCGCGGGGGGCAGGTTGAAACTCCCAACGATCTCCACTCTTGTATGTCGGGGCAGTTGGGATTCGGTTCGGAGGTTCTGTCCGCGGCGGTGAGTCTCGATGGCCGTGCGGGAGAACTGCCGTTTGTAGTTCTCGATGCGGCCGGAGAGGCTCAATTCCCGCGGACCAGGATAATCGACTGACCGCCACGGGAAGGCCGTCCAGATGCGGGCGGTGTTGTCGCCACTGCCGGTGGCAAGCCGCAAGCCGTCCGGGCTGAAGGCGACGCCGTAAACCGCGTTGGTGTGGGCCACCAAGCTGAGCAATTCCACCCCCAGGGAGACATCCCACAACCGGATGCGAAACTCAAAGTTCCCGGTTTAGTAGAGCAAGGGGTACCGCTGTTCGCGGTCGCCAAGCGGGTGCCGTTGGGGCTGAAGGCGACGGAGGTGACACCATCGACGGATGCGGACAGCTCGTGAAGCTGCTGCCCAGACTTTACGTCCCAAATCCGCGCGTTCCGGTCGGCGCCGCCGGACGCCAGCAGGCTCCCATCGGGGCTGAAGGCCAGAGACAACACGTCTCCCTGGTGGTTGGTCAGCGTTCGCAGGCATTGACCGGACCGGGCGTCCCACAGCCGAATCGAGTCGTCAGCGCTGCCGGTGGCCACGAGCTGGCTGTTGGGAGCAAAGACCGCAGCCAACACCCAATCCTGTTCCGCTTCACGATATTCTGGGAGGAAGTTATCGTGAAGATGCCGGAGGAGTGGGTGGAGAGTCTCGTGATAATCGAGGAGGGTGATGAGCGCACGTTCGCGTGAAGGCGAAGCGGCCAGACGATTCAGACTTGGCCCTGGCGGAGTTGGTTTTTGAGCTCGTGCAATTGAGCCAGAGCGTATTGGCGGCGGCGTTCTTGTTCTTCGGGTGAACAGGTCGGGGTGCGAGGGATGGGCGTGGTGGGCGGCGGGGGTTCTGGACGCAGACGAACGCGGCTGATGTGGAGGTCTTCTTCGAAACGGTCGGGTTGGAGGAGATTGGAAAGCTTGAGGGCGCCGACGTTGCGGCGGGTGTGACGGATTTCCTTTTGCAGGTAGTGCACGACCTGGACCAGGTCCGCGAGGGTAAAGCCGGCGCGGTGGAACTCATACCGGAGCCGCTCCCGGTCAAAGCGCAGGGTGAGGTTCTGACCGGTGAGACGGCAATAGGTTTGGTGGAGGTGCTGCAAGTGCACCGGCACCGATGAGGGTGGGTCGTTCATGGGGCGAGCTGGGCCACCCAGGGCAGGAGTTCCAGGGCCTGTTGCACGTGAGCGGTCGTGATGGTGCGCGAGTTCTGTGCGGCGGCTCCCTCCAAGGCTCTTTGGGCCAGGTGATTCAAGAGCCGGGGCAGACCATTTCCGGCTTGGAGGAGCAACTGCAAGGCGGCGGCCTCGAAAGGATCGGCGTGGATGCCGACTTCCTGCAAGCGGGCCTGGACGTAACCGCTCAACTCCGCGGCGGGGGTCCAGGGCTGGAGGCGCAGGCAGAAGCTCAGGCGGGCCAACAGCGGCGCGTTGATGCCCATTTGGAGCCGGGGCAGGAGTTGTTCGTCGCCGACCAACAACAAGCTAAACGGGGGTTGGGTGTCGCGCCGGTCGCACGTCAACAGGCGCACTTCCTCCAGCGCCGTGGCACTCAAGTTCTGGGCCTCATCCAGGACGACCACCGGCCCGAGTCGGTCCAAGTGCTGCCAACCTTGGCGGATGCGCAGCACGTTGTCGCAGCGGTGGGCCAGGCCCACGAACCGGTCTTCCCACCAGATTTCGACCCGACGCCAGCCGAAGGGATCGAAGCGGACCTGGATGAGTTGGCCGCGCAGATGGACGGGCACTTCCCACAGTTGGCCCTCCAGACTGAAGGTGGCGTCCAGGCGTACCCGCCGCTGGGCCCGGGACAGGAAGAGCGCCTCCCAGTCGGTTTGCGGGTCGGCGGTGCGCAAGTTGACGGCGCGCTGGGCGAAGCGTTCGGCGGGGGTTTGGCCGTCCAGGGCGCTGTGGGGACGCGGGTGGTACTCGCTCTCGATCCAGCGCCAGAGGCGGGCGTTGAGTTCTTCGAGGCGGTGCACCGGGTCAATCACCAGGCGGGCCTCAAAATCCATTTGCAGGGTTCGAAACCAGCGTTCCTGCTTCCCCTTCGACCAGGCCGCGTACGGCTGGGCGTGGCAGAGCCGCACGCCCAGGTTGGCGCACACGATCTGGAGATGGTAGCGGGTGAAGATCTTGCCCTGGTCGGTGTAGAGCTTGTCGGGGAAGCCGCGTCGGGCCAGGGCTTGCCGGAAGCAATCCAAGAACCAACCCAGCTTCTCCGAGTCGTAATACTGGGCGTGGGGCACCAGGCGCGAGCAGTCGTCGAGCAACCCGAAGAGGCGGGTCTGGATGACTTTGCCCGTGGCCAACTTGAGGGTGGGACCGAACCTCATGTCGGTCATCCACCGTTGATTGGCCAGGGCGCACTCGAAGGCTTTGGTGGGGCCGCTGTGCGGGGAGGGCGGGTTGTGTTTGAGGGAACGGGCGTCCAGGTGATGGGCCGCCAGGAAGCGGTACACCGAGGGCAGACTGAACGTGCCGGCCTGGAGCGTGCCCCGCTCCAGGAGTTGACGCACCAGCACCTGGATGGTGAGTTGCGGATACTCTTGACGCCACTCCAGCAGCGCCTGACAGGCTTCCGGACTGAGCGCCTTGCGCGCGCCCTTATCTTTGCGGGGTTGGCGCTGGAGCGCGTCAAAACCCTGGTTGCGCAACCGGTAATACCAGCTCTCCAGGGTGGCCGCGGAATAGCTCTTGCCGCCCCAGGTCCGTTCACTGGCCAGGGCGGTGGCGCGAGCCAGGGTGAAGTGTTGCTTCAAGGCCTCTTGGATCCAGGTCGCGGCCGCGTGGCGCTGGCCAGGTCCCCGCAGTGTTGGCGCAGTTGCCCCCAGAAGCCTTGGGCCGTGGGTTGGAGGGGCACCGGACCAAACGCGTTGCCCACCTGCCGCCGCAGCGTCGGCAGATGCCTCTCAAACCGCCGCCAGTAGCCCGGGATCGGTTCACTCCAGCGCGCCACCTCCGGAGTGCCCTGGCCATTGAAGCCAGCGGCGATCGTCGGCGTATTGACCGGTCGATACGGTTGCGCAAACGCCGGCAGGCAGCTCACGCTCACCCGACAGTGCCGACACAGAAACCGTCGCACCCAAATCAGCAGGACCAGCGCCGTGGCCGTGGTGATGTAACGCTGGTAATAAGCCAGCGCTTCCAAGGCGTGCGCCCGCCAACAACGGGGACAGTTTTCCGGCGGCTGGACTTGCCGGTGATACTCCTGTTCGGCATATTGCTCGGGGGTCAGTGAGGTTGGGTAGATTGTTTGCATGACATCTCCCTAGCCGAGCTGAACCCCCGCTGAAATTCTTTCCCTTCACCCCAGCGTTGCCCCCACGCGACAACCACCACACACCAGCGCTTCATCCTCACGCTCGTGTCGGAACTGGTCCCAGCACCTCCCTTCCCACCGTGAAGTAATCAACCTCCTACTTCAGCGATTTCCGCGCAGCGGAAGACCAATCCCGGTGACCGACCAAGGTCCGTTGGAGCGCCCCAGTCCTGGCATCCCAGATTCTCGCGGATTTGTCCTTGCTCGCCGTGAGAGTCCAACGGTCGTCCGGGCTCCAGGCCACCGCCATGACGGTCGCAGTGTGGCCTTGAAGGCGCAGGGGTTCCTGGCCCGTAGCAGCCGACGTGAGGAGGCTCTGATCAGTTTTGGGTTTTGGATTTTCGATTTCGGATTTGGAGGCCAGAGCCTCCTCACGTCGGCTGCTGCGAGGTGCAGGGAACGGTTGCACCTGCCAGACACAAGCGCTGTTGTCCGGCCCAACGGTGACAAGTCTCTCGCCGCCGTGGCTGAAGGCAAGCGACACGACGGGAAAGCAGACATTCAGGTTCTGCAACAGAGCACCGCTTTTTGCGTCCCAGATTCTGGCGGTCTGGTCCAGACTGCCGGTCGCCACGTAATCTCCGTTCGGAGAGAAAGCGACCGCCCACACCGGTTGATCATGTCCTTCGAGGCTCAGGTATGGGGGCAAGGGCTCGGCCGGCCAGACCTTGGCCCTACCGTCAAAGGCGGCGGTAGCGATGTACTGCCCATCGCGACTGAACGCCAGACCGCACACGTGTTTCGAATGTCCGGCCAAGTCGTAGCGCACACGCAGCGTGGGCACCTCGAGCACCTGCGCCCAGGGGCGGGCTGGAAATTCGCCACCCGCAATGGCGAGAGAGTGACCGTCCGGGCTGAAGTTCAATTGCACCAGGGCTCTGGGTCTTGCTCCCGGTTCCAGGCGCGCCAGCGGCAGGCGCGACGCGACATCCCAGAGAATAGCCCGTCCGTCATAGGCACAACTGGCGAGCAGGTCGCCTTTCGGATTCCAGGCCAGTCCCAGGACACACTGGGTGTGGCCCTCGAGCGACCGCACTTCGCGGCTCTCGAGGTCCCAGATCCGCACGGAAGTAACGCGGCTGTGGGCCCAAATGAAGTACCCGCCCGCGTAGGCGATCCGCCGTCCGTCGGGACTGAACTCGGCACAGTAAACGTGGTCGCCATATTCGGGAGACTCGTCCAGAACTGTCCAGCGCTCAGTGTCCCAGACCCGGACCTTGCCGTCCCAGCAGGTGGTCACCAACCGTTTGCCATCCGGGCTGTAAGCGACGCAGGGAACGCCGTCCGGATGCTCGAGTTGGCGCCACTCACGTCTGCTGGCCACGTCCCAGATTCGGGCCACTGGGTCCCACGGTGAACTCGTGGCAAGCTGTCGGCCATCCCGGCTAAAGGCCGCGCGAAACACCCATCCGGAGTGACCGACCAGCGTCCCAAGTTTCTGTCCGGTCGCTAAATCCCAAAGTAAGACCGTGTTCGCGAGCTCACCGCCGTCGGTGGCCAGAATGCGCGTGGCCGGATCGAAGACGGCGCACAGACTCCTGCTGGCGGGGCCGTCTCCAGCTAAGGTCATCAGATCCTGGTGGCACTGGCGCTGGAGCCAGCCCCACTCCCAGCTTCGGTATCGCTCCGGGGTGCGAACGTCCAAGATCTCCCGGGCGCGATCGAATTGTTGGTCGGCGATCAGGGTTTGCACCAACGCGATGTTGGCGGCGTATTCGCGGCGCTCGGCGGCCACGTTCGCGCGCTGGGTCTGACGCCATTGCCAGAGCACACCGCTCAACCCCAAGACAAACACCAGGATCAGCGCCGCGATCAGACTCGCGCGTACTGGCTGTCGCCGACACCAGCGCCAGACTTTCTCCGGCGGGCTCACCGGGCGTGCCAAGATGGGTTCCCCGCGCAGGAACCGGCCCAGTTCGTCGGCCAGCGCCTGGGCCGTGGCGTAACGGCGCGACGGTTCCTTTTCCAAACACTTCAAACAGATCGTTTCGAGGTCCCGCGGCACCGTCGGGTTGAGCATCCGTGGCGAAACCGGCTCGGCGGTCAGCACCTGACTGACGATGACCTCCAATGAGTCCGCCTGGAAGGGCGGGCGGGCCGTCAGGAGGTGGTAGAGGATCCCGCCCAAGGCATAGACGTCGCTGTACCGGCCCACCTTGCCGTGCTTGGCCGTCGCCTGCTCCGGCGGCATGAAGTTGGGCGAGCCGACCATCTGACCGCTCAGCGTCAGACTGGTCTCGCCCTCGAGGCGCTTGGCCAGGCCGAAATCGGTGATGCGCGGCTGGTCGTTGGCGTCAATGAGCACGTTCGACGGTTTGAGGTCGCGATGCAGGATGCCTTGTTGATGCGCGTAGTGAATCGCCTCAGCGATGGTTTTCACGTACTGCGCTGCGCGCTTGGCCGGCAACGGAACGTGCCCCACCAGGGCGGCCAGACTGGGGCCATCCACGAAATCCATCGAGAAGAAGTGCTGCCCGGCGTGGACGCCCACTTCATGGATCGCGACGATGTTCGGATGGTGCAGCACCGCCGCGGCGGCGGCCTCGGTGCGAAAGCGCTGGACGAATTGCGGGGTCGCAAACTCGCCGGCGAGAATCATCTTCACCGCCACGAAGCGATCCAGGCTGACCTGCCGGGCTTTGTACACCACCCCCATGCCGCCGCGGGCGATCTCCTCGAGCAATTCGTAATCGCCGAAGGGATTTGCGACTTCGGACGCCGCGGCGTCGCTGCCCATTGGCTTCTCGTCTCCGACCTCTGACTTCTGATCTTCGACCTCTGGTCGCTGATCCTCCGCCCCCGCCAAGCCCTCGCGGAAGAGACAACTCGGACACAGGCCTCGGGCCGTGGGTTCAGTCAACTCCGCCCCGCAGCGCTGGCATACTGGGCTGACGGTCATAAACAGTCCGGTCTTCGATTCAGGTACTCATCGTCGTTCTACAACGAAAAACGTTCGGCGTTACGCCGGACACTACTCCAAACGCGACGGCTAATCCCTTCTGCCGACCACGGCGATCAGGTGGCGCAGTTCATCGTCCACCTCGCGGAAGTCCGCCACAGTGTGAGCTACTTCGGCGCGCAGCCGTTCCCTGAAACGCTCGCGCAGACGGTGCATCGCCCCGCGGGCGGCGCCCTCGGTCATGCCCAGGCGTCCGCCGATATGGGCGTAGGAAAGCGAGGTGTCCTTGCCCCAGAGCAAGTCGGCCAGCTCCTCGAACACGCGGCCGTTGCCGGCCTGAGCGTATTCCTGCTGCAAGCTCGCCAGCACCCCTTCCAGCAACATCATGGCCCAGCGCTTCTCGTACGCGCGCTCGGGCGTCAGCATCGCCGCGGGTTCGTTCGCATAGCGACGCTCGGCGTCCGCGGCGTCCAGGGAAAGGCAGGGAGTCCCCCCACCGCGCTTGAGGCGGTGAGCACTTTTCCAATCGTTGGCCAGGAAATTCTGCAGCGAGTGGAGCAGGAACGTGCGGAACTTGCCCCGCGCTGGGTCCGCCCGAGTCAGGTAATCGTTGGCGAGAAGCCGGGCAAAGAACTCCTGGGTCAAGTCCTGCGCATCTTCGGGTTTGTAGCCGCGCCGCCGCACGTAGGCGTAAAGCGGATACCAGTAGGTGCGGCAGAGCGTCTCCAAGGCCTGAGCCACCTGGGGCGAGTGTGGATCGCCTGCCGCCAACACCACGCTCCAATGGGTCGTCGTGAACAGCCCGGAGCCCTTCGCCGAAGGCTCGACTCCGTCGCTGGGGCTGTCCATGACGGCATCCTAGCGGTCCAGACCGGAGTTGAAAGCACTTGTTGGCGGGCTCGAGGGTCCTGCTGGGGAGTTGGCGTTTCACGGATGTCGCTCGCTTTCTGCCCGACCGGGGCAGTGGGAGTCTGTGCCCACGTCGCTCGGGAACACACCCGGGGAATCGCCGCCGGGCCCGCGGGAAGACCCCGCACCGGTTTGGGCGGCGGGGACCCGCCCCGGCGGCGTCAACCACAGGGGGCGTAGGGGCGCAGGTTCCACTCCTCGTGCAAGGCACGGGGGATTTCTTTAAGGAAACGGGAGGGCTGCTGCATCACGTCCCCGCCGCCGTGCGTGGCACGAATCAGAGGGTGACTCAGGTAAAGCTCATTCCGGGCGCGGGTGATGGCCACGTAGAACAGGCGGCGCTCTTCTTCCTCGCCTTCCGGAGTGTCCAGCGAGCGGGAGGAGGGGAACAGGCCGTCACAGAGCATGATCACGAAGACCACCCCGAACTCGAGTCCCTTCGCCTGGTGGATGCTGGACAGCCGGAGCTGTTCCTCGTCGGACGTGACCGGCCGATCTTCATCCGCCTCGAGATTCGTCAGCAGCGCCAGTTGACTGAGGAAATCGTCGGTGCTGCTGAACTGCCCGGCAAAGCTGGCCAGTTGCTCCAGATCCTCCAGCCGCGACCGGTAGTTCGTGTAGCGCTCCTTCAGGCAGTCCTCATAGTCGGCCTCGAGGGCAAGCCGGATCAGTTCGGCGGGCCGGTTGCGGAGCGACCCGTCCTGGAGTTGGGACATCGTGGCGACGAATTGCGCCCAGGCGACCGCGGCCTTCTTCGGGACTGAACCGGCGCAGGCCTGGAGCGCGACCGCGAGTGCCGCGGGGGGCGCAGGCGGAGCGGATTCGGATGCTGCTGGCGGGTCGGCGGAGCCGGAGGGGCCGGAGGCGGGCGGATCGCTGGCCGGCGGGGGCGCCACTTCTGTCCCCTGATCCGGTTGCGCCGTCCGGTCGGCCGGGGCGGCGTGGGGGGGGAGGGCGCCGGGTTCGTGGCTGAACCGGGCCCAGAGCTTGTCGGCGGTCTTGCCGCCGATGCCCGGCAGCATCCGCACCAGCCGTTTGAAGGCCAGTTCGTCCCGCGGGTTGCAGGTCAGTTTGAGATAGGCGGCCACGTCCTTGACATGAGCCTGCTCAAAGAACCGGATGCCGCTGGTGATGCTGAACGGAATGTTGCGACGCGTCAGTTCCAGTTGCAGTTCCAGCGCGTGGAAGTGCGAGCGGTAGAGCACCGCCATCTCCCCCAGGTTCACGCCCTCATCGCGCAGTTCCAGGGCGCGTTGGGCGACAAAGGCGGCCTGTTCGGCCCCGTCGTTGCAGGTGACGACGACCGGCTTGGGCCCGGACTTGCGGGCGGGGGTGAGCTGTTTGGCGAACTGGTGAACGTTGGCGGCGATGGCGGCATTGGCCAGATCCAGGATCTCCGGCGTGCTTCGGTAGTTCGTCTCGATCTTGTAGAGTTGCGTGCCCGGGTAGCGCTCGGGAAACCGCAGGATGTTCTGGAAGTTCGCGCCACGCCACGAGTAGATGCTCTGCGAGTCGTCACCGACCACCATGACGTTGTGGTGACGCTCCGCCAGCAGATCGATCAGGTCGCTCTGCAGCCGGTTGGTGTCCTGGTATTCGTCCACGAGGATGAACTGGAAGCGGCGTTGGTAAAACTCCCGGACCTCGGAGTGGTCCTGCAACAGCCGGAGCCAGAGCCCGAGCAGGTCATCGAAATCCATCACGCCGTTGGCGCGCTTCCGTCCGGCATACCGCTGTTGCAGGTCCTCGATCTGCGGCGCCAGCGCGCGGAAGTAGTCGTACTGCTCGTCCAGGACCTGCCGCAGGGTCCGCCCGGTGTTGACGGCGAGCGAAAAGAGGTTGCCGAGCACGTCGGCCTTCGGGAAACGTGGGGCCGTCACCTCCACGTCGGCGCTGTCCAGGCAGGCGTGGATCAGGTCTTTCGCATCCTCGCGGTCGAGGATGGTGAAGTCCTTCGGGTAGCCGACCCGGTCGGCATGCTGGCGGAGGACGCGGTGGCCGATGGCGTGGAAGGTGCCACCCCAGAGGGACGACAGGTCGTTGCCGAGGAGTTCAGCGACGCGCCGCATCATTTCTTTCGCGGCCTTGTTGGTGAAGGTGAGGAGGAGGATGCGTTCCGGCGGGATCCCCTGTTCGATCAGGAACGCGACGCGATAGGTGAGCGTGCGGGTCTTGCCGGCACCCGCGCCCGCGATGACCAGGGACGGCCCGGGTTCGGCGGTGACGGCGGCCAGTTGCTGCGGGTTCAGCTCGCGGGCGTAATCGATCTGCAGATCGACCGCCGAGCGGAACGGGCGCAAGACGTAGTCGCGCGACATGCCGTGAACTTAGCGAGGCGGAGGCGGATGGAAAACGGAAAACCACGGCGTCGGGCCGCGGAGCGGAGGCGGGTGAGGGCCGGAGCTACCCTGCGTTGGCCGCGGCCAGTTGTTTGCGCAGCCGATCGAGGTTGGCGGCGATCTTCAGCAGGTAAGCGTTCGGTCCGTTGGGATAGGGCTGGTTGAGGAACCGGTAGAGGCCCCAAAAGTCCCCGTCGAGCTTCCGGAGGACGTAACTGTCCCAAAACTCCGGCGTCCGGCGGAGGAGATCCGCGGCGCTGGAAAAGGTCAGGGTCCCGACCATCTTTCCCTCGTAGAAACGGGCCGATTCCTCGAACTCGGAGTAGAGGATCGGGAGCTTCTCGATGTAGTCGTCCGCCGACATCTGCCCCAGGAGGTCGCCGGTGCCCAGGGCGAAGCCGACCACCTTCTCGACTTCGCTTTGGAACGGGATGCGGCTCAGATCGACATGCACCCCGGTGCACCGGATCATGTTTTGGATGGATCGGATCTCGGCAATGGGGACCCCTCTCTCACCGAAAAACTGCTCGGCGAAGTTCACGCTCCGCGCCACGTGGGTGAGCGTGTACTTGGCGCCGGTCCCGTCGTCGTCGGCCTGCTTCTTCAAGTAGCCCGTGTCGTGGAAGAGAATGGCCAGCAAGCCCAGTTCGAACGTCCGTTGCTGGATGGCCGGCCGCCCGCCTGCCTGGTGACGTCCCTGCAGCACGCGCACCATGCAGAGCGTGCCTTGCAGGGTGTGCTCCAGGTCGTGGTAGCGGGCGTCACTGGCCTGGAAGTCCCGATACCTGCCCGCAAAGCACTCCTGAACCCAGTCGAAGGCGGTCGGCACGAAGGCAGGGCCGCCCTGAGGAAACATGCTCTGGTAGGCCGCTTGAACCTCCCGCGCTACGGCCGAAGGATCCTTCGTGTCGACCGAGGTGAACATGCGGGTTACATCTAGCCCGGCTTCCGGGCGAATGCACGCCTTTTCTGCCATCGCGCCGGCCCGGATCGCGCGGGGCGACCACCGGGGCGAAGCGGCGTCTTCGGGAGGCAACTTATTCTTCTGAGATCCGATCCAAGTCCGGCTTCTGCCCCTTTTTCCTTGAGTTGATTGGCAGGCCTGGTGTCTTCTGAAACCGAAGTCACCCGGTCAATCAAGAACGAGCTGCGACGCATGGCCAACTCCCAATGCCCCCCTCTCCCGGCTTCCGGCGGCCCGCGCGGCCAGTCTGCCTCACCGGTCCGCCGCAGCGCCGGGTGGCTGCTCCTGGCGAGCGGCCTGCTCGGGCTGATCGCCATCTCCTGCGGGACCGTGACGCGCACGGTGATGGCACCGCCCTCCATCCCGGGTGCCACGTTCATCGGCTCGGCGGCCTGCGCCGACTGCCATGAGCGGATCTGCAAGGACTTCAAGACCGCCACCCACGCCCGCCTGCAGGCCAAGGGTACGAACGCGCTGGAGGTGGGCTGCGAGTCCTGCCATGGCCCCGGGAGCCTCCACAACGAGTCGGGTGGCGCACCCCGCACCATCCTGAACCCGCGCAAGTCGCCCGAGGTTTGCTTCGAATGCCACCTCGACAAGCGCGGCGAGTTCGGTCTGCCCAGTCACCATCCGGTCACCGAAGGCCGCATCACCTGTGGCGACTGCCACCCATCTCACCGGGGCCCTGCCCAGAAAGGCGGAGGCACGCTGCTGCTGGCGGAGAGCGAAGCGTGTCTCGCCTGCCACTCCGCGCAGCGCGGGCCCCACGTGTTCGAGCACGAGGCGATGCGCGAGGGCTGCACCACCTGCCACCGACCCCACGGGTCGGTGAATGCCAGGCTGCTGCCCCAGCGCAACGCCGCGCTGTGCCTCAAGTGCCACTTCCAGCAGCAGCAGGCCAGCGGCGCCGTCTTGATCGGCGGGATGGATCACACGACCTTTCTTCGGCAAGGAACCTGTTGGAGCGGCGGTTGCCATGAGGCGGTACATGGTTCCCAGGTCAATTCCTCGCTTCGCTACTAGACCCATTGGAGGAGACTCATGAGAACAGTCCATTCACCGGTCAACGCGGAGCGAGGGCGAGACAGGGTGCGAACGCTCCTGGTGTTGGCCTTGACCTCGGGATGCGCTCTGGCGGCTGAGGATCCGCCTCCGGCCGAAAAAACCGAGGGCCAGGCCAAATCGGACCAGGCGGAGGGCGAATCCAGTGCCCAGGACCTCCGCAACTGGATGACCCTGTCGGTGGGTGGGACGTTCGTCAATGGTGACACCGCCGCGTTCCAGCACCGGTCGGGCCTGCCCGAGGGGGCCTTCGGGGGGGTGGAGGATTTTCATTACGAGCAGGAGGCGGGCACGAACACCCTGTTCAAGGTGGACGGCCGGGGTATCTTCGACAACCACGATTACTCCATCCGCCTCGAGCTCACGAAGCAGGATGTGGGTTTCGTGCGCGCCGGCTACTCGCAGTTCCGGACCTACTACGACGGCACCGGCGGCTACCTGCCGGGCGCCCCGTGGTTTGAGCTCGATGACAGTGAGTTGGCTGTAGACCGTTCGGAGGCCTGGTTCGAAGCCGGGCTGCGCCTGCCGAAATGGCCCGAGATCACCCTGCGGTACGCGCATCAGACGCGCGAAGGCAGCAAAGACTCCACCAGTTGGGGCGACACGACGCAAACCGGCGGAGCCGGCACCCGTAACATCGTCCCCTCCTTCCGGGATCTGGATGAGGTTCGGGACCTCGTCGCCGCCGACGCCCGGCGCGTGTTTGGCAAGACCGAAGTGGGGGTGGGCCTGCGATACGAGGCCTCCCGGAGCGACGACAGCCTGAATCTGCGACGCCTGCCGGGCGAGCCCGGGGACGCCTACGTCACCCAGAAGGACGGTTTGGACACACAGATGTTCAACGCCCACGCGTTTGCCGAGAGTCAGATCAGCACTAAGGCCCGCTTCACCGTCGGCTACGCCTATACCGGGCTGGACACGGACCTTTCCGGCTACCGGGTCTATGGGACTCAGTACGATCCTGACCTGGCGCAGCGGCTTCCGAGCCCCAACACATTCCAGGGGCTTTCAGGCGGATCCCAGTTGCAGCAACAGGTGGCCAACCTCAACCTCATGTTGACCCTGAAAGAGGCCCTGTACCTGGTCCCTTCGGTGCGCATCGAGAAACAGGACATCGAGAGCGTCTCCAATTACGGGTTGCTGGCGTCCCCCCTGACGTCCTACGCCCAGGAGGTGTCCAGCGACCGCGGCCTGCTCGACGTATCCGAGGCTCTGGAGTTGCGGTACAGCGGCCTGACCAACTGGGTGTTCTTCGCTCGCGGGAACTGGCTGCAGGGGAGCGGCGACCTGAACGAGAACTGGATGAACCTGTCCACGGCGGCGAATGTTCTTTACCGGACCACCGATGATGAACGCGCTTCGCAGAAATACACGGCCGGCGTGAGCTGGTATCCTTTGCGACGGGTTCAGCTCTCCGCCGAGTACTACCACAAACTCCGCACGACGGACTACGAGCACACCCGCGATTCGACGCCCAACACGCCTCCCGGCTTGAGCCGCTATCCCGCGTACCTGGTCGCCCGGGAATCCCAGACGGACAACGCGCAGGTGCGGGTGGCGTGGCGTCCGCGCCACAACCTGAGCCTCGTCGCCCGATACGACTACCAACTCACGACCCTCACCAGCCGCGCGGACACCCTGGCGTCCGTCGAGAGCGCGGACATCACGAGCCAGATCGCCAGCGGCAGTGTGAGCTGGATCCCCTTCAACCGGCTTTACCTGCAGGGCAGCCTCACTTTCGTGCTCGACACGACGGACACTCCCGCGGATGAGCTCACCGCAGCGGTGCAGGAGTCGGAGAACGATTACTGGACGGCCAGTTTTGGCGGGGGCTACGCGCTCGACGACAAGACCGACCTGAACGTCCAATACACCTACTACCAGGCGGACAACTACGTGAGCAACGCGGCGGTGGGAATGCCGTACGGGGCGGGATTCGAAAACCATGCCGTGGCCGCCACCTTGACCCGGCGTCTCTCCAACCGGGTCAGCGTTTCGCTCAAGTACGGCTTCTTCGCCAGCAACGACGAGACCTCCGGCGGACACAACGACTACGACGCCCACCTCCTCTGTACGAGCCTGCAGTACCGGTTCTGATGCCCGGTGGTGAATGAAGCCGCGGCCGGGTCCGTCCAAGACGGCAAGAAAGAGATTGACCGAAATGGGTCAATCCACAACATGGCGTTATGAAACGAATCACATTACTGATTGCGGTGTGTATGATGGCGGGAGCCGGCTCGGCCTTGGCGGCGGACGCCAAGGACAACTGGGTGAAGCACTGCCAGAAGTGCCACGGCGCGGACGGCAAGGGCGAGACCGTGATGGGCAAGAAGCTGAAGGTGAAGGATTACACGGATGCCAAGGTGCAAGCCTCTTTCACCGACGAGGAAGCCATCAAGCTCACCAAAGAAGGCAAGAAGGAAGGTGACAAGACTCTGATGAAGGGATATGCCGCCGACCTGTCCGGCGCGGAGATCAAGGACCTGATCGCCTACGTCCGCAAGTTCAAGAAGTAACCTCCGTCCGGCTCGATTTCCGCTTTCCGACCGGCCTTCAGCCCCTGATCTGTGGGGTTGGAGGACCGGTCGTTCGATTCCCAGCCTCCGGGTTTCCTGTGGGTGGCACGCCTGTTAATTGGGCGGGCAGCCAGAGTTGAGACTCATCGCGTGGCGGGGAACTTGCTTTTCGCGCCCCTGTCAGGCTGGCCGGGCGGGGGATCAGCGTGCCCGCCGAGGCTGATCCAATAGCGACTCGGACCTGAGATCGTGAAAGCAACCCAAGAACCCCCCAAGCGAGTGTTTCTGCCGGTCCTGCTCCTTTTGACCGTCGGGTTCGCCTGGTTGATCTACCGCTCCAACTCCGG